>Ga0182024_10004126_pt1 | contig 33826 bp, 31 predicted proteins | sample P32metaG_FD_120480 | JGI IMG/M metagenome (GOLD analysis project Ga0182024, IMG submission 120480) | Permafrost microbial communities from Stordalen Mire, Sweden - P3-2 metaG (Illumina Assembly) | ecosystem: Environmental > Terrestrial > Soil > Wetlands > Permafrost | place: Sweden: Stordalen... | reverse complement strand
GCTTCCTCGGCACTAGCGACGACGAGTTCGAGTGGGCGATGCAGATGACGTCCTCGCCTGCTCGACCTGAGAGCCGTGGGGCCGGCGGCTGCTTCGCTCCGGCATGCGCCAACAGCGCTCATCTGTGATCCGGAACTTGGGGATCCTCCGGCGTGACGGTCGATCACCGCGCTCCCACGGCCATCATCTACGAGACGTCCGGGTGCATGCCGGGTTTATGCGCCTCACGGCCTCAAGCTTTTCGGTTGCGGAACCGATGAAACGAGATCGACGCCCTCGACCCTCCTCGGCGACGTCTCATGGCAACTCGCGCTGCAAAATTCAACGCTAGGCGCGAGGCCTGGGCGGTCGCGCGGCTGCCCCTGCTTTGGGTGCTCAGCCTCGCCGCCCTGGCAGCTTTCGGCGTGCTCGTCACGATCCACGCGGGCAACGTCCCGGGTTGGACCGCGTTTGAGGATCTCAGTGAAACGCTCGCCGCCGTGACCGCCTGTGTGGCCTGCGCCTCAAGAGCGAGGACGGATCGTCGCGGAGATTCGGTGTCGGGGACTTCTGGGCAGCGGGCTTGGCGGGCGTGGCGACTGCTGGCGTACGGGACCGGCGCGTGGGCGCTGGGTCACATCGTGTGGAGCGTGTATGAAGTGGGCTTCGGGATCACACCCAGGCCTCCCTCGCCGCTGGACGCAGCGCTGCTGACCTCCTCGGTGCTTGTCGTCGGGGGTCTGCTGAGCATGGTCAGCACGCCCGCGGGGCGGCTCTCGCATCTCCGGGGCGCAGCCGAGGGCATGCTGATCGCAGCTGGCTGCTTCTTGATCAGCTGGTGTGCGGTGATCGCCGCCGTGTTCGCGAACAGCGGCGCCTCGACGTCAGGGCAGATAATCCACCTCGCCTATCCCGTGCTTGACGCTGTCGCCCTGTCGGGGGTACTTTTCGTCGTGGTGCGGGGCAAGGAGCAGCTACCCGCAGGGCTCGGGCTGCTGGCGCTGGGCATCGTCTGCGTAGCGTTCTCCGATTCTGCCTTTTGGTACCTAAACGCCCTGAATCCGAGCTTCCCCAGAGTCAGCCCGATCGACATCGGCTGGGTCGCCGGTTTCCTGGTGATCACGCTGGCCGCTACGCAGCGTCAACGGCCGCGTAGATGGACACGCAGACTGGCCGCCGGCCGGCTTGCGCCCGGCCTGCCCACCGTTCCGGCCGCGATCGGCATCGCTACGGCTCTCGTGAGCTGGTGGGCCGGGAGAAGCCTCGGACCACAGAGCGTGCTGCTATCGATAAGTGCGGCCCTTGTGCTTCTCGCCCTCCTGTTGCAGCTGATCGTGGTCTATGAGAATCAGGCTCTCACCGCCGACCTCGAGCGCCGGGTGGAGCAGCGCACCAGCGAGGTGCGAGCGACTGAGAGTTACTACGGGGCTCTAGTGCAGAACTCCTCCGATGTCATCACAGTGGTCGATCCTGACCTCACCGTTCGCTACGTCAGCGACTCAATGGAAGACGTCTTCGGGCACAAGCCCGAGGAGCTCATCGGACGCGGGTTGGACGCTCTGACCGGCGGCTCAAGCGCCCTAACGGATGCGCTCACGCGCACAATGACCGAGGTCGACCACGTCTCGCGGGTGCAATGGGATCTTACCGACGCCACAGGCCGCCTCCGGCACGCCGAATCGGCGATCACTAACCTCATCGACGACCCAAGCGTACGTGCGTTGGTGCTCAACACGCGCGACGCCACCGACCAAGTCGAGTTGCAACTTCAACTGAGCCACCAGGCATTTCACGATCCGCTCACGGGCTTGGCCAACCGTGCTCTGCTCACCGACAGGGCAGAGCAGGCGCTCGCGCGCTCGGCACGTTCGGGAGCCACTGTGGCGGTCGTGCTCGTCGACTTGGACGGGTTCAAGTTCGTCAACGACAGCTTGGGCCACCAGATCGGCGATGTCGTCCTCTGCGAGGTCGCCCGGCGGCTGGAATCGCTCGTCCGATCGGAGGACACCGTCGCGCGTCTCGGCGGCGACGAGTTCGTGATCCTCATCGACGACGTGAGCGGCCTAGAGGAGACAGAAGCCCTCGGCAAACGTATCTGCGATGTGCTACGCCCGCGGTTGCAGCTCCCGGGCTGGGACTATGCGGTCACAGCGAGCGTAGGCGTCGCAATGGGGTCGGCGTCAGAAGTCGACGTGCACGACCTCGTGCGCGATGCGGACACCGCCATGTACGTAGTCAAGACCAGCGGCAAGGACTCAGTGCAGCACTTTGCACCGTCCATGCACGAGCGGGCACGCGAGCGCTTCGGCCTGCAGGCCGACCTTCAGGCTGCGCTGGAGCGTTCGGAGCTGCTGCTCTTCTACCAGCCGATACATGAGACGAGCGACGGACGACTGACGGGGTTCGAGGCACTCATCCGCTGGAGCCATCCAAGCCGGGGCTTGATAGCTCCCGAGCGGTTCATCCCCCTAGCCGAGGAGAGCGGACTGATCGTACCGATCGGGCGCTGGGTGCTCGACCAGGCCATCGGCCAGATCACCGCCTGGGATCTCCGTCACCAAAATGCGCGCTCGCTGTCCATCTCCGTCAACGTCTCGACCGTGCAGCTCACGGCACCAAGCTTGATCTCCGACGTGGAAACCACGCTCGCGCGGTCCGGGATCGCTCCATCGCGAGTCATACTCGAGATCACCGAGGGTTCCCTTGGCAAGGACTCCGAGCGGACAATCGAAGTGCTCGCGGAGCTACGAAAGCTAGGAGTTCGCATCGCGATCGACGACTTCGGCACCGGCTACGCCTCCCTCTCCCACCTCCAGCGCCTGCCAGTCGACATCCTCAAGGTCGACAAGAGCTTCGTCACCGCCCTAAGTGAGGGCGGCAAGAGCCGCGAGCTGCTCGAGGCCATCCTCGGCGTCGGGCAGGCCCTCTCCCTCGCGGTTATCGCCGAGGGAATCGAATCACAAAGCCAAATGACCACCCTCGAACAACTCGGCTGCGATATGGCCCAAGGATTTCTCGTAGGCAAGCCCAGCCCAGCGGAGGTCGCCGAGAGCCTCCTCGGCGCGGACACCCCACCACTGCGCGGACCCCTCGAACCAACCACCCTTCCCAAGGCCATTTGAACCGCCCCGGAAGTCTTGGAGGCCTGATCTGACCCCGATCTTGCTCTCGAGACCTTCGCCCGACTTAGACCTCTTTGGTCGAGCCACCAAAGCTCTCAACAAGCCGGTAGAGGCGAGAGTGGTTCTGCGCGATCGCTCGAAGTTCGCGGAACGCATTGTGAGCCTCGGGCGAGTCCATGAGATGCTGACGCTCCTTGACTGTTCGCATGCACACACTCACCATTACTACGCCCCCGTCGACGCTTTCGTAAAGCTGGGCGGACACGAAACCCGGTTGCCCGCTGACAACGTTCCGAATGTTGTGCGAGATCCGTTGAACTAACTCGTCCCGCCGCGATGAGTCGACCGTCCAGAGATCGATCAGAATCGGGGATTCCATTGCGCGGTTAGTCTAGATCGTAGTCAGCGCAGCTGCGTAGAGCTGCCGAGGCACTGGTGAGGGGGCCGTGGCATCGAGCGTGGAGGCCGCTCGTCCAACTAGACTTGCCGGGACGCCATGGCCGAGCGCCGCATCGCCATCCTTTTCGATATCGACGGGACGCTGCTCATCACGGGCGGCGCAGGGGCGACGTCGTGGCGGCTCGCCTTCGACGAGCTGTACGGCACCCCGGCTGACATCGGCAAGTTCACCGACGCCGGCATGACTGACCCCGACGTTGGACGCAGGACCTTCCAGGCGGTGCTGCACCGGGAGCCCGAGCGCAAAGAGTTCGCGCGCCTGCTTGAGCGCCGGCTGTATTACCTGCATCAGACCGTCGCCGAGTCAGCGGACTATCGAGTCCTGCCCGGCGTGAGCGAGCTCCTACCGCGTCTGCTCGACGAGGGCTACATGTTGGGCCTCGTAACTGGAAATGTGGAGGCGGCGGCTCACATCAAGCTTCACCGGGCCGGCCTCAACCGCTTTTTCTCCTTTGGCGGCTACGGCTCAGACTCCCTCGACCGGGGGGAGTTGACGCGCATCGCGCTCAAGCGGGCGAGCCTGGTCTACGGCGAATCCCTGACTCCGGCGCAGGCGATCGCCGTCGGCGACACTCCTCACGACGTGAAGGGCGCGCACGCTGCCGGGATCGCGTGCGTCGGCGTCGGCAGTCACCACTTCAACGTCGAGCAGCTGCGCGACGCAGGCGCCGACTACGCGGTCGCCTCTCTCGAGGCCGGGCTGCCGCTGTGAATACCGGTGTCACAACTCGCTCACGCGAGCCCCGAACCTTGAACGATTGTGCGCCACACTTCTTGAGATGAGTGATCCTGAACTGATCCTGGTGGCTGATGTGCATGGGCTAGTTGGTCGCGGAGCCGAGTTGCGTGCGCTGCTGACCGAATTAGCCGACGGCGCAAACGACGAGCCAGGTTGCGTGAGCTTTTGGGTGCTTGGCGCCGATGATCCAGGGGAGCTCGTGCTGCTCTCCTCCTGGACGAGCGAGGGCGCGCTGCGCGCGCACTACGACACGGCCCACTACCGCCGCTATCACGACCACGTGGGGCCCCTCTTGGCGCGGCCGAGCGACGTGGTAGTCCATCGCCTCGCCGCGACGGTCCACGCGCGCGACCCCAACCCGCCCGATCCGGGGGAGTTGGGATGAGCGAGCGACGCGGCTGGCCGAACTCCTAGCCGGAGGTCGCCGGGCGCGACGGCGCGTCCCGGTTGGGGGACACCTGAGAGAGAGAGAGAGGCTCCTCATTCCAGCATGATCGCGCGCATCGTGTGCTCGTCGGGGAGCTTTTCCACGATCCGCCACAGAATCTCTCTCTGGGGACTTTGTCCACGCTGAAGATCGTCGAGCAGCGACCTGACGGCAGTATGAGTGATCTTCATCTCCTCGGGGGACAAGGGCACACTCAGCACTCTGTCATCCCCCGGCTCTGTCTGAAGACGAGCGAGCACGGCGCGAGCCAGGCGGCGGATCTCCGGCTGGTGCGCCTCGTCAGAGATGAGCAGTCCTAGCGCACTGGCGGCCACCGGCACCTCGTCGAGGTCGAGGAGAAGGTTGTAGGCCGGTTCACTCCCTCCCGTGAAATCACTCATGCGGCATCGTTGATTCTCAGCTCATTAGTTGGGGTTCTGGCCACCTTACAGTCTCCACCCTGAGTCCGCGGCCCGAGAAATCACCGCCAGCTCCGTTAGGGCAGAATGGGGGTCATGATCCTCAAGCGGAGCGCGTCGGGCTACGCCGAGACGACGAAGTCCCTCGTGGAGGCGATCGAACGACGTGGGCTCACGGTGTTCGCTCGAATCGACCATGCCGCCGCCGCTCGCGAGGTCGGCTTGGAGCTCGCAGACGAGGAGGTCGTGCTGTTCGGAAGCCCTCGGAGCGGAACACCCCTGATGCAGAGTGACCGGCAGATCGGGATCGAGCTGCCACTGCGGATGCTGGTTTGGCGCGAGGGAGAAGCAGTGCTGCTCGCCTACCGCGACCCGCGTGAGCTGGCCAGCACGTATGACGTCGCGCGACACGAGTCGACACTGGAGCAGATGGCGACGCTGCTCGACCAGTTGGCGACCGAGGCAGCGACCGAGCTTCGGTGAAGTACGGAGCTAGCTCACCCACGCGTGGCCGTGCTGGTTATCGCCCATTGTCGCGGTGTGCCAACCGTCCCGTTCGGGAGGAGCTGTGACAATCAGCGACGCTACTGGCGGACGATCCAAGAACCTGATCCTGACGGCGATGATCTTCGCCGTCGCGATGACCTTCATCGACCAGACGATCGTGTCGATCGCCGCGCCCGAAATCCAGAAGGAGCTTCACCTGTCCAGCACCGGCGTGCAGTGGGCCATCAACGCGTATCTGCTGTCGCTTGCTGCGCTCTTCGCCTTTGGCGGCCGGCTGGCCGACACGGTCGGCCACCGCAAGATGGTCACGCTTGGCGTCGTCGTGTTCGCCGGGGCCTCGGCGATGTGCGGCCTTACCCCGAAAGGAAGCTTGGCCGAGGCGTGGATCGTGACGTTCCGGATCCTCCAGGGTGCCGGCGGGGCGATCATGTTCCCAGCCGCGCTGGCGATCGTGGTGCAGACGTTCGCCTTGCACGAACGCGGGAGGGCCCTCGCGGTTTTCTTCGGCATCGCCGGTGGCCTCACCGCGGTCGGTCCGATCCTCGGCGGCTATCTCACGCAGTGGACCTGGCGCGCCATCTTCTGGGTGAACATCCCGGTCGCGATCATTGCCCTGATATTGATCGCCGTCTCCGCGCCCACCACGCAGCACCGACCGGCTCGCATGGACTACCGGGGCCTGGTGCTGATCGCCGCCGGCGTGGGCCTGAGCGTGTTCGGATTCCAGCAGTCGGTGATCTGGGGTTGGAGCAACCCCGCCACCGGCGCTTGCATCGCCCTCGGGGCGGCGCTCCTCGTCGCGTTCTACCTCGTCGAGATCCGCACGTCCTCGCCGCTGATTGCAGTGGGCATCTTTCGCATCCGGGCATTCCTGGTCGAGAACGGCGTGCTCGGCATAACGAACCTGGTGTTCATCCCCGTGTTCTTCTTCGCCAGCGAGTACGCCCAGATCGCTCTCGGGAAGAAGCCTGCAGAGGCCGGCCTCTACATCCTCTACTTCTTTATCGGATTCGTCATCGCGGCCCAAGTCGGTGGACGGATGCTGGACCGGGTCGGGGGCAAGCGCCCGGTCGTGCTCGGTTGCGCGCTGGGCGCCGTCGGGTTCTGGCTGTGGGCCGGCAAGGTCACCGACCTCAGCTTCGGCTCCCAGCAGGTCTACATCATCCTGGCCGGAGCCGGCATGGGGCTCATGCTCGGTCCGGCCAGCACGGACGCCGTCAGTCGAGCTTCAAGGCTTTCCTACGGCGAAGCAACCGGCATCACCCAGACGATCCGCAACTACGCCGCGAGTCTCGGCCTGGCGATCCTGGGCACGATCCTTGTCTCGCAGATGCGCTCCCGGATCACTACGTCGCTGATCGCGCAAGGCGCCTCCAGCGCACGCGCCCACGCCGAGGCATCCGTGATCTCCCAGTCGCGCGCTGGAAACGGGAGCATCGCCGCGATTCCCCACTTCGTGCGGCTCGACTTCGCCTACGCCACCCGCTCTGTCCTCTATGTGATGGCCGCGATCATGGCGGCGGCGATGATCGTCGCCTTCGTCGGCCTGCGAGCAGGTGTACAGGAGGAGGTTGAGGCGGTCGCGACCGGCCAGGCAGGAGAGGCACTCTCCTGATCTGGCTAGTTTCGGACAGCGACGGCTTGGAGTCGCTCTCCAGGACGACGTTGCTTAAACCACGGCGCTGCCACAGCTTGGACAAAATGCGGCGCAACAGGCTTGAAAGCGCGCCGCGATAGGTTTATCGTATATGCGTCGAGCACCTGATTGACGGGGATCGGAACGCAAGCAGCGGGAGGACACGCCGACCACGACAAGCGGCGGTTCGGACTGACACGCAGTCCCAATGTGCGGAGGTATGCCTTCCTTGAGGCGCCCACGTTGCACCCTGACCGTCTTGGCGATGAGCCGCGGGGATGGGGCCGCTCACAGCCCCCGCTGTGTGGCGCAGACGCGAGGCGCATCGTCGATCCTGTTGAGCCACCGGACTTCGACCGCAGCGCCCCCGAGACGGAGTACCGTCGCCCGGCTGCTCCGCCGGGCGCGCTCGCCGGAGGCGAGACCATGATCCGCGCTCGAGTGTACGTCCTGCCGGCATGGTCGGGTCAGCTCGAGATAGAGGATGTTGTGCACGAGAGCCAACACATAGTGCGTCTCAGCGGAGAACTGGACATCGCCTCGGCCCCAGGCCTCGGGGAAGCGCTGCTGCAACTCTGCGTGGAGGATACGCACGCAATCACGGTCGACTTGAGTAATCTGGAGTTCATGGACTCAACGGGGTTGTACGCGATTATCTCGGCAAGCGGGCTTTGCCAAAAGGAGGGGTACGAGTTCTCGTTGATTCAGGGCCCCGCGCCAATCCGACGTCTGTTTGAGGTGACAGGGCTGATCGACTTGTTGCCCTTCCAACCGGTGCGTGCAGCTGGTGGCGATTCCACCCTCCGCCCTGCCATGGCAATCGGCGAGAACCGAGCCCAACGACGGCCCATCTGAGCGTGTGCGGAAGACCTCCACAGACGAATTGGCAATTCAAGGCAGCCCGGCGTGCGGAACCTCGACTGTGGTGGTGAGCAGCACGGCCTCGCGTACCGGCGCACGGTTTGCCTCGAGGAAGTCGGGCGCCGCGCACATCAGCAGGGTCCTGCCGTCCTCGCCGCCAAGCATGCAGGCGAACACACCGAGGCCATCGGGCGCCGGGATCTCATCCATGATCTCGCCGCCAGGCGCCACGCGCGCACAGCGGGCGCCGACGGCGTCGGCGCTCCAGATGCAACCGTCGGCGTCGAGCGTGCAGCCGTCCGGGGCGAACGTCAGCTGCGGCAATGTCTGCTCCAGCGGCCCGAGCTCGGGCGCGGGAGCGACCTGCGCCCAGACCCGCCGCTCGCTCACCGAGCCGTCCGCGGCGAGCGTGAACGCCGTGTAGCGCGCGCCGGCCGTCTCACCGACGATCAGCGTGTTGCCGTCGGCGGTGATCACCGAGCCATTGGGAAAGAGGAGATCGTCCGCCAGCACGCTGACGGTGCCGTCGGCATCGATCCGCATCAGCTTCGCCGGCGCGGGGTCGGCGAAGGCCATGAAGTCGAAGCCGAACTCGCCGACGTACGCGCGACCTCGGCATCGACCACGATGTCGTTCAGGTGGCCAGCGCAATGCACGGCAACATCGGCGTGTACTGATACCTCGCCGACGGGCGAGCGACGCAGTACCCGGCGATCCTTCATCGAGACAACGAGCAGTGAGCCGTCGGGCATCCAGCCCAGGCCCGAGGGCTGCTGCTCGACCCTCATGACCTCCTCCGTGGAGCCGTCCGCGGCGACCGTCATCACCAGCCCGCGGTAAAAGTCCGAGACCCACCAGCGATTCTCATGCCAGCGAGGTCCCTCAAGATACGCGCCGCCCTCGAATAGCGTCGTCAACTCTCGCCCGGCCATCCGCGGACACACTACCGCCTGGGTACCGGAATCAAGCTCGACCGTAGCGACCGCGCGCGGCGCTGGCGTGGCTGCAAGTCACAATTGACAACGTGGTCGCCCGGCGCCTAGCGTGGTCCGCGACGACTTTTGAGGAGGAGAGGCGATGAGCGACCGGATACTGCTGCGCGGCGGCTACGTGCTGTCGATGGATGATGTGCTCGGCGAGTTCCCCAACGGGGATGTGCTGATCGAGGATGGCGCGATTGTCGCGGTCGACGTTCGCATCGACGTCCCGGCCGCCGAGATCCTCGACGTCTCCGGACACGTCGTGATGCCTGGCTTCGTCGACACGCACCGCCATACTTGGCAGACTCCATTTCGCGGCGTCTGCGCAGATTGGACGCTCGGGGACTACTTCCGCGGGATTCGTATGGCGATCTCACCGAACTGCTCGGCCGAGGACGTGTATGCCGGCAACTACCTTGGGGCGCTGGAGGCCCTCGACGCAGGCGTCACGACGATCCTGGATTTCTCACACTGCAACAACACTCCCGAACACGCGGACGGGGCTCTGCAGGGTCTGTGCGACGCCGGCATCCGCGCGATGTTCGCCTACGGCTACTACCCCGCGCCGAGCGCTGAGCCGGTCTTTACCGAGCACGGCGAGAGACTTGCCGACGCCCGGCGGATCCGTGAGCAGAACCTCGCCTCCGACTATGGGCTCGTGACGATGGGCGTAGCTCTGACCGAGGTCGGACTGTTGCCTTTCGAGCAGACGATCGCGGAGGCCCGCTCAGCGCGTGAGCTCGCGGTGCCGAGCGTGCTTCACACCGGCTGCAACTGGGGGTCGCTTGCCACCGAGGGCATACCGGAGCTCGACCACCACGGTCTTCTGTCTGCCGACCAGGTGCACGTTCATTGCAACACGCTCGACGAGCGCAACTTCCGGCGCCTGGCCGACAACGGCTGCAAGGTCTCCTCCAGCCCGGAGACCGAGATCCAGATGGGCATGGGCCACCCGGTCATCCGTCGCGCGCTGGGGCTCGGGATGCGCCCGAGCCTGTCCTGCGACGTCATGTCGTCCAACTCAGGGGACATGTTCAGCCAGATGCGCCTCGGCCTTCAGTTCGAGCGCTGTATGCACAACGACGCGTTCAACGCACGCAACCAGATGCCCGAGCGGCTCGACTTGACCGTCCGCGACGCGCTCCGCTGGGGTACCGCAAACGGTGCGCACGCGATGGGCTTGGAGCACCGCATCGGCTCATTGACCCCTGGCAAGCAGGCTGACGTCATTGTGATCGGGGGACGTCGGCTGAACATGGTCCCAATGGCCGATCCCGTCGGTTGCCTGGTCGCTCAAGCCAACCCGGCCAATGTCGAACATGTCCTCGTGGCAGGCCGCTTCGTCAAGCGGGACGGCGAGCTCGTTGGTCTCGACCTCGACCACGCCATCAACCTCGCCCAGATGACCTGCGAGCGGGTGCTCGCCACCGTCACCTCTCATGACCAGCCGCTCCTGCCCCCGGCGCCTGAAGACTTTGCTGACGTGATCAACACGATTGCCGCCCAGAACCTCGCCGGCGCCTGGAGCATCGACGTGCGGCCATGACGCCGGCTAGTGCGCAGGTTTGGCCGGCGATCATCATCGCCCGGTCCTACGAGGTCCTCACAGTCTCTTTACCTTCGGCAAACGATCCCGGCTAGTGTGACTCGCGCCGGCGCTCTCAATCGCTCAGCGCAGCACACGATCGCAGAGGCGACCGGCGGCGCGAAGCAGGCACTGGCGCGTCCACGATCACCCACAGCGAGCCGAAGGGATGAACCGATGAAGCTCATAGGAGCAGGCATGCCGCGAACGGGCACGCTGACGCAGAAGCTGGCGCTGGAAATGCTCGGGCTGGGTCCCTGCTACCACATGGTGGACGTGCTCGCGGACCTCGACCAGGCGGCGCTCTGGCAGCGGGCGCTCGACGGGCAGGGCCCGTGGGCTGAGATTCTCGACGGCTTCAACTCGACGGTCGATTGGCCGGGCGGCTACTTCTACCGCGAGCTCATGGAGGTCTACCCGCAGGCCAAGGTCCTGCTGAGCGTCCGCGAGCCCGAGGCGTGGGAGCGGAGCATGCGCCAGACGGTCTGGGCGGTGCGCCACGGCGAGTCGCTGATCCGCCTACTCTCAAGCGCCCAGGCTCACGTCAATCCCCAGTGGCAGGCATTCCTCGACATGATCGACGGGCTGGTGTGGGAGGGCGAGGGAACGTTCGCCTCCGGCCACGCCGAGCCCCAGCAGCTGATCGACGCGATGAACCGCCATAACGACGACGTCATACGCAACGTCCCGCCCAAGCGCCTGCTCGTCTGGAGCGTCGCCGAAGGATGGGGGCCGCTGTGCGAGTTCCTCGAGCTGCCCGTCCCCGACGAGCCGTTCCCCCACCTCAACGATCGAACCGAGTTCCTCAACCGCATCATCGACGGGTCGCTGGAGGCTCTCCAGCAGTGGCGAGCGCGAGAGGCGACCGTGGAGCCCTCCTTCGCGATCGGCGCCTGAGCGCTGCCCGCCCGCACACGAGCGGATTGGGGCGATGTAGCATCACCTCAACCGAGCGAGGAGATGAGTAGATGGCTGTAACGGTTGGCGTGCTCAGCGACACGCGGCGACGCACGCTCGAGGCGATATGTGACACGTTTGCGCCGTCCATCGACGTCGACGGCGCGGAGGCGCTGCACGACTTCTATGCGCGATCGGCCTCGGACCTCGGGGTCCCGGGCCAGGTCGAGGGGCTGCTTGCGCAGTCGATGATGCCCGAGGAGATCGACGCCCTCGGCCAGCTGCTCGATGCGTTCGCCGAGCAGGACTTCGCGAGCCTGTCGCTTGGGGCGCGGACCGAGCTGATCCACGGGATCGCCGCCTCGAGCCCGGATGCGAAGCTCGGCGTCCGCCAGCTGCGCGGCCTCACGTTCCTGTTCTTCTACGCGCTGCCCGACGAGACCGGCCACAACCTCAACTGGCCCGCACTCGGATACCCGGGGCCGATCTCGGATCCGCCGTCCTCCGCGGACGCGCCCAAGACGATCGCCGTGGAGCGGCTCGCTGGCGAGTCCGCGACGCTCGAGGCCGACGTCTGCGTCGTCGGCTCGGGCGCCGGCGGCGGCGTGATCGCGGCGGAGCTCGCGGGCACCGGCTCCTCAGTGGTCGTTCTCGAGATGGGCCAGTACCGAAACGAGTCCGACTTCAAGCAGCTCGAGCTCCCGGGCATGCTCGAGCTCTATCTCGGCGGCGGACTGGCCGGCTCCGAGGACGGCTCGATCGCGATCCTCGCCGGCTCGACGTTGGGCGGCGGCACGATCGTCAACTACATGAACTGCATCCGCACTCCCGACCACATCCGCCGGGAGTGGGCCGCGATGGGCGTCACGGGCCTCGACGGCGCCGACTACGACCGCCACATCGACAGCGTGTGGGAGCGGCTCGGCGTCAACGACGCCGTCACATCCCAGAACCGCACCCACAAGAAGCTGATCGAGGGATGCGAGAAGCTCGGCTACCCGCACCGCGCGCTCACGCGCAACGCAGATCAGGCGTGTGAGGATCCCCGCGTCTGCGGCTACTGCTTCGCGGGCTGCCAGAAGGGCTGCAAGCGCTCGACGATGAAGACGTTCCTGCAGGACGCCGCCGACGCCGGCGCGCGCTTCGTGGTCGGCTGCCACGCCGAGCGGATCCTCGTCCACGACGGCCGCGCCGCGGGCATCGAGGCGACGGTCACCAACGCTGACGGCTCGATCACCACGCTGAGAGTGAACACGCCGAACATCGTCGTGGCCTGCGGCTCGATCGAGTCTCCGGCGCTCCTGCTGCGCTCCGGCATCGGCGGCCCTGCCGTCGGCAAGCACCTGCGACTGCATCCCGCATCGCTCGTCGCCGGCGTGTACGAGCAGCCGATCGAGGGTTGGATCGGCCAGATCCAGTCGGCGCTGTCGGACCAGTTCTCGGCGTGCGAGGGCGAGCACGGCTTCCTGATCGAGGCCACGACCGTCGCGCCCGGGATCCTGGCGATGTCGCTTCCGTTCCTCGACGGCAAGGAGCACAAGCAGCTGATGGCGCGCGCCATACGGTACTCCGCGCCGTTCATCTCCGTCGCGCGCGATCACGGTGAGGGGCAGGTCGTGATCGACGACCACGGCCGCGCCGTCACGCGCTGGTCGTTCGACGACGAGCTCGACGCCCGCATGTTCCGCCGCGCGATGGTCGAGCTCGCCAAGCTCCAACGGGCAGCCGGCGCGAAGGAGGTCATCACCCTGTACCAACAGCCACTCTCCTGGAGCGAGGGCGAGGACTTCGACGCGTTCCTGGCCGACATCGAGCGCGGCTCGCTGCAGGCGAACGACATCGCCGCGTTCACCGCCCACCAGATGGGATCGTGTCGAATGGGCTCGGATCCGACGGACTCGGTCGCCGACGGGCGCGGCGAGCTGCACGACACGAGAGGCGTCTGGATCGGCGACGGCTCCGCATTCCCGACGGCTCCGGGCGTCAACCCGATGATCTCGATCATGTCGCTCGCCCACCGCACTGCGGCGAACATCGTGGCCGCCTCCTGAGGCGGCCGGAGCGTGGGGACTAAGCCGCGGGCGGCGCCTCGGCGGCCGAGCGCGGGTAGGGCAGCGGCGTCAGCGTGCCCTCCAGTCGCTCGCGCAGTGGCTCAAAGCGGGGCGGCAGCGACAGCCGCTCGCCGAGATGCTGCTGATCCTCGTCGACCGCAAATCCGGGGCCGATCGTTGCGATCTCGAACAGCACGCCGCTCGGCTCGCGGAAGTAGACCGAACGGAAGTAGAAGCGTTCGATCACCGGCGTAGGCCGCGAGCCCGCCGCTGCCACCCGCCGGCGCCATGCCTCCTCGTCCTGCGGCTGCGCGGCGAAGGCGACGTGGTGCACGGTTCCCGCGCCCTGGCTCGCGGGCCCTTGGCTCGGAGGAGGGTCGTAGGCGTAGAAGCTTCCGCGCTTCTGGCCCCGCACCTCCCAGCGGCCGTCCTGCTCGCCGCCGGTGAAGCCGAGCGTCTCGCCGAGCAGGCTCGCGCTTCGGTCCGGCTCGCGACCGTAGGCGCGCACGCCGTCGAAGCCCTGCAGCGCGTGCTCGCTCGGTATGTCCGGCGCCGTCGCCGTCAACGGCTGATCGGCGGTGGCCGTGAGGAGCAGCTCGTGCTCGAGGCCCTCGGGGTCGGCGAACACGAGTGAGGACCCCGCCAGCTCGGCCGCCGTCCCGCGCGCGCCCAGCCGCCCGCGCCAGAACTCGAGCGCCTGCGACGATGACACGCGCCAGACGATCCGGTGCACCATCCCATTGCCCGCCCGCCCGCGGGCGGCGCCGGGGTACTCGAAGAACGTGAGGTCCGCGCCGGGCGAGCCCTCCTCGTCGCCGTAGAAGAGGTGGTAGACGGTTGGATCGTCCTGGTTGACGCTCTTCTTGACCATCCTCAAGCCGAGCACGCCGGTGTAGAACTCGACGTTGCCGGGCGCGTCGGCGGTGATGGCGGTGACGTGGTGAATGCCCTCGAGCCTCATCTCCAGGTGACATTATCGACGAGTGCAACAAGGCTCGCTCATCCCGCGCTTCGGGCGCGCGCGGCGCGATCAGACGCTGGCCGTCCTGGAGGGCTTTCACGCGCTCAAGCACGCCCTGCGCTTCGGCGCAAACGTCCTCGAGGTGGTCTGCGGCGACCGCGACGAGCTCGACCGTCTCGCGACCGCGCTCGCGCCCGACGTGAGCGCACAGATGCTCGCGCTCGCGCGGCAGGTCGAGCCCGCAGTCCTCGCGCAGCTCGCTCCGCTCACGCCCTCGGCCGGCGTGATCGCCCTCGCGGAGCGTCCGTCCGTCGATCCCGCCGCCGTGCTGGCCGACCAGCTGCCTTCACCCGTAGTCCTGCTCGAGGATCCGCGCGACCTCGGCAACATGGGCGCCTGCGTTCGTGTCGCCGCCGCCGCCGCCATCGCCGGCGTGCTCACGACTGGCAGCCACGACCCCTGGCACCCCGACGCGCTGCGCGGTGCCGCCGGGCTGCACTACGCCGTTGCGGTCTGCCGGATGGGGCAGCTCGAGGCGCTGGAGCCGCTGGACCGTCCTCTGCTCGCGCTCGATCCGAGCGGCGATCGGCTTGCGCCTGCGGAGCTGCCCGCGCGCGCGCTGCTCGCGTTCGGCACCGAGCGCTACGGCCTCAGCGACGAGCTGACCGCGCGCGCGGACGCCCGCATCAGCATCCCGATGCGACCCGGCGTGTCGAGCCTCAACCTCGCCACGTCGGTGGCCGCCGTGCTGTTCGCATGGCGCCTGTCGCAAGCAGCGGCGCCCGTGGCCTGAGCCGCGACTACGCGCCGGCGGGCGCCGTCGCCGCACTGGCGACGGCTTCCACGCCGTCGAGCAGCCGCCAGTTTCCGCGCAGCGCCGCGCGTGCTCGGTGGACCATCCGCGCGGCCATCTCGCCGCCGTCGTGCACGTCGCTCATCAGCCGCGCGATCAGCTCGCGGGCCTCCTCGGCGTGCTCGCGGTCGCGGTGCTCGTGCAGCCTGAAGTACTCGACCGCCGGTCCTTCCTCGCTGTAGCCGTAATGAGCGCTCAGGCCGTCGAGCTTCGTCCTTGACACCTCGGGCTGACTCGCCTCGATCGCGTACAGCACCGCCAGGTGCTCGAGCAGATCCTCGCCCGCCGTCCACGCCCGCACGCACTCGTCGGTCTCCTCCAGCGCTCGCTCGCCGCCGTCGGCGTCCGCCCGCGCTCCGCTCGCGCTCGCGAACCGCTCCCACAGCGCCACGTGCGCCGCCTCCTCCTCGGCGTGGCGCCGCAACCGCGCCGCGTGCGCCGGTCCGGCCTTCTCAGCCGCGAGCGCCGATGCGCGTGCCAGCGCCAGCACCGCCCTTCGATACTCGGCCGCGTACAGGGCGAGCTCCTCGGCGCTCAACTCACCGGCGCTCCAGCGCTCATAGAAAGGGTGCTCGAGCACGCTGATGTCAGCACGGGTCTGATCGAGCTTGGCAAGGACGTCCATGGCTTTGTTCTCCTGTTTCGTCTCGCGGATGGTCTGTTGTCGCTGCTCGCGACGCGAAGCGCCTGTTCGCAGCGGGCGGATCTCGCTATGCCGGGTTGGCGCGCGCCCAGTCGACGATCTCCTGCGACCCGTCGATCACGGTGTCGTCGGCGAGCACGAGCGTCGGCACCCAGCGGTTGCCGGTCAGCTCCTGCACCTCGCGCCGCCCGCGCGACTGGTTGAGCGCGGCGGGCAGCGGCGCGAACCCGTAGGACTTGACGACCTCGGGATCGTGTCCGGAGTCCTTCAGGGCGTTGTAGGCGTTTGCGCACGGATGCCCGCCCGGTCGCGGCGTCGAGAACGTGCCCCAGCAGACGTACAGCCTCATGAGACGCTAAGCGTACCTTCCATGCCCGCCTGGCGATGGCCGGGGACCGAGCAGTAGAAGGTGTAGGTGCCCGGTTTCAGGTTCAGCGTGAGCGTCTTGCTCCCGCCCGCGAATGTCGGCGTCGCGCCCAGCACCGTGCTGCCTTCGGCCACCGTCACGTTGTGTTCCAAGGAGGCCATGTTCGTCATCGTGATCGTCACCGTCCCCGCCTTCGCGCTCAGCTGCTTGGTGTCGTAGCTGAGCTGGCCGGTCGGGTTGGCTTCGAGCTTCAGCGCGCTTGCGCCCTTGCCCGCAGCGGGAGAGGAGGGCGGCGCGGGCGTCCCGGTCGTCGCCTTGGGCGTGGTCGGCGCGGCGGAGCTCGCCGTGCTCGGCGTGGCCGGAATTGACGCCGCTGGCACGCTCGGCGCTCCGCCGCTTGCGCCCGGCGCGGGCGCAGCAGCGGCGGCTGCCGTGCCCGCTTTCGCCGCCGTGCCCGAGGTGATCACCGCCGCAGAGACGGTCCCGAGGACCAGCACGGCGGAGACCACCATCACCGCGCGCTGGCCGGAGAGGCCGCTCGGGAAGTCGGGCCGGCGCAGCCCGAGCCCTACGGACACGGTCAGCGCCCACGCCACCAGGAGTCCGCCGGCAATGTAGAACGGGACTTTGCTCTTCTCCGCCGCCAGGATCGCCATCAGCTGAAGCGCCGCGCTATGCACGGCGCGAGCCTAGCCGATGCGGTGCGGGGTATGCTCCGCGGCGCGATGAACAAGGCCGTGCGCACACCCGAGGAGGCGCTTGCGGGGCTACCCGACTTTCCGTTTGCGCCGCACTACCGCGAGGTCGACGGCCTGCGCCTGGCTCACCGCGACGAGGGCGAGGGGGCGCCGGTCATCTTCATGCACGGCGAGCCGACTTGGTCGTTCTTGTGGCGCAAGGTCATCCCGCCGGTGCGCGACGCCGGCTTTCGTTGCATCGCGCCCGACCTCCCCGGCTTCGGCGCCTCGGACAAGCCGGTGGACATCGACTGGTACTCCTACGACCGCCACACTCAACTCGCGGGCACCCTGATCGAGGACCTCGACCTGCGGGCGGCGACGATGGTCGTGCACGACTGGGGCGGGCCGATCGGGCTGCGACTCGCCGTCGAGCATCCGGAGCGGATCGATCGACTCGTGATCCTCGACACAGGCCTCTTCACCGGCCACCAGAAGATGACCGACGCGTGGCTGGCCTTCCGCGACTTCGTCGTTCGTACCGAGGACTTGCCGATCGGCTTCCTCGTCCGAGGAGCGTGCAAGAACGACCCCGGCGACGACGTGATAGCCGCGTACGACGCGCCATATCCGAGCGTCCCGTCCAAGGCTGGGGCGCGCGCCTTCCCGCAGCTGATCCCCCAATCGCCCGAGGGCCCCGGCGCCGCGGCCGGACAGCGCGTTCAGGAGGCGCTGCGCGAGGACCGCCGACCGACGCTGATGCTGTGGGGCGATTGCGACCCCGTGCTGCCGTTGTCGGTCGCTGAGCGCTTCGCGGCGGCCATCGGCCGTCCCCCACCGCGCCCGATCGAGGACGCCAGCCACTTCCTGCAGGAGGACCAGGGGCCGCTGATCGGTCACCTCATCGCCGACTGGCTCCTCGGCGCCTGATCGGCGCCGGCGGGCTGCCAACCGCCCGATCCGACCGCCTGCTGCCCGCCTGAGAGCCGATCACTCCCCCGCCGCGCGCGTGATCTGCGGCGGCTCGGCGGCTGGCTCCAGGCCGGGCTCCGAGCGCGCAGCGCGCAGCTCATAGACATGGCGCGTGCTCGCGTCGGTGTCGACCAGCACGCGGTCCGCCTTCATCGCTCGGGCCATCCCCTCGGCCAGGCGCCGCGGCAGGATCGTGCCGAGCACGTTCGTGCGCTTGGCCGACTTCGGCACCCACACTTCGATGGTCCCGTACTGCAGCGCCTCGACGATCGCGTCGGCTACTTCGCTCGGCTCGAGGTTGCTCAGGCCGCGCGCTCGGCCCAGACCCGAACCCAGCTCGGTGTTGACGACGAAAGGCATCACGTAGCTCAGGTCGATGTGCGCGCCCATCAGGCGCACCTCGCCGCGAGCCGCCTCCGTGAGACCGACCACGGCGTGCTTGGTCGCCGAGTAGGTAGCTCCTCCCGGCGCGCCGAACTTGCCCGCCTGGGAGGAGACGTTGACGATGTGGCCGCGATCGCGCGGGATCATGCGCGCGAGCGCCAGCTTCGTGCCGAGGATCACGCCGTGGAGGTTGATGTCCACCATCCGACGCGCCGTCAGGTCGTCCTCGTCGATGAAGCGACCGATCTGCATGATCCCGGCGTTGTTGACGAGGACGTCGATCGGGCCGAGCTGTTGCTCGGCGTCGTCGAGAAACGCCGAGAAGGAGACGCGGTCGGTCACGTCGAGTGGCAGCGCCACCGCGCTCGGGCCGAGCTCGGAGGCGGTCTGGCGTGCCGCCTCGATGTCCACGTCTCCGATCGCCACCCTCATGCCCTGGCGCAGAAACGCCTCCGCGGTGGCACGCCCGATCCCGCGCGCGGCGCCGGTGATCGCGGCTGTCTCTCCGGCGAGGATGCGGGGCTGCTTGGCCATGGATCTCCTCCTGCTGGTGGCTGGCGGTGGGCTGGGCCCTCAAAGCTAGCGCCCCTCCGACGGCGACGCTCCGGCGACGTTCACTAGTAGGGTAAAGGTCGTGTCCTCATTCCAATTCGATGGCCAGCGCATCGCGTACACGGAGTTCGGCGGCGGCCTCGCGGCATTGACCGCGGCCGGCGGGCGCGGGCGAACCGCGAAGAGCGCACCGGCGGGCACGCGCCCGCTGATCCTCGTCCACGGGCTGCTGCTCTCCCAGCAGATGCACAGGCAGCTTGCGGAAGACCTCGCGGCGCGGGGAAACCGCGTGATCACCGTCGACCTTCTCGGCCACGGCGAATCAGACCGCCCCCGCGACATGTGGCGCTACTCGATGCTCTGCTTCGGCGAGCAGCTGATCGCGCTGATGGATCACCTGCAGATCGAGCAGGCTGTAGTGATGGGCACCTCGCTCGGGGCCAACGCGGCGCTCGAGGTCGCGGCCGCGGCGCCGGAGCGGTTGCGCGGAATGGTGATCGAGATGCCGGTGCTCGACAACGCCCTGCTTTGGAGCGCTTTGGCCTTTACGCCGCTGCTCGTCGCGCTCACGTTCGGCGAGCCGGCGATGAAGCTGCTCGCCCGGGGAGCGCGCGCGGTGCCGCGCCGGCTGCTGCCCCATTACGGCAACGTGATGCTCGACGTGGTGCGCCAGGAGCCGGGCCCGGGGGGGGCAGTGCTGCAGGGACTGTTCTTCGGACGGGTCGCGCCGCATCGCAGCGAGCGGCACACGTTCGAGACGCCGGCGCTCGTGCTCGGACACCGCCGCGATCCCGTTCACCCCTTCTCCGACGCGGGCATGCTCGCCGAGGAGCTGCCCAACGGCCGCCTGCTCGTGGCCGACTCGCTGGTCGAGCTGCGCCTGCACCCTGAGCGGCTGACCGGCGAGATCGCGTCGTTCCTGGACGAGGTATGGGAGGCGCCGCGCCCGGGCCGCGCCAAGCGCGCGAGCAAACGCGCGCGCGCCGGCTCGGGCTAGCGCTATTTCTTTGTCGGGAACAGTTCGAGCTCGTTCACGCTGACGTGCCCGGGGTTTTCGGCGGTGCCGACCGACGCCGCCGGGACGCCGCTGATCCACAGCAACACGAACCGAAACCCCTTGCCCGAGTCGCGCAACGGGATGCGCATGCTCTTCTTCTTCTCGAGCACGAGCCCGCTCAGCTGAACCCACGCCGGATCGGTGATCGACGTGGGCAATGTCGTGGCGTTTGAGCCGTCCACCTGGAGGGTCATGCCCGGAGTCGAGGTGTTCAGCGCGAGCGCGGAGACCTTCTGCGCACTCTTCAGGTCGATCACGAGCCCGTCGGCCATCTTCGGGGCAACGGCCGGATCGACCAGTGCGGTCCACGCCGTCGAGGTGTCCCCGTCGATCGCCAGGCTCGGGTCGCCGAAGTTGGACGCCGCATAGTTGCTCGGGTTGTATGTCGCTGCCGCGTTCGTGTCCAGAAGGATCGCTGCCGGCCGCTGTTCGGTCGCGGTCCCCGAGCCCCCGCCGCCCGTCGTTTTGGGGGTCGTGGTGGACGGCGTGGAAGCCGTGGGAGCCACCGAAGGAATCGGGGCTACCGGGGTCGACGATTTGGGCGTCACGGCGACGAGCGGTATTTTCGGGGGTTTGGCGAGCGGCACGAATGGTTTGACGGTAGTCGGCGTGCCGATTTTGGCGGTCGCGGGCGGGAGCGAGCTTGGGGCGGTCGCGGCGGGCGTGGTCGGCGCGGGGAGCTGGGCGACCGCCGCCGCCGCCGCCGGGCGGGATTTTGTCCCGGACTTGCTCAACGCCGCGTAGGCGGCCGTCGCGGCTCCCGCCACGAGGATCGCGATCGCGACGAGGACCACCGCCGCCGAGCGCCAGCTCGGCGTATTTGCCGCAAGGCTGTCCGGAGCGCCGGCGCCGCACTGCAGGCACCAGTCCTGGGCGCCGCCCATCGGCGCACCGCACTTCTTGCAGTTGCGCTGCATGTTTGCGGCAGCCGTGAGCGTGCGGGCAGCTCCCTCGGGGGCGGGCGCGGGCTGCTGCTCGCTGGTAGGAGCAGCCTGAGGATCGGCGAGCGATGTTGCCACGGGCGGGATTCTAGCTCGGAGAGCCTCTACCTCGCCGCGGGTGGGCCGCCCGGCACGATGTCTCTGCCCGTCGGCGACAGGCGCTCGTCGAGCTCCAACTGCCAGTAGAATCGGGTGAACGTCATCCCGGCGTTGAACTCGCCGACGTGGGGCTCGACCGGCTCGCCCGCGGCCATGCGAACGATCAGCTCGGGGTAGCTGCGGCCGGGCAGCGCAGCGAAGACGGGGGCCGGGAAGGCGCCGCCAAAGCGCGTGTTTACGTCGGTGATGCCCAGCCCGATCTCGGAGTCGCGAAAGACCTGGATCGTCGCCGGGCCGGTGACGCGCAACGCCTCCATCGTCCGCCGCCCCAGCTCGATCAGCTCCTCGTCGCGAACTACCGAGCCCTTGATCGACTCGCCCCCGCGCGACTCGAGCATCGTCCGCGGGATCGCGTTCAGACAGCGTCCGTCCAGATCGCCGAGACAGTCGATCGACAGCTCCGGACCGCCCATCGCCCGCTGGACCATCACCGGCTCGGCGATGTAACCGACGAAGAAGCGCGCCTGCGCGGCGTCGCGGGCGAGGTGAATCGAGCGTGCGCCCGAGCCGCGGCGCGGCTTGACCATCACCGGGTAGGCGAGCGCGTCGAGGTCCTCCTCGCCCAGTGCGGTTGGCGGAGATGGGAGCGACAGGCGCTCGAGCAGCAGGTGCGTCTCGTACTTGTCGTAGGTCGCGCGCGCGACCTCGGGGGAGGGCACGAGCGCGGGCAGCCGCCCGTCGGCGCGCGCCTGGGCAAGCACCTCGATGTCGAGATCGGTCAGCGGCAGGACCGCCCCGACCCCGTGCTGCTCGCACAGCTCCTGCAGCGCCGTCACGTAGCCGCTGTCTTCGATCAGCGGGACAGACGCCCGCACGTGCGCCGCGTAAGGGGCGGGAGCCAGCGGAGCGGGGTCGGCGACCACGGTCTTCGTCAGCCGAGCGAAGCACGAGACGATGTCGTAGCGCTTGCCCGCCCCCGTCAGCAGAACGGCCGGCGCGCTCACAGCTCTCCCTCCCATCCACCGGCGCGCCCCTTGTACAGACCGGCTCCCCCGAGCACCATCGCGGGCGTCCGCGCGAGGATCTTCAGGTCCAGCGCTAGCGAGCGGTGCTCGATGTAGAAGAGGTCCAGCTCGATCCGATCGGCCCACGGCAACGAAGCGCGGCCGTTGACCTGCGCCCAGCCGGTGATCCCCGGCTTGACCGTCAGCCGCCCGCGCTGTCGATCGGTGTACTGATCGACCTGTGCAGGCAGCGTGGGACGCGGCCCGATCAGCGACATCTGCCCGCGCAGGACGTTGAGGAGGTTGGGGAGCTCATCAAGCGAGGTCCGGCGCAGGAACGCGCCTACGCGGGTGATGCGCGGGTCGTTCACGTTGACCGCGAGCCCGGCGCCGATGTGCTCGGCTCCGTCGACCATCGTGCGTAGCTTGAGCACGTCGAAGACCCTGCCGTCCTTGCCGACGCGGGGTTGGCGATAGACCACCGGGCCGCGCGACTCCAGGCCGATCGCGAGCATCGCGATTACGAGCACCGGCGCACCGAGCACCAGCGCCGGGGCCGAGACGGCAATGTCGATCAACCTGCGAATCATTACGCGGCCCCGACGGCCGCGGGCCAAGCAGGGCAAGGAGGTACCCCGTCGGGGGCGAGGCAGCTCGGAAGTGTGCGCTGCACACGAGCGACGGAGAACGCAGCCATGCGCGGGCACCCGGTCGTCAGTACGATCACCGCGTTCCCTCGGCGGCGTCCCACCAGGCGGCGGTGCCGTGTCGCAGCCAGTCCCACAGACCCGCAGCGGGCGAGGCGGTCGTGAGCACGTAGTAGCGCGCGATCAGCAGCGGCCGCGCGTGAAGCGGCCCGGCGAGCAGCGCGGCGAGCAGCAGAATGAGCTGAAGGCCGAGCGTAACCCAGTAGAGCGCGCCGACGCCGGCGGCGAGCAGCGCGACGTTCGCCGCCAGCGCCAGCGCGTGCAGCGCCGGCGTGCAGTAACGAAGCACGCGATGGGAGAAGATCATCACCGCGTAGCCGAGCGGGTATCCGCCCGGCGCGAGCATTCCGCCGCGCAGGACGATCGGCCAGGTGTGGCTCATCATGCGCCGCTTGCGCGCGAACTCGCCCATCAGCGAAGGGACCATCTTCTCGCTCGCCCGCGCCGCGGGCACGTACACGGCGCGCAGGCCACGCTTGACCATGTTGAACGGGAGGCTGAGGTCGTGGCCCATGATCGGGTCGACGACGATGTAGGCATCGCGCCGCGTCGCATATATCGCGCCGTTGCCCGCCGTGATCGAGCACAGGCGCGACTCGAGCGCGCGCACGCCGAGCTCATAGCGCCAGTAGACCCCCTCCTGATTGACGGCGCCTGGACCTGCTGCTGGGCGGTCCTCGGTCGGTTGCACGAAGCGGACCTGCCCGCAGGCGTAGCCGACGCGCTCCTCGGCGAACGCGCCCGTCAGCGCCCGCGCGGCGTCGAGGTCCCACAGTGCGTTCGCGTCCGAGAACGCGACGATCTCGCCGCGCGAGCGCTCAACGGCGGCGTCCTGGGCGCGGATCTTGCCGCCGCGCGGCAGCTCCAGCACGACGTCGGCGCCCGCCTCGCGCGCCCTCGCCGCGGTCGCGTCCGAGCAGCCGTCGCACGCGACGATCAGCTCCAAGCGCTCGCGCGGATAGTCCAGCGCGAGCGCGTTCTGCACCTTCGCCGCGATCACCCGCTCCTCGTCGTGCGCGGCGACGATCAGCGAGAGAGAGGGAAGCGACGTCGCGGCGGCGGCCTGCGATCTATGAGCTCCGCCCCTGTCGGGGCTCCGCATATGGCGTGCGCGTGTCCCCGCCTCGGCCGGCGCGAGCACGCGTGAGAGCATGGCAAGCGCCGCGGCATAGCCGAGCTGTGTCCACACGATCAGCCCGCCCGACACCCAGAACACAATCTCCAGCGCGGTCCTCATCGGCCGCGATTCTCGCCGAGGAGCGACTCATAGAGGGCGAGCGTACGCGCCGCGATGCCCTCCCAGGCGTAGGCGCCGGCCGCCGCCGCACGGGCGGACTCGGCCATCGTGGCCAGCGCCGCAGGGTCGCCGAGCAGCTCTTTGAGCGCGTCGTGCAGCGCCGCGACATCGCCGGCGGGGACCGTGCGCGCCGCGCCCGTCGCGGCGATCTCGCCTAGCCCTCCGACGTCGCTCACGAGCAGCGGCTTGCCGAAGGCCAGGGCCGTGAACAGCACGCCAGACTGGTCAGCCTCGCGGTAGGGCAGCACCACGAGGTCGGCGCGGCGAAAGTACGCGCGCAGCTCGGAGCCGTCGATGAAGCGCGCGTCGAAGCGAACGTTCGCGGGCGCGGATGGCAGCGCTGAAATGTCCATCCTCGGCATCCCCGCGATCCACAGCTCGGCGTTCTCGATCCCGCGCCAGGCCTCCAGCAGCACGTCGATGCCCTTGTACGGGCGAAGCAGGCCGAAGAAGAGGACCACCGGCCGCTCGGTCTGAAACGGGGGCGGCGCGGCTGGCCCTTCGGCCAGATGGGGAAACGCGCCATGGGGGATCACGTGAACGCAGCTCTCCTGCACGCCCAGCTCGCGCGTCAGTCGCTCGCGGCCGCGCTCGGAGTGGACGACGACCGCATCGAAGCGGCCGTACAGACGCCGCTGGGCCTCGCGCTGCCCTGGGCGGGGCTCGCGCGGGAGGATGTCATGGGCCGTCAGCACGAGCGGGCGGCCACCGCCCGGCGAGCGGGCGGCGGGCAGCAGGCGGCCGTCCAGCTGCGGGACGGGAAGCCACTGGAAGTGCACGACGTCCGCCGCGCGCGCGGCGCGCCTGTAGCTGAGCATGTCCGGGACGTGCTCGGCGAGCTTGACCAGGCGGCGCGCGCGAGAGCCGGGCGCGAAGCGGGCGGCGCGGTAGAAGAGCTCATGGCGCGCGTATCCCACCGGCGGCGCGACGGCGCCGTAGGCGAAGCGGCTGGTGTACAGCTCGACATCCGCACCCGCCGCCGCGAGAGCGCTGCAGAGGGCATGGTCGTAGGGCGGCGTGTAGGCCGAGGGATCGACGATGTGGACGCGCATCAGCGAGGTAACTGGCAAGCGCAACCGTAGCGGGGCAGGATGAAAGTAGGGTCCCCTGGGTGTCTGATGTGGAGGTTTCCTACTGCGTCGTGAACACCTCCCGGCGCGAGCTGCTGCTGCGCTGCCTGGAGGCGATCGCGTGCGAGCGCGACAGCCTGCCGTTCCCCACCGAGGTGCTCGTGCTCGACAACGGCTCGCGCGATGGATCGGCGCAGGCGGCGCAGGAGCATCCGACGGTTGACGAGACGATCGCGCTCGAGCAGCGCCGCGGCAAGGCGCTGAACGACTCCGACCTGCTGCGTCGCGCGCGCGGGCGCTACGCGCTGCTGCTGAACGAGGACTCCGAGCTGCGGCCCGGCGCGACGCTCGCCCTGCGGCAGTCGCTTCAGGAGAACACCGAGGCCGCGTTGGCCGGCGCCAGGCTGCTGCGCCCCGACGGGAGCGAGCAGGCGTCGGCGTGGCGCTTCCCCACGCCCCTGACGGCGCTGGCCGGCGCGCTGCTGCTGCACCGCCTGCTCACCGTCCAGAGCGGCGGCGCGCACACGCGCGAGGTCGACTGGTGCCAGTCGGCCGCGCTGCTCGTCCGGCGCGCGGCGGCCGAGCAGGTCGACTACCTGGACCCCGACTTCTTCGTGTACTCCGACGAGGTCGACTTCGCCCGCCGCCTGCGCGACGCGGGCTGGCGCAGCCTGTATGTGCCCGCCGCGGCGGCGATCCACCGCGAGCAGCTCTCGACCGACGTCATCTCCGAGCGACGGATCGTCGAAATGGCGCGCAACCGCGACCTGTACATGCGCAAGCACCACTCTCCCGCCGCCGCGCGAGCCGTGCGCTGGCTGACCGCCTGGACCTACGCGCTGCGCGCCCTCGCGGCGCTCGCGTTGCCCGGCCACTCGCCGCGGCGCTACTGGCGCCACGTGACCGCGACGCTGATGCGCGCGCACGGCGAGGGCCTGCGCGAGGCGGCCGATGCGTACAACGGCGCCGGACGTCGCCCCTCGGAGTAGGACGATCCCAAGCGCTCCCTGCCTTCCTGGCCTCAAAGATCTTTCAACGGATCCTCCGCGTAAGCCTCGACATCGCCGTGCCCGGCCCGGAACGCCGCCACGCGGCGGCGGCCGTCGACCACGAGGGCCTTTGCCTGGGCTCGCTCGTGGGGCTCGAAGAAGCGCGTGAGCAGAAGGAGCGCGGGGATCAGCGCGAGCCACAGCAGCCGCAGCGCAAAGCCCGCGAAGCCATTCGTCGGGAGCAGCAGCTCGCCGGCGATGGCGACGGCGCCGAGAATCGCCGCCGCCTGCGCCAGGCGGCGCCATTGGAAGCCGACGTCGAACAGGCTGCGTGTGAGCAGATGCATCAGCGTGAGCATCGCCACGTAGGCGCCGCACAGCGCGATCCCCGCGCCGGCGATGCCCAGTCCCGCGCCGCTGCGGGGCACGAGCAGGAGCAGAAGCGCGCCGTTGACCGCCAGGCCGACCGCCGCCGCGGGGAGGTTGCGCGCGGTCACGCGCGCGCGCCCGGTGATGACGATCATGACCTGGTAGAGCCCGTACAGCGTCCACCCGAGCGCCAGCCATGGCAGCGCCGCGTGGGCGCCGAAGTATTGCGGGGCCGCCAGTAGCCTCACGATCCAACGACCGAGCAGCGCCACCGCAGCTACGACGACGCCCGTCGCCAGCGCGAAGTAGGTCGTCACGAGCGAGTACAGCTTCGCCGCCTGCGCATCGCTCTCGATCGAGTACGCCAGCGGCGGCCACGCGTATTGAAAGCCGCGCACGACGACGAACACGACGGTCGCGAACTGCAGGGCGACGGAGTAGTCGCCGGCGGCTGCATGCGAGTAGCCGCGGTACAGGTACAGGCGATCGGCAACTTGAAGCCCGTACACGCTCGCGTCGGCGGGCACCGTCGGCAGGCCGAAGCGCAACATCGCGCGGAGATCCGCTACGCGCACACGCAGGCTGAAGCGCCGCCGCAGAACCCACCAGAGCCCGACCACCACCACGGCGGAGGCGGCGAAGTTGCCGAGCAAGAGGCCGCGCGCACCCTGATGCTCGAGCACGACGAGCGTGACGGTGAACGCGACCGTCATCGCGACGTTGGCGCCCGACGCGTATATGTAGGCGCGCGCCCGTTCGTCGACGCGCAGCTGTGCGTAGGCCATCTCGAGGTTCGTGAACGCCCACAGCCCGACGATCGCGCAGTCGATCAGCAGAGCGTCGTGGAAGCCCAGGATCAGCCGTGACAGCTGATCGGAGAACGCGAGCGCGACGATCGATGCGAGGGTGGTCGTCCACGCCACCGTAGCGGTCGCGGTGCGGGCTATGCGCTCGCGTCGCGCGACGTCGGCGTCCTCGAAGTAGAAGCGGATAAACGCCTCCCCCACGCCCACCCGCAGGAAGATGCTCGCGAGGATCACCGCCGTCAGCAGCGAGTTGGCCGCGCCGTAGCCCGCTTGCGAGACGTACCTCGTGTACAGCGGGATCGTGACGAGCGCTATGCCCTTGGCGACGATGTCCCCGAACTGGTAGGCGGCGCCCGTCGCCACCAGCCGCTTGAGATAGCCGCGCACGGCTCAGAACCTACTGGCCGGCGACCGCCGCCCGGTGCGCCCTCACCCGGTGCTCGCGACGTCGCTAAGTGTGGTGAGCGGCGCCAACAGGGTCCTAGGTGTCGTGGCGCGAACGTGTCTCCCATAAAGACGTCCCACCACGCGCGAGCGCGACGCCGATTCCCAGCAGCGTCCACGTCAGCGGGTCCTCGAGGAAGTCGGCGTACGTCCACGTGTGCAGCACGAGCGCCGCGAAGCAGGCCGCGATAGCGATCCGCGGAGGCGAGCGACCGGCGCCTGCGAACAGCACGAGGAACGCAGCGATCAGCAGCGCGAAGTAGACGGCCAGCCCGATGACTCCCTGCTCGGCCGCCACGGTCACCGGGATCGTGTGCGACGCCGACGTCGCGTTCTCGACGCTCGCCTCCTCGTGGCGCTGATACTCGGTCTGAAACGAGCCCGAGCCATAACCCTGGAGCGGGCGTTCGGCAAACAGTTCAAGCCCCCCCGAGATCAGCTTCGTGCGCCCGCTGGTCGCGTTGCTCGCCGAGCCGCCGGAGCCCTTGAGACCGAAATGGAGGCTCGCCGGCGCCGCGAGCGCAATGGCGAGCGCGAGCGCTATGAGCGCCGCCGCCAGGAAGACGGTGCGGCGCACGTCCCAGCGCCACGCCGCCAGCACCGCCAGGCCGAGCAGCAGAGCGGCGATGCTCGACTGCGAGAAGCTCGTCACGAGGCCACCGAGCAGCCACGCGAGCACCGCGGCGCCGACGATCACGTCGCGGCGGCTGCGGCACCACAGCACGACCGTCGTGACGGCGATCATCACGAGCGCGAGAAAGCGCCCGTAGATGTTCGGGTCGAAGAACAGCGAGTTCACGCGAAAGTAGTTGTCGTACTGGTTTGCGACCACCACCTTCGGATTCAAGAACAGGGCCTTGCGGTAATACTCGACGAAGCCGATTCCCGCGAACACGACAGCCAGGGCGACCGCCACGCCGAGGCAGCGCAGCAACAGCTCGCGCGTCCAGCGCACATCGCGCAGCAGCACGAACAGCAGCGCGAAGGGCACGTAGAAGAACGCGACGTTCTCCGCCGCCTTGGCGAGGTCGGTGGAATAGAGCGCCTGCGCGGCGTACAGCGCGACAGCTCCCAGCAGCAGCCATTCAAGCCCCTGCGGGCGGCGCTCGGAGCGACTGAGCAACCGCGGCAGGAGGTGCACGAGCGTCGCCGCAGCCACGACGAGGTACAGCGGGATCAGCAGGTTCACGGTGCGCCCTTCAGCCGAGATCGGCAGGCGGAAGGGCAGCGCAAAGACCGCCAGCAGCGGGAATGCGTCAGGCCGGCGTCGCATCAGCAGCGCGAGCGCGCCGATCACCATCACCGCTCCGGCGACCGCTGCCGCGGCCACGCCGGGGCTGAGCATGGCCGCGAGCGCAGACCGTGGGATCCCGGCGCCGATCACCCTCGCACCAGCGTGAAGCTCCGCGGCGATTCGACCGAGCGGCGCTGTTCGCGCAGGCTCACGCGCACGCGATATTCACCCGCAGGGGCGGGCGCGCCGGCGTTGGCGGGGACGAGGATCGGGTGTCCGCCGGCCGCGCTCACGGTCGTGTAGCGGCGCGCAACGCCGCGCCGGCCGTTCCAGCGCAGCGAGAGCACTTTGTAGCTTTTCACCTGCCGGTCGCTCACGAGCGTCGCTACTTCCGTTCCCGCCGAGTCGAGAATCGTCACGGTCACCGCGTCGCTGCGCTGGAGCCTGAAGGAGATCTGCTCTTCTTTGAGATGACCGGCCGGCGTCGGCGAGAAGAACGGAGTCAACTTGAACAGCTGCACCGCCGTCGGCGTATGCTTGAGCCGCTGGGTGACAAAGAACGCGGCGAAGCAGGCGATCACCAGCAATGCAAACACCGTGCGCGCTGGCCGATCGCTCGCCGGCCGATCGGGGCTGGTCAATCGCCGCCCGATCCGTGGTCGCCCAACGCGAACCGCTCTACGGTGTCCGAGCGCAAGCCCAGTCGCAGCGTCTCGAGCGAGAGCACGTCGGCGGGGGCGATGTTGCCGAGGTTGCACTCGGTGCCGAAGCGCGTCAGCAGCCACACCTGCTGCTCGCCTAGCGGCGCCTCGAAGATCATGCGTTCGGGGTCGATCGCGTGGGCGATCTCGTCGATCAGGCCGGTTCGCACCTCCCCGTCGGCCCTGTAGATGCCGGCTGTCCCCGACTCGCGCGCCTCGGCGATCACCTTCCACGCCCCGGCATCCAGGTCGCGTTTGATCTGCTCCACCCACACGTACGGGGCCATGATGAAGGCGGCGTCCTTGCTGCCGACCTCGGCGAGCACGGTGAACTCCTCAGCCAGCTCTTCGATCAGCGCGCGCTTGACCTTTGGATCGAGGGCGATCGTGCCGTCGGAGACCTCGACGTGGCGCAGCCCGAGCTCGTGCAGCCACGCCACCAGGCCCTTCACCCTGCCCTGTCTGATGGCCAGCTCGGTGAGCGTCCCTCCGAGCACCACCGGAATCTCATGCGCGGCGTAGCGCTCGAGCTTCGGCTTGAGGTTCGCGCTGACCACGGCGGTGCCCCAGCCGAGCTTGACCACGTCGACGCAGCCTCCTGCCACCTCCAGCAGGCCCTCCACCTCCGCTACCGACAACCCACGGTCGATGACATGCGTCAGACCGTGCGCGCGCGGCTTGGCGGAGCGCTCGGGAATGTCGAGGAAGTCAGCTATGGGACGGTCGCAGCCTTGTCGAGGCCAACGATGACGACGACCGTCGCCGAGCCCGAGAGCGAGGAGACCGTCGCTTCCATCGGTTGCGCCTGCCCAACGCCAAGTGCGTTCGCGACGCCCTGGGCGTCGGCGCGATGCCCGCTCGCGTACTCGACCACGGTGACCTGGTTGGCGCCCGGCGGACGCCCGTTCAGCGCCGTCGCCTGCGAGTAGCCGCTCTGGCGCAACTGACCGGAGATGCGGTGCGCCAGGCCGGTAGTGCCCGTGCCGTTGAGCACAGCGACGTTCGTTTCGGCCGCGCTCGCCGCTCCGGCAGGCAGTTTGCTCGAGCTCGGTGCGCTCGAAGACTTCCCGTGCGCCTTGCGCACGTGGCTCGCCGTGGTCCCGGTGGACGCCGTTGCGCTCTTGTTGCCCGAAGCGCCGCCGAGCGATAGCAGCGCGACGACCAGCGCCGCTATTCCGATCAGCACGCCGCCGACGATCAGAGCCGTGACCCTGGCCGGCGAACGTCCGCGCGTGTCGCCGCTCGATCGACGCGGCGGGCGGGAACTTCCCGCGCGCCGCGCGCCGCTCCCCAACGCGGCTGCGCCCTCGCCCGGCAGCGAGGATGTTCTCGATCGCGCGGCGCCCGGCGCCGGCGCGCGCACCCCCGCGGCCTCGAAGCCTGCCTGCCCACGTGCCGCAGCCGGAGCCGTGTTTCGCCGTACGCCCGGCGCCGGTGGAGCTGGCGGCGCGGGCGGGCGGCGCGGGGCGCGCGCGGGCGGGCTCGGGGCGGGCGGGCTCGGCGCACTTGCAGTGGCGCTCTTGGTCATGTTTGCGGCGGCAGCCGCCGTCGCCGGTGCCGGTGCCCTTGGCTCCGCCACGCCCGGTGGCGCCGCGCTCGCGGGGCTGGCCGCAGGCGCGCCGAGCGCGCGTACCGGTGCCGTGCCTGCCGGGGCCGGGGCCGCTGCTTTCGTGCCCGCTGGTGTCGTGCCCGCTGGTGTCGTGCCCGCTGGTGTCGTGCCCGCTGGCTCGGCGGGCGCTGGTGTCGCGCCTTTCGCGGCCGCGCCTGCCGGGGCCGGCGTGCTGGCCACAGCGGCTGCCGTGGCGGGTGTACCCGATGCCGGTACGCGCGGCTCGCTCGAGCCGCCCAAGCCCGGCGGTGCGGGATCGGGGGCATGTCCGGGACTTGGGGCGCCCGCCGGTGCGCCGGATCCGCCGACCCTCTGCGCCGCCTCGCCGGCCGAGCTCCCAGCGGCTGGCGCTCCGGCATGGGTCCCCGCCCCGGCCGACGCGGCGGCTGCGGCCGGGACCGGCTGTGCGGGTTGTGCAGGCGACTCAGCCGACGCAACCGCAGCCGAGGACTCCGCGGGCCTGGACGCCGGGGATGTGCCCGCCGCGGTCACCGGCTGGCCAGCGGCTGCGCCGACGCCCGCGGACTGTGCGGAGACGGCCGCCGACGCCACCGCCTGGCTGGCTCCGCTCGCGGGGATCGGCGGAGCTGGAGCGCGAGCGTTGAGCGGGACCGCGCGAGGGACCGGGCGCACCGGCTGAACGACGGCCTTGGGCTGCTGCTGGGCGCGCCCCGAAGCTTCGGCGCTCACCCGCTGCTCGATATCGGCTGCGCGCTCGGGCGCGCGCCCGGCCCACTCGCGCAGCCGCCTGAGCTCGCGCGCCTGGGAGAAGGCCAGCAGCGAGAGGATCGCAATCCCGACCAGCGCGACGAACGCCGCGAGGGCTCCGATCTGGGTGAACGAGCTCGAGAGCGAGAGCGCGAGCGGCGAAGGCGTCATGAATCCCGAGAGTGTATGAGGGCAGCAGGCGCATCGTGCGCGCTGCCAGGACGGACGTCGCGCAGGCTCGGCGGTGGGTCGGCCGGCCGCGAGGCGCCGTTCGCTTGGGCCTCGACGTATGCGACCGATAGCTGGGACACCTTCGCCGCCAGTCCCGCCGCGTCGCCCTCGAGCACGAGCAGGCCAATCTCGGCGAACATCGATTCCACCGCCTGCGCCCCCAGCGGCTCGCGGTCGGCCAGCAGTATCTTCTCGGCGATCGTCGGCCGCGGACGCTCGTAGCTGTTGAAGAGCTCCTCCTGCAGCTTCTCCCCCGGGCGGCGTCCGACGATCTCGATCTCGATGTCGCGGTCCGGGTCGAGACCGGACAGCTCGATCATCTCGCGGGCCAGCTCGAGAATGGGTACGGGCTCGCCCATGTCGAGCACGAACACCTCCGCGCCCGCGGCGGTGGGGAGGCTGACGTCACCGGCGACGAGGGCCACCGCAGGTTCCTCCCCGCACGCCAGCGCGCCGCTGCGAATGATCAGCTGCACGGCCTCGGGGATCGTCATGAAGTAGCGGGTCATGCGCTCATCGGTGACCGTGACCGGGCCGCCGCGCTCGATCTGGCGCCGGAAGATCGGCACGACGCTGCCCGAGGAGCCGAGCACGTTCCCGAAGCGCACCGCGGCGTAGCGGGTATCTCCGAAGCGCGCCGTCGCGGCCTCCAGCGCGAACTCGGCGAGCGCCTTCGACGCTCCCATAACGGTCGCCGGCGCCACGGCCTTGTCGGTGGAGACGAGCACGAAGCATCTGACGCCCCGCTCACCGGCGACGTGCGCGACGACCCTGGTGGCGATCGCGTTGTTGCGCACCGCCTCGACGGGATTGGCCTCCATCAGGCCGACATGCTTGTAGGCGGCCGCGTGGAAGACGACGGTAGGCCGGTGCGCGGCGAAGACCTCGCGCATGCGCTCCTCCTCCTTGCAGTCGGCCAGCACGGCGGAGAGCATCGAGGATGAGACGTGGCGCTCGTCCTCGAGCTCGCGCTCGATCGAGAAGAGGTTGTCCTCAGCGTGGTCGACGAGCACGATCCTGCGCGGCTCCACGCGCGCGATCTGACGGCACAGCTCCGAGCCGATCGAGCCGCCAGCACCGGTCACTAGGACCGTCTGCCCGGTCAGGTACGCGCCGGCGCGCTCGAGCTCCATCTGAACGGGCTCGCGACCGAGCACGTCCTCGACGCGCACCTCGCGCATCTGGCGGGCAAGCGCGCCTCGCGTCTGCAGCAGCTCGAACACCGTGGGCAGCGTCCGCACTGGTATACCCCGCGTGCGGCACTCGCGGACGATGCGCGCCCGCGTCGACCCCGGTGCAGAGGGGATCGCGATGATCACTTCGTCCGGCTCGGCGTCGTCGAGAATGCGCGGCAGGTCCTCTTCGGTGTTGCCACGAACGCGCACGCCGTCGATCCGCAGCCGTCGCTTGCCCGGGTCGTCGTCGAGGAAGCCGACCGGCGCGAGTCCCAGCCCGCGGTTGCGGACGATCTCGCGCAGCACCAGCCGGC
>Ga0182024_10004125_pt1 | contig 33827 bp, 29 predicted proteins | sample P32metaG_FD_120480 | JGI IMG/M metagenome (GOLD analysis project Ga0182024, IMG submission 120480) | Permafrost microbial communities from Stordalen Mire, Sweden - P3-2 metaG (Illumina Assembly) | ecosystem: Environmental > Terrestrial > Soil > Wetlands > Permafrost | place: Sweden: Stordalen... | reverse complement strand
TGCGCGCCGGCGTGACGGCGCCCGCAGCGACGACGGCAATCGCGATCGCAAGAAGCCTGTGCACCTCATCCCTCCGCCTGCGTTTGCGCCTCGATCCAGGCGCCGTAGTCAGGATCGACGCTTTCGATCGGCAGCACAAGTATGGCCGGGGTGGTGTAGGAGTGCATCTGCTTGACGGCAGCGCGCACCGCTTCGGCGAGTTCGGCGCGGGTCTTGATGATCATCACCACCTCGTCGCCGCGCTCGATCGCGCCCTGCCAGCGATAGTATGAGACCATGCCGGGCAGGATGTTGACGCAGGCGCAGAGCCGCCGCTCGATCAGGGCACGGCCCGCAGCCTCCGCCTCGACAATGGATGGATATGTCGTATAGACGAAAACCGCGCGTTCCATGTTTTCTCCCGCGTCCCGCTCCCGCGGCCGAGCGCCGCCGATCTCGGAAACCCCGACCCGGCCATGCCGAAGCGCCCTACCCGGCCCAACTACAAGCACATCGCATTCGTCGCGAGCGACGTGCCGGCCTCGCAGCAGGCGCGGCGCCGGCTTACCCGCCGCTATGGCGATGCGCGGCCGGAAACCGCCGACGTCATCGTTGCGCTCGGCGGCGACGGCCTGATGCTCGCGACCCTGCAACGCTTCATGAATTCAGGCAAGCCGATCTACGGCATGCACCGCGGCACGGTCGGCTTCCTCATGAACGAGTTCTCCGAGCGGCGCCTCACCGAGCGACTAGCCGCCGCCCGCGTCACCGTCATCCATCCGCTGCTGATGCGGGCACGCGATGCCGCCGGCCGGGTGCACCGGCACCGCGCCATCAACGAGGTGTCGCTGTTCCGCCAGAGCTATCAGGCGGCCCGGCTGCGCGTGCTCATCGACGGCAAGGAACGGCTAGATGGCCTGATCGCCGACGGCATCCTGCTGGCGACGCCGGCCGGATCGACCGCCTATAACCTGTCGGTCCAAGGGCCGATCATTCCGATCGGCGCGCCGCTGCTTGCGCTGACGCCGATCAGCCCGTTCCGGCCGCGGCGCTGGCGCGGCGCGCTGCTGCCCGACCGCGCCCGCGTCACCATCGAGGTGCTCGAGGCAGCCAAGCGTCCGGTCGCCGCCGTCGCCGACCACGACGAGGTGCGCTCGGTGCGCGCGGTCGAGATCAGCATGGATCACGGCACCACCATGCACATGCTGTTCGATCCCGGCCACAGCCTCGACGAGCGGATCCTCAGCGAGCAGTTCGGATATTGATAAAGGACGCCGGACGCATGGTCCGGCGTCCCGGATCAGGGCATCATTTGCTGGCGACGATCTCGTCGAGCGCCGACTGCTTGGCGTTCGAGCCGTGGCCGCCGGCAAAGGTGGCGCCGGTGATGCCGTACTTCTTCACCGCATCGCTCACCGCGACGGTACCGGGCGTCTTGTCCTTGTCGCGACCGGGCGACCAGATATCGGTGACCCACACCACGTTGTCCTTGACGACGTGGCCGATGATCATGCCCTGAACGTGCGGATTGGGAATGTTGTAGAGCCGGATTTCGTTGCCGGCATTGTCCTTGAGCGACATCTGGTCCTTGACCTCGACGACCTTGGCCGCCTTGTTGTGCTTGCCTTGCTGCTGGTCCGCAACGATGGTGTGGGGACGCCGCGCGTCGGCCTCGAAGTAGGCCTTGTCGCCCTGCGGCACGATGACGGTCGCGCCTTCGGCCACGTAGGTACGCATGCCGCCGGTGTGATCCATGTGGTGATGGGTGAGGATCAGATACTTGATCGGCTTGCCCGGATACTTCTTTTTGGCCGCGTCGATCACCCACTTCGACTGCAGCTCGCCGTAGGGCGCATCGAAGATGGCGAGCCCGTCGCTCATGGCGACGACGAGGTTGTTGGCGGTGCCGCCGAGCGCCTGCGACACGGTGGGGCCGAGCTCGACCAGCGACAAGCTCTTGCCGGCCGGTACGATGATGTCGTCGCTGTCGAGGAAGCGCGTCAGGAACAGCCGGCGGATCACCCACTGGTAGGGCACGCCCGCTCCGGTCGCCGGAGCCTTGGCGGCGGATTTGACGCCGTCGGGGGCGCTGAAGGCATCGGCCGCAATCGCCGTCACGTCCTTGTAGACGACGTGGGCCACCTCGACCCCGTTGACCTGATAGGACAGGGTCTGCGCGATCTGCACGCCCGAAACCGCCTTCCAATCGCTCAACACGAGGTCATAGTTCGAATCGCCGTAGATGTTGTCGTCGTCGCGCGTGCGGATCGCCGCCGGCAGATGGCCGGCGCGATCGAACAGGATGGTGAAGCGCGTGCCGCCGTCCACGAAGGATGCAGCCGGCAGCGTCTGCTTGCCCAGCTGTTGCGTGCCGTCGGGTTTCGCCCCGGAGGCCTTCAGCAGGATCGTCGGCGCCGCGCGATTGAGTTCGCGCAACTGCGCGGCGACCCGGATGCCCGACATCGCCGTCGAACCCTTGTCGTCGGTGACGTAGCCAAGCGTCGGCAGCACGGTCTCGGTATATTTCAATCTGATGGGAGCGGGATATTTCTGGTCCCGGTCCCATTCGGTGCGCGCCATGCCGTTGGCCAGATCCCAGGTCGTGGTGAAGGTCGCGTCGCCCAGCGGGCGCGGCTCGCCGCCCACCACAAACGACTGGCCGGGCTCCCAGAATTTGGCTTCGCCCTTGATGGTGACGCCCTTCAATGCGCGCAGCGCATCGGCGCCGCCCTGCGCCTTGATCGCCTGGGCAACGAGCTCGCTCGGCTGCTGCGCCAGTGCTAATTGCGCCGGGCCAATGCCAAGCAGCAAGGCCGCGGAAATCAATGCATACTTCATGGCAACTCCTCCCTGGTTTATCCCCGGACTCTACGTTCCCTCGGCATAGGCATTCAAGCCGTCCATTGGGGGCGGCGCAATCGAGCGGCACATCATCGCGGCACACACGCCTTGCGATCCTCCCCGGCTATTGCCTACTGATGGGCGAGAACGAAGATGGGAGGGTACGATGGCTCCAGGGACGGGCAGCAAGCTTCGCATGAAAACCATTCGCCGGCTGGCGGCGGCCTGCCTCGCCGTACTGCCATGGACCGCGCCGCGCCACGCCGACGCGGCCGGGCCGCCGCTCGTCATCGCCAAGTCCGGCTATCTGTTCGCCGGCGGCAGGATCGACACTTCGCTGCCCGGCTCGCCGATGGTCGGGCACCTCTATGCGGAATTCCAGATTCCGCAAAAGCTTTCCCACCCCTACCCCATCGTCATGATCCATGGCGGCAGCCAGACCGGCACCAACTTCACCGGCACACCCGACGGCCGCGAGGGCTGGGCGCAATATTTCCTGCGCCGCGGCTATGCGGTCTACGTGGTCGATCAGGTGGCGCGCGGACGCGCCGGCTATTGGACGCAAAGCTTCGGCGAGGTGACGGCGCCCCAGCTCGAGCGCGAGCTAACGCGCTTTGCCGCTCCGGAGCGCTACAAGCTGTGGCCGCAGGCGCACCTGCACACGCAGTGGCCCGGCCCTGCCGAGCCTGGCGATCCGACGTTCGACGCCTTCTATGCCTCGCAATATCCTTCGCTCAGCGATTTCGCCAAGCAGCAGGAGCTCAATCGCGATGCCGGCGCGGCGCTGCTCGACAAGATCGGTCCGGCGATCCTGCTCACGCATTCGCAATCGGGTGCGATGGGCTGGCCGATCGCCGACCGGCGGCCGAACCTGGTCAAGGCGATCGTCGCGGTCGAGCCGAGCGGACCGCCGGTCCACGAAATCGAATTCAAAGCCGCGCCGGATTGGTTCAACGATGCCGAAAAGACCAAAATTTCAGGTCTCGGCGACATTGCGCTGACCTACGACCCGCCGCTCAAGGAGGGCGAGGCGCTCGCCTTCGTGCGCCAGGACAAACCGGACAAGCCCGACCTCGTGCGCTGCTGGGCGCAGGCCGCCCCGGCGCGCAGACTGCCGAACCTCAAGGACATCCCGGTTCTCATCATTTCATCGGAGGCGTCCTATCACGCCTCCTACGATCACTGCACCGCCGCTTATCTGACGCAGGCCGGCGTGAGCAATACCTTCATCCATCTTGCCGACCTCGGTATCCACGGCAACGGCCACATGATGATGCTGGAGAAGAACAGCGACGAGATCGCCAGTGTCATAGACGGCTGGCTGAACAAGGCCGTTGCGGCCAGATCGCCGGACAAATCAGAACGCAGCCGGCAGGCCGCTCGACGCGCTCGTTGAGCGGAAAGCCGGCGTGAATGCGCCCGGCACCCTTAACCAAGCGTTAACGGCAAATCTTTACGATTGCCTCCGCGTGAGTGGGTGCCGCGGCGCCGCCGCGCCGGAGGCGGTATGGTCCGTATCGATTTCAATCGCCTGCGCTTTCTCGTCATCGACGACAACGCGCACATGCGGCGCATTCTGCGCACGTTGCTGCACGGCTTCGGCGCCCGCGAAGTCTACGAAGCCGAGGACGGCGCGGCCGGCCTCGAAGCCTTCACCCATTTCATGCCCGACATCGTGCTCGCCGACTGGGTGATGCCGATCTTCGACGGCCTTGAACTGGCGCAGATGATCCGCCAGCCCGGCGCCAACGCCAATCCCTATGTGCCGATCATCATGCTCACCGGCCATTCCGAGAAGAAACGCGTTCTCAGCGCGCGCGACGCCGGCGTCACCGAGTTCCTGACCAAGCCGATTTCCGCCAAGGCGCTTTACGAGCGCGTCTTCAACGTCGTCGCCAAACCGCGCCCATTCATCAAGACCAGGACGTATTTCGGGCCGGATCGGCGCCGCAATGTCAACCAGAACTATGTCGGGCCGGAACGGCGCAAGGGCGGCAAGGCGGACGTGATCCGCCAGCAGCCGCTGCTCGACAAAGCCAAGGTCGTCAGCTGACCGCAGGAGCATCAAACCCGATGGCCCAACGCAAGGACGACACACCGTCGGTCGCCACGTACGCGGACCACGAAGTGATCACGCCGTCGCATGCGCTGCGCAAGGCCGTCGCGGTGGCGTTGGACCCAAACGACGATCCGGTGGCGCGCGCGGAAGCGGCGCTGGGCCAGCTTGCGAACGAGTTTTCGACGTGGATGCATTCGGAGTGCGAGCGGCTCGAAGCCGCGCGCCAGGAGCTCAAGCGGCAGGGCTTTTCCGAGAAGACGCACGACGAGCTGTTCCGCGCCGCGCACGACATCAAGGGCGAGGCGGCGACGTTCGGCTACCCCGCCGTCATCGGCGTAGCGGAAAGTCTCTGCCGCCTGCTCGAGCATACGCCGCAGCTCAAGCTCATTCCGCTCAAGCTGGTCGACCAGCACGTCGATGCCGTGCGCGCGATCGCGCGGGAACACGATCGCCCGAACTCCGCCGACGTCGCCCACGTCCTAACCCAGCGCCTGCGCGAAGTCACCGACGAGTTCCTCAAGCGCGAAAATCGCCACCGGCCGGATTACCTCGCAAGTATTTTCGTGCCACCGCTCGCGCCACGCTAAGCAGGCGGCGCGCTGCGCGCCCGGTAGAACTGCGCCGCCAATCCCTGGCGATGAACTTGGACCGCTCCCGCATCGCCAGGTAGATTTCGCACGTCGAGCACGGAATGTCGGCGCGGGCCGGCTTTCGGCCGCCGAGCATGTCTCGTGCGTAATTCATCTTTTCGCTGTTGATGCTGGGCATCACGCCGTCGGCGAATGCATTACCGCCGAACTCGCCCCAGAAATTGCGGCAGCAGCCGAGCACCTTGCCGTCCCAATTGGTCTGGGGCGCGTCCCACATCTGTTGGCAGATCGCGGTGCCGAATTTCTCGCCATGTTCCCGCTCATACTCTTCACGGGTGACGGATTGCCATCCCGTCTGCTGGCGCACGAACGCCTCGTCGCGGATGGGCGAAAACTTCGCATCCCAAGTCAGCTTTGGGCGAAATTCCATGTCGAGCTTTTCCGCCATCTCCCGCGCCATCGGGATTTCGTGCTCATTGTGGCCGAATACGACAAATTGCCAGATCAGGTGCGATAGCTCCGACTGGTAGCGGCGCTTGAATGAGTTGATCGCTTCGATGTTGCGGATGACCGCATCGAAATTTCCCCGCACCCGATAGCGCCGATAGCTTTCCGGCGTGGCGCCATCGATCGAGCAGTTGAGGGCGAGCACGCCGTATTTGACCAGTCCCTCGAGGACGTCGGCCCTGACGTGATTGAGATTGGCGCCGTTGGCGATGGAAATGGCGACGTGCTTTTGATGGGCGTATTCGAGGATCCGCAGCAGATGCGGATTGAGAAAGGCTTCGCCGTAGTTCGAGATTTCGACCTGCTTGAGGGAGGGAGCCGAGTCCAAAAGCTTGCGGAAATTATCGAACTCAAGGAAGCCGCTGCCGATGGCGGGATGGATGTGACCGCCCGTGGTCGGACAGGATGGACACCGCAATTGGCAGAACGAGGAGGCCTCGACGCGAATTTGGGTCGGCTCGATCATGTCGAGCTCCGGCGCTCGAGCCACAACGGGTCGATCAAATGATCTAGGGCTGCCGAACGATTCACGACCGAGCCACTCTTCCGCCGCGGCCTGCCCCCAGAGCCGGGCAACCCATAGCGCAAGCGCGGCGCCGGCACCAGCCAGCAACCAACAAGCCAGTCCCAGCCGGGAATCAGGCTGCGGAGCGTTGCTCGATGTCGAACGGCTCGTCCGACACCAGCTCATCGCAGAACAGTCGCGCTTCCTCGCGCGCCGCCTCGGTCGCGAACCGGCGCAGCAGCGTGAGCAGCGGCGCAAGCTCGCCGGGCACCTCGTCTTCGCATCGCGTGAGAACGCGCTCGATCATGCGCCGCTTGAGCCGTGCGGCGCCGCCAGGCTCGCTACAAAAGCCGCCCTCGCGCATCGCCTCGATCGCCTCCTTGAAGGCCGGATAGGTCGACGGCGGCAGCGATGCCTTGACGAACAACGCCCGCAAGCCGGAAGCACCGCGATCATGCACGAGGCTCGAAACGCGCGCGATCGGCATGTCGGTGAGCTCGGCCAACGCCTCCTCGAACAACACGACATTGCCGGACAAGAGGGCGCGCAGAATGAGGCCGGCGGTGAGCTGCCCGCTCACCCGCAGATGGCGGATGAGCGGACGAACTTCGGTATTCGGCGTGTCCGCCGCGATCGCCACCGTCGCCTTCTCGCACGCCTCGCGCGCGATCCGGTGGGCGTGATCGGCCTCAAGCCATTCGCGGTCGGTGACGAACCCGGCAAGCATCTCCGACAGCTTGGCGACCAGCGTCTGCCGTGTCGAACTTGGCAGGTCGTCGCGGGCGAGCAGCGGCTCGCGAATGGCGGCGAGGTGGCCGAAGCGCTCGACGATGCGATCGGTCGAGAACGGTGCGATATCGGCATCGAGATTTTCCACCAGCACCAGGCAGGCCTCGGGGGTGCCTACCTCGGCGATGGCGGCAGCGACCGAGCGTGGCAACGCGGCGCGACAGGCGATCGCCTCCTGCACGGCGGGGCCGCCGGTCGCCACCGCATCGACCAGGTCGGCGTCGACGAAGAGCGGCGAGAGCGCGAGCACGGGCGCCGCGATCTGCGCCTGGTCGGCCCCCAGCGCAAACACGATCGACGGTGGCGCCTCGGGGCTCGCCGCCAGCGCGTCGGCGAGGGCCCGCCGCACCAGCGGCGAAGCATCGTCGAGCAGCATCAGCATTGCGCCTTCCGCGGCGGCGTAGTCGTCAGGTGAAAGATCGGAGTAGAGATAGGCGCGCGCCAATGCGCTCGTTGCTTCGGCCCGTTCGCCGGCCGGCGCGGTGCGCACCCAGTGCAGAAAGTGGCGGACGATCATCGCTTGTTCACGCAACAACGATTGAACCCGATGCCGATCCTAGCGGCTCGGGCTTAACAAACAGTTCACCATAAATCTTTGCAAAGGCTGCCGAGAAGTTAAGCCCGAATTCCGCCGCCAGCCGCTATTGCGAGGCGCAGCCGTCAGCCCGGTCGTCAGGACTTCTCCCCGGAGTCCTTGAACAGGTCGACGATGCTGGCGGGCGTCGGCGGCGCCTTCGAGGCGCCCTTCGCGCTCGGCACGGGGCTCGGCACGCCCCACAGCTCGCTCACGACCGCGGCGACCGGCGCGGCCCGGTCGGGATCCTGGAACAGGCCGTGGAAAATCTGCTTGTCATGGACGGCGGGCGGCGGCGGTGCGGCAGCCGCCGCATAGGCGTTGGTGATTCCGGCGGTGTCGGGCACCGGCTCGGCGGCGGCAACCGGGGCGACTGAGTTCGCCGGCTTTGCCGAATTGACTGGAGTGACTGGGGTGACCGGGTTGACCGGGTTGACCGGGTTGACCGGATTCATCGGCCTGATCGAGGCAACCGCGTCGCCACCAGCGGGCTCGCTCTCAGCCTCCACAGGGCCAGCCGGCGCGCCAGGCCGCGAGCGAGCGACGTCGTAGCGGGCCGAGAGGACATTGCGCACCTGCGCAAGGCTGCGGGCGGCCCCGGTCGAGCGGTCATAGAAAATCGAAGAATTGGCGTGCGCGGCGTTCGCAAAATAGTCCGAGGCTTTCGCGTTCGGATTGCTCGCCGCGAGGTTGATGAGGCGCGCCGCGCCGCCGGCGCCGAGAAAGTGCGCGATGTAGAGCTCGCTTTCGCTCGGCGGGCGGCCGAGCTTGCTGGTGAGGATCGCCGCATTGGTGTTGGTGAAGGCGCCCGCCATCACCGCATTCGCCGTCGGATCGTTGCGCAGCTTGAGGATTTGGCTGCGCAGCGCCGGGTCTTTCACCGTGTAGTGGCCCGTGGCGGTCTTGGTAATGGCGTCGGCGTAGCGGCCGTAGCCGAGCGCGGGGCCGGACTGCTTCATGGTGGCAAGCCAGGTCTGGTCGATGAACTGGAACAGGCCGCGCGCCGAGGAGGTCGAGGCGCCGGCCTGCGGATTGAGGCCGGACTCCACCTGCGCGGTTGCCAAAAGGTAATTGAAGCTCGTGCCGGTGGCTTGCGATGCCTGGCGAATGGCGCCGGTGACCGCGGAGCCCGCGGCCGGATTGCTGGGATCGACCAGCATCGAGATAGCTCCCCTGCCGGCTTCGCCGGTCGCCCCCGCCCAGGCTGCGCTTGGCCTGTATCGGGCGTTAGGAGTTATTAACATTCATGGTAAACGGAGACTTAACGAGGGAGGCCCAAATGTCCCAACAGGCCGTTATGCGGCATAAGCGCGGCGGGCTCTATTTTGAGGATTTCGTCGCCGGCGAGGTGGTCGAGCACCGCTATACCCGCACCGTCACGCAGATGGACAACATGCTGTTTTCCAACATGACGCTCAACCCGCAGCCGCTCCATATCGACCGGCACTTCTGCGAGCAGGAGACCGAGTGGGGCCAGCCTCTGATGAACTCGCTGTTCACGCTCGGCCTCATGATCGGCATGTCGGTGAGCGACCTCACCGTCGGCACCACGATCGCCAATCTCGGCATGACCGAGGTGAAATTCCCGCATCCGCTGTTCGAGGGCGACACCGTGCACGCCACGACCGAGATCATCGGCAAGCGCGAATCGAAATCGCGGGCCGGCGCCGGCATCGTCGAGTTTCATCACCGCGCCTACAATCAGGACAACAAGCTGGTCGCCGAGTGCCGCCGCCAGGCATTCATGCGCATGCGGCCGAGATAGCCGGCCTCCTCCCCGCTTGCGGGTAGACGCGAAGGAAAAGCGATGAAGCTCGAATTCGCAACGCTCGACGTGTTCACCGACACGCGCTTCGCCGGCAATTCGCTCGCCGTGGTGTTCGAGGCCGACGGCCTCGACGGCGCGACCATGCAGAAAATCGCCCGCGAATTCAGCCATCCGGAAACCGTGTTCGTGCTCAAGCCGCAAGCGGCAGGCAGCACGGCGCACCTTCGCATCTTCACGCCGGCGACCGAAATGCCGTTTGCCGGGCATCCGACCGTCGGCACGGCGCTGGTGCTTTCGTTGCGGCGCAACGGCGGCAGCGACTTCGTGCTCGAGGAAAAGATCGGGCTCCTGAAATGCCGCGTTGACGCGCAAGGCGCCGACCACGGCCGGGCCAGCTTCGTCCTGCCCGCGTTGCCGAGCCCGGGCGGCGCGCCGGCGAGCCGCGAGGCGATTGCCGCCGCGCTTGGCCTCACCGCGAACGACATCGGCTTTGATCAGCATCAGCCGTCGAAATGGTCGATCGGCAACGCGTTCACGTTCGTGCCGTTGCGCGACATCGACGCAGTGCGGCGCTGCCGCATCGACGAGGCCCATTGGGACGCGGCGTTCGGCAGCAGCAGCGGCGGTTCCGCCGCCTACGTCTTCTGCGGCGAAACCGAGGACAGCGCGAACAGCTTTCACGCGCGCATGTTCGCGCCGGTGTTCGGCGTGCGCGAAGACCCCGCCACGGGGTCGGCCGCCGCGGCCTTCGCCGGTTTCTGCGCGCGTTCCCTGTCACTCGGCGATGGCGAGCATCGCTTCGTCATCGAGCAGGGATTTGAGATGGGCCGCCGCAGCCTGATCGAGCTCAGCGTGACCATGCGCGGCGGCGCGCTTGTCTCCGCCAGCGTCGGCGGGCCTGCCATTATCGTCACCGAAGGCGCGATCGAGGCTTGATGCGCTCCCTCCTGTTCGTCCCCGCCGACAGCGCCAAGAAACTCGACAAGGCGATGACGAGCGGCGCCGATGCGATCATCGTCGACCTGGAGGACTCGGTCGCAATCGACGGCAAGGCGGGCGCGCGAGAGAGCGCGGCGGCGTTCCTAAAAGAGACGATCGCGACGACGGCGCGGCCCACCATCCTGGTCCGCGTCAACGGCCTGCAGACCGGCCTGATCGACGCCGATCTCGACGCCGTCGCGCCGGCGAAGCCGGACGCCATCATGCTGCCGAAAGCGGAGGGCGGCGCCGCCGTCGCTCACGCCGACGCCAAGCTCGCCGTGCGCGAGGCGATGAGCAACTTGCCCGACGGTCATATCAAGATCATCGCGCTGGCCACCGAGACCGCGGCCTCGCTGTTTGTCGCCGGCACTTATGCGGGCGCGAGCCCGCGGCTGAGCGGTCTCACCTGGGGCGCCGAGGATCTTTCGGCCGAGCTCGGCGCGCAGGCGAACCGGGATGCGCAGGGCCGCTTTCTCGAGCCCTATCGGCTGGCCCGCGTGCTCTGCCTTGCCGGCGCCGCCGCCGCGCAAGTGCCGGCGCTCGACACCGTCTACGTCGATTTCCGCGACAGCGAGGGCTTCCGTCGCGAATGCGAGGATGCCTGCCGCGACGGGTTTACCGGAAAGCTCGCGATCCACCCGGCGCAGGTGGCGATCATCAACGAGGTGTTCACGCCTTCGCCGGATGCGGTTGCCCGCGCCCAGGCGATTGTCGATGCATTCGCCGCAAACCCCGGCGCGGGCGTGGTCGGCATCGGCGGCGTCATGTACGACCAGCCGCATCTCGCGCGTGCGAAGCGTTTGCTGGCGCGCGCAAGCCCATCAGGGCGTTCCGCGCGGGCTTGACCGGCGATTCCATTCAAGCCCTGCCCGCGCCATGGATTGCCGGGTCAGGCCGGGCCATGACCGCGCGTATCAGTGATCGCGGCCGTACGCCTCTTTCGGATCGAAGATCCGCTCGGCGCGAAATTCGAGCTTGATCGCGCCGCTCGTCTGTCCGAGCGGCACCGCGCGGTAGAAGCAGGAAGGCCGGCCGGTGTGGCAGGCGCCCGACACCTGCTCGACCTTGATCCAGACGGCATCCTGGTCGCAGTCGATGCGCATCTCGACGACGCGCTGGGTGTGGCCGGACGTCTCGCCCTTCCGCCACAGCGCGCGGCGCGAGCGGCTGAAATACCAAGCCTCGCCGGTGGCGATGGTTTGCGCCAGCGCCACCGCATCCATGTGCGCGACCATGAGGACGTCGCCCGATGCGGCGTCGGTGGCGACGCAGGTGACGAGGCCTTCGGCGTCGAACTTTGGCGTCAGCGCCAAACCCTCTTCAAGGTCGGCTGCGGCGCCTGGCGGTGCGAAGGGTGATTTGTCGCTCATGTCCGGCCGCCCTCTATTCCGCGCGCCCCGGAATGACGGCCGCGGCGCTTCAGCGCCCCTCTGCGGCGCCGCGTACCAGGGTCACGAACCGCACCTGGTCTTCGGCGCTCTCGCGGAAGTTTCCCAAAAAACGCGTGGTCACCGTGGAGACGCCGCGTTTACCGACGCCGCGGATCGACATGCAGGTGTGCTCGGCCTCGATCAGCACGGCGACGCCGCGCGGCTTCAAGACCTCGTCGATCGCCGCCGCCACTTGCGAGGTGAGCTGCTCCTGGGTCTGCAACCGGCGCGCATAGACATCGACCACCCGGGCAAGCTTCGACAGGCCGACAACGCGGTCGACCGGCCAGTATGCGACATGCGCCTTGCCGTAGAACGGCATCATGTGGTGCTCGCAGTGCGACGTGAAGCCGATGTCGCGAATGAGCACGAAATCGTCGTAGGGCTCGACTTCGCCGAAGGTGCGCGCGAGCGCATCGGCGGGGACTTCGCGGTAGCCGCGGTAAAGCTCGTCGAAGGCCGCGATGACGCGTTTCGGCGTGGCCTGCAAGCCCTCGCGGGACGGATCGTCGCCAAGGTAGGCGATCAGCGCGCGCACGGCCGCTTCTGCCTCCTCGCGCGACGGCCGGTTCTGCAGCGGCACCGGGCTGCTGCGTACATGGTCCGACGACATCCCCCGGGAAGGTTGCTTGATGGCGACGTCCATCGTCTCTCCAATCGCTCCGGCACAAAACAACGCCGGGATGCTTGCCAAAGTCCGCCGCGCCTGTCGAGCGTGCATCTGGAACGCGGCAGCGCCGGCCGCCTCATTCGATGCTGCATGGCGCGACAGCAAGGCCGGGACTCTCGCCCCGGCCCGCCCGTGCCTATATAGTGGATTGCCACGGGGACACAACAAACCCCGGCCAGTTCGCAACAGTCTCGGCAGGAATCACGATTTCGCGATGCTGAACGAGGTCTACAATCGCCGCATTATCGAACTCGCGGGTACCATCCCCCGGATCGGGCGGCTCGCCGACGCCGACGCGACCGCGACCGCGCATTCGCGGCTGTGCGGCTCGACCGTCACCATCGATCTGAAGATGGATGGCGACACTGTGACCGACTTTGCTCACGAGGTGAAGGCCTGCGCGCTCGGCCAGGCGTCGTCCTCGATCATGGCGCGCAACATCGTGGGCGCGAAGGCTGACGAATTACGCGCGCTTCGCGAATCCGTGCGCAAAATGCTCAAGGAGAACGGCGCGCCGCCCGCTGAAGGCAAATGGGCCGATATCGGCGTGCTTGAGCCGGTGCGCGACTACAAGGCGCGCCACGCCTCCACCCTTCTGACCTTCGACGCCGTGGTAGACGCCATCGGCCAGATCGAGGCCAAGCGTGGCGGCAAGGATGCGGCCAAAGGTGCCGCCAAGGCCGCGGCGGAGTAGGCTTGCACTTCTCAGGTCCTCATTGCCGGGCCGAACGATGACCCTCGATTCTCTGTTCGACGCTTCCCGCCGCGCTCCACGGCTCGCCGGCCGCGGGCTGGTGAAGGCCTACCGTTACACGCTGTCGCCGCTTGTCGGATTCCATTGCCGGCACCTGCCGACCTGCTCGGACTACGCCGACCAGGCGATCGACCGCTTTGGACTATGGGCCGGCGGATGGATGACGTTGGCGCGCCTGCTGCGCTGTCAGCCATGGGGCACGTCGGGGCTGGACTTCGTGCCGGAATCGCTGCCGGCGCGGGCGCGATGGTTCTTGCCGTGGCGTTTCGGACGATGGCGCGGCGTCGATGACCGCCCGCGCCGGCCGTGACGCGGTTTTCCTGACGCATGCCGATCGGCGGCAGCGGCGGTTGGCGGCGGCGCATCTTCGCGCGCAGTCATGCCCCGCTCCCAACCAGGGTCACTGCGGCGCCTGCGCGAGCTTCGCGAGCTGCTGCGCGGCGGCGTCCGAGCCGAGGTCTGACGCCCGCTGGTACCATTGGCGCGCCAAGGCGGCGTCGGGCTCCGCGCCCACTGCACCAAGCCGTTGGATCACTTGCGGGTCGAATGTCTCGCCCAGCGCCAGCGCGGCATCGGCGTTGCCCGCCGCGGCGGCGCGCCGCAGCAGCAGCCGCGCGGAGGAGATGTCGCCGTTGGCGAGGAGCTCCTGGCCACGCCTGACCAGCATGTCGATTTCGTCGCGGTCGAGCAGCAAGCTGTCCGAACCCGAGTTTGCCGTGTCCGGCAGCGGTGGCGCGGGCTGCGGTACCGGGACGGGCGGTGCCGCGACTGTTGGGACCGCGGCCGGAGCCGGCGCAGGCGGCAACGAAGCGACCGGTTGCGGCGGTTCCTTGGCTGCTGCCGCTTTTGCGAGCCCGTGACGGATCAGGAGCGCCGCCGTCGCAGCCCGCGTCTCATCCTGTGGACTGGGCGTGATTGCGATCGGGGACACCGTAACAGCGGCCGGCTCGGCGTCGTTGCTCAGCAGCGACATCCCCGGCAGCGCAATCATGGCCCACGCGACGGCTGCCGCGATCACGGCCGCCGCGCACAGCCGCAACGCCATCTGCATCAAGGTATGATGATCTGCGACCGGCCGCGGCGGCTGCGGCACCATGTCCGGATCGCGCGCGAGCTGGCGTTGCAGACGCGTCACCGCGACGTCGCCGCTGAATGCCGGGTCGCCGCTGCAGGCGTCGTCGGCATCGGTGCTGCGCCATGACCGCGGCAGCGGCTGGAGCGGCGGCGCGTCGGGACTGACCGGCGCCTGGCGCGCCTCACGCGCCCATGGCGGGGCGTACATCAAAGCGGGATCAAGACCTTCAGGATGATGGACCGGAGAACTCATGATCGCCTCCCCGTGCTTTCAAGCTCCGATGGATACAAATCGCGTTGCAAACTCCTTGTTCGATCGCGCTCGCGCTCTTCAATGGCGCTCGCGCGCCTGCCATTCGAGAAATTCCCGGTACAGGCGTTCGCGTTGGTCCGGCCCGGCCGCATCGGCGCCGGTGCCTGAGACGTGCCGCGCCGCGAGGAACTGGTCGAACTCCTGAGACTTGGGCGCACCGGCGACTGCCGGCTGCTTGCCGCGATTTTTTTCGAGCCATTCTTGGGCGGCTGGGAATCGCGTCCAGCCCGGCAGCACCGCGGCAAGATTGGTCTCGCGCCATTTCGGATGGTGCGGCGGCTTCTGCAGTTCGCTAAGCCTCGGAAAGAACACGTCGACGAACTTGGCGATGCGGCGATAGCGGTCCGAATCCTGCGGCCAATTGTAGGCGATGAGCACCGCGCTCACCGCGACGGTGTTGACGTCGTGGCCGTCTTCGATCGTGCCCGGATAGTCGGCATGGCCGAGCACGGCGGGCAGATAGTCGCTTTGCAATGGCTTCGCGAACGGCACCGGCAGAAGCCGCAATCCATCGGCGGCGCGCAGCTTAGTCATGACGCCTGCCGGCTTGCCGGCGATCAGGATGGTGGCTGCGAGCTCGCCGGACTTGAGCTTCACGAGGGCGTCGGCCTGGCCCATGTTGACTTCCTGGGGGTGGATGCCGAGCCGACGGAACACATCGCGCGTCGACAACTGGCTGCCGCTGCCGATGTCGCTGAAGTTGACTTTCTTGCCGTCGAGCTGCTCGAGCGAGGTGATGCCTGAATCGGCGCGCACCACCACGTGCATCTCTTCGTTGAACAGCTTGGCGATGTAGACGATGCTGTCGCCGATGGCGCCGATCTCGTTGCTGGCGCGAAATCCGTTGAGGATGATCGACTGCGTGATGCCGAGGTCGATGCCCTTGAGGTAACGGACGTCGCGCAGGTTCTGGCCGCCGCCCTTGCCGACCACCGGCAGGACGCGGAAATTGTCGCCGTCATCGAGCACGTCCGAGAGATCGTAGGCGATGCTCAGATAGGTGGCGTTCGGATTGCCGGACACGATCGCGATCGTGTTGGCATTGAGCCGCTCGCCGAGACTGCCGAGATTGGGTTTGTCCGGTATTGGCCGGCCGCCGGGGTGAGAATCAGAAGCGGTGTCGTGCGGGGAAAAGGCTGCGGACAACAGGACCACGACCAATACGCAAAGTACCTGGAATGGCCGGTGCGGCCACCGCAAGCCCCTCCTCATGTCGAACCCCCGACGGCGGACCTAGCCATACGCAAACACACACACAACTTGCGTGTAGGACCCGCAACTTTTGAGAGACACCGCCCTTGCCGCACTTAAGAGCTGCGCGCGTTTTTTTGCGATACGCTGGCCCCGTGCGGACGTGACTCGAAGGTCGGCAGGTAATGGGGCGGCCTTGTGATCCCCGTTGGATGATTCCGCGGCGCCCTTGCCGCAATTCCGAACGGATGTTCGAAATTCTATCGACCGTTTCGTAGAATTATGGCGCGCATGTCCGCCACGCGCGGGGGCATGCGTCCACCGTGGGGGTGCTTGTGGATAACTCGTCGAGAGCGGCTTAGCCCAAGCGCGGCGGGCATTCAGGCCATCCCAACCCTATATTGTCCGCAGCGGCCGGCGCTGATATAGCGCGGCCACGCTTACCTGCATTGGTTCGCAGCGAGTGAGCAACAGGAGTGGAAAATGGTCGCCGTGACCTTTCCCGACGGCGCGCGTCGGGAGTACCCCCAGCACACCACCGGCCTCGACATCGCCAAGGGCATTTCGCCGTCGCTCGCCAAGCGCACGGTGGCGATGGCGCTCGACGGCGCATTGGCGGACCTGTCCGATCCGATCGAGAAGGACGCCAGGATCGAGTTTCTGACCCGCGACGATCCGCGCGCGCTCGAACTGATCCGCCACGACGCCGCCCACGTGCTGGCCGAAGCGGTGCAGGCCTTGTGGCCCGGCACCCAGGTCACCATCGGCCCGGTGATCGACAACGGCTTCTATTACGACTTCTTCCGCAACGAGCCGTTCACGCCGGAGGATTTCGGCGCGATCGAGAAAAAAATGCGCGAGATCATCGCGCGCGACAAGCCATTCACCAAGGAGGTGTGGCCACGCGACCGCGCCAAGCAGGTGTTCCGCGACAAGGGCGAGCTGTTCAAGGTCGAGCTGATCGACGCCATCCCGGAGGACCAGCAGATCAAAATCTACAAGCAGGGCGACTGGTTCGATCTGTGCCGCGGCCCGCACATGACCTCGACCGGCAAGGTCGGCGGCGCCATCAAGCTGATGAAGGTCGCCGGCGCTTATTGGCGCGGCGATTCCAACCGCGAGATGCTGTCGCGCATCTACGGCACCGCCTTCGCCAAGCAGGAAGAGCTCGACGCCTATCTGAAGCAGATCGAGGAAGCGGAGAAGCGCGACCACAGGAAGATCGGCCGCGAGATGGATCTATTTCATTTCCAGGAGGAAGCGCCCGGCTCGGTGTTCTGGCACCCCAAGGGCTGGACGCTGTTCCAGACGCTGGAGAACTATATCCGCCGCCGCCAGATGGAGGCCGGCTATGCCGAAGTCAACGCGCCGCAACTCATCGATTCCTCGCTTTGGGTGGCGTCCGGCCACATGGCGACGTTCCGCGACGCCATGTTCCTGATTGAGCCGCGCAAGGAGGACGAGCGCACTTTCGTGGTCAAGCCGATGAACTGCCCCGGCCACATCCAGATTTTCAAGAACGGCCTCAAATCGTATCGCGACCTGCCGTTCAAGATCGCCGAGTTCGGCAAGGTGCACCGCTTCGAGCCGTCGGGCGCGCTGCACGGACTGTTGCGCGTTCGCGCCTTCACCCAGGACGATGCGCACATTTTCGTCACCGAGGAGCAGATCGCCAAGGAAGTGCTCGAGGTCAATGACCTGATCCTGTCGATCTACCAGGATTTCGGCTTTTCCGACGTGCACATCAAATTCTCCGACCGGCCGGACAAGCGCATCGGCGAAGACGCGGTCTGGGACAAGGCCGAAGCCGCCTTGATGCAGGCGCTCGAGGCCTCCGGCCGGCCGTGGACCCTCAACAAGGGCGAAGGCGCCTTCTACGGCCCGAAGCTCGAATACGTCCTGCGCGACGCCATCGGCCGCGACTGGCAGTGCGGCACCGTGCAGGTCGATCTCAACATGCCCGGCCGACTGGGCGCATTCTACATCGACGACCATTCCAACAAGGTGACGCCAGTGATGCTGCACCGCGCGATGTTCGGCTCGCTCGAGCGCTTCACCGGGATCATGATCGAGCACTATGCGGGGCATTTGCCGCTATGGCTGTCGCCGCTGCAGATCGTGATCGCGACCATCACCTCGGACGCCGACGAGTATGCCCGTGAGGCGGTCGCGGCGGCGCGGCGGGCCGGTCTGCGCGTCGAAGGCGACCTGCGCAACGAAAAGATCAACTACAAGGTCCGCGAGCATTCGTTGGCGAAGGTTCCCGCGCTCCTGGTCGTCGGCAAGAAGGAAGCGGCCGAGCGCACCGTCTCGATCCGCCGCCTCGGCAGCGACCAGCAGCAGAGTATGCCGCTCGACGCAGCGCTTGCCGCGCTGGCGCAGGAGGCCGTTCCGCCGGATGTAAGCCGGGTGCGAAAGGCTGCTTGAGGAAAGGCTGCTTCAGGAAAGGCCGGCCGCCTCAGCGCGCCAACACCTCGACTTCGCCGTCGACGCCGGTGATGACCCTGAAATCGCGCTGGAAGATCTTGCCCTCGTTGCGCGCGATGACGTGATAGTCGCCCTCGGCGAGCACGACGCGGGGAAAGGCGCCGATCGATTCCTTAATCGCGTCGCCGCCTGGCGTGAGCACCGTCCATTGCGTGTTGGCCAGCGCCTCGCCGCCCGCCTCGTTCACCAGCTTGAGGGTGAGCACCGCGGCGCGATGCGTGACGACGATATCGGTGAGCTTGGCCGCCTGGACGCGCACGTCCGAACGCACCACCGAATTGCCGTCGCCGTAATTCGATACGACGTAGTAGGTCCCTTCGGGCAGGAGCACGACGTCGCCGGTCATCACGTTCTGCGCGATCGGCCGCCGCTTCGAGGTGTCGAACTGGCTGCCCGGGAAGATTTCGAACGAGATCTGTCCGGGCGGGATGCGCGCGTCGCCGACGCGGCCCTCGAGCCGCATGCCGCCGGCCGGGATGTCGAACACTTCGCGCACCGTCTCGGAGCGCAGCTGCACCGACTTCGCCGCGCTGGCGAGGCCAAGGCTCGCATGCACGACGTAATTGCCGGGCGGCAGCATGAAGGTCGGCGCCGCGGTCTTCTCTTCCTTGATCAGACGGAACACGCCGGACGCATCGGGGCTGCCCGAATAGACCCGCCAGATCAGGCCACCGCTGATCGAGGGGGCGTCTCGCCCGTAGCGGGCGGTGACGGCGAGCGCCACGTGTCCGGCGGGGACCACGGGCGCGGCTTGCGCGACGGGCGGCACGGGTGCCGGCGTCACAGCCGGGGGCGCCAATGGCGTCGGCGTTACCAATGTGGCGCCCGGCACGCCGGTCCCCGGCGTGAGCGGCGCGGTCGCCGTTGCTTGCGGCGAAAGCAGACTGTGGACTTGCGCGGGAGCGTGGACCGGCCAAATCAGCGCAGCCGCCACCGCCAACGCGGCGCAGCAGCGATCAAATTTCAAGCCCCACCCTGACATGCCGACTTTTTTCGATCTCAATCGCGGCAATTTCAAGCCGCCCCAGATGCCTCAAACCCCTTACTCCAGCGCGCTTTCACCATATCTTGGCTTGCAGCTTGTTGCCGGCCGCGCTGCGGACAATCATCGACGTCGCATTGGGGCCGTGAACCGTGTTGCAGACCTTGTTTCGACGCGTCAATCACGAGGATCAGGTGAGCGCCACCGATGCACCCGCCGCCAATGCGCCAGCCGCCAATGCGCCAGCCACCGATGTTGCGGCCGGCGACGTTCCAGCCGCAGCGGTCGAGGCCAATGCCGCGGCTGCGAGGCAAGGGCGTCCTTCGATCGGGCTCGTCCTCGGCAGCGGCGCGGCGCGCGGCTTTGCCCATATCGGTGTGATCCGCGCGCTCACTGCCCGCGGCATTGTGCCCGACATCATCGTCGGCACCTCGATGGGCGCCCTGGTCGGCGGCTGCTACGCGACTCAACAGCTCGATACGCTGGAAGCGTGGGCGCGCGGGCTGACGATGCGGCGCATCATCGGCTATCTCGATGTGCGGCTCGGCGGCTCCGGACTGATCAACGGCATGCGGCTCGCCAGCCGCCTTGAGGAATCGCTCGGCACCGCCCTGATCGAGGAGCTGCCGGTGCACTTCGCCGCGATTGCGACCGAAGTCGGGACCGGTCACGAAGTCTGGCTGACGCGCGGCTCGCTGGCGTTGGCGATGCGCGCCTCGTATGCGCTGCCGGGCATATTTCCGCCGGTGCGCCTCGGCGGGCGCTGGCTCGTCGATGGCGCGCTCGTCAACCCGGTGCCGGTCTCGGCGGCGCGCGCGCTCGGGGCGCGGGTTGTCATCGCGGTCAATCTCGAGGCCGACCGGTTCGGCCGCGGCGCCACCATAGCGAGCCATGGCGCGGATCCGGAAGACAGACAGCCCGCCGCGCAGCCCAGGTCGAGCAACGGATTCCTCGGCCTGCGCGGCATATTCGGCGCCGAACGCGCGCTCAAGCGCCAGATGATTGCCGGGCCGACGCGGCCGACCTTCTCCACCGTGATGATCGAATCGTTCAACATCATGCAGGATCGCCTCACCCGCATGCGGCTCGCCGGCGATCCGCCGGACGTGCACATCACGCCGCATATCGGGCGCGTCGGCTGGCTCGATTTCCACCGCGCCGCCGAGGCTATCGCGATCGGTCAGGCCGCCGCGGAAAGGGCGCTCGATTCAATCACCGAGTCGATCGCCGAGCTCGGCTGAAGCATGAGCGGCGGCGATCATTGCGAGGGCGAGGCCCTGGCGCAGGACGTCTGACAGGCGAGCTGCTGGCTGGAGCAGTTGAGCAGGCAGGTCGCGCTCGCGGTTGCATTGCTGGTGGTGGTCGCGGCGTTGGACGGCGCCGTGCCGGGCACCACGCAGCTCGATTGGCAGGTCGAGGCCTGAGAATTGCAGGTCATCATGCAGGTCGTCGTGGTTGACGTTTGCGCGAGGCGGAGCCATCCGGCGGCTGCCGCGCCGCTTGTCGATCCACCGACCGTCAATCCGCCAACCGCAACAACAGCAAGCAGGATGGTCAAGCTGCGCATGACTGCCTCCACTGTCCCAAGCCAAGGTCGATCATGATAGCGGGGATCGGGGGCACCAGCTACGCGCTGGGCTCGGTGTCCAGTTCGCCCTGCGGCATGACCGGGTCGAAGGCGCTGAACAGGAGCAACCCGGCGATAAAGCCGCCGATATGCGCCTGCCAGGCGATCTGCTCCCCGGCCTCGCCGAGCGACACCGAGCCGAGGCCGGCCAGCGCATTGAGCCCGATCCATGATCCGAGAAAGATCAAGAACCGCGTGTCGCGAAATGTGACGCCCAGCGTCGCGGCCGGCACCCGATAGGCGGCGTCGTCGGCGCCCGGCCGCCACAGGACGAGGGGACCGTTGCGCTGGAAGATGAAACGCATCGCCGCCGCCATCGCCCCTGAAATCGCCGCGGAGGCGCCGATCATCGGCACCATCGCGCCGGGATGGCTGACAAGATGCGCGAACGCACCTGCCGCCGCCATGACCAGCATGAAGACCGCGTAACGCCACGCCCCGAACCGGCGCGCCAGCGCCGTCCCGAAGGGCAGCAGCCACGCCAGATTGAGGCCGAGATGCATGAGATCGGCGTGGATAAAAGCGTAGGTGAAGAAGGTCCACAGCTCGGCGCCGAAGCCGCCCGGCAACGCACCGGCGGCGAGCGGATCGGTGCCGTAACGCGCCGGAATGAAGGCAAAGGTCAGCAGGAACCGCACATCCTCGTCGTCGGTCAGCACCAGCATGCGCAGCGCGTGGACGAGCACGAGCACGGCCACCGTCGCGATCACGACCGGCGGCACGTTGAACATCGGCTCTGAAGGTTTTGTCACCTGGGGACACCTGCGCCTTGCCGAGATAGGCTGCCGCGACCGCGACGGCAAGCGGCGTAGTGACGCCACGGCGGACGGCAAGCCAACGCGCGGTCAGGCGCGGGCCACTTGCACATGCCGCATCCATTGCTCATGCGATGGCACTCAAAGTAAGATGGCACTCTAAGTAAGATTGCAAATAAGAGACCCTGTGGCTGGTCGGGTTGGCACGGTGGGCAACCGCAAAGCATTGTTGATCGGGGCCGACGATTACGGCGAGGGATTTGCGCCTCTGCCGGCGGTGCGCCATGACGTCGAGCTCATGCGCGCGGCGCTGGAGGCCTCCGGATACGAGGTGGAAATCTGCCGCGACGAGATCGTCAGCAATGCGGGCAGGCTCGACGAGGCGATGCGCGGCTTCTGCAAGTCCGGGGGAAAGGATGACATTCGCATCCTTTACTTCACCGGGCACGGGCTGCTTGCGGAAAACTCCGACTGCATAGTTCCGGCGGGCACAAGCCGGGAAGGCGCCAGAGTCAGCCCGAACCAGCGCGTCGCCACCGACCTCAGCAAGACCGTTGCCGTTTCCGACGTCGGCCTCGTGCTGTTCATCATCGACGCCTGCCGGGACAAGATCGAGGCGACGGTGACGAAGGGTGCCCAGGGCTGGGCCGATCTGCTGCGCATCGACCGGCCGAGCGAGCATCGCTTCATCCGGTTTTTCGGCTGCGCAGCGAACGAGGTGTGCCAAGTCTTGCCGTCGGCCCCCGGCGAAAAGCCGGCTAGCCTCTTTACCAAGGCGCTCACCGACAGTCTCTTGAAGGCCGACTATCTCTCGATCGACGACCTGCTCAAGCCGGTCACGCAGCGATGCGAAGAACTGTCGTCGGCAAATATGCAGTTGCAGTCGCAAACGCCTTATCTGAGCTACGGCGAAAAGTCGCTCGAAGAGCAAAAGGTCCTCAAGATCCCGATCTTCGACAAGGCCGGGGCCGCCACCGTGCCGCTGGTCTGGCAGGACTTCGACCCGGACAAGCTGCACTGCCTGGTCATGCAATCGGAGAAATTCCAGAGCGAGCCGGCGCGGGGATTGACCGGTCTCGTTCGCAATGCTGCCGCGGGACGGACCGGCGAGCGTATCTGGAAATCGTTTTACGCGGCGTGCCACGGCCGCAGGCTGACCTCCGGCGCCACACGCAACATCCCGGAGAAGTTCGATCCCTCGCGCCTGGAGCTGAGATGCTTTTCCGTGCTCGACGCGCTGGCCAGCACCGAAGCGCTGGACAAGGCCTTGCGCGCCGTCGTCGAAGCCGACCTTGTGGTCTTCGACGTCACCGGCTTCGAGCCCGGCATCATGTTGTTCGTGGGAATTCGCTCCGCCACGCGCAAGGCCATCACCATTTGCAGCCACGGCACCTGGAAAGAGGGCGAATCGATCGAGATGCCGTTCAATCTCCAGGACCTCAACATCAACTCGCACGCACAAAGTGAAACGCGGGCGGGCCCCAATCCCGTGGTCGAGCGGTTCGTGCATCGCGTCGAGACCGGCTTCTATCAGCTCTCCAGACATCCCGGCTATCTGGACCTTCCCGCCTACGACGCGTTGCGGCAATTGGGACCGCAGCTCAACGCCTCCTCGACCATCACGCTGAACGATCGCGTGCTCGTTCTATGTTCATATTCGGACAGCTACTTCGACAATTGGATGGAGGTGGCGTGGGGGCTCAAGGTCGCGCTGTCGAAGAAGGGCGAAGGCAATATCCTGCCTGAGATCGAGAGAATCATCGACTATGGCTCGCCGCAACTGATCTGGCAGAGCCTCTACGAGCAGATCCGCCGCACCGCGGCGTGCGTGGTCGATTGGTCGGAGTACAGCCCCTCGGTGTTCCTGGAGCTCGGTGTGCGGCTCGCGGTGAGCGCGTGGGGAGCGGTCCAGATCGTCGACGAACGATATCTGCCCGAAAAAGCGACGAAGCCCGGCAAGCAGGAAATCAAGGCCAAGAGTGTAAAACCGGGCAAGCCACAACCCGCGCAACCGAAAAAGACCGCGAGCGCGCAATTGCAGCCGACCGACTGGAGCGAGTTGACGGCGCAGATCGAGCGATTGAAGCGGCTGTTCGAGCCGATCCCCTATCAATGCGGCGCCGCTTTGCCCGCCGCCTTCGACAAGGCGGTCGACGAACTGATGCGGCGCCGTCCGATCCTGAGCGAACGCGTCGAATACAATCGCATCCATCGCACGCTGATGCCGATTATCGCGACAATCCAGGAAGCCCATTCTCCGGTCTACGAGCAGCTCAAGGATCTGGCCGACTCCATTCATCATCCGGATCAGGATCGGCAAGCCATCCCTCAGCTTATTTTTTCCGGCAGCCGCGCCAACAAGCTCGACAGCAAGAAGTCGGCCTTGGAAATGCGCATCGCGGCGTGGCTCTATCTGGAGCACCGCACCGGCGCCGGCAAATTGCCGGAGGATTCCGATCAGCGCATCATGCACGACGATCTCGCCCGCTCGGCGCAGGACGCCCTTTACGACCTCATCAACGAAGCCTCGATTGATTCTGCCGATTATGCGGGGGCGCTTCAATTCGCCAAATATATCGAAAGCCGGCTGAAGAAGACCGCCTTGAAGCCGCCGCCGGACCTGTTCGGGCAAATCAAGCGGTTGCAGGAGGACGCGAGATCGAGCCGGAAAAAGGGCGAGGCCCTGCGAAAAGCCCGAGACGAAAAAGGCGCTTGCGAGGCATTCGCCACAGGCGCCGAGATATTGCAGGCGGCGATCAAGCACCTGGAGCCGCAGACGCCTCAAGCTCCGGCAGACGGAGGCGAGCTGAGCGAGAAGGCAAAAAGCATCGTCAACGAGCTGGTGGAGACTTACGGCGCGCGCGGCGGAATGCTGCAGCGGCTCGGTTCATTGGATCAGGCCTCGGAGAGTTATGCGAAGGGTGCCGTGCTGGAGCGTAACTTCGCTCTTCCCGGCACCTACAATCGGGTCAACGCCGTCAAATACTCGCTGCTCGGCGGCGTGGCCAGGCTGCGCGACCTCATGCCGGAGATCAAGGATTTGGCGGAATTCATCAATGCCAGCCTGGGCTCCGAAATGAGCGGAAGCGACAGCGGCTGGGCCTGGGCCGATCTCGGCGACTGCATGGCATTGCTCGGCGAGGTCGACGCGGCCCGTAAGGCCTATTCGACCTTCATCGCCAAAGCGGAGATCAAGTCGCCGGAGCGAACGCTCGATATCTTGATCAAAATTGCGGCGAAGCTCGAGGAAAAAAAGGATCCGGACCAGGGGCGCCTGCGCTCCGTCATTGCGGATCTCAAGAGCAGTCTCGCGGGGCAATAAATAAATCGCGCGCCGGAGGGCAACGATGGACGATGCGGACGTCGTGTCACGGGCGATCGCGAGCAACTGGGAGCAATGGGCGCCTCTCATCGGCCCCGACCGCGAGCAGTTCGAGGGCCGGCTCACGATCCTGCTGCGCAAGCTCGATGAGGCCGACCAGACAAATAAAAGTGCCGCGATCCGCGCGATCTTGAAGCTGTTCCAGCGGTTCAAGGCGGTCCACGCCAAGCTGGTTCTGGCAATAAGAGACATCAGCGCCGCCGAGCCCGAGCTCGAAACCGATCAGGGTACAACGCGCAAGAGCATGGCCCGTAAGGGCGGTGCTCGCAAAGGCGGGCTTTATGTGCACCCGCTTTCCGTCAAGAAAGAACGCCACCAGATCGTTCCGGTCTTCTACGGCACGGCTCGCGCGGTGTCCGCCGACAGCGGCGTGCCATTTTCCTACAGCGGCGAACGCGGCGATCTCGCCTACGGCGTCGCCAATGTCAGCATCCCCGACGACCACCGGGAAGGCGAAATCGAAAAGCCTAAAATATGGAAGCTGCAATTCCGGGAAAATCCCGACGCCCATGTCGTGGTGCTAGGCATCGAGCCGCTCGCGGTCGCAAGCTTCACGGATCGGGCGATCGGCGCCTTGGACCGCTGCTCGAGAAAAGAGGTCCTGGTGTTCGTGCACGGCTACAATGTCGGGTTTGACGCCGCCCTGCAGCGTGCCGCGCAGGTTGCCTACGATCTGCAATTTTCCGGGCTGCCCGCGCTGTTCAGCTGGCCGTCCGAAGGATCAATGCCGAAATACACCGTGGACTGGAACAACATCGACTGGTCGCGCTCGCGATTCAAGCAGTTCCTGAAGGTCTTGAGAGAGAAGCTCGGGGCCGAGACCGTGCACATCATCGCTCACAGCATGGGGAGCCGTCTGGTGGCCGAGACGATCGCCGCAATGGGGCGCGCTCAAACAAAGTCCGCCGCGCGGCTGCGCCAGATCGTCTTTGCGGCTCCCGACATCGACGCGGCCACGTTCAGGGACTTGGCCAATGATTTCTCCAAGAAAGCGGAGCGATTTACGCTCTATGCCTCATCCCGCGACAAGGCGTTGCAGGCGTCGCGGAAGGTCAACAAGTATCCGCGGGCCGGCTATGCCGGAGATGATCTGGTCATCGTCCAATCCGTGGACACCGTCGACGCCTCGGCGGTCGACACCAGTCTGATGGCGCATTCCTATTTCGGCGACAGTAATTCGGTCATACGCGATCTGTTTCATGTGATCTGCGATGGAACGCCGCCCGAACTGAGAAACTCGCTCGCCGCGAGGAACAGGTCCGGCAAGACATATTGGGCGTTTACGGGGATGAAGCGCAAAGCGGTCACACCGGCCGGTGGGACGCGATGACGCCGTCGTCATGAGATGAGCATAAACGAAAGGGAGGGCTTAGCCCTCCCTTTCGCACCCTGTGGCGGGGGTTCGCGCTCGACGCCGGCAACGATCTCAGCTTCGCCTCGATCGTAACGCGGCGCGCTCTCTGCGCCACGCTGCCTCGGTCACGCCCCCTCGCCTCCCTTTATGCCAAAGCCGCAGCCGGTCGGCCGCGCGTCTGCGAACCTTTTGTGACGGGACCCTAGGCGGCCCGGCAGGCGCAGCCAACGTCAACGTTTCGTTAACGCTAATTGCGCGTAGCGCCGCCGCCGGGATGCCGGTCCGGCCGATCGGCACAGAGCCTGCTCAATCCTCTGCGACGGAGCGGTAAGCCGCCGGGCATGTCCCGATCGGGGACAAGCGCCACGGCATGTGTGCTGGAGCGGGTGCAGGAGCGGGCCGGCCATGAAACACGCATCGAGCCGCGAGCTCCACGCGTACTGGGAGAAGCGCCGCGGCCACCGCCCGGCTCCGGAGCGCGCCGAGATCGAACCGGGCGCCATCCGCCAGGTGCTCAGCGATACCTTTGTGCTGGCGCTCGATGCCAGCACCGGTCACCCGTTCCGGCTGGCCGGCACGCGTGTGTGCGCCCTGTTCGGGCGCGAGCTCAAGGGGGAAACCTTCATCGGCCTATGGGCGCCGGCGAGCCAGTCGATCGTCATCGACCTGCTTGCGATCCTGGCGGACGAAACGGTCGGGACGGTCGCGGGCGTCACCGCGCACAATAGAAGCGGCGAAGCGATCGAACTCGAGCTTCTGCTGCTGCCGCTCGTGGCCCCCCGGGCAAGCCTCGGCCGCACGATCGGCGTACTCGCGCCGCTCAAGCCGCCGCAATGGCTCGGCGTCAGCCCGATCGGGGGCCTCACGCTGGGTAGCCGCCGCCATATCGGCGCCGCCACCCAAATGCGAATCCTGCCGCGCTTCATGGCGCCGCGCGGCCGGCGCGGTCTCATCGTCTACGAGGGCGGCCGGTCCTAGCCCGGGGCGCCTCGCCCGTGGCGGCATTCCCACAGATTCCGAGCGCCTATTAAAGGCGACTAACGAGCCATTAACATCGCGAGCCTAGGCTTGCCCGGCGCGAGTGCTGGCAGGCGATAGATCGCATGGCGTTGGCTGAACGAAAACCGAGTTTGCGGGCCCTGAGCGAGGAGCGGCGCCGCTTCCAGCGCGTGCGGGTCAATCTGCTCGGCCGCTATATGCTCGCTGATCGGCGCGAGTTTCCGTGCCAGGTGGTGAACATGTCGCCCGGCGGCATGGCGCTGATCGCGCCAGTCGGCGGCGCGCCGGGCGAGCGCATCATCGCATATGTCGATCATCTGGGCCGGCTCGAAGGCCACATCGCGCGCATGTTCCAGAACGGCTTTGCTGTGACGCTGTCGGCGACGGCGCGCAAGCGCGACAAGCTCGCCGCCCAGCTCACCTGGCTCGCCAACCGTCACATTCTCGGCCTGCCGGAAGATCGCCGCCACGGCCGCATCGTGCCGCGCAATCCGATCGGCCGCCTGATCATGCCGAACGGCGTCAACCTGTCCTGCCGCATCATCGACGTATCGCAATCGGGCGCCGGCGTCGCGACCGATCAGCGGCCGCCGATCGGCACCTTGGTCACGCTCGGCAAGGTGCAGGGCCGCGTGGTGCGCCATCTCGAAGACGGCTTCGCCGTCGAGTTCACCCGCCTGCAGCACCCCGACTTTCTGGAAGAGAACGTCACCGGCGAGTAAACGCCGAGGTGACATTTTTCGGCTCCGCAGCGTTTCGCGCGGCGGACCGCCGGCGATTTTCCTCAACTGCCGTACCAGCCAGCTCATCGCAACCGCGATATAAGCTGTTCGCGCGCGCCGGCAGAAAGCCTTGCGCCGCGGCACGCGGCGACGACTTGCAAACAATTTTAGTCAAACTTGAAACGCGAAAATTTTAGAACAGCTTCTCGCGAATGCCGGACAGTTTTTGTTGTTTGTTGATCTGAATTTGCTTCAAATTGAACTACTCAGTTTAGCCGCGCTGCAAAAGCTTTGTGCGAATAGTGGCCCTGACGAGACGGGAAGGGGTCGCTATGAGTTCGGGTGCGAAGGCAATTCTCAAGCGTGGTGCGGCCGCGGGCATCGTTGCGCTCGCGTTGCTCGCCGCGCCGACGGGCAGCACGGCGGATGAACGTCCGCTGTTCATCTCCACCGGCGATGCGACCCGAGCGCCGATCGGCTGGATCGAGTTCTGCATCGAGTACGAGCCGGAATGCAAGACCAAGCCCTCGCAGGCGCGGGACGTCGTGCTCTCCACTCCGGCATGGAAGGAGATGGAGCGCGTCAATCTGTGGGCCAACACGCACATCAAGCCGATGACCGACATGGAGCATTGGGGCGTGGTCGAGCGGTGGAATTATCCCGACGACGGCTACGGCGACTGCGAGGACTATGTGCTGCTCAAGCGCCGCATGCTGATGCAGGCGGGTTGGCCGCGCGAGGCGCTGCTCATCACCGTGGTGCGCGACCAGCACGGCGACGGCCACGCCGTCCTCACGGCCAAGACCAACAGGGGCGAGTTCGTCCTCGACAATCAGCGTGACGACATCATGCTGTGGTCGGATACCGGCTACCGCTTCGTGAAGCGCCAATCGCAATCCGATCCGAATGTGTGGATTGCGCTCGGCGAGCCGCGCCCGGCGCCTGCCACGGCGTCCTCGCGCTGAACCAAGACAAGGAGTTTCGCGACCCGGTCACGTCCCCACCCCTCCCCGTCCCCAGACCGGGCTCGCGCGCGGCCGGCTCTCCCCCAAGAGCCGGCCGCACCTTTTTTGATTTAAGAAAATCGCTATAAGGCTTGCGGTTTTGTGCGCGTATGCCGCCCCTCTGGGCGGTGCCTTGCACAGAGCGGGGTGAGCAACGTATGGCGGTCCTGTTTGTAAGCCATTCCAGCAAGGACAACGCGGCGACGGCGGCGCTGGAGGCGTGGCTCTCCGCCAACGGCTTCACCGATGTGTTTGTCGATTACCAGAGCATTGCCGGCGGCGACGCCTGGGACGAGGCCCTGCAAGCGGCGGCCGGAACCTGCCGGGTGGTGGTGTTCCTGGTCACCGAGAACTGGCTCGCGTCCCACGAATGTTTCGGCGAGTTCCAGGCCAGCTTCTACATGGGCAAACGCATGATCCCGCTGTTCCTGCTGGCGGCGGGAGGCGGCCGGAGCGAGGAAGCCGAAAAGCGGCTCGCGAAAGTGCGCGCGCATTATCAGGGTCTTGACCTGACGTCCTGCGTCGGACCGGGAGGCGCAATCGATCTCAACGCCGACCGCACTGTTGCCGACCGGCTGATGGCGGGACTGCGCGAAGCCGGCGCACTCAGCCGCGTCGGTCTCGATCCGGAAGCGTTCGCGATCGACCGCAAGCTGCGTCCGACGCCGTTCCCCGGCCTCGCCTCATTCGGCGACGACGATGCCGATGCCGCCTTGTTCTATGGCCGCAGCCGCGAAATCGTGGAGATGCTGGAGGCGTTGCGAAAGATGCGTGCCGCCGCCGAGCGGCAGCCCTTTATGATTTTGGGCGCCTCCGGCGCCGGCAAGTCGTCGCTGCTCAAGGCCGGGATCATCCCGCGCTTGCGCCGCGAGGTGCCGGGCTGGCTGCCGTTGCGCGCCTTCCGTCCCGGCGCCGATCCGCTGCTCAATTTCGCCGAAGCCGTTGCGCGCACGCTGTCCGACTTCGGCAAGGTCGAGGCCCAGGGCGCCATCCGCGATCGCCTGTTCGAGGCCTGGTCGAGAGCGGAGCGCGATAACGACGAACTGACGCCAGCGGGTCGCGCGCGCCTCGACGCGGCGCTCGAAGCCGAGGGGCGCAAGCTTCGCGACGCCGCCGGCCGCGGCAGCGCCTGCATTCTCGTCAGCGTCGACCAGGCCGAGGAGATCGCACGGGCCGACGGCGACAGCGGCGAGGCGCTCGCCGATTACCTGCGCTCGGCGTTGGCGGCGTCGGCGACAAACTGGCAGATCGCCTGCACCATCCGCACCGACAGCTTCCCGGAGCTGCAAAGCCATCGCCGCTTCCAGAAGCTGGAGGCGCGCGGCTACGATCTGCGGGTCATACCCGGGTATCGATTCGAGAGCGTCGTCGAGGAGCCGGCGAAGCGCTACGGCGTCGCGGTCGACCATGCGCTGGTCGATGCCGTGATCGGGGACGCGCCGACCGAGGGCGCGCTGCCGCTTCTTGCCTTCGCGCTGCAGCGGTTGTGGCGCCAGTACGCCGCCTCGGGCGCCTTGACCAAGGACAATTACGACAAGGTCGGCGGCCTCAAGGGGCTCATCGAAGACGCCGCCGAGCGGGCGCTGCGCGGCCTGACGCCCGAGATGGACGTGGCGCTGCCGTCAGGTCCGCCGCCGAAGCGGCGGGTCGATCTCGCCGCCTCGGCGTTCGTGCCGGCGCTCGCCCAGGTCAACGATCAGGGCGCCACAATCCGGCGCATCGCGGCGTGGAACGGCTTCAGCGACGAGCAGCAGGACCTGCTGGTCGCGTTCGACCACTGGCGTCTCGTGATTCGCAGGGGCGAATCGGACGGTGGCACGGTCGAGGTTGCGCACGAGGCTCTGTTCGGCGAATGGACGCGGCTCAAGGCCTGGCTCGAACCGGAGCGGGCGCGGCTCGAGGCGTTGCGGTCGCTGCAGGTCGATGCCTCGAACTGGCAGCGCAATGGCAGAGACGGCGCGTTCCTCAATCACCGCGACAAGCGGCTCGCCGAGGCGATGGCGCTCTCCTTGATCGAAGGCTACCGCAAGCGCCTGAGCGAGACTGAGCTCGACTATCTCGCGGCCTGCCAGAAGGCCGACGTAGCGGCGCGGAGCCGGGCACGACGGGTGCAGGGGCTCATTTACGTGCTGCTGGTCGGCATCATCACCGGACTGGTCGGCTGGATCAACCAGTCGTACCTGAAAGAGCGGATCAATTGGTTCACCACCATGCGGCCCTACATGCTCGCGAGCGTTCGGCCCTATGTGCTCACCGCAGAGGCCGAGCGGGCGTTAAAGCCGCTGGCGAAATTCCGTGAATGCGCCAAGGACTGTCCCGAGATGGTCGTCGTGCCGGCTGGAGCCTTCACGATGGGATCGCCCGCGACTGAGGCGTATCGCTCCCCCAGTGAAGGCCCGCAGCACACAGTCACCATCGCGAAGCCCTTCGCCGTGTCCGAATACGATGTGACGTTCGCGGATTGGGACGCGTGCGTCGCCGTCGGCGGCTGTCCCCAAGTCAGCGCCAGCGGCATGGGCCGGGGCACCAAGCCGGTGATCAATGTCAGCTGGGATGACGCCCAGACCTATGTGGCGTGGCTCTCCCAAATGACTGGCCAACCCTATCGTCTGCTGACGGAGGCGGAATGGGAATATGCGGACCGCGCCGGCACCACGACGGTGTACTACTGGGGCGACGAGATCGGCAGCGGCAACGCCGACTGCATCGGGTGCGGCAGTAATTGGGACTCCCAGCAGACCTCACCGGTCGGATCGTTCAAGCCAAATGCGTTCGGCCTCTTCGACATGGCCGGTGACGTTTGGCAACCGGTGCAGGATTGCGACCATGGTGACTACACTGAAGCTCCCACGGACGGTTCGGCGTGGACCAGTGGAGATTGCGAACGCCGTGTCATCCGCGGCGGCTCCTGGTTCGACGAGTTTCGGAGCCTCCGCTCGGCCAACCACAGCAGGGTCCCGCCGGGATTCCGGAACGGCAGTCTTGGCATCCGGGTTGGGAGGACGCTTACACCTTGAATCTTTACTTTGAATCTTGGGACCACAAATCTTGGGACCACAAATCTTTGGGACAACACCGGGCGGCGTGGATGCGACGGTCGCACCTTTTTGGACGGGCCCGGATATAAACGTTGCGTAAACAACCATGCCTCGTCGCAGGGTGATCTGCCGCCTTTGCGACCGCGAGAAGCAAAATTTGGCTTGCCGGATACAACAGAAATTCGACATGATGCTGCTATTAACGTGGGCAGCACGCCGCCGGTGCGCGCTGTAAAACTTGCCTTCGCGCCCTGCAATGCCGGTTTTGACGCAGGCCGCGTTTGGCACAAACCGTGCATCTTGCCAGCTTTACTGACTGACTGGAGAGCCGCAGCCGCATGATCGCCCTCGTCCGCATCGCATTGCGGCGCCCATACACCTTCGTCGTGCTCGCGCTGATCATCCTTCTCATCGGGCCGCTCGCGGCGTCGCGCACCCCAGTCGATATCTTTCCGGAAATCAGGATCCCGATCATCGCGGCGATCTGGCAGTACACCGGCCTGCAGCCCGAACAGATGGCCGGCCGCATGATCACGCTGTACCAGCGCATCCTGACGACCACGGTCAACGACATCGAGCACGTCGAAGCGACGTCGTATAACGGTCTCGGCATCGTCAAAGTCTTCTTCCAGCCCGGCGTCGACATCCGCATCGCCAATACGCAGGTGACGTCGGTGTCGCAGACCGTGCTCAAGAACATGCCGCCAAATACGACGCCGCCGCTCATTTTGAACTACAACGCCTCGACGGTTCCGATCATCCAGCTCGCGCTGTCCGGCAAGGGCCTGTCCGAGCAGCGGCTCTCCGATCTCGGGCTCAATTTCATCCGCGTCGGCCTCATCACGGTCGCGGGCGCGGCCATCCCCTACCCTTACGGCGGCAAGTCGCGCCAGGTTCAGATCGACCTCGACTCGGCGGCGATGCAGGCACGGGGGCTCGCCGGCCAGGACGTCGCCAATGCGCTCGCCGCGCAGAACCTGATCACGCCGGTCGGCACGGAAAAAATCGGAAATTTCGAATACGCCATCCAGCTCAACAACGCGCCGTCGGCGGTCAAGGAGCTGGGCGATCTGCCGATCAAGACAGTGAACGGCGCGATGGTCTACGTCCGCGACGTCGCCCAGGTCCGTGACGGCAATCCGCCGCAAACCAATATCGTGCACGTCGAGGGCAACCGCTCCGTGCTGATGCAGGTGCTCAAGAACGGCGCCGTCTCCACGCTTTCGATCATCGAAGGCGTCAAGCAAAAAGTGCAGGAGATGAAGGCGACCCTGCCGGACAATCTCAATATCGGCTTGATCGGCGATCAGTCCATCTTCATCAACGCCGCAATCGGCGGCGTCATCCGCGAAGGCGTCATCGCCGCCGCGCTGACCAGCCTGATGATACTGCTGTTCCTCGGCAGCATGCGGTCCACCCTCATCATCGCGACTTCGATCCCGCTGTCGGTGC
>Ga0182024_10004124_pt1 | contig 33828 bp, 23 predicted proteins | sample P32metaG_FD_120480 | JGI IMG/M metagenome (GOLD analysis project Ga0182024, IMG submission 120480) | Permafrost microbial communities from Stordalen Mire, Sweden - P3-2 metaG (Illumina Assembly) | ecosystem: Environmental > Terrestrial > Soil > Wetlands > Permafrost | place: Sweden: Stordalen... | reverse complement strand
CTATGGCTTGGACCGCGTTTCGATGAAGGTCGAAGCGACCCCTGACGGCATCGAGATCGCCTGCGCACAACTTGTCTGGGCTGGTGGGCAACTGACAGCTCCAGGGACATTGCGAGCGCGTTTTCGCCAAAGTGGCGACCGGGTCGAATGGAGTGCGGTGGCCGAGATGGAGCAGCCGATCAAATCACTGGTGACAATTGTTCGGGGCGTCCCTCGCGGCAAAATCTCGCCGGGAGGTGTTGAATTCTTTGATCCACGAGACGATGAAGTTCTCCTGGGTTATCCGTTTGGGGCTGGTGCACTTTTTCTAGAACGCGGTCTGGCGCGCACGTTGAACACGCCGCTGGCGGTCATTCAGAGCGGCGATACCGAGTTCTTTTATCTTTCTGCTCAGTGCCATAGCGTCCGGGCAAATCGATTCTATTTTCAGCCGGGATAAAAGGGCTATCGGGTCGAGCTGGTCTACGAGCAGGCGGGCTGGATCAAGAGTCCGAGACTGGAGAGTCCAGTGTGGTGCGCGGCACGCGCAAGCAACATGGAGGGTGCGTGTGCTCCACATTTTGCCCATGTGGAGAAAGCATTTCAGGTGCCCAACTGGGAGAAACGGTCGGACGTGGCCCCTTGGTTCCGTGACGCCGCGTTGGCGCTTAACCTGCACGGCATGCACTGGACGGGATACATCTTCAATGACTACGCGAAAATGCTCAAGATTCTCCAATGGGTCGCCACACAGCTTCCCGCGCGCAATGTATTTGTCTTGTTGCCGGCCTGGGATGGCCGCTTCTATTGGAATTATCCCCTTTATAAGACCGATCCTCGCATGGGAGGGGACGATGGATTCCGGCGGCTCATCCAGCAAGGCCAGAAGATGGGCTTCCACTTCATGCCGATGTTCGGGACCAATTGCGCGAACGATCATCATCCCGAATTTTCTCAGTTTGCCGACGCCACCATGTCCCAGATCGATGGAGACCACTTCGACCTGAATTGGGTGGATTGGGACAACGATCGCCACATGGAAGGCTGGAGTCCGTACATGAATGTCGGTGTCGACTCCTGGCGGAACTGGCTGTTCGCCCGCATCTCCGAGGTAATTGATCGTTTCGGGCTGGATGCCTATTTCCTGGACATTGTGGGCGGTTGGGAGAACAACACCAAGGCGGATTCACACGAGGGCACTCGCCGCCTGGTCGCGGACCTGCGTGAGAAATACCCCAAGGTGATGGTATTCGGCGAGATGCATTATGACGCGTTGCTGTCGTTCATTCCAGTTTTTCATGTGCAAAGGGAATCCGCGTACCGGCCGGCCTACACCAAGTATGCTCGGGCATTCCAGCACCTGAGCCATCCGGCACCCGGCAGGGGCAGCAGCGGTCTGCATGAATCTGGTTTTGCGCGCTTCGATCCAAAAATCGTCCCGGCGGAGACTCTGATCGTTCCGACGATTACCGTTGTCGATGATACTTTCGATCGTTATCGGGATGTCATGTCCGATCTCATTTTGCAGGCTCGTCAACGGGCCGGAATCGCCTGACTTGGGTACCCCGCGTTTCGCCGCGCGAGTCTCTGACCATGATTGGCCAAACCATCTCGCACTACCGAATCTTAGAGAAGCTCGGTGGCGGTGGGATGGGTGTGGTCTATAAGGCCGAGGACACCGAGCTCGGACGATTTGTAGCCCTAAAATTCCTGCCTGATGAACTGGCGCTAGACCCGCAGGTGCTGGAACGATTTCGTCGTGAGGCTCGTACTGCGTCCGCACTCAATCATCCCAACATTTGCACTATCTACGAGATCGGCAAGTACGGTAACCAGTCCTTCATCGCCATGGAGTTTCTGGACGGGCTGACCAAGCTTAAAGGTAACGACATATGCAAAACATGCCAGAAGAAGAACTGATGGAAAAAGAAGCAGCTCTTACAGCGGAGATCGAGCGTTTATTGCCCGACTTCGTAAATTCCTGCCGTGACCAGGCTGATGTGGTGATTATCCATCAGGACGCTTTTGCCAAGGTGGCGGCACGGGCGGGGGCGGAGGCGTAGGAGGCACTTCCGCTGGCGAGAGCACCACAGTGGTGATTACCTTCACTGGCGCCAACGTGTCGCCGGCGCCGACGGTCGGCATTTCCGTCAACGTCAATTAATGGGAGTGTTGATACAGGAGTCGAATATCCACCCGCTGGTGCGGTAGTTGACTGAGCACCCGGCGCTCATTGATGATGTTGGACCACGTGCGATACCTCTTGCCGACAGTGCGCGTCGTTTATGTCCTGCTAGCCCTTTTCCGTCTTCTTGCTTGCAGTCCCCAGATTCTGGCTCTCGGCCAGACGCACTATGTAGAGACGACTTCTCACCCAGGCAGTTTCACGATCGCGAAGAAGCAAACCGTTGCCACGATCTACGTGGATGCGCACGATTATGACGGCGTGGTGCGCGCCGCGGCCGATTTGCAGGCGGACGTTGCTCGCGTTACTGGCATTACGCCCATCGTCATCCATACCGAAAAGGAGCTCGGGACGGACGCGATCATCGTGGGAACTGTGGGCAAGAGCGCAATCATCGACCAGCTCATTCGGGAGCACAAGATTGACGCAACGACGATCGGCGGCAAGTGGGAATCGTTCTTGATTCAGGTGGCGCCGAATCCTTTGCCCGGCGTGGCGAATGCACTGGTGATCGCCGGGAGTGACAAGCGCGGGACGATCTACGGGATCTACGACCTGTCCGAAGAGATCGGTGTGTCCCCGTGGTATTGGTGGGCCGATGTTCCGGTGCAGCACCGCGATTCTCTCTTTGTGAAGGCCGGCAAGTACGTCGAAGGCTCGCCGGTCGTGAAATATCGCGGCATCTTCTTGAACGACGAAGCGCCCGCCCTAAGCGGCTGGGCAAAAGAAAAATACGGAAACTTAAATCATCAGTTCTACGAGAAAGTCTTCGAACTTCTGCTGCGCCTGAAGGCCAATTACCTGTGGCCCGCCATGTGGAACAACGCGTTTGACGAAGACGATCCGCTAAATCCGAAACTCGCCGACGAATACGGGATTGTGATGGGAACCTCGCATCACGAACCGATGATGCGGGCATGGAAGGAGTGGGAGAGTCACGGCAAGGGCCGGTGGGATTACGTTACCAATAGCGAAGAGCTCCGGAAGTTCTGGGAAGAGGGCATCGAGAGGGACAAAGGTAAAGAAAGCATCGTTACCATTGGAATGCGTGGAAACGGGGACGAGCCGATGGTGCAAGGCGGCGACGCGGCAGCAAACATCGCGTTGCTGGAAAAGATTGTGGCGGACCAACGGAAGATCATCGGCGATGGGTTGCATGCCGCCCCTGCAACGGTGCCGCAGGACTGGGCGCTCTACAAAGAAGTGCAGGAATACTACGAGAAGGGCATGCGCGTTCCCGACGATGTAACCTTGCTCTGGTGCGACGACAACTGGGGCAATTTGCGCAGGCTCCCCACTCCAGAAGAGCGCCAGCGCGGCGGGGGAGCTGGGATCTACTACCACTTCGACTACGTCGGTGATCCGCGCTCCTACAAATGGCTGAACACCGTTCCCATCACCAAGGTTTGGGAGCAAATGAATCTGGCCCATGCGTACGGGGCGAATCAGATATGGATCGTAAACGTTGGCGATCTGAAGCCGATGGAATTCCCCATCGAATTCTTTCTCGATCTGGCGCGGGACCCGCAGAGATGGCCGCACGATAGCATTCCGGAATTCACGCGGGCATGGGCGGAACGCGAGTTCGGCCCGAAGTACGCGCCGGAAATCGCCGAAATAGTTTCCAGGTACACCAAATACAACGGCAGGCGGAAGCCCGAGCTCCTCGAGCCGGACACCTACAGCCTGGAGAATTATCAGGAAGCCGATCGCGTCGCCAACGAATGGAAATCAATCACCCAAAAAGCGGAGCGGGTATACACAGAGTTGCCGGAGAACGAGCGCGACGCGTTCTTCGAGCTCGTTCTCTACCCGGCCAAAGCCTCCGCTCAGGTTGCCGAGCTATATATCACCGTCGGCAAGAACCGGCTCTATGCCAGTCAGGGCCGCTCAATCACTAACGACCTGGCTGCGCAGGCCCGTGCGCTGTTTCAGGCCGACGCTGACCTCTCCGCTTACTACAATCACAGCCTGGCGAATGGCAAATGGGATCACATGATGGACCAGACCCACATTGGATACACCGGCTGGAGAGATCCGCCGACCAATGTAATGCCCAAAGTAGATGAGATTGATGTCCCTGCTGCTGCGGCGCTGGGAGTTGCGGTTGAAGGTTCCCCTTCCGCCTGGCCTGGCGCCACAGCAACAGCGGCCCTCCCCCGGTTTGAGGTATTCAATCAACAGCGACGCTACATCGACGTCTTCAATCGCGGACGCGCTTCGTTTCCGTTTATAGCTAGCGCGGATAAGCCGTGGATCACTTTAAGCCAAACCCGCGGGACGATTGGAACTGAACAACGCCTCTGGGTCACCGTCGACTGGCGCAACGCCCCGGCAGGCGAAAGTGGAGGCTCGGTGAAAATTTCAGGAGCCGGCGCTGAAGTGGCGGTAAAGGTAGAATCTGTTCGCCCAAGCACTTCCTCTGGTGAGTCGTTGATTGAGTCATTGATTGGTTTTGTGGAGGGGAATAGCTACGTCTCCATCGAGGCCGAGAACTACTCCCAAAAAATCAATGCCGGTCCGGTCCACTGGGAGACAATCTCCGATTACGGCCGAACACTGTCCTCGATGACAATATTTCCCGTGACGGCGGAAAGTGTAACGCCGCCTCAAAATTCTCCCTGTCTGGAGTATCGGATGTACTTGTTCGATGCAGGAGCAGTTGAGGTGCAAGCGATACTCGCGCCGACGCTAAATTTTGTTCCCGGCCGCGGACTGCGATACGCATTGTCGTTCGACAGTCAGCCGCCGGAGGTTGTCGATGCCTTGGCGTCGAATTCAATCGCTGATTGGTCGAACTCCGTGGAAAATAATGTACGGACGGTGAAGTCCCGGCTCACGGTGGCGAAACCGGGCTATCACACACTAAAGTTTTGGATGGTTGATCCCGGCGTCGTACTGCAGAAAATCGTTGTCGACCTTGGGGAAGTGAGACCGAGCTATCTGGGCCCGCCCGAAAGCCGGAGGCAAGTTCCAGTGACGGTAGGCGCTGACCGCTAACGCCAAACATCCATAAAACCGGACCAGTGACCGAAGTCTTCTCGCGCGCAGTTACGCTATGGGCGCGCCCGCCGCCTTGTAGATCGCCTCGATCGCGAGCATGTCCTTCCAGCCTTCTTCGCCGGGCGATTCAGGAATCTTGTCGTTACGGATGCAGTCAGCGAAATGTTCGGCTTCCAGCACGAACCCGAACGGAAGTTTGCTGGTGCTTAGCTGGTCGACCTGTTGACCCGCAGCCTCGCCGTGCAGGTGCATTCCCTCGTAGTTGTAGGCCTGATCCATCTCGAGGTAGCCCTTTTCACCATGGATGCTCAAGTAGCTCGGCCCGCGCGAGCCATACGAGCACCCGCAAGAGGCCAGGACGCCGGACGGAAATTTCATGGTCCACTCCATCGACTGTTCCACCTCGGTGAAGCGGCCGTCGTGGTCGCGCGTGCTGATTATGGCCGTAAAATCGCTAGGTTCTTCACCCAGGATGTGGCGGATAGCGTTCAGCGGGTAGATGCCTAGGTCCATCAGCGCTCCGCCCCCGCCGAATGTTTTGGTGAGCCGCCACTCACCCGCGGATTCCTGACCATAGAAACCGCCCTGGAACGATTCCAATTCACCGATGTCGCCGGACTTGATCATCTGGAACGCTTGCCCCCATGTCGGGTCATAGTGCACGCGGTAGGCGATCATTAACTTGACCTTGGCTTGGCGGCAAGCGTCGATCATTTTGCGGCACTCGGCGCTGGAGATCGCCATGGGCTTCTCGCAGAGTACGTGCTTGCCGGCTTGCGCGGCACGCACGGTGTACTCGCTATGCATGCTGTTCGGCAGACCGACGTATACGGCGTCCACGTCCTTGTTCTCGAGGATGTGGTCGAACGTCTCATAAGTGTAGATAGAAGTTTTCGGAATTCCGTACATCGCCGCGTACTTCACGCCTTTGGTGTCCGGATGTCCAGTCACCAGGGCGGTGACTTTTGCTGTCTGTGACTGCGCGCACGCCCGCATGAAGATGTCCGAGATTCTACCGAGACCAATGGCGGCATAGCCTACCGGTTTCTGCAAGGAGCCACCCATTCGGGCGTATAACGGCAGAGACGTCCAAGCCAACCCAAGGGCCGAGAGTTTGGTGAAGTCGCGACGGTTCATAGGCAACAATCTACGCGGATGGTTCTGAGAAGTCGAGTCCGGCATGTCTTGTCCTGCTGGCGTACCTGGGTAGGCGATGGACGACGGGCCATGACCGCGAGAGACAGCTGAAACTGTCCGAAGGTTATCGGGTCAGCTACTCGGGTAATCTCTCGTCGCCGGTGATCGTGAACGCTGCGTCGGCTTGAGGAGCGGCCGTTCCGGGTTGGCCCCCGCCAACGACGATGTGGTAGGCTCCCGCGGCCACTACCCGGTCTCCATTTTCGTTGGACGCGCTCAAGTCGCGCGCATCGAGAGCGAAATGGACGTCCTGAGTTTCGCCACCCTTCAAGTGCACCCGCTTCATTCCGCGGAGCGCATGGATCGGGGCCCCGGGAACTTTCGGGAAACTTAAATATAATTCCACCACTTCGTCACCTTCGCGGTCGCTTGCATTCTTTACATCCGCATCCACGAGGAGTGAATCGCCGGCCTTCAGAGTGGGCGTCGAGAGAGTGACATTGCTGTAAGCGAATTTCGAGTAGCTCAGCCCGAAACCAAAGGGATACAGTGGCTGGCCATCAAAGTAACGGTAAGTCCGATTCTTCATCGAGTAATCTTCAAAAGGTGGAAGCTGGTCCACGCCTTTATAGAAGGTGACCGGCAACCGGCCGGCCGGATTGTTCACTCCAGCCAGTGTTTGGGCAATTGCCGTTCCGCCTTCTTCGCCGGAGTACCACGCATCTAGAATCGCATTCGCGTTTTCGCTCGCCCAGTTTACTGAAAGCGCGCTTCCATTCATAAGTACAACGATCAGCGGCTTCCCGGTAGTTTTCAGTGCTTCCAGAAGGTCCTCTTCTTCTTTTGGCAGGTCGAGGCTAGTCCGGTCTCCGCCTTTGAAGCCTGGGACATCCACTTGCATCTCTTCGCCCTCAAGCTGGGAAGTGATGCCGACAACCGCGACAACGACGTCGGCTTGCTGGGTCAAGGCGACCGCTTCCGGAATCGGATCGGCGACCAGACGCAGCCATACCAGTCTGATGCCGGTGCCACCTTGGCCGTACTCCAGCTTGATGGGGTAGCGATGTCCTTTTTCCAGTTGGATGGTTGCCTTGGTCGGCTGGGGATCGTGAAGGATGAAGTCATCCACGATCAATTTGCCATCAAGCCATAGACGGTTCATCGAGCCGACGTCACCGATTTGGTAACTGCCCGATTCGGCGGGCGTCAAGAATCCCGTCCAGCGCACCGAAAAATCTCCCACGATGCCGGGAGGTGGAGCAATGGAGGATCGCTCGGGATGAAAACGTTGCAGATCGACGGCCTGGTCCACGCGAATCACCTGCGGCGGGCCTTCGAACTCTTTCTTGGAAAAATATTCTCCGGCAAGGCCTGGCTTGCCGTCTTGCGTGGAGAGAACGGAAGCGGGTATCAGCTCTTCTTGCCGCAGGAAGTTCATTCCCGGCGTATAGGTTACTTGTGCCGAAGCGAACTGCTTGCGAATACCCTCCAGCGCCGTCGTCGCATGGGAAGCCGTGCCACTGTAATTGCCGTGCAGCACGCGAACCGACTCAGCGAGCGGCCCAACAACGGCGATCTTCTTGATGCCGTCACTCAATGGCAGCGCGCCATCGTCTTTCAGCAGCACGATCGATTCACGCGCCGCCTGCAGAGCCAGCGCCCGGTGCGGTTCGCTGTCGATCTCCGATGCGGGTGTTCGTGCGTATGCAACCATCTCGGGAGGATCGAACAATCCCAACCGAAACCGCGCGGTGAACAAGCGTTTGAGGGAAACGTCCAGATCTTTTTCTGTCAGCAAGCCCTGCTTCACCGCATCCACAAACTTCACATAGTCAGAGTTGTCCTTGGCTTTGGTGAAAAAGTCGGCACACTCGTTGTCCATTCCTCGCTTCAGCGAAACTGCGCCGGCTTCAGCCATGGTCTGCGTAAATTGGTGGCCGCGCTGAATATCGGAAACCGCGTCGCAGTCGGATACTACATAGCCGCCAAACTTCCAGGCTGTACGTAGCTCGTCCTGCAGCAAGAAACTATTGGCGCAAGCTGGCTCGGCATTCACGCGGTTATAGGCACACATCACCGATTCTGCTTTTCCTTCGGTAACCGCGGCGCGGAAAGCAGGCAGGTAGGTGTCTTCCATATCGTGCTTTGAAACATCCACGTTCATCGAATGCCGCGCGGGCTCGGGACCGCTATGTACCGCAAAATGCTTTGGCGTCGAGATCACCCGATAGTATTTGGGATCGTCGCCCTGCAGGCCGGTAACAAACGCCACACCCATCCGGCCGGTGAGAAAAGGGTCCTCCCCGTAAGTTTCCTGTCCACGCCCCCAGCGTGGATCGCGGAAGATGTTGATATTCGGCGACCAAAAGTCCAGCCCTTCCATGATGTCCCGGCGGCCCGCGCTTACGGCCTGATTGTGTTTCGCTCGAGCTTCCGTGCCGATGACCACCGCCATGTTGTGAATCAAGGGAGCATCAAAGGTCGCCGCAAGTCCAATCGGCTCCGGGAACACCGTAGCTGTTCCGGCATTGGCGACTCCATGCAAAGCTTCACTCCACCAATCGTACGCGGGCACCTGCAACCGCGGGATCGCTCGCGCCTGATTCACCAGTTGGGACGCCTTTTCTTCCAGGGTCATCCGCGAAACCAGGTTGTCAACGCGCTGATCGATGGGCAGGGAAGGATTCAGGTAAGGCGGGGCGTTCGAAGGCGCGTTAGTTTGCGCGACTGAATTAAATACTCCCACCAACCCGACAACGATCAGCAAGGGTAACATCGGTAACCGATATGCGCGCATGGGAACCGAACTCCTCCGCAACCGCATTCCTCGAAACAGGCGGTCGAGCGTCCAAAACGCGTCGGAGTATAGCACCGTCAACGTACACGAACATGGGTTTTTGGGAACAAATAAGTTTTTGGCACCTAGTGGGCCCGGTTAGGGCGTAAAATGTGCGGGCGTGATTTCGCGCGTTGACTGCAGGTGCAGGCGACCTTCAGGGGCCGGCAAGAATGTCGGCGAACTTCTAACAAGTGTGGACAGGGAATGACGAAAAAAAGAAGCGGAATTCATCTGATCGCGGAACTGGCGGAAGTTTCGATCGGGACGGTAGATCGCGCCTTACATGGGCGCCCCGGCATCAACGAAGTTACCCGTCAGCGGATTTTGCAGATTGCCCAGCAAATCTCTTACACACCGAATCTGGCCGCTCGTGCTCTCTCCGTTACCAGCACCAACAGCAGTATCGGGGTGTGTATGCCGCGAGAAATTCATTTCTTCTACGATCAGCTATGGAGCGGGATCCTGGATGAAGCTCGCCGGGTGGCACAGCTGGGCGTCCAATTGGTATACCGTCCGGTTAAAACGCTTGGAGTGGACGACACCGAAGCCTTTAAGGAACTGGTAAAGAGCGGCGTTAACGGAATCATTCTCACCGCGGGAAATCCGGAAGGTCTCAAACCTCTGATCGACCAAGCGGAAGAAAAGGGCATCCGAGTGGTTTGTGTTTCCACCGATGCCCCGGAAAGCCGGCGCTCAAGCATCGTTTGTGTGGAACCGCGGCTGAATGGTTCGCTGGCCGGAGAGTTGATGGGGAAGTTTGTCCCGCGGGGCTCCAAAGTGGCGGTGGTGGCGGGCATGCTGAGTGCCGAGGATCATCGCAGGAAGATCGATGGCTTTATGGAAACATTTCCGCGGCACTGCCCTGGCGGGAGAATTGTCAAGGTGGTCGAGGGGCGCGAAGACGAAGATGAGAGTTTCCAAAAGACGTTTGACCTTCTCGGCCGTTTTCCGACCCTTGCTGGAATTTATGTGAACACGGTTAACTGTCTTCCGGTGTGCCGCGCTCTCGGAGCAAGAGGTCTTGCCGGGAAAATAAAACTGATAACCACCGACCTTTTCGCGGAGATGTCTCCGTACTTCGAAAAAGGGATCATCACCGCGTCGATCTATCAACAGCCACATCGCCAGGGCCAAACTGCGGTTCGCCTGATGGCAGACAACCTCACCAGCAAAGTCCCCCTCCCTCCGATCGTTCACCTCAACCCCGGGGTGGTGATGTCCTCAAACGTGCACCTGTTCCGCGAAATAAGGCGCGCCGACGCCAAATTCGCCGATTCGGTGCTGAGCGCCCGAAGTTTGGCCAGGCACTGAAAAGGCGCGTAAGTCGCGCTATATCTAAGGTTTCAGGTCCAGGCAAGTGGCGATAAATTCACTGATTTCCTCCCCTGCGGCGGCCGCTGCTCGAGCGTTTCCTGGGCTCAACTCACGTTTATTGTGATCGGCGTCATTCAAAATTTTACTTGAATTTACTTGACAGGTTAATGCAACGGCGTTAAAATGTCGTCACCGCAGGCGAGCGTGTACGTTAACGTGTCCTGCAATAAGGTTTTTCTAGCAGCACAGGGTGGGGTTCTCTTTAAAGTTTAAAAACGCCGGAGGTTTGCTAATGAATCATTATTCTTGTGGTTGAGCTGCGGGGTTTGTCCAAGCTGCGAAGCGCTATCGCCATCTGCTTTTTCTCTGCGTGCTGCTCGTTGGATTCCCGTTCCTCGCACACGCTCAGGAAGCCACTATCGTGGGAACCGTCACCGATGCGTCGGGTGCGGTGGTTCCGAACGTGGCGATTACCCTCACCAACACCGAGATAGGCGTGGTCCGTACCAGCGTCACCAATGGTGATGGGCAATACGTCGCTCCCGGTCTCGCGATCGGTCAGTGGAACGTCACCGCCAAGGCGACCGGATTCGGTGTTGAGGAAAAGAACGGAGTCGTATTGAACGTTAACGACCGTACTCGCGTCGACTTTGTCGTGAAGTTGGGTACATCGCAGGAGAAAGTCGAGGTCGAGGCTAACGTCGTGGCGGTGCAAACAGATTCGAGCGAGGTCAGTAGCGTCATCACCGGTCAACAGATTACTGAACTTTCCACCAACGGGCGAAGCATATACACGCTGTTCGCTCTGGCGCCGGGCGCATCCAGCATTCAAGGGGATTTCATAACTCCCACCCCGGTAAGCGGTGACAGCAACGTCAGTGTTAACGGTCAACGAGCGGGTCACAACCTCCAACTGCTCGACGGCGGTGAAAACCTCGACCGTGGCGGCAGCAGCGGAAGCGTTATGCCTTCCTTGGATGCGATCGCCGAGTTCACCAATCTGACTTCCAACTACAGCGCGGAATACGGTCTCGCCGGCGCCGCAACGATCACCACGGTGGTCAAGTCCGGAACCAACCAGCTGCATGCTACGGCATGGGAGTTCGATCGCAACAACGCGTTCGATGCTCGCAACTTCTTCAACCCCGTTCCTCAGAAGGTTGCCGAGCTGCGATTCAATACCTATGGCTTCAATGTTGGCGACCAGGTCCCTCTGTTTAAGTCGCACCCCACGTTTTTCTTCTACAACATGGAATGGCGCAGCTTGATTCAGGGCGGTGTGTATAACCAGACGGTACCGGATCCGGCCACCTATGGCGGCGCTTTCTCGTCGTCCCTGACCGCGGCTCAACTCCATGTGCCGTGCGCCAATCAACTCTCCTCGACGCAGCAAGCCAATTTCGCTGCTGGCGGTATAACCAATTTCAGCACCCCCGCTCCGGACGGTGCCTGCGCGAATGACAAATCCGGCAATGCCGCTTTCCAGGCATTTCCGGGTAACACGATTCCGACCTCGCTTCTCAATCCCAGCGCGCAGGCGCTGCTAAAGGCCGGCATTTTCCCCGGTCCTACGAATGGCGTCCAATTCCAGGGCGGTAACAATTCGCCAACCACCGTGCGCGAGGAAATTGCCCGCGTCGATCATCAGTTCAGCGACAAGTTCTCGATTTTCGGGCACTGGGTCTCTGAGCAGGTCTCGCAGACTTACGGCGAGACGCAGTGGAGCAACGATAACGTGCCTACGGTCAGCGACGTGTTCGGAAATCCGTCGTTCAGCGCCGTGGTCCACGCCACTTATGCCATCAACTCGTCGCTGCTGAACGAAATGGCTTTCAACTACAACGGCAACCGCATTCACATCCTTCCCCAAGGCGTATACATGCAGCCCTCCGGGTTTGATGCCAACCGGTTGTTTACCGGGCCCAACGTCGACAACCGCATCCCGGCGATCAACTTGAACGGCAGCACCACCACGAACTACACGTCGAACTGGACTCCGTGGAACAATGCGGCCAACGACTACCAGCTTCGCGATGACTTGTCCTATACCCGTGGCGCACACCAGATCAAGGTCGGGTTCAGCTGGGCGCTCTACAAGAAGGCTCAGGACTACTTCGCCGACACCGAAGGACAATACAACTTCAACGGCGGGTTCACCGGGCTCGACTTCGCCGATTACCTGCTCGGTTATGCCCAACAGTATGAGGAAGACGCAATCAAATCCAGCGGGCAGTGGAACAACATTTCCTACGCCGCCTACGTTCAGGACAACTGGCGCGTGAACCGCCGGTTGACCGTGAATCTGGGCCTGCGCTGGGACATTGCGCCGCATACCTACGAGGCCAATCATCAGTCGTCGAACTTCTACCCGAACCTCTACAATCCGGCCAACGCAGCGACGTTCGACTCGGCCGGCAATATCTGCAGTGGCCCTGCCGACCCGGGTTGCACTGCCGCCAGCCCCGGCTTGGGAACCAGTCCCAACCCGATATTGGCGGGTTTGCAGTTCTATGAAAATGGTATCGGCATTGGCGGCATCAACGGTATTCCCAAAGGCCTGGTAAAGAGTTTCTTGCCAGCATTCGGCCCACGCGTCGGTTTCGCTTATGACCTCACCGGCCAGGGCAAGACCGCTATCCGTGGCGGCTTTGGGATCATGTATGACCGTATTCAGGGCAATGACATGTACAACGGAGCTACCAACACTCCGTTCGATGCGAGCCCTACGGTCCACAACGTCGTGCTCGGCAACCCGGGCACGAACGTCACTACCGGCGCCGCTGTGACTTCCGCGAATTTGCCGATTCTTCCCGTCGGCATCACCGGCATCTCCAACAATTACCCACCTCCAACGAGCTACCAGTTCAGCCTGGGCGTTCAACAATCACTGGGAGCGAAGTCCGTGTTGTCGGTGTCTTATGTCGGAAGCCAGGATCGCCACGAAAACGACTATGCCGAAATCAATCTTCCGCCTGCTGCCGATTTGCCGGCTCTAGTGGCCTCTGGCGGCGCCGGAATCAACCAGTTGTATGGGTATCGCGGATACGGAGCGATCCGATTGTCGAATGACGAGGCCAACTCGCACTACAATTCGATGCAGGTTGACCTTCACGGGAACATCCGAAGCGACCTCCAGCTGCAATTCGGATACACGCTGGCAAAGACACAGGACGCCACCACCAGCAACGGCAGCGGCGGCGACCTCAACAACGTCACCAATCCCTATGCGGGTTGGCGGTACGACAGTGGTCCTTCGCAATTCGATCGTCGCAACGTCGTATTCACCAACTTCGTCTACAATCTCCCGTTCTTGAAGAACAGCGAAAACCGCTTCTTGAAGACGGCGGTTGGCGGCTGGGCGGTGTCCGGGATCGTTACCATGGAATCGGGAGCGCCGGTCAATCTTGCAGTGAACGGCCCGAACGTCGACAGCGTAATTCCCAATTCGTCGAACCGACCAGACTATAACGGCAGTATTTCCTATCCTCACACCGTTCAACAGTGGTTTAATCCGGCGGACTTCTCGGTCCCGGCGCTTGGAGCTTACGGCAATCTGGGGTTTGACGGGATCCGCGGCCCCGGCAGAGATGACTGGAACCTGTCAATCTTCAAGAGCTTCCTGCTGAGTGAATCGCGCGGCAGCCGTTTGGAAATCCGCGTGGAAACCTTCAACGTCTGGAATCACCCGCAATTCAAGGGTGACGCCAACAACGGCGGTATCAGCAATCACGTAGGCGCCAGCAACTTCGGCTCCATAACCGGTGCGTTCGACCCGAGAGAATTCCAGCTCGGGGCGAAGCTGTTCTTCTAGGCGCCGAGTTGAAGTCGTAAGTAGGTCTATGCCCCGCTCACGCCACCCCCGTGAGCGGGGCATTGCCTTGACAGGGGTAGTCGGCGGCTAGTCTCCTATCAGCATGGATAAACACTCCGGTCTGGAAACGTGGTTGTGCAAGGTTGTCGCTGTGGTGCTCCTGTGGCCAATCAGTGCGAGCGCGCAAGCGTCCAGTGCTGCGGATGCCCTGGCCCTCGAACAACAGGGAAAGTTGGACGAGGCCGCTCAGGTTTGGCAAGCCGTACTCCAAAAGAATCCTGACGATGCTGGGGCGTTTGCCAGCCTGGGCGTGATCTTCTCGAAAGAACACAAATATCAGGAAGCGGCTTCCGCCTATAGGAAGGCCATTACACTGGATCCGACTTTGCCCGGAATGCAACTGAATTTGGGTTTGGCGGAGTTCAAACAAGGCCATTTTCAGGACGCCATTGCCCCACTTAGCGCGGTGGTGATTGCCGACCCCTCTAACGCACAAGCACGAACCCTGCTGGGCCTCAGCGACTATGGGGCAAGGCATTTTGCGGACGCAGTCAAGTATCTCGAGCCCGTTGCAAAATCCGATCCTTCAAATATTGAACTGAATGACTTGCTCGCGCAGAGCTGCCTCTGGGCGAAGCAATACTCCTGCGCGCAAGAGGAGTTCCGCAAGATTCTGCAACAGAATCCCGATTCCGCGGCCGCGCACATTCTGCTCGGGGAAGCACTGGACGGGCTGGGAAGAACTCAGGACGCCATCGCCGAGTTTCAGCAGGCAGCGAAGGCTTCGCTGCCTGACCCGAATCTGCATTTTGGCCTTGGTTACCTGTACTGGAAGTTGCACCAATACGACCAAGCGAGGCACGAGTTTGAGGCGGAATTAGCGATCGATCCCAACCATGCTCAATCCCTGGCCTACTGGGGTGACATCGAATCGAAGGGAACGAATCCAGAACAGGCTCTGACCCTGCTTAGGAAGGCGGTAGGACTGAATAGCGACATTCGTATCGCCTACGTTGACTTGGGTGCTGTTCTTGCGCAGCGGCAGCAATACGCCGACGCAGTCACCGCGCTGCAGCGCGCCGTGGAGTTGGATCCAACTCAGCCCGACGCGCATTACCGGTTGGGACGAGTGTATGGGTCCATGGGAAATGCTGTCGCCGCCCAGAAGGAATTCGCCAGAGTTCGCGAACTGCACGAGAAAGCAGATGAGCCCCTGTTGTCCAAGATGTCGGCTGCACCGCCTCCGCTCCCTCAATAGGAGCCTGCGGAATTGTGGGATGGGGAAAATCCTGAAGGAGTACAGGTGAAGAGGAGCAACCTTGTTTTCGTGACCCGCCTGTTCGCCTTCCTCTTGTTCTGTGTGCCATCACTCCGTGGTTCCGAACTCCGATTGAACGACCAGGATTATTTTGAGGCCCATGGCCTGAGCGTTTTGTTATTCCACAACGCCTATCACGGCGTGTTCGGCGATCAGAAGATGAGCGGGCTCGAAATCATCCTGCACGAGCGGCGGATCGCTACCAACGGTGACGTGCGCATTTCACCCACTCCCGCGCAATGGGACTCGCTGCCCCGCTTCAAAGAACGGAAGCGCGGGCCTTCTGAAAATCAATTGACCGCTTTCAGCGCGTATTCGGAAGGTGGTTTGAGCTACCGCATAGAAGTGCAACCGGAAGCAGATGGCTTCAGGGTGTCCGTGCACCTCGACCAGCCGCTGCCCGCTGCGCTTGCCGGGAAAGCCGGATTCAACCTGGAATTTCTGCCAACCGCTTATTTCGGAAAATCGTTGGTCTTCGACGACGCATCAGGAATCTTTCCCCGGCACCCGGACGGTCCCATGCAGAGAGAGGCGGATGGAACTGCACGATCGCTTCCTTTGGCGTCCGGCCACCGGATGGTGCTCTCCCCCGAGGATCCGCTCACGCGCGTAGCGATCACCTCGGACCACGGGCCTCTGATGCTGTTCGATGGACGCAATCAGGCACAAAACGGATGGTTTGTGGTTCGCACCCTGATTCCCTCCGACCGGACGGAGAGCGCGGTGGTCTGGCACATTCATCCCAATGTAATCCCGGGATGGACGCGTCCTCCAGTAGTGGCCTACAACCAGGTCGGCTATACGCCCGAACGGAGCAAAGTTGCGGTTTTGGAGCTCGACCCGATATACGACGCTCCCCAGACTGCTCGGGTCCTCCAGCTCGCGTCGAACGGAAATTACCACGAAGTTTTCCGCGGCGAGATAAAACCCTGGGGCAAATGGCTACGGTATCAGTACGCGCACTTCGATTTTTCAACGGTAACCGAGCCGGGCATTTACGCGATCGAATACGCCGGCCAGATCAACGGACCTTTCCGAATTGCCAAGGACGTCTACGAGCAAATATGGCGTCCTTCGCTTGACATTTATCTGCCAGAGCAGATGGACCACGTCAAAGTGCGTGAGGGATATCGAATCTGGCATGGCGCGTCGCATCTTGACGATGCCCGCCAGGCCCCGGTGAATTACACCCACTTCGACGGCTACGCCCAGGGTCCTACTACAGACTCGCCCTTTGCGCCGGGCGAACATATTCCGGGCCTCAACGTTGGCGGTTGGTACGACGCTGGGGATTTCGACATCCGCACGGAAACCCAGGCCATGGTAATCACCGATCTGGTGCTGGCCAAGGAATGCTTCGGAATTAATTCCGACCAGACCACCGTGGATGAGAAAGCGCGTTACGTCCAGATCGACAAGCCAGACGGAATTCCAGACGTGGTGCAGCAGATCGAGCACGGTGTGATGGGGCTGCTCGCACAATACAAAGCGATCGGCCACGCGATACCCGGCATCATCGAACCCACTCTCGAGGAATACACACATTTGGGAGATGCGGCCTCCCAAACGGATGGCCGGATTTATTCGTCCCGCCTGAACCCTCTGGAAACCGATGGGGCCGACTCCGGGCAGCCCGATGACCGCTGGGCATTCACCACCCATGTGACGCCTTTGAACTATGCGGCCATCGCATCCCTGGCTGCGGCCAGTCGAGTGCTCCGCGGATTTGACGACCAGATGGCCGCCGAGTGCCTGCAGACGGCGGTCCGCGTATGGGACGGGGAACACCAGCATCCGCCCGCACTATTTCATTCTTTCAATACCACTGGCGGCGAACTGCAAGACGAGGAAACCAAAGCTGCGGTGGAACTGTTGATCGCAACCAACGGCGGAGAGATTTACCGAAATCGATTGAAGGAACTTCTCCCCGCAATTCAAGAGCGATTCAGGACCCTCGGCTGGATCGCGGTGCGTGCGATTCCGTTCATGGATGCGGACTTCCAGAACTCGTTGGCGGCCTCGTTGCGCTCTTACCAAACAAAGCTGGATGACCAGTTGTCAAAGAATCCCTACGGCGTGCCGATATCCACCGGCACGTGGGGCGGCTCAGGTCAAGTGGCCGGGCTCGCTGTACACATGTACTTTCTCCACCAGGCATTTCCCGAGATCATCGGATCGGAATACACTCTTCGTGGGCTCGATTACGTGCTGGGAACGCATCCGGCTTCCAACGTTTCCTATGTCTCCTCGGTGGGAACCCATTCCAAGTTGATCGCCTACGGCAACAACCGGGCGGATTACACGTTCGTTCCCGGCGGGATGATCCCTGGCGTGGTAATCATTCAGCCCGACTTCCCGGAGCTGAAGGATGACTGGCCGTTCCTGTGGTACGAGAACGAGTACGTGGTCGATGCGGCGACGGTTTTTATATTGGCGGCGAACGCGGCCAACGCCTTGGCGAAATAGAGCAGCTTAGACTTCAACTCACGATGGGAGAACTATGAACTTCTCACTCCGAACGAATTTGCTGGCGGCCGGTATTGCGATTCTCGGTCTTGCGCTGTTGCCGGTGGCCGCGCGGGTGGGCACGGAACACAAGACACCGCCGCAGGCTTGGATGAACCGGGATCTTTCTCCCGACCAGCGGGCGTCTTTGGTCTTGAAAGAAATGACCCTCGATGAAAAGGTCTCTCTTCTGCATGGGACCGGCATGGTCGGACTTGGCCCGATGAGTCCGCTGGCTGTGAAATCCAATGGCGGCGCTGGATATGTGCTGGCCATTCCACGTTTGGGGATTCCCGCCATTCAGATGTCTGACGCTGCTTACGGGGTGCGAAGCAGTGGGGAGAATGGCCGGTATTCCACGGCGTTGCCGGACGATCTCGCGGGTGCGGCAAGCTGGGACCTGAATGCGGCTTACGAATATGGCGCCCTGATCGCTCGCGAGTTGCGCGCCCAGGGCTACAACATGTCATTGGGTGGAGGGGTGAATCTGGCCCGTGATCCTCGCAACGGACGCACTTTCGAATACATGGGCGAAGATCCGGTACTGGCGGGGAAGATGGTCGGCCACGTAATGACGGGCGAGCAGGCACAGCACGTCATGGGCGACATGAAGCACTACGCGATGAACGATCAGGAAAGCGGGCGGAACGCCGTCAACGTCAATATCGACAAGCGATCCATGCGAGAAAGCGATCTGCTGGCTTTCGAGATTGGGTTGCGCGAATCCAACGCCGCCGCGGTGATGTGCGCCTACAACCGCGTGAACGGTGACTACGCTTGTGAAAACAAGTATCTACTGACGGATGTGTTGAAAAAGGATTGGGGGTTCAAAGGTTTTGTTCTGTCGGACTGGCAGGGAACGCACAGCGCCGCGAAGGCCTCCGCTGCCGGATTGGATCACGAGGAACCCGGCGAAATCTTCTACGGGGACGCGATGAAGAATGCGGTGGAGTCCGGCGCGGTGCCCATCGCGGAAGTGGATGACCATGTGCACCGCATACTACGCTCCATGTTTGCGAGCGGCGTTGTCGACGACCCTCTGGAAAAGACTGTGGTGGATGTGGAGGGCGGCTTTGCAGTGGCACAGAAGATTGAGGAACAAAGCGCCGTGCTGCTGCGAAACCAAAACTCGCAACTCCCGCTGGATGCCTCGAAGCTTTCCAGCATTGCAGTGATCGGTGCGCATTCCGACGTTGGCATGATCTCGGGCGGAGGCTCAGCCCAGGTGGATCCCCCAGGGGGAAACGCAATAATGCCGCCGGGGCAGGGCAGAACGAAATGGCAGGACCATATTTGGTTTCCGACGTCACCTCTGAAAGCGATTCGAGCGCATGCGCCACGCGCGAATGTTCAGTTCGACGCAGGAACCGATCCAGCCTCCGCCGCAGCTTTGGCCAAGACCGCCGACGTGGCCATCGTTTTCGTTTACCAGTGGGAGAGCGAGGGGATGGATCTCGACACTCTCTCCCTTCCGGACCACCAGGACGATTTGATCGCCAAGGTCGCAGCCGCAAATCCGCATACTATCGTAGTGCTCGAGACCGGTAGCCCGGTAACCATGCCGTGGTCCGATCAGGTGAGTGGCATTCTGGAAGCTTGGTACGGCGGCAGCCGTGGTGCCGACGCGGTCGCCCGTTTGATCTTCGGCGAGGTGAACCCGAGCGCAAAACTACCGATTACGTTTCCAATGAGTGAGGCGGACTTGCCCCACGCCAGCATCGTCAAGCCTCCCCATGAGTCCACGACGGCCGACGGTGACCATGATGCGTGGAAAAAGATTGCAGCGGGCCTGCCGGCATTCCAGACCACCTATGACGAAGGGTTGAAGGTGGGATACAAGTGGTATGACGCCGAGCGAAAACAGGTTTTGTTTTCCTTTGGCTTCGGCCTCTCTTACACCACTTACCAATATTCCGATCTCAAAGTGACGCCGGGAAAGAGTGTGCATCTCAGTTTCAAGGTGACCAACACCGGCAGTCGGGCTGGATCGGAGATTGCCGAGGTTTATGCTGCGCTCCCGGAATCTGCCGCAGAACCACCGAAGCGATTGGTGGGTTGGAGCAAGGTAGGGTTGGATGCGGGAGAGAGCAAAGAAGTAACAGTTGAAGTTGACCCGGAATATCTCTCCATCTTCAACGTGGAGCGAGATGCGTGGCAGTTGATTCCTGGAGACTACACACTCATGGTGGGCGGTTCGTCGCAGAGCTTGCCGTTGAAACAATCCGTCAATTTGAAATAGCTCGCGTTGACCATGGCTAGGTCGTCCCGCTATCTCACGCCCAGCAGGGTGTCGACCGTCAATTGATCGAGACGCTCGTACGGCATTCGCTTCTTGAGAATCACGTCTTTGTCAAAAACCTGATTTAGGAGCTGGGATGCTCCCTGTTTTGAGTAGCGGCCCACCTTGGCAGCGCCATTGCCATCGCTGGAAATCTCGCTGAGTATCGCTTGTATTTCCACGTCGGCGCGCCACCGAAGAGCCTTTTCTTTCAGGATTAGGTAGGTTCGCATGCAGCCGCGAGCGAAGTCTTTCACCCCGTCATAATCCTCGGTCCGGTACGCGTGTGCGTCGAAATGCCGCGGTCCTTGGTAGCCAACATCCTCGAGAAACTTCACCAGCCAGAACGCCGATTTCAGGTTGGACGACCCAAATCGAAGATCCTGGTCGAATCGGCCCGGCATTTGATCGTTCAGATCGATGTGAAAGAGTTTGCCCGCGTCCCACGCTTGAGCTACCGCATGCATGAAATTGAGTCCGGCCATTTGCTCGTGCGCGACTTCAGGATTTACGCCCACCATTTCCGGACGATCGAGAGTGGGAATGAAGCCTAGGTACTGGCCGGTGGTAGCCATGTAGATGTCGGCTCGCGGTTCATTGGGTTTGGCTTCCAAAGCGAACTGGTAGCCATACCCGCGCTCGATGCTGTATTCACAAAGATAGTTGATCGCCTCGCGCAAGCGCTGGATTGCTTCATCGGCACGGCGGCAGGCGTCGGTCTCCACACCTTCGCGGCCTCCCCACAAAACGAAAATCTTAGCGCCAAGTTCCGCACCGATGTCCATGGCTCGCATCGTTTTCTGAATAGCGTAGGCACGCACTTCGGGATCGTTCGCGGTGAAAGCACCATCGCGGAAAATCGGATGGAAGAACAGCGAAACGGTGGCCATCGGCACCACAAGCCCATTGGCCTCACAGGCCTTCTTGAACGAGCTGACGATGCGGTCACGTTCCGTGGCGGTCGCGTCGATAGGAACCAGATCGTTGTCGTGCAGGTTGACGCCCCAGGCTCCCACCTCCGCCAGCATGGAGACGATCTCGATGGGGGAAATCGGCGGGCGCACAAAATCCCCAAATGGATCACGTCCGCGATTCCCGACCGTCCACAGGCCGAAGGAGAATTTGTGTTCGCTACGTGGCTGGTAGTCATTCCCGGGCGTCATTAGGTGTCCTCCAATGCGGGGCAGTCTTCACACTAGAACGGATTTCATTACGCGAATGTTTCGCTCGAGGTTTTAGGTGTGCCCAACCCCCACGCCACCCGGGCCCGTCGCGGATATCCCGCGTCAGTGAGGGCTCAACTCGGGTCATCTTCCGCACCTGTATCGATGCCCGGGAAAGACGTCCAATGGGTCGCTTTGCTTGCTGCCGGCGGTCCGCTAGGCTTGGTAGCGGAGCCGTAACGACAAGGACCGTGTACGTTAACGACGTGCCATACTACCATGGGTTCCCATGATTACAAGAGCAGGTGACAACCTCCTGCATATCAGGGAGTTACGCGATATCTTCTAGATACCTTCTCGTTAATTGATCTAGTTAATCGGCCGGGGGTGGGGCGCCAGTGATGAAGACGTAGGTGGTCACTTTATCGAGCTTAATATTGGAGTGCGTGGAAGTGAGGGTCACCGCTCCATCACTATCGCGCGTGGCCGCCACATTTTTGATTGACATGTGTTGTTTCGAAATGTTTGACGATGGCGAGACCGACCCGAGGCCTTGGTCCTTGTTCGTGTCTCGTCCCGGAAACGGCTGTGAAGCCGGGTTGTTCGGGTCGGGATATGTGCCGGCCCCATTCCAACCTTTCGAGCTTTGCGAGTAGTCCGGGTGGTAGGCGAGATTCTGATCTGCCATCGGCGCCGGGGGATAATACCAGGCGGTCAAGTAAGCCTTGATCGGTGCTGATCCATTTTTCCACTGCGCGGAATCCATGCGAATGGCAAGGCGGGAAGGTTCGCTGGCAGACTTCGCCGTCGACTCGGTAACCTCTCCGGACAAGATCGCGTCACGCGGGATTACTACGCCCTCCACCAGGGTGGCGACCACAAGTTTGGCTTGGACCTTGGTTCCGACAGGGTTGGCGCCCGCAACCACGTTTTGCCGCATGATCACAGGAAATTCATGGGTCGCCGAGGACATAGGCGGCGCGAGCGGCTGTTGACCGAGCAGCGCCGCGGAGCCGAGAACGACCATTAACGCCGCGTGTCCGCCTAGGATCGATTTCCTGAACATGTGCGTCTCCTTTGTTGGTCGACTGGCCGGGACAGCCCTTAAGAGTCTGAACTGGCTTGGCGGTTCGCTCAGGCGCCTTCGCGGAAACGCATACTTTCGGAGCCGCCGCTATTCTGGGTATTGTACTCGCACACTACATGAGTGATACATCTCACTTCCTTCGCTGACGCGCCGGCGGGCCCTGTTTTCAAGTCCATATTAGTCCTTGAGGGTGGCCTGTTCAAGCTCGGCACGGGCGGAGTTCTGGAGTGTTCCGGCCCCTTCGTTTGTGAGAAACTCCTGCTTCGAGGCTACTCATGCGTCTGTTTCGTTTTTGTTCCGTGTGGCTTCTTCTGCTTCCGTTCGCGGTTGCTTTTCTCCACTCCCAAACCACCGTGCCTGGCACACCAGCTACGATCAAGAGCAACGTGCGCGCTGTCCTCGTCGACGTTGTAGTGATCGACAGCAAAGATGAGCCCATCCCCGGCCTGCATCAGGAGGACTTCCAGGTTCTCGAAAACGGTCAACAGCAGAAAGTCCTATATTTTGAGGAGCACAAAGAGGCGGCCCCGACTCAGGTTAAGTTGCCGCCGATGCCGCCCGGCGTTTTTACCAATTTCCCGACCATCAAGACATCGGACGCCGTGAATGTGCTGCTGTTGGATTGGCTCAACACCCAGCCGCAGGACCAACCTTACGTGCGCGCGCAAATCACCAAGTATCTCCAGAGCGTCAAACCCGGCACCCCCTTGGCGATTTTCGCTTTGGAGTCGCGTCTGCACATGGTGCAAGGATTCTCGGCCGATCCTTCGGGGTTATTGGCGGTGCTGAAAGATCCGAAATCGGGAGCCGCTACCCAAGCATCACGTTTGCTTCCCACGGCCGTGCAGAAAGCTGCGGACAAGGACATGATCGACACGATGATCATGATGCAGGCCGCGCCAGCGGCGATTGACGCAGCAAGGCAGGAAATGGAGGAGTCTGCGGCCAGCCACACCGACGACCGCGTCAAGATCACCTTGCAGGCCCTGCAGCAACTGGCACGCTATCTTGCCAGCATTCCGGGACGCAAGAATGTGATCTGGTTCTCGGGCTCGTTCCCGGTCAGCATATTCCCGGGCTCGAAAGTATTCCCGCGTAAGTACCAAGACGATCTTCGACAAACCGCCGACCTGCTGACCCCCAGCCAGGTGGCCATCTATCCCGTCTCGGCGACCGGGCTCGCGGGAGACGCAAAATACGATGCCAGCTTCCCGCAGGGCCCGCCGGTCCGGGAGGACAACGCAGCGCGCGCTGCTAACCAAACCGCGATGGATGAACTCGCGATCGATACTGGCGGCATATCCTTCTACAACACCAATGGGCTAGGTGAGGCCGTATCCCACGTCATCAAAAGCGGCACGCGCTACTACACGCTCACCTACGCGCCAACCGACGACAAGATGGACGGCACTTACCGCAACATCCAGGTAAAGCTGCGCAGCGGCAAATACAAACTTTCCTACCGTCGTGGCTATTACAGCGAATACACAGAGACAGTGACAGTCGCCACGACAGCCGCAGCGCAACACCCGCCGGAGGATCCGCTGCTCCCGCTGATGGGTCGCGGCCTGCCCGACTTCGCTCAGGTGCTCTACAAAGTACGCGTGCTGCCCTCGAGCCCCCAGCCGGCGCCGGACGCGCCCCTGGAAGGTAACAACACCAACTTGAAAAGACCACTCACCCGCTACGGCTTGGATTTCGCGATCTCCGCGGGCGACCTTAAGCTCGACGCAGCACCCGACGGCACGCACCAAGACCGGATCGAATTGATGATCATCGCCTACGATGGGGATGGCCAGTTGCTGAACTGGGTGATCCGAAAGCCCCGAATTTCCCTGCCACCCAAGGTCTACGACTCAGTGAAGCAAATAGGCCTCCAGATACGCGAGGAAATCGATGTGCCCGCGGGTGGCCTCTACCTGCGCACTGGTATCTACGACGTGGGATCGAATAAGGCAGGCACTTTGGGAATTCCGTTGACGGTCACTACAGCGCCGAAGTAGGCATTTCCACCCTGCGGTCAGGACGTTTGCAGGGCTTTGGCCATTAGTGCGGCGGCGATTTTTTTGACATCGGCGACTTCTTCCGGCGTCGCAGTGCGGACGTAGTCGCTTACTAATTTCTCGCAGCGTTCCCGCACCTGCTCGTGTGCAGCAGGATCCTCACCCCGGATGGCCAGCAGGTCTTTGAGCCAGTGTCTGCCGTATCCGGCGTGAATTGTTTCGTCAGCCCAGTCGAAGTCCATGTCGTGCTCGCTTAAGCCATCGCCGTAGGCGTGGAAGAGTTGTGTGCGGGTGGGCTTGTGGCGGATGTTCTTGGTCTCAAAGAAGTAGAGCATCCCCAAGCGGTAGATCGGATCTTGTCCCGAAGCGCCCTCATAAATATACGTTCCGAGCGGAAGTTCCGCGGGCTGGAAGCCCCAGCTCATCAGCCGTTCGTAGCCCATCTGGCAGTGGCGCGATTCGTCGTAGGTCCAGCGAGCGGAATTGTGAATCCATTCCCAGGGAAGCACATCCGCGAAGGAACTCAAAATGACGCCACCGGTTTCGATTGCCCAGACTTCATTCAGATGGCTAATCGCCGAGCGGAGCTGCAATTGCATTCCCTCGCCGTAGGGATAATTGGCATCTACCACATCCGGCCAATAGAATCGGCATGGCCAAAACCGCGAATCCCGGGCCGGCCGGTCCGGAACGGCGTAAGTCTTTGCTCCTGGCAAAGGTCCCCGGTTGGCGGCCGACGGCGCCGGACCAACTCCTACGCCACCCACTTCCGACAATCGATTGGCAATCGCCTGCGACCAGGCGAGCGCACCTTCGCGCAATTCGGGATTTTGAGATAGGGCAAGCTCCGCCCATGGTTCGAACGCGCCAATCTGTTCCGTCTTTTCGGAGAGCGCCAGAGAAAGAAACCGGTGAGTGGGCCCGTCCGCTATGGTGTCCGACGCCTCCAGGTATTCCCGGTAGGCATCGCGCAATGCGGGCAGGAGAAGTCTTCCCACGCTCACCAAAAACGCGGGGACCGAGGGTGAGTCCTGAACTCCGTCGAAGATCTCGATCAGGGAGTGGTCAGTTCCTTGCTCTTCCAGAATGCGATTGGGGAAACGAAGTTCGAAGACGCGATCCCGCAAGGCATGAGCGGTCTCGGCATTTTGCCAGATGAAACGAGCCAGGCTGATTTTGATTTCGAGCGAAGCGATTGCAGGGATCCACGCCGCAGCGCTCACCAGCAGCGAGCGTTCGCAAAAGAAGAAACGCTTCAGAAGTTGCGCAACGTCGTGGCGCATCCAGCGCGCCCGAGCTTGCGGATTTGATAAAAACGCAGGAGCTGGTGTCATGGTTTCTCCTTTTCTGCCCGTGGGGACAGCGAAAATTGCCCCCACTCAGAAGAAACTGCTAAGCGCGATTGCAATTACCGCTGCAATCAGGATCAGAAGTCCCTGATTCAATAGACGGCGGGCCGAAGCGGGCGCGTCCCGCCACTCACCTCGCCATAATCCCCAGACGTAACCGGTGACGATGGATAGAGTAATGAACAACGGCCAGCCCGCCACCACACCCCAGCGTCCCAGCCTTGCGGCCCCAGCCCCGTAAAGATAGAAACTTCCGATCCACATGGCAGCCATCAGAGCGCTCAGACCCACGTTACGCGGCGTTTCCCGATTCCAATAATCGCCCAAAGTATGCTTGCTGACCATTAGGTAGATGCAGTATGCGACGTTCACGACAAATCCAAGGGTGAACAGGAGGGCCCACACCGTATTCCCAGATGCTGCCGCGGAGATTCCGGCCCGTCCAGCAGCACCGATCACATTTTTACCAAAAGCCATTCCTACGTTGGGGAGGCAGGAAAGAATTCCGGCCAGGATCGCGATGGTCAGTGCGCCTGTGAAAGCGTGGGAGTCGGTTGCACTTGATTTGCCCCCGGAAGGCGCTCGGCGTGACCCGCCAACTGACGACAACACAATGCCGAAAACAACCAAAGCGGTCCCGGCAAGTAAAAGCAGACCCTTCCGCGTCAGCAGCGCCTGCGGGAAGAAAACCAGCAGCGGAATCAGCGCGCCAAGGCTGGCTATGAGTCCCATGATGATCGGATAACCCAAGGCCATCCCGAGCCGGTCCATGCCCAGCCCGAACAGAACGGCACCGGCGCCCCAGCCCATGCCGAAAAGTGCGAGAAGGGCGAGATCCCGCGTCGGGGACGCGCCATACACCGCGAAAATATTGGGAACGCACACAAGAGTGATGATCCAATTAAAAACAAACATGCCCAGGAGCGAAAACGTCGCCCAGGTGTGCTCCCACGACCATTTTCTCACCAGGGTCATGGGAAGAATAAAAGTTCCCTGGAGCAAGCCTGCTACCAGCACGAGAAGAAAGCCTACCAGCAGACGCATGTGGGTCTCTTGAACCTCAAAACGACGCTAGCCTGCGGAAAAATCTGCGGTACCAGCCGAGACAACCGCCCGGCGGACAATTCAATTCCCGCTCGTCCAATTTTCCGAAAACCAATTCGGTGGCGTCAGGTGGCAACTTCCATAGAACTGAAGGATTTCCTGACGGAATGGCAGGGAAGGGATGACGCCCTCTTTTGTAACCGCCAGTCCGCCGGCTACCACCGCAAATTGCACCGCAGCTTCCAGACTGGCGCCGCAGGCGAGCGCGGTGGCCAGGCCCGCGTTGAAAGCATCACCCGCGCCGGTGGTGTCAACCGCCGCCACCTTTATCGCAGGGAAATGGGTGGAAGATGACGCCGTCACCAGCAATGCGCCCTCTTCGCCCAAGGTCATCACCACGTGTCTGACCCCCTTGCCGATCAGCTCACGTGCGATCCGCTCGGGTTCGATGGCCGCATTTGGACTGCGGCCAAGAAGTACCTGGGCTTCCGTTTCGTTGGGAGTAAGCACATCTACCATCGGCAAGACGGAGGAAGGCAAGGGCCGGACCGGGGCGGGGTTCAAAATGGTCAAGACGCGGCGTGCGCGCGCAAGCATGAGCGCTGCTGCCGCCGCGTCAACCGGAATCTCAAGCTGAGTGAGGACCACTGCCGAGGAATTCAAAGCCGCTTCGCATTGGGAGACGTCGCCGGGGGTCAGCAGGCCATTCGCTCCGGGGTCGATCGCGATGCAGTTATTGCCGTTCACCGCATCCACCAGAATAAAGCCGACCCCCGTTGGCGCGGCGTCGACTTGCCGGAGGTGAGCGACATCGATGCCCTCGTCCCGATAGAGGCCCAAGGCCATGGCGCCAAAATCGTCGTTTCCAATCTTGGCCACAAAGCTAACTTTGGCTCCAAGCCTGGCGCAGCCAACGGCCTGATTGGAACCTTTGCCACCATAGTCAACGCGGTAACCGTTTCCTAGGACCGTCTCGCCTGTACCGGGAAGGCGTTCGACCTTCATGGTCAAGCCCGTCGCGTAGCTACCCACGACTGTAATTCGAGGAACATTCAACGGCAAACTCTCCGGGATTTGTATCTTGGGCGATGCAAAACCTACGAAGCATATCACGCATCGCGAGTCCCGGGCCGGACAGCCAAGGTTAGGCTTTCCCGCGGTTGCGGTGCGCGCCTTGGGCGATGGGTCCGCGTACACGTCAAGGGTTCCTTATTGGCGTGGACTTATGCGGATAGTCACGTTACGCTATGGCCCAAAATTCTGGAGGTAGACAATGAAGCGAGTTCTTGCGTTGGCTTGTTTCTGTCTGGTTTTTGCGGTACCCGGCTGGGCGCAACAATCCGGTTCCGACGCACCCGCCACTAAAGAAGATGTGGAAGCCTACCTCCAGGCGGTGCATTCCCACGAAATGATGCTGAACATGATGGACGCCATGATCAAGCCCATGCATCAGATGTCCCACCAAGAATATTTGAAGAATCAGGACAAGCTACCTCCCGATTTCGAAGAGCACATGAACAAGATAGTGGACGACATGATGAAGAACATGCCCCTGGATGAAATGATGCAGGCGATGGTGCCAAGCTACCAAAAGCACTTCACCAAGGGAGACATCGATGCAATGTTGGCATTTTACTCGTCCCCAACCGGCCAAAAGGTGTTGAGGGAATTGCCCGCGATCATGTCGGAATCAATGCAGAACATCATGCCGATCATGAGTAAGTATATGGAAACCGTAAAGGAACGCATGCAGCAAGAAGTCGCCCGGCTGCTGCAACAGACGCCCGCCCAGCCTGCTCCGAGCGCGCCCGTCCGGAATTGAGAAACTGAACGCGAATCATGGCGCGCTGGATCCGTCCACAGCGGCGGCAACACTGGTCGCGTCCACGGAGAGCGGACTTCGCAGTACCAGTTCGAATTGCCAGCCGGTGTCAAAAAGGACGTTACTGGTTCCACCGTTGTGCTTGGCCGCGACGAGAATCCCGACCAGCGCCGCGGCAGCGACACCGACGCTCACTCCGATGATCGTTCCCATATGTGATTTGGGCAAGGGGGGCAGCGTTGGCAGGCTCGGTTGTGTTGGAAATTGATTTGCGGTCATCGTAAAGCTTGATTCACCGAAGATTGGTTCGTTCGCGCTAACCAACCCGGAGCTCCATACCGCCATGAGCGTCGGCGTTACGGCTTCCAAGGCGGAAGTGTTCGGAGAACCCACGGTGGGAGTGACGATTTTGGCCTGAGTGTTATCACCGTTGACCGGCACGTTATAACCGTTGGCGAAGAGGATCCGAGTAAAGTGCATCTGCAATACCGGACCCGATGGACCTCCCCGCCGATTCACTTTGTCAATTACGCCTTCGATATAGGATCCGGCAGGAATCGCTAATTCAGTATCTACGGTCACTGGAAAAGTAGTGACTGCGCGGACTGAGTCACCCGGCCTCCCTAACTTGGTAGTAACCGGGCTGGCAAGTTGTGCGGGAATTCGAGTTCCAGCCGGAATAACGATAGTTTGTTTCTGCGAAGCAGCGGGCGGTAATGCCTGAGCCTGAGAAGGCGGCTGCTGGGGATTCGATGCTGGTTCCTGCGCCCAGCAGGTCGAAGTGACCAGGAGTGCAACCAAGACAAGGATTCGCATAAGATCATCTCTCCTTTTTCGGAAAGGAACGGGAACAAGTTTTCAGTGCTTGAAGGGCGTCGCTAAGTATCGGCTCGGCGCTCTGCGGAATACTTCACACACCACCGTGATCAAAGTAAAGTGCGTAACTGAGGCCTGTGAATCGAAGTGACTGCAAGGAAATCGAGCCATCCGAATTCGTGTGCGTGCCCGCTAAGTCCGTGGACGAAGCGCGGTCCAAAAGTACCACTCGCGCGCGTACACTCACTATCAGATTGCCATTCTGAAGTATGTCCACTTGCGCCGACGGACCCAGCCCACTCCAAGTGGCTTGATACATTCCGGCGAGTAACTGCTTTCCAGCTAACTGAACCGCAGCACGGAGCTGGAACGATACCTTGAAATGCTGAGCTTTTGGATTTGGCGCGACGATCGGTGGGCCGGGGCACACCGTACCAGGCGAGCCCGGAGAGCCGGGGATGACTGTGTTAGGTGTTCCCGGCGTAGCAGGAATTCCCGGTATCACCGTGTCCGGCATGCCAGGTCCTCCCGGTATTACCGTGGACGGTGTGCCGGGTGAGCCCGGAGAGCCGGGGATGACGGTGTCTGACGAACCCGGAGTACCGTACGTTGGGCGGCATAGCGTTGCCGACTTGAACTGAGGAAGCTGCGCAAGACTGGACATGCGCGCGGCAGTGGCGACGCGGTCCGCAAGCAACGAAAGAGGAATCTGCAGAATCATCTCAAGCTGTGAACCGTTGTCGAGCAGGACGTCGTTGGAAGAGCTGACCAGCACGTAGGGGCTGGCGACCGCGGCGAGCACATCGTCAGCGGGAACGATCGGCGCTTCCGGCGCGGTGGACGTTGGCTGAGTCGGCGGCGGCTGGCTGCTTACGTTCTGCGGCCCAGGAAGGACAATCGTATAGCCGTTGGCAAAAATGATTTTCGTGAAGTGAATCTGAAACTGGGCGTGAGGCGAAAGCCAGCCGGGCCGCGCCAGTGAGTCGATCTGGCCCTCTACGTAAGTGCCCGGAGGAATCGCGATCTGGTTGTTCACCGCCACCGGGAACGCCGTCTGTGCATAGACATTCTCCCCAGCCTTGGCCGTCTTGGACAGAATAGGACTGGTGAGCGCCAACTCAACTGTGGTTCCCGCGGGAACTACGATCGCCGATTGTGTGGAGGTGCCAGGCGTGGTTGCCACGCTTTGCAAATCAGATTGCGGCGGCGCTGCTTGCGCGGAACACACCAGACTAACTAACAGTAGTACTGGTGCAAGCCGCTGCATCGGTCACCGCCTGGGAGCGCTCTCTTATTGACCGATGCAAGCGACGGAACCCACTCTATTCAGGTTTCATCATCGCGTAACTAGATATTCCTGTAAGTCACGAACTAGTGTGAGCCGTCGTTTGTAATCTTCACGTCAGGCGATTTTGATGCCGGGACCAAGAATCGCAACGTAGAAGAGTGCGGCGGCCGCGGCGGCAATGATCCAACCGACGCTGCGAGATACGCCGCTTTGCGAGGTCACGTGTTCTTCTCCTGAGGCGGGGAAGAGACCTGGGACCTTGAGAAGTCCGATGGCGGCGGCAAAGCTGCTGAGAGCGCCGGAGTTCAAGATTTCCATGGGTCCGTGCGGATCCAGCGCCGCGCCGGCACACGCGATCAGACCGCCGGAAACGTAGGAGATGAAAACCAATCGGCGCACCCGGGTCGGCCAGTTGGAATCGCTGGTAGGAACGATCCAATGCAGCTCCGAGGCGGCCAGCCTTATCGATCCGCGATAGAGCGCAAGTCCTACGGCTACGAACAGGATTCTCCACAGCCAGACATTCGGCGCCAGTCGGACCAAAGCAAACCAGTCTCCCCGGGCGGCAGCGCCACAGAAAATCAGGTAACCGAAACCCCAGAACAAACTGAAAGCCATCACCAGCCACAGCAGCAGGCGAAGGCGCGGAGCGGGTCGGTGCAGCAGGCGTTGTGCCAGCCACGAAATGCCCGCGAAACCAAGGTTCCCGGCGGGCCCTCCCATGTCGAGGATCTCGCCGCCACGATCGCCCAAACGCTGAGTTTCTATGATCCTCGTAGTGGTGAGGATGCATGACCTGCCACCCGCTATGAAAAAGCCGATGCCGTGCCCAACGACTTCGTGAGCTATGTCGGCGAAGACGAAAGCAAGGACGGCGATGGCGGCGATGGTGATTCTGTCGGCGGCGGGTAAGACGGTGTTGGAATGGTTCGAATCAGCGGACATTGTGCGCCAGTATGAGTTTTTCCGCGTTCGTCGGTCAGCGGCAAGCTTAGAACTCGAGGACGAATAAAAAGGGGCCGAGTTCTCCTTCGGCCCCTTTCTCTTATCGCGGCGGCGCGTGCGTTACAGCGCGCAGCAGACCGTCTTCACCTCGGTGTAGTGCTCGAGCACTTCGTGGCCCATCTCGCGGCCCCAGCCCGATTGCTTGTATCCGCCGAACGGGAGCGCCGCGTCGAACACGTTGTAGCAGTTGATCCACACGGTTCCGGCGCGGAGCTGGGACGCCAAAGCATGCGCTTTCTTGATGTCGCGGGTCCAAATTCCAGCGGCGAGACCGTAGATGGTGTCGTTGGCCCGCGCCACGATCTCGTTCGGATCGCTGAACGGAATCGCGGTGACCACCGGCCCGAAAATTTCCTCCTGCACCACCTTCATTTTGTCGTTGGTGTTGACCAGCACCGTGGGCTTCACAAAATAACCCTTGGTGCCTTGGCGGGAGCCACCGGTGAGCGCCTTCGCGCCCTCCTGCTGGCCGGATTCCAGATAGCCGCAAACGCGATTCATCTGCTCTTCGGAGACCAGCGGACCCATGTCGTTGTCGGGATCAAATCCCGGGCCGACTCGGATCTTGCTGGCGTTCTGCGCGACGCCGTCGACTACCTCATCGAAGATTTTCTTATCGACGAAAAGGCGCGAGCCGGCGCAGCAGCACTGGCCGTGATTGAAAAAGATTGCACTGGCGGCGCCGGGGATCACGGCGTCGATATCGGCGTCCTCGAGAACCACGTTGGGAGACTTGCCGCCAAGCTCCAGCGAAACTTTCTTCAGGTTGCCAGCGGCGGCTTGCAGGATCAGCTTGCCGACCTCGGTGGAGCCGGTAAATGCGATTTTATCAACGTCTGGATGCGCAGCGAGCGCGGCGCCGGCAGTCTCGCCGTAGCCCGGAACGATATTCACCACGCCCTCGGGGAATCCCGCCTCCAGAATCAACTCGCCCAGCCGCAACGCGGTCAGCGGCGTTTGTTCGGCCGGCTTCAGAACAACAGTGCAGCCGGTACAAAGCGCCGGAGCTAGTTTCCACGCGGCCATCAGCAGGGGGAAATTCCACGGGATGATCTGGCCCGCCACGCCCACCGGCTCGCGGACGGTATAGGCATGGAACTTTCCCTGTTTCGCGAGCCCCAGCGAAATGGTGTTGCCTTCGATCTTGGTGGCCCAGCCAGCGTAGTAGCGAAAATGGTCGACGGCCAGCGGAAGGTCCGCAACGCGCGCGATCTTGAGTGGCTTGCCATTATCGAGCGATTCGAGCTGAGCGAATTCCTCGGCATGTTTTTCAAGTAGGTCAGCCAGTTTCCAGATCATGCGGCCGCGCTCAGAAGGAGAAATTCTCGACCACGGACCGGTTTCGAAAGCGGCGCGCGCGGCTTTTACGGCACGGTCGATATCTTCTTTGTCGCCCGCGGCGATGTTGGCGAGCACTTCGCCGGTGGCGGGATTGTAGGTGGGAAAAGTTTTGCCCGACGCGGCTTCCACCCACTTGCCGTTAATCAGAGCCTTGCGAGTCTTGGAGACGAAGCCAGTAACGTTTATATCCGGCTGTACGACTGCGGTTGCCATGTGATTTTCCTCCGCTAACTTAGGATAGAAATCTTGGTATCCAAATTAGGCACATCAGACGGGCGGGAATTTCCGATTTCAATTCTGGCCTTACTGGAAACATATGCCCGCTATCCCCTGGGTGTCAACCTCCGATTGCCCGGATGTCTTAGCGCCATAATTATGTCACCCCTTAACAGCAACGTGAAAATGTCACCCCATGAGGCTGGAGACATTCACGTTGAGTCAGAAGGAACTGCAGCGAGTGGAAGTCATCTCCCAATGTGCCCAAGGAAACCTGGCGTGTACCAGAGCCGCGGAGCTGCTCGACATTACGCCACGGCATGTG
>Ga0182024_10004123_pt1 | contig 33834 bp, 33 predicted proteins | sample P32metaG_FD_120480 | JGI IMG/M metagenome (GOLD analysis project Ga0182024, IMG submission 120480) | Permafrost microbial communities from Stordalen Mire, Sweden - P3-2 metaG (Illumina Assembly) | ecosystem: Environmental > Terrestrial > Soil > Wetlands > Permafrost | place: Sweden: Stordalen... | reverse complement strand
GCGCTCATCAGAGAATTAGAAGCTCTGGTGCCGCCCAAATCGGAGCTTGTCAAACGGAGAAAGGCATCGTAGAGTGGGTTGCACGGGAGCCGCTAGTTTCAACGGAGATCCGGGCATTCCCCAGTTCGAGCCAGCCGGAAAACTTCATTGAATTTCGCCTTGGCCGTCGGTTGTGCCAATGCTTGCATTGGCGGGCTTGACCCCCTAGTTAGTCAACCCAGTCACAAGGTAACTCGACTTCGAGCCGAGCCCAAGTCCTATCTCATTAGGCCTGACCCCGAGGCTGGAACGGCCCTGGGCGTGCCTTCTCCAAACCGGCTTCGAAACGAACGCCAAAAGGACGAATTCTATGAGAACGAACGTAAAACACTGTGTTTGGGTTCTGGCAATCGCCGGTTCCATGAGTACCGCCGCCTTTGCGGCGGATAGAGCAGTCAAGGTTGACGACCGGCTCGACGCTTCGGCTGACGCGCTGACCGACATGATGCGGGCTTCCGATCAAGGAATTCCACAAGATCTGATCGACAAGGCGCGCTGCGTCGTTGTTATCCCGGGTATGAAAAAGGCGGGATTCATCTTCGGCGCCCAGTATGGCAGCGGGTTCGCTGTATGCCGCCGGCACGGCGGGGGCTGGAGCGCGCCGGCCGCGATGCGCTCGGAAGGCGGTAGTTTCGGGTTTCAGATTGGCCTTTCCGACACCGATGTCGTGTTGCTGGTGATGAACGAGGGCGGAATGAAGCACCTGCTATCCGACAAGTTCACCCTGGGCGGAGATGCATCCGTGGCGGCGGGGCCGATCGGCCGCTCTTTGACCGCGCAGACGGACGCGGAGCTGCAGGCGGAAATACTGTCCTATTCGCGTTCACACGGACTATTCGCAGGCATCTCGCTGTCGGGCGCGACGCTTATGCCGGATGCGGCAGCCAACCGCGAACTCTATGGCCACGGTACAACCAATCGCGAAATTCTGACCGGCGACTTCAAGATTCCCGCAGTGGCGGGAAGGTTTGAAGGTGCGCTGAATCGGGATTCGGCGCGACGCGAGCGATAGGTACGGCTCATTGGGGTGCGTCTGGCATGCCGTTAGGAACCGTTTCCGGGCACGCCGGCGCACTTGCGTTCCGCCAAAGCGCGCGTGCGCGTGACCTAATATGGTTAACTGACCGCAGGCAGTCACCCGCTCGCGTGGGCAAGCGATAATGACGAACGGCAGTATCCCCCCAATCACTTATAAAAGTGGTCCATTGGCCTGGTTACGTTGGCTCTCCATCATTCTCTTGGCATCGGCATACTTCTCATCGTTATCGTTCAGCAGGTTCTATAGCAAATGAGGCTGCCGAAGATGCGGCTGGAGCGGCGGCTGCGTCGCCGCAACCGCTGCCACAGGAGAGCAAGCGTATTTTCAACATCATTCCGAACAATCGGACCTCGCCCGTCTAAAGGACTACAAGCCTCTCTCACCCAATGCGAAGTTCGAGATTGCCAGTCAGGGCTCGTTCGACAGAGGCGCCGTGGTGCTGGCCGCCGCGCTCGCCGCCGAAGCTCAGCTCACTCGCGCGGATCCCCGCTATTTTCGGCGCCGCGTTGGGAGCGGATGGTCCCGGCTGGCGTACTCGGCAGGTCAAATCTTTTGGACCCACACGGATTCCGGCCGGACTCAGTTCAATTAACTCGGAGATCGTCGGCAATTCCACGGAAGTGGCGATTTCAAACGCATACTATCCGGACATCCGGAGTGCGAGCGATTCGGTAACCAAGCTCGGTATCCAGATCGGCGCCGATATGGCGTCCAACGTTCTGAAGGAATTCTGGCCCGATGTAAACCGGAAGTTCAGACATCGTCAATCCGAGTGGCATTGACTAAGTGTGGTCACATGACCAAATGAGGGCGATCTGTGCTCAAGTAGCGGCTCGGCCTGTGACGCATGGCAGCGTATCCGATCGCCATCTGATACGGGCTTCGGCTTGCACAACGTCAAGAGAGTTGCAATCGAGGCAACGCTCATGAAAATCATTGAAGCTCTCACGACATCTATTCTGTTCTTGCTTCCGGGAGCCATTGCTCCCGCGTACGCTCTAGGACAGCACGAGCAGGAGAAGCAGCCCGAGCAGAAGCAGCAGCAAGCCAGGCCGGCACAACATCAACAACAGGCGAGGCCGGCACAACAACCGCAACGCGCCGCTCAACAGAAACAGGCCAAGCCGGCCCAACAGTCGCAACCAGCCGCTCAACGCACCGCGCAACACAAACAGGCCAAGCCGGCGCAACAGTCGCAACCAGCCGCGCAACGCGCAGCGCAACAGAAACAGGCTAAGCCGGCGCAGCAGCGGCAAGGCGCTCAACAGGCCGATCGAGCACAGTCTGGGGGAGGCCGTGGAAACATTTCTGAAGCGCGCTTCCATTCCAGTTTTGGGCGCGACCACACATTTCATGTGAACCGTGCCGAATTCGCCGGCGGGGCGGGACGTTTTCAATACGGCGGCTATTGGTTCAACATACTTGACCCGTGGCCAGCGGGATGGCTCTACACCGACAACGTTTATGTCGATTACTTAAACGGGGGATATTTCCTGTGCGATCCCTATCATCCGGGCGTGTATATTTCGATCAACCTCGGTTGACGCATCGGGTCAGCTTGGCTCACTTGGCCGGTCGTGGGTGCTCCAAACAGAGCGCGACCAGATCGGCGATGTTCGCCTCACCCACGCACATCACTGTATCGGCGCCGCCCCAATAGATCTTCACCGTTCCATCGGGCTCGGCGACCGCGCCGCAGGTGAAGACCACGTTGTGAACATATCCGGTTACTTCCCAGGGATCCTCGGGCTGTAGGATCCACGAGTCGCCGACGCCGACGATCTTGGCAGGGTCCAACAAATCGTGCAGAGCGACACCCAAACGATAGACCGATCCGTCCATGGTCCGAAAGACGCCGTGATAGATGGAAAGCCATCCCTGCGCGGTTTTGATGGGCGGAGCGCCGGGACCGATTTTCATTTCATCCCAGTGATAGGGCTCCGGCCTCATGATGAGCTGGGAGTCGCCCCAAAACCGTAAGTCCGGAGAATAGGAAATCCAGATCGACCAGGGCGAGATCTCCGAATGCGGCCGGTCCAGACGGGCGTAGAGTCCGTTAAACTTTTCCGGAAAGATCACGACGTTTCGATAATCCGCTTCCGTAATGAGGCAGATTTTTTCCAGGTGATTGAAGTCCTTGGTCTTGGCCAGCGCGATCCGCACTCCGTTGCGCGAGTACGCACTGTAGGTGATGATGTATTCGCCATCCACCTGCGTGATGCGCGGGTCTTCCACGCCGAACTCTTCATAGGGCGCAAACGGCCCATCGCGATCGGGAACCAGAAAGGGCGCCGGATCGGCGGTGAAGCGGAAGCCGTCGTGGCTGCGCGCCAACCCTAGGATGGACCTTCCGGTCCTCAGGTGGGAGCGGAACAGCATGATGTATTTGTCTTGCAGCTTCACCACCGCCGCGTTGTGAACGGTTTCCACCGGATACGGGATCTGCGATTTGGTGAGAATCGGATTCTGGCCGTATCTTCTGACAATGTCTCTCATGCCCGACTTTTCGCCTCCTGGTCGAAAATCCTGCAGTACACTCGCTCGTACGCTTCCACCATCGTGTCGATCGAAAAGCAGTTTTGAACGCGCCTCCGGCAAGCCGCACGATCGATTTTGTGAACTCGCTTTAAGGTCTCCACGGCTTCGTTCACGCCATGGACTAGAAATCCGGTCTCGCCGTCTTCGATCACTTCACGGCAGGAGCCGAGGTCCATCGCGATCACCGGCACTCCGGCGGCATTGGCTTCGGCCAGCACCAGGCCGAATCGTTCCGGAATGGTGTTCAGGTGCAGCAGCGCGCGGGCCCGCGAAAACAGTTGGTTCTTACCCGCGACGTCCACCGGTCCGATATAGCGGATCTCGCGATCGTCCAGGTAGGGTTCCACCTGCTTCTCGAAATATTCTTTGTCTTGGATGATTCCGGCGATCAGCAATGGCAGGCCGCTCAAGCGCGCCACCGCGATGGCGAGATGAACGCCTTTGTCGGGATGGATTCGTCCCAGGAAAATCAGCTCTTCGCCCGGCGCTTCGTGGAACGGGTATAACGAGAGATCGATCCCGTTATAAACGGTCGCAAGATAATTCAGTCCGGGTGCGCGGTCGGAATCGCTGATGGAAACGAAATATCCGGAGCGATACTTTTGATAGGCCGGCATGATTTTCGGAGACGAGAATCCATGAATGGTGGTGAGGACTGGCGTCTGGACCATGCGGCTGTAGGTCAACGCCATGAAGTCGTAATGACTGTGGATCAAGTCGAACTCGGCGGCGTGCTCGAACGCCTCAGAGATGTGCAGGTATTCCGCGACTTTGGGATCGACGCTCGGATCCTCTTCGTAGCCCTTGTCGACGACGGCGTGCAGGCGGGCTTTGGTAATGGAATCCCGGGTCGCAAACAATGTGACGTCCCAACCCCGGGCGGCGAGGCCTTCGGTGATATTGCCGGCCACCGTCTCCCACGCGCCGTATTGACGAGGAGGCGTTCGCCAGGCCACTGGCGACAGGATCGCCACTCGCTTACCCGGAATGTTCATGGAGATTGCATCGCCGCCAGCACCGCGGCGAGCGGGACGGTTGCGAAACCGGTGGCGTGATCCGCCAAGCCATATGGGATGATCAAATCGCCTTTGTGGAGGAGCGCGCCGCAGGTGTAGACGACGTTCGGCACGTAGCCTTCGCGTTCGTTCTGATTCGGGCTCAGCAGAGGCTCGCGAAGGCGCCCGATCACCTGGCTGGGATCGTCGCGATCCAGCAAGAACGCTCCGATGCAGTACTTGCGCATCGGGCCGACGCCGTGGCTGAGCACCAGCCAACCTGCCTCCGTTTCAATAGGCGATCCGCAGTTCCCCAGCTGAACCAGTTCCCAGGGGAACACGGGCTTGAGGAGCAGGTGGCGTTCGTTCCAAAAGTGGACATTGTCGGAAAACATCAAATAGATATTTTCGTTATCCTGCCGCGAGAGCATGGCGTAGCGGCCGTCGATCTTGCGCGGAAACAGCGCCATACCCTTGTTTTGGGCGGCCGGGCCGTTCAGGGTAATGAATCGGAAGAGCAGGAAATTCGAGGTCTCCACCAGTTCCGGCATGACCACCTTACCGTCATAGGCGGTGAATGTGGCGTAATATCGATGCGTGCCGTCTTCGTTCTGGAAGCGAACAAAGCGCGCGTCTTCGATCCCATTGCGCTGAGAAGGCGTGGCCGGGAAGATGATGCGCTCCGACAGCTCCTGCCCCGGCTGGAACTGGACCTCATAGTTGGACCGGGCCAGCATCCAGATTCCTTGGGCTGCATTTTGATCTTCCCGTCCCATTCCATCGGGTCGGCGGAACTGTTCGGCCTGCAGACTGGCTCGAAGCTCTTCCAGCGAGAACGAGTCGCCAATCTTGTTCATCACCCGATGGGGCAGGTCGCCGGTTAAACCCAGCTCCACAAGTTTGCGTCCGAACAGCCCCTTCTCGTAAACGGGATTGGGAATTTGACGAGGCTCGGTGAGAATGCCCGTGGGTTTGAACACCTCAATCCGCTGATCGGCGTGAATGATCCCGGTTCGAAACGTGATGGAGGAGATATGCCCTTCGCCAGTTGCACGCAGGCTGAGAATGAACCGCAAAGCGCCGCGTGGTATGCCGGATTGATCGGGGTGCGGGACGATAGAGGGATTGAAGAGCGCCGCAGCTTCCAAGGAGTATTCGGCGAGAAAATAGGAGCCGATCAACTGCCGTCTTTCTTCGGACGGATCTTCGTCGCTCCACAGCATGTCGCTGCGGACTTGTTCAAAGCGTTCCAGAAAAAGGCGTTGAATATTCTGGTGCCGGCCGCAAAACTCTGCGCAGATCTGTTCCAGCAGAGGAGCGACCTGCTCTTCGCTCAGGGACATGATCCGCTGGATGATCCTCGATACCCGTTGTGAATCTCCGGGCATGAAGGGCCGCAAAAGTACGCGCGACAGGTCGGGCTCGAGAATGGTGCTGGTGCGGTGAACGTGAATGGAATCGACTTGCATCAGGCTTCCACCGCAATCGGTTCCTTGAAGCTGGTGACCATGTTCTGCGCCAGGCGCATTTCCGCTAACGAAAGCAGGAAGGCCAGCGTGGATTCCGCGCCCTGGTTCCCATTGACCCGGTCCACGTGCAAGCCGTCGCCACAGCCGCCGCTCTCGGGCAGGTAGAGCTCCAAGCCCAGATCGTTCCAACCCAGAAACCAGTCGAAGGCGCGTTGGGCTTGCTCGTACCACCAGATGTCCGACGTGGCGCGATAAGCTTCCAGACAGGCCGACACCATAGCCTGCGCCTCGATGGGCTGCTGATCGAAATTGGCGCGCGTGCCACCGCGTTTGTAAAAACCATTGCTGCCGATGGGCCGGAAGTGGCCTTGCTCGGAGATTTGTAGATCGTTCAGCCAGCGTAAGGTGTGCAAGCCTCGTTCAAAGACCGCTGCATTCCCCATGGCGCGTCCGCTCAGAATCAGGGCGTGAGGGAGCTTGGCGTTGTCATAAGAAAGCTCGTCTTCAAACCAGCACCAGTCGGGCTTGGTATTTTGCGCCAGAAGTCCCATAAGGCGGCATGTGAGTGCGTCGCGCGTTTGATTGACCAGGCTGTCGCCGCTCAAGCGCCCCAGATATTCATGGATGCCGATCAGGCCGAAGGCCCAGGCCCGCGGCGATGTGAACTCCGTCAATGCGGGCAAGGCTTGCGCGAAAAGTTGCCCGGCCATCATCTGGAAGCACCGCAGCGGCGAGCGCCCTACTCCCACGCCCAGGGCCCACAGCGCCCGGCCTTGACAGTCCTCAGATCCTTGAGGATCGAGCCAGCGGCGGTCAAAACTCATGTGATTGTGGAAGCGCTTGGTTGGGGTGTCGAAGGCGTGCTGAAGAAAGGCGGCGCAGGTGGTGGCCATGGCTCGCAGCCGCTCGGGCTCCTCGCCTAATTCGCCCAGCAGCATGGCCAGAATAAATGCGCGCGCGTTATCGTCGGTGCAATAGCCTTCGGAAAAATTCGGCACGCCGAAAATGGCGTGCTGGAAAACTCCAGTGGAATCGGTCATCCGCGAAAGATGATCCAGCTTCAGCTCCGGCAACTCGCGCGGCCGTTGGTCGAGCGTTTTCGTGACCAGCGACTTGCGAGAGAGCGCCGCACCCTGCAGCCGGGACAATTCAAACGAATGCATGTATTGCTGGGCGACGTTGCTCCAGATCATCTCGCGCCCCATCCGATACGCGTTCTTGCGCATGGCATGGCGGCGCGTATCGTCTGAGAGCAAGCCCACCACTTCGCGTGCGATCGCCGGCGCGTCGGCGAATGGAACCAGCACGCCGCGATCGTCGGCCAACAGTTCCGCCGCGTGCCAATAGGGCGTCGAAACCACGGCTTTGCCCGCGCCAAACGTGTAGGCGAGCGTTCCCGAGGTGATCTGAGCCTCGTTCAGGTACGGCGTGATGTATAGGTCGGCGGCGCCGATAAACTCCTTCAGGTTTTCAAGCTCCACGAAGTCGTTGTAGAAGATGACATTTTTCTCCACCTGATTCTTCTTGGCGAGCATCTCCAGGCTCACCCGGTAGGCTTCGCCATGTTCGCGCAGTTCGTTGGGATGAGTGGCGCCCAGGACGATGTAAACCACCTCGGGAAAAGAGGCCAGAATTTCCGGCAGAGCATTGAGTACGTACTCGATGCCTTTGTTGGGCGACAGCAGGCCGAAGGTGAGCAGCACCACCTTGCCCTCGACGCCAAACTGATCCTTGAAATAAGTCGGATCGACGAATCCCACGTCGGGAATGCCGTGCGCGATCAGATCGATCTTGGCCGCTGGCGCGCGATAAACGTCGTGCAGCATTTGCCGCCCGCGCTCCGTCATCACCACCAGCCGCGTCGATAGGGAGATCAACTCCTGCATGACGCGCCGCTGATCCGCCCTTGGCTCGCGCAGGACGGTGTGCAGCGTGGTGACAACCGGCATTCGCAATTCCCGCAAGAATGCCAGGATGTGACCGCCGGCCGGGCCGCCGAAAATACCGAACTCGTGCTGCAGGCAGACCAGGTCCACATTGCCGATGTTGAGGAAGTCCGCCGCGCGCAGGTAGGACGATAAATCCTGTTCCTCAATCTCAAAGTGAACTACTTCCGGGTACTCGTAACCGCCCTTGATGTCGTTCACCGACACCGCGAAGCATTGGCTTTGAGGGTGCGCGGCTGCCACGGCCGCGAGCAGATCGGACGTAAACGTGGCGATGCCGCATTTGCGCGGCAAATGGTCGCCGACAAACGCGATCTTGCGAACTTTAGAGATTTGCTGCAGATGTCACTCTCCCGTCTACCGAGCCGCTAGACTGGCGATCCCGACGGTCGCCACAATCATCGCAATAGTGCCAAGAAACTGCCAGAACAACCGCCGCTGCCCGGTCTTCACGACGTTGCCCGCGCCCGCGCCAAGCTCAAGCTAAACGCACCGATTTCCGCCGTGATGGCGAATGCGCACCAGACCTGCCAGTGCGACAGCCATCCGCCGGCGATGAAGAACGTCCTGGTCCAACCGGCGTCGACGCCGAACCTCCAGGCGGACAGCGCACCCGCCGCGACCGCCACCGGGGTCAACAAAAGTCCCAAGAGCGCCCACGCCTGCCGGTAGTAAACTTGGGCCGCCTCAAGCCTGCCGGAGATATCGGCCTGCGAGATTGGAACTAAACGCACCGTGGCCGTCATCGGACCGCCACAGGCTGGCCGATTTGTTCACCGATGATTTCGCCGGAGACAACCAGTTCCACCCGCCGGTTCTGCTGCCGGCCAGAGGCTGTGTCGTTCGACGCGACCGGTTCCGCTTTTCCAAACCCTTGGGAGGTGACCGAACCGCTCTGCACACCCTCTTTGGTCAGGTAATCGCGAACGGATTCGCCGCGCCGCTCGGAGAGCTTCTGATTGTAGCCGTCGCCCCCGACACTGTCGGTGTAGCCTTCGACAGCCAGTCTCAACCCTGGGTGGCTCGATATGATTCCCGCCACTTTGGCGAGCTTTTCACGAGCCGCTGGCCGGAGCGTATGCCTGGCGGTGTCGAACAGCACGTCCGACATGTTCACGATCAACCCGCGGGCGGTGTCGCGAGTTTGGAGAACCGCGTTGAATTGGAGCAGGAGATCGGCGCGAAGCTGCGTCCGCTCGGCTTCGGCTTGGGCTTTTTCTTTGGCCGCGCGATCCAGGTCGGCCTGGGCGGCGAGTCTCTGCGCATCGTTTTCCTGGCGCAAGCGATCGGTTTCGGTATTGGCGGCCAGAAGCCGCGCGTCGCTTTCCTGTTTCAGCCGATCCGCTTCCGATTGAGCCGCGGCGGTGGTCCGGTCGTTCTCCCGCTTCACCCGTTCGGCGCTATCGAGCGCGGCCAGCCGCGCTTGTTCGGCTTCCAGCGTTACCCGGCCGGCTTCTTTTAGCGCGGCCGCGCGGTCGCTCTCAGCCAGCGCTTCACGCTCCGCCCCCACCCGGCGCTCGGTGGCCAGCTGTTCCTCTTCGATCTTCTTGACGGTGATAATCCGGGAGTCTTCCGCCATTTGAACGGCTTCTCGCGCCACGGTGCCGATCGGCTTCTTGCCCGCCTTGCCGATCAGATAACCTTCAGCGTTGTCCAGGCCTTGAACCGCCTTTTGGAAGGTGTCGTTGGCATACTGCGCGGCGCCGGTCCAGCGCGCGATCTGCACAGCGTTGCGCGCCTCGTAGAGTTCCAAAGGCACTTTCGGGTTCAGCTCTCTCGGCCGAACCTCGCCCGGCTTCACGTTGAACACGTACTGCCCTCTGGCCAGCAGTTCGTATTTCGCGTCCACTTCTTCGATGGTTCCTGTAGTGTCCGGCCTGACGAAGTTTTCCATCACCACCACATCGCTCGGTTGCGTGACGGCGAAGTACGGCTCCGCAGTGACGATCAGACCGAAAGATTGCAAATCGGTGGTGGCGTCCAGCTTGGTCTTACCGCTGTGGTTGAGGAGCACCTCGCCGACGTTGGTCGCGCGGCCTTCCGGCGTGATGGCCCACATTACATAGGTCAGATACTCGGGCCCAAACTGCGTGGCCGGCCCCAGCTTTTCCATCTCGGCGTCGATCTTAATCACGCCCTGTTCGCTTTGCACCTTCGCCTCGCCGTGAGCCTCGGGCATCAACGCCGTGCCGCGGAAACCGATTCGGGTCGATCCGCTGCGGTGATGATAGTTGATGGCTTTGGTGGTCCTGGCGACTACGGTAATGCGATAGATCGGCGCCGGGCCGCCGGCCTCAACGCTTTGTTGCGTTGGGTTCGGCGCCTGTGGCGCCTGCGCCAAAGCGAGTCCGTACACTGTCAGGAATACGCCTAAAATCTTCATCTTTCTAAACCTCGATCCTCTTGAGCGACTCGCTGAGATGTGCACGGGCAGCACCGAACACGCCGCCCGCGATCTGTTGACGCTGTTCGCCGCTCAGACGACGAGCGGTCCATGAGCCCCCGTTCGCATAACCAAATATGGTCACTTGACCAATTGTGGTCAAACGGGGCGATGTCATCGGTCGGCGAGAATCGGCCGGTTTCGTGGACCTGCACTTGCAATACCAGCCCTAGAAGGAGAACAAAACATGCTTTGGACAATCTTCGTAATTCTGCTGATCCTGTGGGCGCTGGGGCTCGTCACCTCGTATACGTTCGGCGGGTTTATTCACATTCTGCTCTTGCTGGCAGTGGTTGTTTTGGTGATTCGGTTATTTCAAGGACGCAGACTCGCCTAGTGTTCTGAGTCTCACGCCCGCGCCAACACACAAGAAACCGAGACCGACGAGGGCGTCGTGTTCTGAGCCGCCATGCGTAGCATGCGGCTTTGCTCGGTGCATCCGGGAATCCGCATGCTACGCATGGCGGCTCGGATGCGCCGCTGCCGGACCAGCGCAATTCCGGGCGCCGGCGATAATCGGGGGAACCGCTCTCGGCCGATCCAGCAGTTTCCCGATTAGCGCCAATGCGCTATGGGCGCTTCGCCTAAGCGGCTCGCCGGGTCCGGCAGCTTACGACCTCCAACGACGATATCCCCAACCACCGCCGCCGAGCAAAAACAACACCAAGAGAATGATTAATATAGTTCCCATAACGTCTCCGAGCATTTGAGAGCAAGTCTCACGCCATTGGGTGGCGGATAAAGACGGGTGGGCGCTAAAGATCTTTTCGCGAGACGTCCAGCTTCCGCATCATCGCGTTTAAAGTGGTCCGCGGCAATCCCAGTCGGGTGGCCGCGGCGCTGACCACTCCATTGGTCTCCCGCAGAACGCGGATGATGTGTTCCCGCTCCACTTCGGCCAGCGTGGCGCCGGCAGGCGCTTCGACCGAGTCGGCGCGTATTTCAGCCAAAGGAGCGCGCAGGTTGGAGCCTGGCGAGAGAATCACCGATCTTTCAATGAAGTTCTCAAGCTCCCGCACATTCCCCGGCCACGGCCAGCTGACCAGCGCCTGCATGGTTTCGGCTGGGATCTTGTCGATCTGCTTATTCATCTTGGCGGCGTAGGTCTGGACGAAGTGCCGGACCAGCACGGGAATGTCTTCGGCATGTTCGCGCAGTGGGGGGATGGTGATGGGGAAGACCTTCAACCGGTAATAAAGATCGCTGCGGAACAGCTTGTCTCCCATCATCTGCGTGAGATTGCGATTGGTGGCGGCCAGCAGCCGGACGTCGATGGGGATGGTGCGCGTACCACCCAGCCTCTCAAACTCCTTCTCCTGCAAAGCGCGCAGCAGCTTGGGTTGCAGCTCCAACGGGATGTCGCCCACTTCGTCCAAAAACAGCGTTCCCTGGTGGGCCCGCTCGAAGCGCCCGATCTTCTGCGACAAGGCGCCGGTGAAGGCCCCGCGCTCATAGCCGAACAGCTCGCTTTCGAGCAGGCCGGTGGGAATCGCGGCGCAGTTTAAAGTGATAAACGGACGATTCCGGCGAGCGCTCATCTTGTGAATGGCGCGCGCCACCAGTTCCTTGCCTGTACCGGTTTCGCCCAACACCAGCACCGTGGCGTCGGTGGGCGCGACGATTTCCACTTGCCCCATAACGCGCTTGAGCGCCGCGCTGGTGCCGACAATCTCCTCGTATTCCTGCGCCGCTCCCGGATCGTCGGCAATCTTCTCGGCGCGATCCCTCGCCGTCAGGTCCTGAACAAAGCTAATCCATCGAAAGAAAGAAGGGGGCAGAACGGCATTTGCGACCAGTACGCGCACGCGCGTTTCATCCCTGCGAATGTATTCCATTTCAAAGGGGGTGCTCGCTCCATCGAGCAAGCCTTCTTCGTAGGCGCGCTCATGCAGAGGCAAGTACTCGGTTGCAACCACATCGGCCCATTGCAACCCGTTAGCGATGAACTCTGCGCGGCTATATCCGAGCATGCCGAGAAAGGCGTCGTTGGCGTCGACGATCCGGTCGAACTCGCCCGAAACGGTGCCGGCGATGGTCGATGCAGGGGGAAGCTGCCGGGAGCCGGCTCGCTTGTTCAGCCGTGTCTCTTCGATTCGGTGACGCGCGCTAAAGTCGCGCACCACCCTCACAAAACCCAGCAGTTCCTCGGCCCCGTCTCTGACCGCCGTTGTCAATACGTTCGCCCAGAACCGGGACCCGTCCTTTTTCTTATGCCAACTTTCATGTCCAAGATGACCCTGGATAGCGATCCTTCTCAATTCTTCGTTGAGTTTGACGCGAAGGTCGTCGTCATCTAAATACAGGAAGCTTACATGCCGGCCGACGGTTTCCTCACTTGTGTAGCCGTAAATACGCTCCGCGCCCGCGTGCCAGGCAATGATCGCGCCGCCCGCGTCCAGAGACAGGAGCGCATAATCGGCGCTCTCCGCCGCATCGCCCACACCGCTGGAGACGCCATTTAGGATCACGACATGACGCCCAGGTAAGACGTCGCTTTTCTCCGTGTAGTGAACCTTGTCCGGCTCTATGAAACCTGCCATAGATTGCCCCGTCATCTTGCCGGTCGAAAGTCCAAGAAGCTTGGCGGCTCCACAACTGGCTTCCAGGCACACGCGGTCGTCATCCACGATCAGGATGGGTGGGGATTGATGCGAGAGAACGGCCCGGAGCAGAAGCTCCATTTCCTTCAGGCCATCGCTCACCAGCCAACTGCTGGTATCTTGCTCCGAGGCTGCGGAGTGCATTTCGTCTCCTTCGCCCCGTCGATCAAGGAGGAGCCGAGATTGGCGGTCAAGCTTATTCTAGCATCGATCGGAGGAATTGCGACGGATAATTGACCAAGTATGGTCAAACGACGTTCTACGGTCAATACCCCGGTCCGTGGTGTTCGTGTCTTGAAGAGGACCGTAACTAGCTCCTTGAACTGCATTGGCCAGCGGATTGCTTTATCCAGGTTTCGCAAATGACGAAGAAGGACAAGCAGTACCTTGATCCGAAGGCAATCCTGGCCCGAACCGGCGCAGGCCGGGCGCTCGGGGACTACACCAAGAACCACACTATTTTCCTCCAGGGCGAACCGGCCGACGCTATTTTCTACATTCAGAAAGGCAAGATCAAGCTCACCGTCGTCTCGAAACAAGGCAAGGAAGCAGTGGTGGCCCTGCTGGGCGCGGGCGACTTCTTCGGCGAGGGTTGCCTGGCCGGCCAGCCCTTGCGTATGGCCAGCGCAACCACCATGTCGGAATGCTCCATCATGCGGCTGGAAAAAACAAGCGTGATCCGTCTGTTGCACGACCAGCCGGCCTTTCCCGAGGTGTTGCTGCATCATCTGCTCTCGCGCAACATTCGCATTGAAGAGGATCTGGTGGATCAGCTCTTCAACTCCAGCGAAAAGCGGCTGGCGCGAGTCCTCCTGCTGCTGGCCAACTTCGGCAAGGAAGGCAAACCCGAGCCAGTGATTCCGAAGGTCAGCCAGGAGACGCTCGCCGAGATCGTCGGCACCACTCGCTCCAGAGTCAGCTTCTTCATGAATCGCTTCCGTAAGCTGGGCTTCATTCAATACAACGGCTCATACGATAGCGGCCTGGAAGTTCACAGCTCTCTGCTTAACATCATCCTGCACGATTGACCGTGGGCCGGACGCCCGCGTCCGCGGCCGACGCCCCCGTCGGCCGCGGGGTTCCGCGTAATGGCGGAGTCGGACCCGCGGCACGCCTGTTCAGCTAGTCGGCGGGCAGAGCGAAATAGAACGTCGCGCCCTTTCCTGGTGTGGCTTCCGCCCAGATGCGGCCGCCCATCCTCTCGATAATTCGTTTGCAGGTTGCCAGGCCAATCCCGCTGCCGGGCGTCTCGGGGCCATGCAAGCGTTTGAACGGCAGGAAAATCTGCAGGGCATGTTCGGGATCAAAGCCTGGGCCGTTATCAGCCACTGACACTACATATTCGCGCTGCTCCCGGGTCGCGTCAATGTGGAGCCGGGGCGGCAGCTCAGAGCGGAATTTGACGGCATTGCCAATCAAGTTCTGAAACACCAGCGTCAATTGCGAGGGATCCGCCTCTACAGTAGGCAGGACGCCGAAGCTCACTTCCGCTTTTGTCTCCTCGATATCTTTTTGGAGGTTCGCCAGGGCCATCCGCAAGGGCTCTTCCAAGGGTACGGTCGCCTTGTTTTCCGATCCTCCCACCTGGGAATAAGAAAGGATGTCGCCCATCAAGGATTTGAGCCGCTGAAGGTTGTCTTTAGCCATCGACAACGCCTGACGCTCATCTTCCTCCAGTTTTGCGTCGGCTTTTTGACTCAACACCTGGAGCAGCATCAGCGCGGTATTCAGCGGGGCGCGTAGATCGTGCGCCGCTACTAAAGCAAAGCGCTGCGTATCTTCATAGGAGCGTGACAGTTCGTCTTCAATCCGCTTCCGGCTGGTAATGTCTTCGATGGCCAGCAGGATTCGCGCTGCGGGGTTCCCATCCGGCGAGAGTTTACGGGCATTGAGCGACATCACGCGCGGCCCGAGCGAAGGAAAATCGCGGCGCAGCTCATAATTCTCGACCACGCTCCCTTTGGACAAGACATCCCCCAGCAGCGCATGCAGCTCTGGAATATCCCATTGCCCATTTCCAAGCTGACCGAGCAAGCACCCTTCTGTCGCGCCTGGGGCCGCTTGAAAAGTCTCATAGTAAGACCGGCTCGCCAGCTTGACGTGCAGGCTGCTATCGAGCACCAGGAGAGGATTCGGAATAGTGCCAATGATCCCCTTCAAAGCGGTCAATGCGGACACGGTCTGATAGGCAGCCGCCGCGAACTCACCGAGCGTGGACATCACCCGCGCGTCTTCGGCGTCGAACTGCCGGTTGGGGTCGTGCGAGATCACCCAAATGGTGCCCACTGCTTCCCCACCCACGTGAAAGGGAACCAGCAGTGCTTCTGAGATGCGCGGCTGGACGGTCGAGAAATAGGTGAAGTGCCGGTCCAGTTGCGACATCAACTGCATCTGGTCCGTATCCAATACGGTGCCGCACGGGCTGAACTCGCGCGGGGTGGTGCCCCACCGATACGGTGCATATTCGCCCGCCACGCCATGCCAGCGGAAGATCTTCCGGCCGTTCTCCTCCTCGAGCAAGCTGAGTCCGGCCGATTGCGCGCGGCAAAGCTCCAGCGCGGTGTCGACCAGTTGTTGCAGGACGCTCTCGGGCGAATCGGCCATGGTCTGGCCTAATCGAACCAGCGCGCTGGTGACCCCCTCAAGATCCGGCTGCCGCGCCGGCCTGCTATGCAACTCTCGGGTACAGATAACCGATTCCAAAGGAATGGACGAAACAGCCGAGGCAGATCCCATATTAATCACCTCTCAACAGGGCTGGCCCCTCGAAAACAGGAGGATATGTCACGTCCAGCCGGGGTTAGATTCCCGCCGCTTCCGCCTAACGGCCACGCTACTTGAAAATCGAAAGTAGCAGTTCCGCCGCCCGTCCGTCTGTTCAAAAGTGCTCACCATTGAGTAACTATCGGGCGGACGCTATCCGCGCCCTCCCGGCTAAAGCGCAGCTGTGTGGCCTTTCTGGGCAGATGAGCAATTTTGAACAGACCGAACCAGGGCGAATCCCCGATACTGAACCGACTCCCCGTTTGTAGTTTGTTTGGCCCGTTTGTATTTTGTTTGGATGGACGCGTACTCGAACCGCCCGCTGAAAGTTATTGGGATGCCCCATCATTCTTGGGATGCCCAATCAAGGAGGCTACTACATGGCAGACGACGGCCGGCGTGGAACGATTTTGGTGGTCGACGATAACCCCGACATTCGCGGACTCGCAAAGTTTTTCCTGGAGAATGCCGGGTACACCGTGGTCATGGCCGCCGATGGAGCGGAGGGACTCCGCTTTTACCGGGAGAATCAGTCCAGCATTCTGCTGCTGCTCACTGACATCACGATGCCCAACATGAATGGCCTGGAACTGGCCAGTCGCGTCTTGGGGATCGATTCCCGCCTGCCGGTTCTGGTGATGTCGGGCCTGGCCTGCGGCGCTTACCCGGGCTTGGAAAGTATCGCGAAGCCGTTTCGGCCCGACGAGTTGATCGAGCGAGTGGGCCGGGTGCTGGATGCGCGCGTGAATCCGGAGAGAGCGGTTTCAGCGGCCTAGCGATTGCTAGGACACAGTTGAAACTTTGGAAAGGTTGTTACCGATGACCCAAACCGTTGCGTCTTCAACAACGCCAATTCTTGGCGCGCAATTTGAAAAGGCCGAGGACCAGGCGCCACGAGCTTATCGAATCGAAAAGTCCCTGGCAGCCGTTCACTTTGACCTGGCCGCGAAGGGACAGATCGTTTTCCTGCCGGAAGGAAGTGAGCTTCATTTGGTCGGGCCCTCCTGCCTGGGTGGATGTTTTGAGGTGCTGTGGGAGGAGCGGCTTTACAATATTTTCAAGGCGGACTTAATGGGGGCCTGGTCGGTACCGGTTAAGCCCATCCGGAGAAAGCCGGTCCCTAGCTTCCGGGCTGCGGGAGCTTACGCTTAGCCGGATGCCGACTTCGACCAACGCACGCGCCAGAATCATCGAATTTCCAGGAGAACAGCGCGTCGGCGCGATGGGTTCCCACTGGCCGGCTCGATCGGAGCGCCGGATAAAATACCGCTACCCACTGGACCTTACCGTTCGCTATCGCTGTCCCTCCGCCGGGTCTCCTTTCTCTGGCGAAGGCTTGGCCGTGAATCTGAGCAGCGGCGGCGTTCTGGTGGCCTCCCAGCACCAAATGAATGTGGGAGCGCTGGTGGAAATGAGTATTGAGTGGCCTTTATTGCTCGACGGCAAGACTCCTCTGCAACTGATCGTGGTTGGACGGGTGCTCCGCCGCGGAGCCAGTCATTTCGCGGCCGCCTTTGAGCGGCACGAATTCCGCACCATGAAAAGTTCCATCCAATCCTAGTCTCCTGCCCCGCGTAAGAATTGACAAAACGCGTGGGGCGGGCGCCCTCGCCCGCAGCCCGAGCCCCTGCTCGGGCTTGGTCAACCACCGACGCCGTCGCCCCGGCCGTCCGCACCACCACGAAATATCTCACGAACCCATTGGGACAGGACACAGTCAGGCGCTAACGACCTCATATGGTCATCTGACACAATGCGGTCAGTCCCTTTGGAGCCGAAAGAACTTCCTCACAGCCTCTTCGCAAACGATATTGGTCCAATCACCCGGATGCGCGGCCGATTTCCGGGCCGCCGCCGCCAACGGGCGTAGGCGTGCTTCGTTAAAAAGCGTGGGCGCCGCTCACAAAACTCTGAATCAGGAAGAAGGAATAGAATGAGTTTTCTAAGAGCCACGCCCTTGCTTTGTGCGGTGCTCGCCGCTGCCGCGTTCTCTCCCAGCGTCCAGGCCGACGACTGGAACCGCAAGACCGTGATCACTTTTGGCCAGCCCGTGGAGACTCCGGGGATCCACATGAAGGGGTGGGCCGTGTTGCCGGCCGGTACCTATGTCTTTAGAGTGCTGGACTCCCAGTCGGACCGCCACATCGTCCAGATCCTAAGCCGGGACGAAACAGTAGTTTACGCCACCATCCTGTCAATCCCGAACTATCGAATCCGGGCCACCGGCAAAACCGTGCTGACTTTTCGAGAGACGGCGCCCGGCGATCCGCAAGTGCTCCGCGCGTGGTTCTATCCTGGAAATAACTTTGGCGATGAATTCGTGTATCCAAAGGCCAAAGCGCTTGAACTGGCCAAAGTAGCCAACTTCCCGGTTCTCTACACGCCCGTTGAGATCACGCCCGAAGTCGCATCGCCGATCACGTCTCCCGAGGAGCCGGTGGTGGTTCAATTGAAGCGGGCGCCAGTCCTGGCCGTGAAGCCTACCGGGGAGGACGCTCAAATCGCCGAGGTGGTCACCCCGCCGCCGGCGGAAACTCTACGGGCCGACAACACGGCTACAGCAACGGAGCTGCCGAAGACTGCAAGTCCGTTGCCGCTGATCGGTCTGTTTGGGCTGCTAGCCTTGGGCGCCGCGTTCGGCCTTAAACTTGCTCGCGCACGCCAATAGGAATTTGAACTATCCGATCGGTCTTCCTGGCGCGCCGTCTCTTCTGCTTTATCGCGGATGTTTTTATCGCGAAATGACGGGCCGGGGCGAAGGCCAGAGCGGTTGGCAATTATGGGAAGCGGGGATTCTAAAATGCGACAGAGAGTCATCCCTATAGTGGCGTCACGTATGCATATTTCGGAATTGGATGGGGACGACGGCTGCCACAACACGAAAGCCCGGGGCTTGGCAGTGCTCACCACGCCGTTGCTGAACAAAGGGACGGCCTTCACAGCGGAAGAGCGAAAAGAGTTGGGCCTCACCGGCCTGCTGCCCCCAGTGATCAGCACCCTGGAGGCGCAAGTGAAGGGGGCCTACGCTCAGTATCAGCGCCTGCCAGACGCACTCAGTAAGAACATCTATCTGACCGCGCTGCACGACCGTAACGAGGTGCTGTTTTACCGCTTGCTGTCGGGGCATCTGCGCGAGATGATCCCCATCGTCAACGACCTGACGGTCGGAATGGCGATGCAGCAATATCACCACGAGTGCAGGCGTCCCAGGGGCGTCTACCTCTCCATCGACCATCTGGACGGGATCGAGGCGGCATTTGCGAACCTCGGCGCCGGGCCCGACGACATCGATTTGATCCTGGCCACCGACGCCGAGCAAATCCTCGGGCTGGGCGATTGGGGCGTGGGCGGCATCGAGATCTCGATCGGCAAGCTGGCCATCTATACCGCGGCCGGCGGGATCGATCCCACCCGCGTGATTCCGGTGATGCTGGATGTCGGCACCAATCGCGAAAGCCTGCTCAAGGATCCCATGTATATCGGGAACCGGCATGTCCGCGTCCGGGGGAAGCGCTACGACGCTTTCATTGACGCTTACGTCGCTGCTGTAACCAAGCTGTTCCCCAATGCGCTGCTGCAGTGGGAAGACTTCGCGCCGGGCAACGGACGACGCATCCTTGAGAAATACGGCGATCGGGTCTGTACGTTTAACGACGACATGCAAGGCACGGGCGCCATCACACTGGCCGCGGCCGTTTCCGCGCTGCGCGTCTGCGGATCGCCCATGCGGACCCAACGGGTGGTGATCGTTGGCGCTGGGACGGCGGGCTTGGGAATTGCCGATCAGATCCGCGATGGGATGAGGCGCGAGGGTCTGTCGCGGGAAGACGCCACGGGACGCGTTTGGCTGGTGGATACCGAGGGCCTGCTTACTGAAGACATGGGTCCGCGGCTGCGCGATTATCAAGCCCCTTATGCCCGCTCCGGCGGCGAGGTGAAGCGCTGGAAGCGCAACGGCCCGGAAGGTTTCATCGACTTGGCCGAGGTAGTCCGCCAAGTGAAGCCGACCATGCTGATCGGGACCTCCACGGCCACCGGTATTTTTACCGAGGCCATCGTCCGGGAAATGTCCAAGCATTGCGACCGGCCGATCATCTTTCCACTTTCCCATCCAGTGTCCATGGCGGAAGCCACGCCAGCCGATCTGATTGCGTGGACCGAAGGCCGGGCGCTGATTGCCACCGGCAGCCCGTTCCAACCCGTAACCTACCGGGGAGTCACTTATGTCATCGGCCAGGTGAACAACGCCATGCTGTACCCCGGCCTTTGTTTGGGAGCCATCGTCTCTCGAGCCCGCTGCATCAGCAATAACATGTTCGCGGCTGCGGCGAATGCGGTATCGAGTCTGGTTGCCGTGCGGCTGCCCGGCGCCTCGCTGCTGCCGCATGTCGACGACCTGCGGATCGTGTCGTTAACAGTGGCCGTGGCGGTCGCCGAAGCCGCCATCGAGGATGGTTTGGCGGGCGTGACATTCAAAGATATCGTGCTGCAAGTCGGGGACGCGATGTGGGAGCCGGTTTATCGCCCGATTCACGCGGTTTGAATGAAGTCCAGCACCATTAGTTCTTTAACACCCCAGGTCCAGGAGGCCTGAACTTATGAAAATCCGTCCGTTATATGACCGAGTTGTAATCAAGCGCGTCGAGGAAAAGGGAGACGCTCTGCGGGGAGGCCTGTATATTCCCGATTCCGCCAAAGAAAAACCCCAGGAGGGTGAAGTGATGGCCGTCGGGAAGGGCAAGCGCCTGGAGGATGGAAAGCTGGTCGCACTGGACGTGCAAGTCGGCGACCGCATTCTGTTCGGAAAATACTCCGGCAACGACATCACCATCGAAGGCACAGACTACATGATCATGCGCGAGGATGAGATCCTCGCCGTTCTGGATCAGCAGCCGACAGCTGCGAAGAACTCGGATCAGCAGCCGACAGCTGCGAAGACATTGGACAAGCAGCCCGTGGCTGCGAAGAAAGCGAGCTGACACCATGGCAAAACAGATTGTTTACGCGGACCATTCGCGGCAGGCCATTCTGCGCGGAGTGAATCAATTGGCCGACGCGGTGAAGGTGACCCTGGGCCCCAAGGGCCGCAATGTGGTTCTGGAGAAAAAATTCGGCGGCCCCACGATCACCAAGGATGGAGTAACGGTGGCCAAGGAGATTGAACTGCAGGATCCGCTCGAAAACATGGGCGCGCAAATGGTGCGCGAGGTGGCCTCGAAAACTTCGGACGTGGCGGGCGACGGCACCACCACCGCCACCGTCCTGGCGCAGATTATCTATCGCGAGGGCGTCAAAGCCGTAACCTCGGGCGTCAACCCCATGGCGATGAAGCGCGGCATCGACAAAGCCGTGGCCATCGTAGTGGAAGCGGTTAAAAAAATGTCGAAGCCGGTTTCCGGCGACATGATCGCGCAAGTGGGAACCATCTCGGCCAACAGCGATGAAACCATCGGAGGAATCATTGCCGAAGCCATGAAGAAGGTGGGCAAAGATGGCGTCATTACGGTGGAGGAGGCCAAGACCATGGTGACCGAGCTGGTCACGGTGGAAGGCATGCAGTTCGATCGCGGCTATCTGTCGCCGTATTTTGTGACCGACTCCGAGCGCATGGAAGTGGTGCTTGAAGATCCCTACATCCTGATCCACGAGAAGAAGATCAACAGCATGAAGGACATTCTGCCGTTGCTCGAGCAGATTGCGCGCTCGGGCCATCCGCTGCTGATCGTCGCCGAAGAGGTGGAAGGCGAAGCGCTGGCCACCTTGGTGGTGAACAAGCTGCGCGGCACGCTGGCCGTGTGCGCCGTAAAAGCGCCGGGCTTCGGCGACCGCCGCAAGTCGCTGCTCGAAGATATCGCCATCCTCACCGCCGGCAAATCGCTGGCCGAAGAGACGGGCGTGAAACTGGAAAGCGTAAAGCTGGAGGATCTCGGCCGCGCTAAGCGAGTTACCGTCGACAAGGAACTCACCACCATCGTGGATGGAGCCGGCGAATCCAAAGCCATTCAAGGCAGGATTAAGCAGTTGCGCGCGCAAATCGAAGAAACCAGCTCGGACTACGACAAGGAGAAATTGCAGGAACGGCTGGCGAAGCTGGCCGGCGGTGTGGCCATCATCAAGGTGGGCGCGGCCACCGAGACGGAGATGAAGGAGAAGAAGGCCCGCGTCGAAGACGCCATGCACGCCACGCGCGCCGCCGTGGATGAAGGAATTGTGGCGGGCGGCGGAGTGGCGCTGCTGTGCGCCGCCAAGGCGCTTGAGGGTCACAAACTGGATGGCGACGAGCAGATCGGTTTGAAGATCATCGCTCGCGCTTGTGAGGAGCCGCTGCGCCAGATCGTGCTCAATGCGGGACTGGAAGGCGCGGTGGTGGTGGAGAAGGTCCGGGAAAACAAAGATCCGCACTTCGGCTACAACGCCGCCACGGGAAAGTACGAAGACCTGATCGCCGCCGGAGTGATCGATCCCACCAAGGTGACGCGTACGGCTTTGCAAAACGCCGCTTCCATCGCGTCCCTGATGCTGACCACCGAAGCGATGATCAGCGAGCTTCCAGAGCGCAAATCCGCTTCGCCGATGGGCAATGGAGCGGAGGGCATGGATTACTAAACTGAAGACAGGCGGGGGTTGATGGTTCCCGGGTTTAGATCCGGGAAATCATCAACCCGCCGGAAAGTGAGTATTTAATATGTCTACTCGTTATAACAACGGATCGCACTACGAGAATCACCAGCGGGCCGAGGAATTGCAGGACGGCGCCGCGCATGCCCATCGTTCCGCCGAGCAGCAGGGAAAAAGCGAGCATCTCACCGGACACGAGCATTCACGGCAAGCGCTCGAACACGACGCTCACCAGCATCCTCAAGGGGCTGAGAATGCACATGGCATCGCCACATTCGGACACGCCGACATCGCGGCCCTGGCTTATGAATTGTGGCAAGCCAGGGGCTGTCCAAACGGATCGGCGGAAGAGGATTGGTTCCATGCCGCCGCGGAATTGCGGTCGCGCGCCTAGTCGCTTACTCTACCGTTTCCCGTCCGATAAACAAGCGATGCTCATTTGAATCGCCCGCTTGGTCTCATGAGGTCCCTGAACGCAGATAGAAACGACGCCGGCTTGTTCCGCCGGATAGTCGTTCCCGCCCGCAAACAGGGCATCCCCGACTAAAATCATTTCCTTTAACGAAACGCCCGGTTTACTTCTCCCCAGACCTTTTCAGCCAGGAAGCCTGCCTGCCGCCTTCTTCAGCGTGGCGACGATCTTCGCTTTTTGGTCGCAGCCGGAACATGCCGGCATCGATCGGCGACTTGCTTTCGGCAAGGGTTCCGTCCAGATCGAACACAATCGGCTTTTTCACGGTTCCAATCTCGGCCGTCCGCTATGTGAGGTGAGGAAGAAACGCCAAATCGTCGCTCAGCACGTAGATCGCGATCGCCGCAAACATAAAGAACAGCGCCACCCAGATACGCCAGTCGCGATGCGCGCGTGTCCAGTAAGGGCGCTGCTCGCCATCGGCGTCGCCATGAACCCTTGCCGGCGCCGATCCTTCGTTCCCGGAGTGACCGTAGTTAGTCTCGCTCATTTAAACGCCGCTCAGAGAAGGAGAAGACTGGCGCCCGGCTTCGCGCAGCCAATAAGGCGGCCGGCCGTAGTGATTGTAGAGCTTGCTTTCATACTCTCGAGTGACCGGCGTGGACTCGGCGTACTCCGGGGCGTCCTTGATGGCTTCCCGCGAGAGGCCCACGTGGACTTTCGATTCCGGCCAACTCACCCGTTCAATCCACGCCGGCGAGACCAGCACCTTCTTGCCGGGCCACCAATTGCGCGTTGCTACCTCGATGTACCGGATAGCCCAGGCGCGATCGTCCACCACGTATCCGTCTACATGGCCGATTTCACCGTCCGGCGCCTCGATAGAATAGCCAGTGACGGCTTCGGAGCTGCGAAGATGTGAATCCGCCGACTCGCTCTCCGTCCGGTTCTCTATGGCGTCGCTGGAAGTGGTCGGCAGCGTCAAGCCCGCGGGGTCCAGCGCGGGGCCCCACAGGAAAGGACCGCCCCAATAGTAGGGATACCCGTAATACTGGTTATATGCGGCCTCGTGCCGCCGCGAGACCGGCTGATGCGTGAGGATGTCGGGGCTGTTCTCAACCTGTGTTTTCGTCAGCGCCACATCCAATCGCTTGGCTCCCCAGTCCGCACGAAGGATGGAGAACGGCGAGATCAACACGGGACGGCCGCCCAGCCACCCGCCGGTTTGCACCACCAGATAGCGTATGACCCATGTCTCGTCCTCGAAATAGAACTCGTCTACGCTTCCAATCTCACCATCCGTGGCTCGGATTTCAAGACCCTTCAAATGCGTCGAATTTACTAGCATCGATTTTGTCCTCCACAGCGGAGCGTTATCTTGCGACCGCTCCCACTGCCTCGGGTGAGTGCAATGTGACATTGATTGGCCGCGTGGTCGCGATAATGCTTCTCGCTTTTTCGACTTCGGCGGCTGTGCCATGCACCAGCAGCAAGAACTTGTCGGTCTTGAGATCCATTTCGTACTGGATGACACTATCCTTGGGAATGCCCATGCCGTAGAGGCCCGCGCCGATGGCGCTTAAGCCGCCAACCACGACGGCGCCTTCCAGCGCTCCCACGATCCAGGCAACTAAAGGGCCTGCCACCAGCACCGCGCCGAGCCCGGGAATGGCGAAGAAGGCCGACCCGAACAGCAGGCCCCAGAAGCCTCCCCAAAAAGCGCCGGTCTTGCCCCAGTACTTCATCCGGTCGCCGGTATTGTAGTAACCGACCACGTGTTCGTCGGTGTGGGAATCCTTTCCGACAATGGACAAGGCGTGCATGTCGATTCCGGCGCGCTGAAGCTCCTTGACCGCCCCTTCCGCATCCAGATGCGTGGCGTAAACGGCTACGACCGCGTTTTGTTCAGACATTTCGGTTTCTCCTTGGAGTACTAACCGCTATCGCGTGATGCACGCGCAATACCAACGGCGTAGAACTGGCTCAAACCAGCGTGGATATGCCCAGCGCAATCGCTCGGCAAAAACCGGGTGGTGGTGAAGTGGTGACCATGAATGGTCACCTGACCGAGCATGGTCCAGTGGAGAGTCAGGGAGTCGTTTGATGCAACCACATCAATTGGCTTGTCCCGTGCACCGAAATCTTACGGCGAAAGAGGTACGATTCATGATCCAATCCATCTACAAGGGCATTGAGGTTGAAATGGAGATGCATCAAGAGATGCAAAAGGGGTATTGGAAGTGCGACTACACGCTGATCAAGCATCCTCAACGAACCGTCACGATTCATCACAGCGATCAGGAGCTCCCGAGTATGGAACTGGCTAGGGAATACGCCTTGCATGACGCCCGAGTCGCCATCGATCAGGCCGGCTAAATCCGCCTCGCATCCAGACCTCAGCCCAATTCGCCGCGCTTAGCCGCTTGAATCGCATAGTCGGCCGCGCGATAGGCCAGCGCTTGAATCGTGGCCGTCGGCTGCTGCCGCGCCGCGGTGACAAAGCTGCTGCCGTCTGCGATCACCAGGTTCGGAACGTCGTGCGCGCGGTTGTTGCGGTCCACTACCGACTGTTTGGGATCGTTGCCCATCCGGCAGGTGCCCATCAGGTGGACCGACGGCAACATATCTTTTAGTGTGATGCCCGCGGTCCAAGTCTTCTTAGCCCCGGCCGCTTCCAGAATCTCGACTTGTTTGGTGAGCGCCCACTGCATCGTCGCGACGTCATCGGAGTGGAAATCGAACGTCACGCGCATGGCGGGCAATCCCCATGCATCTTTCAATTCCGGATCGAGCGAAACGCTGTTTCCCAATTGGGGCAGGGAACTGGTGTGCGCCAGCACCGACATCGTGTGGGTGAAGTACTGGCTTAGCATCTTCTTGTATTCGGCGCCCCACTTTGGCGCGTCCGGCGGCAGTCCGGTGAGCGCGAAGTTCGCCGGGTAGTAATTGAAGCGCGCATCGATTCCGGCGCCGCCGTAGAAGCCGCGCTTCGGATCGGCGCGGTAGTAGTCGTGAAGCACCCGCGTCACCTGAATGCCTTTGTGCTCGTTCAGCGGATGCTCGAACAGTCCCATCGCAAGGCCGCCGCTGTCCCACATCAAATGCGTGCCGACCAAGCCGCTGGAGTTCGCCAGTCCCTGAGGGAAGCGCTTCGATTTGGAGAGCAGCAACAAGCGCGCGGTCTCAGCGCCATTGGCGCACAGCACCACCGCCTTGGCCCGCTGGAAAATCTCGCGGCGATTCGCATCGAAATATATCGCGCCCGTCGCGCGGCCATGCGCGTCGATTTCGATCTTCCGCACGTAAGAATTCGGCCGGGTTTCGCAGCGTCCGGTCTTCTCGGCAATCGGAATCACCGAAACCAAGGTGCTCGATTTGGCGCGCATCTCGCAGCCGAAATATTCACAGAATCCGCAATGGACGCAGGCCGCTCGGCCCTGATAGGGTTGCGACAGAATCGCCATCGGCGCCGGATACGGATGCAGGCCGAGCTTCTTGGCTCCGCGATCGAACAATACGCCCGAAGACTTCACCGGCATCGGCGGAAGCGGATACGGTTTCGACCGTGGCGCTTCGAACGGATTCGCACCCGCCAGGCCCGAAATGCCCAAATCGTACTCGGCCTTGGTGTAGTACGGTTCCAAATCGGCGTACTTGATCGGCCAATCCGCGAGATCCGCGCCGGGCACCTCGCCGAACTGGCTGCGCTCCTCGAAATCGCTCTCATGGAATCGCCAATAGTTCGCGGTGAAATGAACGCTGCCTCCGCCCACCTGCCGTCCGTATTCGATCACCTTCAGCGGCTTGGCCTGTTCGGAGTCGTTCTTGCGATACGTGATCGGCTGGACTTTTGGATCGTTGGTCAACCCCGGCTGGTAGGTGTATCTAATCTCATCGTGTTTGTAATCTTTTTCGGTAAGATAAGGACCCTGCTCCAGCACCACCACCCGAAAGCCCGCCGTCGACAGCTCTTTGGCCATCACGCCGCCGGCCGCGCCCGCGCCGATGACCAGGAAATCGACCAGTTCGGAGGGCCGAAACGTTGCGCCGCTCATTTGTTTTCCTGGGCATCGTAATACCCGAACGGCGGTTGGTAGGCCATGCGATCTTCAAAGCCGATCAGCTTCCAACCCACGCGCTCGCGATTGCCGCCATAGCTCGGATTGCCGAGAAAGCCGTAAAGCGTGTGCGTGCGGAGAAGATCAAAAAACTCAGTGGCTTCGATCGCGTGCATCAACTGAATTTGCTGGTCGTTGGCGAGCGCGGCGATGCTGGCCGATCCAGGGAACATTTCTGTGCGCTTTTGTTGCACCATGGCCATACCCGTGCGATAGTTCTCGCGCAGATCCGCATCAAAAGTGGACAGCGCCCGATCGATGAAATAGACGACGCCGGCTTCGTGCGCACCCGGTCCATCGGTCGAGGGCATGATCTGCGACGCGATCGCGTCAATCTCCGCGGCCGTCGCCAGATCGAGCGTTTGGAACGGAGGCGGCGTGGACAACCGCACAGCGTCATGCGCGTGCTGCTGGGCCGCGGCGATATCCGCCAATGCCGCGATACCAACGCATTGCGACAGCCAGAGCCGCCGGGTGGATTGCATGATCCATCTTGCGCGATCCGGCCACTGCTTTGCAAACGGTTGAGTGAGAATCCAGAATCCAGAATTCAGAATCCAGAATGAGAATTCAGAAGTGAGAATCCAGAATCCCCCGAGCGAGAATTCTGAATTCTGAATTCTTCCTTTACTTACTGCGCTTCCTCAATCACTCCATTCTAGCCCCGCGCCAGATGCAGATCGGCCCAGTGGAACTCGGTCTTCAGCATGTTCGCAATATCGGCCTTCGACTTCTTAGCTCTATTCATTTCGCGCACGCGAGCAACTAATTTGATCGTGCTTTGCCGGAAATCGGCCATCTCTTGCTTAGTGGCCATCGGTCCGTGGCCCGGAACCACAGTGTCGAAATCAAGTTGCAGCGCCGAGCGCAGCGTGCTGGGCCATTCCACCGCGCTGCCGCCTCCGGAATAATCGATCAGCTCGGGAACGTCGTCGCCCTTGGTATACATATCGCCTGCCGCTAGCACGCGATCGGCCGGGAACAGCACCACTACATCGCCGTTGGTATGCGAACGGCCAAAATGATAAAGCGCCACGTTCTTCCCGCCCAGAAAAATGTGTGCGTGATGTTCGATCACGATGTCGGGAAGGCCGGGCTGGTTGGCGACTACCATTTGCTCGCGAGCTTCCTGGGACGCGACAACCTTGGCATCCATCGCCTGGAACTTCGCGTTGCCGCCGCTATGATCGGCGTGGTGATGTGTGTTGATCACGTACTTTACCGGCTTGTCGGTGATTTTCTTGAGTTCGGCCATGATGCCCGCGTGGTCGATATCAAACTTGTCGTCTACCAATAGCACGCCGTCGTTGGTGATCAGCGCCGTGGTGTTGCCGGGCACGAAGTCGTTGTGAATGACGTACAGATCGTCCTTCAGCTTGATGGTATTCAGTTTCGAGGGCTGATTCCCGAACTGCGTGTACGCCGTGAACAATGCGCCGCAAGCGAACACGGCCGCCGACAACCGAACAACGGAACTTTTGCGCATAAGCGAAAAGTATATCAAGTCCGCTGCAGCAAGGGACGCAACTCGCGAACGGACTTGAGCTTTTCGAGATTCATCGCGGTCTGGATGAGTTTGCCGCAGCGCTCTGCCCCGAGAATCGGAGTCATCAGATCGCGCGCCTTGGCGATCACTTCTTCGCGCGGCATCGGATTTTCGGCCGTGCCTCGGACGGCTTTCACGGTCTCGGTAAGACGTGTTCCGTCCGTCAGCGTGACCTCGACGATCGCTTCGCGGGCGGGCAAATGGCGTTCCAACTCGGCGTCGGGAATGAGCTGCACTTTGGCGCGCTGCTTGAGGATGGCCGGATCTTGCATGCGCGCCTTGTCGTGCGCGGCTTGAAACGAAGCGGTCTTGTCGAGTAACATCACCGCGATCATGTACTGCATGCAAATGTCGGGCATTTCTCGGTTGTTGACTAGAGACGCTTCGCTGGTTGCGACGCGTACGGTGACCGATTGCACTTGATCGGCATCGATTGCCCGGCGCTTGAGAATTAGCTCCAATGCGTCCAGCGGAGCTTGAATGGGCGAACCCACCGTCCACTTCTTGATATTGGTCCGCACGATTTCGTAGCGTTCGCCGAGTCTGTCGATTAGTTTCGCGGGATCGGCCTGCGGCGCGTAATCGGCGAGAAAGTTGTCTTGTCCCGATAGGACATCGTCGACGCCCGTCGCTCCCGCTTGAACCAGCAAGGCCGCTGTGACGCCGTTGCGCGCGGGCATTCCCGCGAACAGGAACGCCTTCTCGATGTGATCGGTATCGCGCTGCCAGGTTTTGATTCCCGAAGCTTGCTGCGATGCATAGTCGATCAGCCAGCGCATCTGGCGTTCGTTCAAACCAGCGGCGCAACCGGCAGCCGCGGCCGATCCGAAGGTTCCCGCCAGTGCGTGTGTACTGATGTGCGTGGCGGTTTGAAAACCGCCGGCTCCAACCGTCATCGTGACGCGGGTTCCGACGTCGTAGCCGAGCGCGACAGCGCGCAAGAAGCGCGGACCGTCAATGTTGAACTGTTCTCCGGCCGCCAGGGCCGAGGGTACCACCGAAGATCCCGGATGCGATTCCGACGGCGCGTGCGAATCATCCGTTTCGTCCGAATGAGCCAGCATCGCATTCGCAAAGGCGGCTTCTATCGCACCGCACACCACATCCGAGGCCGCAACCGTGGCGACCTTTTCTGCGGAGTGTTCTCGCGCAAATTTGATGGCAAAGCGGCCGGGCGCGAGTTCAGAGCCGGAGACCATCGCCGCGAATGTATCCAGGATATGCTGCTTGGTCTTGTCGAGCGCTTCTTCGGGAAGCGGCCGGCCGCCGGCCTCGCTCATGTAGGAACTGAGCTTGGTCATCGTGGGGCTGATTGATATGCTCGCGGCCGCGAGTGGAAGGGCCGTTGCGGCAGCGACAAAAGATCGCCTGGTGATATTACTTGATCTCATTTCGGAAAACTACTCCGCCTTTCATTACGAATTTCACTCGCTGCATCTCTGTGATGTCGGCCAGCGGATCGCCTGCGACGGCCACCAGATCGGCGAACTTGCCGGCTTCCACGCTCCCCACCTGTTTGCCCAAATCGAAATTGAGGCTCTCGGCGGCGGAACTGGTGGCCATTTGCAGAGCCTGCGCCGGCGTCATTCCCCATTTCACGTAATAAGCGAACTGGAAGGCTTGCACGCCGTGGCCACCGGTGTAGGCGCCGCTTCCGAACACTTCCTTGACGCCCGCCGCCACCAGCCGCTTAAAACTCATTTCAGTGAGACGAAAGCGCGTGGTGTGGCCACCGCTGGCCTTCAGATCGCGCCCTTCCATGTCGCCGATCAAATCCCAAAGCGTCTGCATCACCGGGCGTTGCGTGCCATCCCACAGCGGCTTCTTGAACAAGCGGATGGTTTCGTCGTCAAGGCCTGCGGCGCCGGTTACGCCGACGATGACGTGCATCGGCATATCCACTCCCGCCTCCAGGCAATTGCGCAGACCCTCGCCGCCATAAGCATGGCAAGCAACTCGCAGACCCCGGCGATGCGACTCGTCGACGATGGCCTGGTTTTCCTCCAGCGTGAGCGATGGAACGTTGATCATTTTTCCATCGGGAGTGAAAGCGCCGGCGCCCGCGGGATTGGGATAGCCGCCGCCTTCGTAATCCTCGGTCTCATAGACCTTGATCCAATCGACACCGTAGTGCGAGTGATCGCGCACGGCTGCACGAGCCAGCCAGGGAGAGTTGACATCGCCCGAGAGCTGCCACGCGTTGGGACCGCCGTTTTGGCCGAACGGCATCACCACCGATGGCGCGGGATAATATCCGGCGGCGCGCGGATTCAACTGCGGTCCAGCCACCTGCAGGCGCGGTCCGGGAACCTGGCCTTTGTTGATGGCGTCGCGCAGCTCGACCGTGGCGTAGGTATAGGGCGAGCCCATATCCTGCAAAGTGGTGAAGCCCGCGTTCAAATCTTTGAGAGCGTAATTCAATCCGGAAAACGCCGCGCGCGCGTCATTCGGCTGCTGGTCCTGCATCAAGTGAACGTGACGATCGATCAGGCCGGGCAATACGGTGGCGCGGCTGAGATCGATCACCACCGCGCCGGGCGGAATCTGGATGCGATCGGCGGCGCCGGCGACTGTGATGCGGTCGCCCTTAATAAGGATCACCTGGTCCTTCAGCATCGCGCCCGATTTTGAATCGAACAGGCGGCCCGCGCGAATCGCGACGCCCTGCGCCGGCGGAGACTGCATATCCATGCGAGAGGCGTCGAACGGTCCGGCTTCCGGACGAGTTCCTTGTGCGTGGAGTTGCGCGGCGGCGATCGCGATCGGGAGCAAGACGGGGAGATGGAGTCTCATGGTGCGTGGGAGCAGTTAGCCAGTATATCGCTTGCTCAAGAGGCTGCGAAAAAACTCGACAATGCACCCTGCGCTCGCAGCTCCGAATCTGCACTTTGCGCCGACAGCAACTTACAGAGCCGCGACCAAAGGGAGCGAAACACTTCAAGGACGCAGTTCGGTTGGAAGGAGCGCTAAACCGGTCCGATAGGCCGCTTCGAATTCCCCGAGTCCGTTGCTTCCGCCGTTCACCAGACGGCGAGCTTCACTCAGATCGCCGGCCGTGAGCGCGACGCGAATCTTCTCTTCGTGCTGCTTCAGGAAGCTGGCCAGCAGACGCGCGGCGATGCCGGGATTGTTGGCGAGATCCGGGTCGTCGATCAGCTGCCGGCCCAATCCGATGGCCGCCCCGTGCAGCGCGTAGTTGGATCGTCCGGTGAGTTGGATGAAGCCTCGGCCTTTGAAGCGCTCGCCGTCGGGCCGCCCCAAATTGCCGAGGTCGGCGCACGAATCGTAAAGGTCGAAGGGCAGTCCGCCGGGTGAAGTGTTGTAGCGGCTCTGCCCTTCGCTGATCGGCAGAAACGATCCGGTTTCGGCGCGAATCGTCGCCAGCGCCATCAAGACCATCGGTTTGTCGGCCAGCTGCGGGCCCACCAGCGCATTCAGCACTAACGGAAGATTGCTCTCGACATTGGCGCGAGGGGCATACGGAAGCATGCGCGCCGCCATCTCGACAGTGATGTCGGGAATCAGCGAGACCATGTTCATTGCGTGCTCCCTCAGTGTAGGTCCGCTAGTGGCCTGAATTGGCTGTTTTATCGCGGCGCCAGAGCCCGGCGGTATACAATGGCTGGCTGGAGCGTTATGGCAAAAATATTGATTGCATTGGGCCTAGTGGGGCTCTCGATACCCTGCGTTTTGCCGGCCCAGAGCGGAAACGGAAAAAGCGGAGCATGTGATCGGGCTTGTCTGGAGGGCTTCGTCGATCGGTATCTGGACGCCGTTACCGCCCACGACCCAAAGCTGGTTCCGCTGGCGAAAAACGTGAAGTTCACCGAGAACGGACAGAAGCTGGTGATCCCCGATGGGCTTTGGAATTCCATGGTGGGTAAGGGGACCTATCGTTTGTTCGTCGACGATCCGCAGGCCGGATCGGTGGCCTTCATCGGGACCATCAAGGAAGAAGGACGGACGCCCAACGAGCCGGTGGCGGGCGTGATCGCGCTGAGGCTGAAGCTGGTGAACCGCCAGATCTCGGAAGTGGAGACGTTCGTGGTTCGCAATCCGCAGACGGCCGAACGGCTGGAAAAGATCGGCACGCCGAATCCATTGTTCCTGGAAGCTGTGCCCGAGGCGCAGCGAATGTCGCGCGCGGACCTGATTAAAACGTCCAATATGTACTTTTCGGGAATGCAACAAAATGACGGAAAGGGCGTCTATCCTTTTACCGACGATTGCAATCGAATTGAGAATGGCATGCAAACCACCAACGCGCCTCTGAAGGAGGGGCAAACCAGGCCCGACCCGGCCACCGCTTCCAATTACTCCTCGGCCTGGGGATGCAAGGAGCAGTTTCAATCGGGCCTGTTGCACTTCGTCACGCGAATTCGCGACCGGCGTTACGTGGCCGTGGATCCCGAACGCGGTCTGGTATTCAGCTTCATCTTTTTCGATCATTCGGCGGGAAAGACGCGGCATTTCGAGACGCCCAACGGCCGGCCGATCGTGGCGGGTCCCACCCAGCCCTGGACCTGGGAGCTGGCGGAGATGTTCAAAGTGGAAGATGGAAAGCTTCGGCAAATTGAGGCGGTGCTTGATCGCGCGCCCTACGGGATGACCTCGGGATGGAGCAGTTGGGAAGATGGAATGACGGACCAGGCTCGGGACGTCACCATGCCGGGGAGGCGATGAGCGAACCGGGCGACGTTCAAATCCTGCTAATTGACGATCGTCAAAGCGATGCAAAGTTGTTCGAGCATGCGCTCGAACAGGCCGAGACGCGCGTCAAGCTGTATTGGGTAGCGACTGCCGCGGAGGGTCTGGAGTACTTGAAGCAAGAGGGCCGCTTCGCCGGCGCTGGCCGTGTGCGGCTGGTGGTCAGCGATCTGAGCATGCCTGGAATGGACGGGTTCGAGTTCCTGGCGCAGGTACGGAAAGATCCCGCCCTCGCGCCGATTCCTATCGTAATTCTAAGCAGTTCGCAATCTCCGCGCGATGTGTTTCGGTGCTACCAGTTGGGCGCGAATTCGTACATCATGAAACCCATGTCGCTGCAGACGTTTGTGGAGACCATCGGAACGCTGGTGCGCTATTGGCTGGATATTGCGGAATTGCCCGACCCGCGAATGGTGGATTAATGCGCATAGGCGCGCGAGCGTAATTCTTCCGCCGCACGATACCAATCTTCTTCCGGAGATCCGTCCGGGCAGCCTCGCTTCTGCCACAGTTCATACGCGCGGTCCGCAATCTCCGCATGTCCGAATGCGGCGATGCCATGTCCAACCGTCGCTCCGGTCCGCGTATCGTGAGAATTCTG
>Ga0182024_10004122_pt1 | contig 33838 bp, 33 predicted proteins | sample P32metaG_FD_120480 | JGI IMG/M metagenome (GOLD analysis project Ga0182024, IMG submission 120480) | Permafrost microbial communities from Stordalen Mire, Sweden - P3-2 metaG (Illumina Assembly) | ecosystem: Environmental > Terrestrial > Soil > Wetlands > Permafrost | place: Sweden: Stordalen... | reverse complement strand
ATGGGCTCGCACGTTGGCGAAACGGCCGCCGCGATCGATCGCCGCAATCAAGCGCGCAGTCTACCTCGGAGCCGATCTGCCGCTCGCCGAAGGTCTCTATATAGAGCGCTCCGAGATGCGTGACGTGATGTGTACCGAAGACGCGCGCACCATCATGAATGCGTACAACGCCGAAGTTGCGAAGGATCCAATGAGCGCACGAACGAATTTCCTGGCTGGCGTCGGCGTCCCGGAAAGCAAAGGCCGCTAACCTTACGTCACCTCGACTCTGTCATTCCGAGCGCGGCGAAGAATTCTGACCGCTTGTATTGGCCACAAATTTCGGGGGTTCTTCGCAGCACTCGGTATGACGGGACTTCGCCGCCTACGGAGCATCGCGCGGCAACCAGATCGAGGTTTTTGCAGGGCGAAGCCCGCATCTTTACCAACGGGAAGTTTGAAACCTCGTGAGGTTTCAGGGTCTCGAAGAATTACAGTTTTGAGTTCCTCAACAACTCTCCCTTCTCGGCAAAGATTTTAAAAAGTTTTGCGTTCTTCAGCTAAAAAAAAGGGCTGCGTGATTTCTCGCGCAGCCTTTTCCATTTCGTTAGTGCCGAGTCGCTGCTAATGCACAACCGCGAGCATCCAGATCGCGCAGATCGTTCCGACGATCGCACCGCCATAGCAGACGAAGGCCAGGATCGTGTTCAGATGTCGCATGTTGAGGATGTCCGACAACGTCAGGCGCATCCGATGAGCCGCATGGAAAAAGCAGAACGTTAGCAGCACTGCTATATAGATCCGTGTCAGCGGATGCTCCAACAACGCGAAGGTTTGGTCGTAGCCGGGATCACGCACGAGTCCGAGCGGAAACGCCAGTCCGTATAGTGCGATGTGAATCGGCAGAAAATAGGCGGCGAAGAATCCGCCGACGCCGAACAAAAACCACACTATCGGTTCGTTCGATCGTTTCGCCGACGACATCAGAAGACCCCCAGGATGAAGAGCGCCACGATCACCGTCGCTCCGAACCAGACCATAAAATTCGGCACCGACGCTATCGCGTCTGGCGACGGCTTGTTCAGTATTTGTCGCAATGCCACCCGCGGCACGAGCAGGAACCACGTCACCGCATGCAACAGGATGAACGCCAGCGCCAGCGCGTTGAGGATGATGATCACGGGACATCGCATCAGCATCTGGAAATGCGCATAATGCGTCGGTCCGGCCTTCAACGCCGCGATCTGGATGAGCATGATCACAGCGAAATACGCGACGAAGAAACTCGACGACTCACGCAGCGCGTAGCGCAGGTAATGCCATTGGTCGAGATACCAGTAGGCCGACATACGCGGCCGATAGGGCTTGGGCTGGAAGGTCGTGTACTGAGGCATCGCGGTCAGTTCTTTCCTCTCGGCACAATGAACGACTTGAACCATTCCTTGGTCGCAGTCAGCTTGTACTGCTGAATCGCCAGCGACGGATCAACCCCCTTAGGACATACCGTCGAGCATTCGCCGACCACTGTGCAATCCCAGATGCCCTCGTGCTGCGAGACGATATCGAGCCGTTCTTCCAGGCCCTGGTCGCGCGAGTCGAGATTGTACCGATGGGCCAGTGCGATCGCCGCCGGTCCGATGAAGTTCGGATCGAGTCCCGATACCGGGCAGGCCGCGTAGCAGAGCGTGCAGTTGATGCACAGGCTGAACTGATGGAACGCTTCGAGTTGCGCCGGTGTCTGGATGAATTCGCGCGCGGGCGTTTCGTCGTCCTTGCGGATGATCCACGGCCGCACCTTCTGCAGCTTTGCCATGAAGTCGTCCATCTCGACCACCAGGTCTTTGATGACCGGGAAATGATCGAGCGGCCCCACACGCACTGGGCCCGGCGCAAAATTCATCAGCAGAGTTTCGCACGTCAGCTTCGGCACGCCGTTGATCATCATGCCGCAACTGCCGCAAATACCCATTCGGCAGGACCATCGAAACGCCAATGTTCCGTCGAGCTGATCTTTGATGTGGTTCAGGGCATCGAGCACCATCCAGTCAGCGCGCAACGGTACTTCGAAGCTCTCGTAACTCGGTTCCGTGTCGCGTTCCGGATGGAAGCGCTCGACTTCCAGGATAATCGTATCCGCCATGTATCCGGCCTACCTTCCGTAAACCCGCTCGCCCGGTGGCCAGCGCGTGATCACAACTGGGAGATATTCGATTCGCGGTGGCCCCTCTGCACTGCTCGAGACCACCGAATGAGCCAGGTACTTATCATCGTCGCGCTTGGGAAAATCGCGCCGTTGATGCGCCCCCCGCGACTCCTCGCGGTTCAGCGCACTATGCACGATGGTCTCGGCCACTTCCAGCATGAACCCGAGTTCGAGTGCCGACGTAAGCTGCGTGTTGAAGGTACGCGCATGATCGTCGATCGCGACATTGGCGTAGCGTCCCTTCAGCTCGCTGATCTTGTTGGCCGATTCCACCAGCGTATTCCGCTCGCGATAGATGCCGCAGCCGGTCTCCATCGTATGCGACATTTCGTCGCGCAGCTTCGCGATCCGCTCGGTGCCCCCGGTCTTGCGCAGAAATTGTTCTTCGAGCCGGCGCTCTTCATCTGCCGCTTGCGATAGGATCGCGCTCTGCGAGGCGCGCCCGTTGGTCCCTTCGATATAGCGGATCGCCGATCGCGCCGCGCGTGCGCCGTACACCAGTAGTTCGCCGAGCGAGTTCGAGCCTAGCCGGTTCGCCCCATTGATACTTACGCACGCAGCTTCGCCAGCCGCGTACAACCCCTTGAGTGCGGTCGCACCGTCAAGATCGGTATCCACGCCGCCCATCATGTAATGTTGCACCGGGCGGATCGGAATCGGCTCTCTTACCGGATCGATATTTTCGTACTTGAGACACAGCTCGCGCACCATCGGCAGCCGCGATTCAATCTTATGCTCGCCCAGATGGCGCAGATCGAGATGGACGTAATCGCCATACGGCCCGTGGAACGCGCGCCCCTTCTCGAATTCGCCGAAGATCGCCTGCGATACGCGGTCGCGCGGCCCCAGCTCCATGCTCCGCAAGACCGGTGTCGGCGTCGGCTTGCCGAGGTCGTAATCCTGCAAAAAGCGGTAGCCGTCCTTGTTCAGCAGCCAGCCGCCTTCGGCGCGCGCGGCCTCCGTGATCAGGATTCCGGTGAAGGGCAGGCCCGTCGGATGGTACTGCACCATCTCCATGTCTTTGAGCGGCGCCCCCGCCTGGTACGCCAGCGCCATCCCATCGCCCGTGCAGATATTCGCGTTGGTCGTGAACGGAAACACGCGCCCGCATCCGCCAGTGCAGATAATCACCGCCTTGGCCTGAATCGCGCGAACTTTACCAGTGCGGAGTTCAATCGCGACCACCCCCTGGATCGCGCCGTCCTCGACCAGCAGCCGCGTCGCGAAGACCTCATCGTAGCGCGTGATTGAGCCGAACTGGAGCGAGGTCTGAAAGAGCGTGTGCAGCATGTGGAAGCCGGTCTTGTCGGACGCAAACCACGTGCGCATCTTCTTCATGCCGCCGAACGGACGCACTGCAATCCGCCCGTCCGGCTCGCGGCTCCACGGGCATCCCCAGTGTTCGAGGCGCAGCAATTCCCCGGGAATCTCGTTGCAGAAGTACTCCACCGCGTTTTGATCGGCGAGCCAGTCGCTGCCCGAAATCGTGTCGTAGCAATGCTCGTCGATACTATCGTCTCTACCCGCCACACCCGCAGCGCCGCCTTCGGCCGAGACCGTATGGCTCCGCATCGGGTAAACCTTCGAAACCATCGCGACGCTGAGCTTCGGATTGGCCTCCGCGATTTCAATCGCGGCCCTCAACCCGGCACCGCCGCCGCCGATTATCAGAATGTCATGCGCAGATGTTTCCACCGCGTTCTCCGCTCCGTTGTCGGTCCGCCATCCTGACCGATCCGGCATTAAATGCGCTTACCGTCAAGCCTTTACAATATCAGAATGGCTTTCGACGGCATGCAAAACGTCCCGACTATAGCGCAGCCTTTTCCCGAAGCAAACAATTCTCACGATTTCGGTCACTGTTCAAATTAACACTCTCGCGAATTACAGCCGGTGCCGCGATTTCCTCAGATTTTTCGCTATCAACCAAGTTCATCGCCCCTCCAGTTGATCGCGAGCCGTAACTCTTTCGCCCGTCCTTGTTGCCAAGTGCCTGTCCGCGCTGCATGAGTTAATTTGAATTGTCTTCCGCGAACAAATTGAAACCGCAACAGCTGCGCAGTTATGCCTGCCTGCAACAGCTTTTGGCCCGTGCGGCAAAGCCAGTTGGAGCTTCAAGACCTCGACCCGATCATGCTTTAATATCGAAGAGGCGTGCGAATTCCGAAGTCCCAACGCACTTGAAATGACCAATGGGAAATTCAACCGATTTGCAACTCAAGCCCACCGACCTCAACAAACTCGTCGGCGGCATGTCGGAGCTCCTCCGCCGTACACTCGGGGAAAATATCGTCATTAAGACTGTCACCGCGGGCGGTCTGTGGCGAGTTCACGTTGATCCGAATCAGCTCGAAAGCACTATTCTCAACCTCGCCGTCAATGCCCGCGATGCGATGCCAGATGGCGGCAACCTCACGATAGAAACCGCTAATGCCTATCTCGATGAAATGTACACTGCCGCCCAAACTGAGGTGATTCTTGGGCAATATGTCGTAATCAGCATAACCGATACAGGCTTCGGCATGACCAAAGAAATAGCTGACAGAGTCTTCGATCCTTTTTTCACTACAAAAGATGTCGGGCAAGGTACCGGGCTGGGCCTCTCCCAGGTCTATGGCTTCGTCAAACAGTCGGGAGGACATGTCAAAATCTATTCGGAGCCTGGGCAAGGCACTACTGTAAAAGCCTACCTGCCTAGATTGCACGCGGCACAAGCCGGTCTCGACGGTCCTGACCCGGGGCCTTTACCACCGCGCGGCGACTCATCCGAGACGATCCTGGTGGTCGAGGACGACGACGATGTGCGCACGCACACTATGGAAATGCTGCGCGAGCTAGGTTATCGCACGCTCGAAGCCCATGCCGGACCTGCGGCCCTGCAGATCTTGCAAGCACACCGGGAAATCCAGCTACTGTTCACTGATGTGGGATTGCCCGGTGGCATGAACGGTCGCCAGCTCGCTGACCAGGCAAAGGCTCGCCGTGGTGACCTCAAGGTCCTTTTCACGACCGGATATGCTCGTAACGCCATCGTACACGACGGTCGGTTGGATCCCGGGCTGCAGCTTATCACCAAGCCCTTCACCTACTCCGCACTCGCTTCCAAGGTCAGGGCTCTTCTCGATAGCCGATCAAGGCCCGCATCTATCCTACTCGTAGAAGATGATCAGGATGCCCAGGAAGTCATGACAGAGTTACTCGCAGACCTGGGTTTCAAGGTGGAAGTAGCGGGCTCGGTTACCGATGCCTTGAACAAGCTCAGGCTCATCAATGGGGAGGTCGAAGTAGCAATCATCGACTACGATCTTCCGGGGCAGAAAGGCGATGTTCTCGTAAACCAAGTGCGTACGATATATCCATTTCTGCCAATTGTGATTTCAAGCGGCTACGGAGAAGAAACGCTGCGGCCTCGATTCCTCAACAATGATCACATCAGATTCCTGAGAAAACCGTATAGTATCGAAGACCTGCGGTCCCTGCTTGATTCGTTGACTAACTCGTCCAGGGAGAGCCCGGACCACTAACAGGATGAACCCGCGGAACTGCACGACACTCAACTCCCACTGGGCGCCCGCACACGAACGTCAAGGGCCTCTTGGTGGCCTCAAGGACAAGTTCAAGGTCTCGGCAAAATACTACGAACGCTTGGGCCTGAAGAAGCCAGAAGCCTGAGAATGTACTGTCGCGTTTGTTGAAGCAGTTCACCGATATGAAGAGGGGGGTAAGTGGTCGGTGTCATCTCAATTAGAGCAGCTTGCGCTGTGGTTTTATTTCCTTTGGCGCCTTGGTGAACATGCTGACGTCCGCCGGTGGCAGGTCAGGTTTCTTCCCGTCGAGCAAATCGGCGACTGTGAGTATCTGTAGTTTCAAAAATTTACCGCCGCGGCTAGTTTCGAAATAACCCTCTGCCAACGCCTCCTTCCGCATCGGATCCGTCGGCTCCGCCAACGTGATGAAAAGACCCAGTTTCGCCTTCTCTCGTGTCACTACATGAGCGAGATCGCGAATCATCGCGACATTGACGTTCTCGCCGCCCTTCACAGACACGATTATTTTCTCAGTCGTAGTGCCGATCGCGGCGCCCTCATCGTCCTTCTTGAAATCCTTAAAATAGATAATTCCGTCGATACCCGAGTCCGCGCCTTTTTTCTTTCCGCCGAAGGGTATCGCGCCAACCAGCGATCCCGCCCACCACTGGAATTGGTATTTGTCGCGTGCCGCAAGGTCGCGCGCCCCTTCCAAATCCTTGGGCGTTCCGTGGACTTCATACTCGATCCCAGGAAAGGCGTCGGTGAGCCTTTTTTCGATCAACGAGATTGCGAGGTGAGTGATGTCTATTCCGATCCATCGCCGCCCCAGTTTCTGCGCCGCGTGAATCGCAGTACCACATCCGCAAAATGGGTCAAGAATAAGATCGTCCTCTGTTCTGGACGAGGCGCGTATAATTCTCTCTAACAGCGCTACGGGTTTCTGTGTTGGATAGCCTAATCGTTCTTGAGCTTGGGAATTGATCGGTGCAATATCGGTCCAACAATTACTCAATGGATTCATTTCCGCATTGATGCTAGGTCTGAACCTCCGGCGTGGGCGTCCCTCTGAAGTCCAATAGAAGTCTCCTGCTTCATCTATTTTGATCAACTCTTCCTTCACCATTCGCCAACCAGCAGGCCCCGGTGTGAATCCCTTATATTCAAACACCAGATTATCACGCTGCCCCATACTATCCGATCTAAGTATCGGTCCATCAGCCCATCGGCCCTTGACATCTGTGTGGGGATATCGCCGTGCAATTTCAGGGCTTGAAGCCAAAGATTTCGCAGCATTTACATTTAAGATGGTTCTGTCGGATCTTGCATAAAACAGAATAGTGTCAGTAGATGGACCCCACCGAAGTGTTTTATATTGAGAACCTTTAGGATTTTTAGAACGTTCCCAAATGATCTCGTTCCGATAACATTGAGGACTAAAAATGCCATCCAACAGAATTTTCAGATAATGGCTCGCAGCGGGATCACAATGAAGATAGAGCGAGCCGGTTTCCTTAAGCACGCGGTGTAATTCCAACAATCGGATGGCCATCATTGCAAGATAGGCCATCATGTCGTTTTCGTGCAGGAAGGCGCGCAAGGACCTGAGCAATTCCGATGCGGCAGTATTGCCGCCTTTCATTACCTCATCGAAGGCTCGCTCCGCCGGCTCACCCCAGTGCCACGTGTCTTCGAACGCCTCGACCTGCGCGTGCGATTCTGCGCCGCTTGGCGCCTTGAACAGGACGTTGTAATTAGCCTGGCTGTTGAACGGCGGATCGAGATAGACGAGATCGACCGACTCATCCTTTATCTGGTCTCTCAGGACCGTCAGGTTATCGCCATAGTAAAGAAGATTGCCCGTCATCCGCACCGACCTCAACCAACCCTGTATCAGTGATCACTAGCTTGCCGCTTAGACCGCGTGCAGGCTACTTCGCCGCGTCAAGCACCGTGGCGAAGCCGCGCAGCGCTGCCCCGATGAACGCGCGCATCCGCGCGCTTATCCCGCCTTTCGGTGCGCCTGCACGTAGGCCTTCAGGACCGCGTTCATCCGCGATTGGTAGCGCTGTCCCTGAGCCTTGAACCAAGTCAATACATCCTGGTCGATCCGCAGCGTGACTGGCTGTTTGCGCTCTGGCAGTACTACCTTGGCGTCTTTCCAAAACTCAAGGTCGGTCGGCTGAGCATCGGGATCTGATTTAGCCGCCCCAACTATTTCTTTCTCGGTCATGGCGGCAACGCGCTGCCAGTGGGTCCTTCCCGGTTTAGAGCTGTTGCGCGAGCGCGAGACGATACGCTTCCCTTTCATGTCTATTGGCCCTTCTCGCCGAGATGATGCGGCGCTTGCCGCCGCGGATGGTATAGACCACGTACAACCCAAACCCCTTAACTACGCCAACCGCCGCGATCCGCTCCTCACCATACTCTCGACGACGGTCGGTCTTTTCCAGGACCGGCCCCTCGAATATCCGCACGGCGTCCCGGAAGTCGATACCGTGCTTGGCGAGGTTGGCCGTGTTTTTCGCGGCATCCCATTCAAATGCCATCTAAGTATGTACGGATTGTATTGACGGGTTGTGGCTCAGGCAAGGCCGCGCTCGGGTATCTTTTTCTACGGTCATAGCTTTGCGCGTGGGCAGCTTGTTAACTACTTCCCAGCGTCGAGCACCGTGGCGAAGCCGCGCAGCGCTGCCGCGATAAACGCTCGCACCCGCGCCGGATCCTTCTTGCCACGACTCCCCATCACATCCGTATGTGTAAACGAATCCACGCCCCACGGCCGCACCGTCGCAATCGCCTCGCCGACGTTCTCCGCCGTCAGCCCGCCCGCCAGTATAATCGGTATCTTCGATTGCTCGACGATCTCGCGGCTCACCGTCCAGTCGTGGGTCTCGCCGCGCGCCCCGGCGAATTTGCCGCCCTTGGCGCCCGAATCGAGCATCAGGTAGTCGGCGCACTCCTGATGCGCTTGCGCTTCGGCCATGGTCTCGCCCGCGCGCACCGCGATCGCCCGCAGCAGCCGCACCGGCGCGATCCGTTGCCGAATCCACGCGCAGTCCTCGGGCTCGATTTCGCGCGCCGCGAGATGGAGCACGTCGGGCCGCACTGCCTCGACCATCGCGCAGATTTCGTCGCGATCGTCGGCCAGCGACAACGCCACGCCGCGCGCCCGCGGCCTGATCGCCGCGAGGATTTCGCGTGCGATCGCGGCGCCGACGCCCTCCGGTACGACTCCCGGCTCGGCCACCACCACACCGATCAAGTCGGCACCCGCTTGGGCGGTTGCGATCGCGTCCGCAATCGACGTCATGCTGTAGATTTGTACCCCCATGCCCTTATCTCTCCTGCTCGGCCGCTCCCGGCTCGCGGCTCAATGATCGTGCGCCACTCCGCCTGAACGCACGCCTCTCAAGGCTAGCGGTCTAACGTTTCACGCCCCAAAGTTTGCTGTCCTCGAGATGCCGTACGAGCCACCGCTCCTGGTTCGCAGCTCAATAATTGGCAGTGTTCCTGTATAACCTTCACTCATCAACGGGCGTTCGTTTCCGAGTGAGTCCGATTCACGCCGTTGTCTCCCTTCTACCAGCACCGACGCTCTTCCGCGACCGCCGCGCAAGGTGGAAGAGTTTCCCCGCAAACGCCCGGCAAAGATGTTTCACGTGAAACATTGCCGCCATAATTTTGCGGTGAAATCCTTCCCGAACCCTTCCTGCGGCGAGCCGACCGCCGGTGAGGTACACCGAGCCTGCTTGATGGAGGAGGCAATGGTTGTTGAGGATGTAAAACTGGAGATTTTCTGAAACCTCGCGAGGGTTTCAAGCGGCCCAACAGTCTTGACCTGACTTTTAGGACTGGACCTCCCATTGGCAAGAATGCGGCTTCGCCCTACGAAAACACCATCAGGTTGACGCGCGCTGCGCTCACGGAGATCGAATGGCCACAAGGCATAGCGATTTGCTAGGGGATGAGCCGATCTGCAATTCGATGTAAGATGACTTCTGTGGCTATGCCTGCTCTCAACTTTATCGGCGGACTCGCCGCGTGGACCTTGCTCGAGTATGTGATTCACGCCTGGCTGAGTCACACCTTCCGAACGTTCGCCTCGCCACTTCATCAGGTGCATCATAGCGACCCGCGGCGCGTCTTTACGATCGGGGCATGGCTACCAGTCGCGGCAAGCTGGATCGCGGGTCTAGCGATTTGGGGCTCGGCTCCCGGGATAGTCTTTTACACCGGGATGGTGAGTGGCTTCGTGCTCTATGAATTCATCCATTACCGTATTCATTTCGGCACGCGGCACAATCGCTTCGAAGCCTACCTGCGCGAGCGCCATCTGGTGCATCATTACCGTGCGCCCAACCGCTGCTTTGGTGTTACAAGCCCGCTGTGGGACCGCATTTTCACAAGTGAGATCGTGAGCGCTGAGATGCGGCCGCTGCGCGCTGCGGTTGCGGTGAGACCCCCGCTTACCGGACCGACCAACGTGCGGATGCTATTTCGATTCGGCCCCACCCACTGACTTAGCCAGTTACTAGTCCGAGGCGAATGTGTCGAGCACGGTTCGTCGCTCGCCGATGATCACACTCATCGCCAATTGGAGCCAACGATGGGATTAGCGATGGTGGTGGTGCGAGGAGGCGATCTCATACGCGACCATCCCAACGAGAAGCCCGCCGAGTATGAGATTGGAGGTCATCGAGCGCTGCGGCTCGGCCCGGGGTCCGCCCCCACCTAATGCGAACGATGGTCGCTGGCCATTTTGGCCAGGCTGGTTTTGATAGTCGCTAATGGATCCCAGGTTGGGATCAGGCGGGTACGAATTTTCGGCAATACGTGCTGGCGGCGGTGCCGGGTCGGCCGCTCCAGCCATCGCGTATGCGTCAGCATCGCCCGCCGGCGCGACCGATGCCGCATCATTGGAAGCGGGCGCGGACGGAATGGCATGGTGTGAGGCTGACGCGCGGCGGTGCGAATGCATCGCGCGGCGGCGGTGTGAGGGCGTCGCGATAGGAGTTGCGACCGCTTGGGGGATTTCCAGTACTTCGCCCGCAACCGCGGGCGCTATCTGCAAGAGCGGGAGCCCGATCGCCAGAACCGCGGCGAGCACGCTCGCGCGCATAAGGGAACGGCGAGCACGGCTAGGCATTTCATTGCCGCTATCGTGCGAGGCGCGCGGAAACGGGTTGAATGCCTGGGCTTTCATGGTTGTATGCCGCCGAAAAACGCCCAAATTACTAGGCCTTTCGCTGAGCTCGGCCAACTACGATATCCTCATGACTTAAGCTAAGCATAAGCCGTTCCGAGCGCAACTCGCTGGGGCAAGCGCTCCTACCCATCGGCATAGACGCGAAATCAGCGGTCCCACTACATGGCGCTCAGTGATGACGACTACGGGGCGCTCCGGGGGACGACTACATCACGAGGGGCGTCAGGGTCAGGCGATCGGGGCGCGCGGCCGGTGCGGTGGTGTCGGTGGTGCGCGCTCGTCGATTTTGTCACTTCGGATCAGCCACTTCACCGAGGCGAAGGCGCCCAGCCATGAGCCGGCGCCGGCGAACAGCACATATACTGGATTGCCGGTGTAGCTGATCACCGCAAAGGCTGCAAGCAGGTACCAAAGGCTGCTCCAGGTTGCCGCGCGAGCCGGGCGGCGCGTCGAGACGCTGGCGGTGAACATGACATAAACCGCGTCGGTGGCGGCGGTCGAAACGACCACGCCGGCCGCGATTAGCGGATTAAGATGGAGTGTCATGCCAGGGGCCTTCACGAGCGCGTGCGAACGAAATCCGGATTTTTACCAAAAGGAAGCCCAGTCCTAAAAGTTAGGTCAAGACTGTTGGGCCGCTTGAAACCTCGTGAGGTTTCAGTGTCCGGAAGAATTACAGTTTTGAGTTCCTCAACAATTCTCTTTTCGACGGCTGCATTTTCAAAAGTTTTGCACTCTCAGCTATTTCCAGAGTCACATTAGACTTTGTTGCGGGCGATGAGTCCGCGGGCAATTACCAGCGACTGGATTTCGTTGGTGCCCTCGCCGATCATCATCAGCGGCGCGTCGCGGTAGAAGCGCTCGACCGGGAATTCGGCCATGTAGCCGTAGCCGCCGAGCACACGCAGCGCATCGAGCGAAATCTTGGCGCAGGCTTCGGAAGCGAACAGCTTCGCCATGCCGGCTTCGACGTCGCAGCGCTCGCCCGCATCCTTCTTTTGCGCCGCATTTTCGACCATCAGGCGAGCCGCCTGCAGGCGCGTTCCCATATCGGCGAGCAACAATTGCACCGCCTGATGTTCGCAGATCGGCTTGCCGAAGGCGGTACGCTGCTGGGCATAACGAATCGCACTTTCGAAGGCCGCCTCGCCAACACCGACCGCGCGCGCCGCGACGTTGATACGCCCGACCTCGAGCGCACTCATCACCTGCTTGAAACCTTGGCCTTCGGCGCCACCAATCAGGTTGGCCGCGGGTACTTCCAGGTCCTCGAACAGCACTTCGCAGGTATCGATACCCTTGTACCCGAGCTTCTTCAGCGGACGGCTGACGCTGGGTCCGTGTTCACTCTTTTCGACCGCGAACATGCTGATACCGGCGTAGGCGGGTTTGGCTTTGGTATCGGTCTTGGCGGCAACCGCGAGCATCGTGCCGTTGAGCGAATTGGTGATGAACATCTTGGCGCCGGAGAGCATATAGTTATCGCCGTGGCGGGTCGCGACGGTTTTAATCGACTGCACGTCGCTGCCGGCGTGAGGCTCGGTCAGGCCGAGGCCGCCGCGCTTAACACCTGCCGCCATTTCGGGCAGGAAGTAATTCTTCTGCGCTTCGGTGCCATGGTTCGCGATGATGTAGGCCATGATGAGATGGCTGTTGATCACACCCGCGAGCGACATCCATCCGCGCGAAAGCTCGGCCATGATCCGTGCGTAATTGACGAAGCTCAGGCCGAGGCCGCCATATTGCGTAGGGATCGTCGCGCCGAATAGCCCTAGTTCCTTCATCCGGGCGACCAGCACGTGCGGATATTCGTCGTTGTGTTCGAGCTCGCTCGCCACCGGGATGACATCGCGATCGACGAAGCGGCGCACCGCCTCGACCACTTCGCGGTCGATTAATTGATCCATTACTTGAGGTTCCTTTCGCACATGGAGGTGGTGTTCTGCGTCGCCGCCACGATATCAAATCGATGGGCGCGCCCGCCATTGGTGAAGAGGCGCGGCGGTTAAGGAACGCGGACCTATAATTTTCAGGACACTGAAACCTCACCGAGGTTTCAAGCAGCCCAACAGTCTTGACCCGATTTTTCGGCCTGGACTTCCCTTTGGTTAAGATGCGGGCTGCGCCCTGTAAAAGCCTCATCGTTGATTGACGCTTTTTCAGTGATTGACGAGCAGCCCAACAGGCTTGACCTGACTTTTCGGACTGCTCGCGATGCTCGGTGGGTGGCTAGGTCATGCGGGAACTCCTATGAGCGAGCGAGTAAGAAACCAACCACAAGGCTGTTCCCTATAAGGAAGGGGAGTTTGAGACTGCCTCACTCGCTAAGAGCTAACTTTGTTAGCTCTCAGGCGACCTCTCCTTGGACCGCGGGAGAGCGTCTGATTAAGAACACGACTGCAAATCGTCCTGGTTAGAGAACGACTGCGATCAGGATGTGGATCATCATCGCGAGCATCACGACCGCGCCGACCGTAAAGGAGATCGAGCGCCACGGCTGCATGGCCTCAATATAAGTGTAAGTGTGCACGATGCGCATCGCCATGAACACCAGGCAATAGAAGGCAAATGCACCCTGGGATAGGCCGGCGGCAACATAGATGCCGGCTAGAATCAGGAAGATCGGTATATTTTCGAGATCGTTGCGCCAGGCGCGCGAGGCCCGATCAACGAGTGGAGCTTCCGCGGGCGACTCCGTGCCATGAAAGAGCTTCGCATCTTCCGGGAGGACAAACCGCCCGGTGCTGGTGCGGCCATAACCCTGGACCAGCGCTATCGCAGCCATTTTCAGTTCGAGCACGATCGCGGTCAATGCGTACATTGGCAGTAAATGCATCGAGTGTTACCTCCTCGAGGTTAACGGTCGATAACTGATAGACCGTGTAAGATTCCGCCGGAAACCGGGCGTCTATGCTGGATTTCCCGTGCGCGCAAACCGGCTTCCTGCCTTGGCTTCCGCTCCGGTACGCGGCTAACGAATTGCAGCGCACGCCTGAGATGTCAACCGGCAAAAGTAATGGAGAAATTTCGCTGGACTCATTCGGCCGCGGTCCGGTCCTCAGCCAGCTCGGCCAATATGATCGTAGCTCGACTGCAGTTTGGCGCGATCTTGACCATAGCCTCGTAGTGGGCGGTTTAGATTCAAAGCGCCGATCAGGCAAGAAAAAGGAGGGTGTTCAAGAAACGCAAAACCTTTATTTTTTTTTCAGACACTGAAACCTCACGAGGTTTCAGACTTCCCTTCAGTTAAAGATGCGGGCTGCGCCCTGCAAAAACTTCATGGTGAGTGACCATCAGCGCAACGGTCTTGGGCTGGCCACCGCATTTTCGATTGGGCCAAGAGGCAAAGCGGTCTTGCAACGATTATCGATGAGACCCTCGGTCAACCAGTAAGCGCGCTCTCCCCAAATCGGCGCGCGCCAGAACCGCCCACTACGCATAGGCCTGACGGGGGTTGTGATTGAGAGGCGACCAGTGTTAAGGTTCTATTAAGCTAAGTGTCAAATTGACGCAAACTATGAGGGCGGGTCGCCAGTAAATTTGCTGGTCTCTTTCTCACGGCGCAAAGGTTGAGTGCGCGCGGCCGGCGACGGAACGGGTTCGCCTCGATAGGGTTACGGTCGAGGAGACGAATATCAGGCAGCGATCAGAATCGTAACGATAGCGTCAGAGGCGGTGACGAATGGAATTGAAAGAATCGATTAACGCGGCGGAACTCGAGCGCAAGCTCGGCCCGCTCGATCGCGAGACCTATACAATGGATTCGTGCGCGCGCTTTGCGGACACGATCGCGGAAGTGAAAACGCTCAAACGCGAGCGGCGCGCGGTTATCCTCGCGCATAACTACCAGCGGCCGGAGATCTTCGAGGTCGCGGATTTTATCGGCGATTCGTTCGAACTGGCGAGCAAAGCGCGCGAGCTCAAGGATGCCGAGGTGATCGTGTTCTGCGGCGTGCATTTCATGGCCGAGACCGCGAAGGTCTTCAATCCCCATCGCAAAGTGCTGATTCCCGACCTGCGGGCGGGCTGCTCGCTGGCGGAGAGCGTGACGGCAGAGGCGCTCGCGGATCGGCGCGACGAGCTGCTGCCGCTCTATCCGGATCTGAAGATCATTTCATATGTGAATTGCACCGCGGATGTGAAGGCGCTCTCGGACGCCTGCTGCACCTCGTCCAATGCTGCGAAGATCGTCAATGCGATCGACTCCGATCATATCCTGTTCGTGCCCGATCAGAATCTCGCCAATTACGTGCAGACTCAGACCGCCAAGCAGATTATCTCGTGGGACGGCAACTGCTACGTGCATCATCAGATCACGCCCGACGAGATCAACAAGGTCAAAAGCGGGATTCCGGGATTGGTCGTGATCGCGCATCCGGAGTGCCGCAAGGACGTGCTTGCGCTCGCCGACGCGGTACTCTCGACCAGCGCGATGATGCGCTATGCGAAGGAAAGTCCGGCCGACAAGTTCCTGATCGTGACGGAATGCGGGCTCTCGGACCGGCTGTTGCTCGAAGTCCCGGAAAAGCATTTCTATAAGGCGTGCAAGCTCTGCCGCTATATGAAGATGATCACGCTCGACGGCGCGCTCGATTCGCTGAAGCATCTGCGTTACGAAATTGTGTTGCCGGAAGAGGTGCGCGAAGGCGCTAAGCGGGCATTGGAGCGGATGCTCGAATTGGGCGCGTAGGGCAATTCGCCAAGGCGGCGGGTAGCGTCGGAAGGGTAGTGGGCGGTATAGAAGGTTGGTTCAAGAACGCAGAACCTTTAGTTTTTCAAACACTGAAACTTCACCGAGGTTTCAAGCGGCCCAACATTCTTGACCTGACTTTTAGGACTGAGCAGCCCAACAGTCTTGACCCAATTTTTAGGACTGTACTTCCCGTTTGTGAAGATGCGGGCTGCGCCCTGAGAAAACGTCGTCATGGTTGACGAGGAGAGCAACGGTCTTGGGCGGGCCTTCGGGACTGCACTTTCCATTGGGTCCAGGAGTCAAATCGGTCTTGCGACGATTAGCGATGAGACCTTACGTGAGCGATTAAGCATCGTGGCTACAGATTTGGCGAGCGAGAACCGCCCACTACCAGCGGAATGGTTGACTGAGGGCTATGAATGACGTGGCGGCCGAGACCTTACAGCATCAGGCGAGCGTCGAGGCGGGCGCGGAACTCCGCGTAGAGACGCCTGCGCGCGAGACCGAAATCGCGCGGCCCAAGGTCGCGGTCGATACCGTGCTGTTCGCGATCGAGGGCGACCGCCTTAAGTGTTACCTAGTGCAATTGATGGCGGGCGCGGCGGCGGGCAAGTGGGCCTTCCCTGGCGGGCTGGTGCGCGTCGGTGAGACGCTGGATGAGGCGGCGCGGCGCGAACTCGATGATGCAGCCAGTCTTCGTGACCTCTACCTCGAACAACTCTTCAGTTTCGGCGATCCCTCGCGCGATCCCGGCGCACATGTGGTGTCGGTCGGCTACCTCGGACTGATCGACGACGCCGGCGCCGCGTCGTCACGCTCGCGCAAATATGCAGTCGGGCGATGGTTCGAAGTGGCGCGCCTACCGGCGCTCGCCTATGACCATTCGGTGATCGCCGACTATGCGCTGCGGCGGCTCAAGTCGAAGCTTGAATACACCAACGTTGCGTGCAATCTGTTGCCACCAACGTTCACCTTTGCGGAGCTTGAAGAGCTTTATGCGACCGTGCTCGAACGTCCGCTAGATCGGCGCAACTTCCGCCGCCGGATCCTTGCGATGGGCCTGCTCAAGCGGCTGCCCATGAAGCGCCGCGGCGCCCATCGGCCGGCCGCGTTGTATGCTTTTCGCCATCGCAGCGTCCAGGCGATCGAAATGCTATAGTCGGCGGTAGGGTCAGGACCATGGCAAAAGGTTCGAACAGCCGCATACGCTGGATAATCGCCGCCGTAGTACTCGGGTTGATGGTGATCGTTAGCGTCGGGGCGTGGCAAATGCGCGCGGCAGCCGATGCTAATAGTGGCATTGCGAGTGCGAACGCCAGCCTCACACAGGACCCGGCGCTGTATCAGGGCGACACCCGGCAGGCCTATATCGTCGCGCGCGATCATCCTGAATTGCTCGCGCAACTCGATTGTTATTGCGGCTGCGAGGAACATGAGGGCCACAAGAATTTGCTTGATTGCTTCCGCACAAATCACGGCGCGTCCTGCGATATTTGTGTCGGCGAGGCGGTGACGGCGGGGCGGATGCTCTCGGAGGGTACGCCGGTCGATCAGATTCGCGATGCGCTGCGCGCGCGCTATGGCCACGGGGGATGATATTGGCCGGCCTGGTTTCCACTTATATCGAGCACTTCACCTACGTTGGCCTGTTCTGCGTGCTGCTGTTGTGCGGGCTTGGCCTACCCCTGCCGGAAGATGTCGCGCTGTTGGCGGGCGGTTTCCTGGTTCATCGCGGCGTGACCCAGCTCCCGATGACGCTCGCGGTATCGCTGCTTGGGGTAGTAGCCGGAGACAATTGGCTGTTTTACATAGGGCGGCGGTTCGGCACCGGACTGATAAAGTATTTCCAGCTCGGGCGGCCGTCCTCGGAGGCCCAAATCGAACGGCTTAAGGAGTTCATGCGCCGGCATGGCCCGCGCACTATATTTTATGCGCGGTTCCTGGCCGGACTACGCGCGCTGATCTATCTGACGGCCGGTTCGTTTGGCGTAAGCCCTGGAAAATTCATCTTCTATGATCTGCTGGGCGCAGTGATTTCGGTCCCGATCGTGGTCTCGATCGGTTATCTCTTCGGTGCGCAGATCGAGGACGTTTTCCGGTATCTTGGCGGCTTCGAGCGTCTGATCTGGGTCGTGGCGCTGGGATCGCTTGCGGTGTACGCCAGCCGCTCTTTGCTTTTCGCGCGCGAGCACGACGCGGATCCCACCTGACAGCATCAGCGAGCCGAAGGCGCAGCGACGGGCGCGTCCGGCAGGCGAACAGAATACAGGAGATCCAACCCCCGGCCCCATTCCCCAAAGGGAAGGGGGCAGAGTTAACATAAGGGGGGCAGCGGCGGCGCTGGCCGGCGATTAAAGATGCGTTTCGAGTTCCCGATTCTCAATCTTAAGGCCAAGCTAATCGCGCTGATGGTGGGGCTGCTCGCGCTGACGCTTGGCGCCGAAATGCTGGTCAGTCTTAAGGCTCAAGAGGTCATCGTCAATACCACGCAGGAGAAGGTCAAGGACCTCGCCAGCGTAATCCAGATTAGCGTGCAGGAGCTGACCTCGGTCGGGCCGACCGATCGCGACCGTCTGCAGAACTACGTCGCGCGGTTGCATACGGGCGGACTCGAAGTTTCAATCGCCTCGAGCCAGGACCTGATTATCAACAGCTCGAATCCCAAACTGATCGGCGCGGCGCTGAATGCTGAAACCGTGCGTTCACTGATGGCGACGCGTGCGGGTAGTCCGAAGGGTCCAGTGGCGGTCCCGGCCGCGATGCTGGGATTGCCGGAGACCGAGAGTACGGTCTATTTCATCCCGGTCGAAGTCGAGGACCATCTGCTCGGCTATGTGCAGGTGGTAGCGAACTTCAGCGACTTCGATCAGCCGTTGCGCGACTATCGCCTGCGCCTGCTCTCGCTCGGTCTGGCGATTTTCGCGATGGGACTGGTCTTCGCGTACATCCTGGCCGAGCGCTACGTCGAGCCGATTCACGCAGTTGCCTTTGCCGCCCAGAATATCGCCGCGCGCGGGCTCGAGCCGGTGCCCGAGGCGCGTCGCCGCGACGAAATCGGTTTGCTGACACGGAGCTTCAACGACATGGTGGCGCAATTGCGGCGGGCGCGCGAGCGCGAGCAGGAGCTCAATCGGCTCGAGCGGTTCACGGCGCTGGGGCAGTTGGCCGGTGCGCTCGCCCATGAGATCAAGAATCCGCTTAACTTCATCAGCCTGGCGCTCGACCAGTTGCGCACCCGCTACGGCCCGCAATTGCCACGGGGCCGCGACGAGTTCATGCGCCAACTGGTCATCATGAAGGATGAGATTCGGCGGCTCTCCGAGATGGTGCAGACCTTCCTGCATTACGGGCAGCCGATCGAGATTCATCCGGCGCCGACCGATCTGCACGGCCTGATTGGCGGCGTGCTGGCGCTGTCCGAGTCCAAGATGAAGAGCCAGGCAATCGAGGTAAAGGAAGAGGGCATGGAAGTGCCGGCGCTCCTCAACGTCGACGCCGAAAAGGTCCGGACCTGCTTCGTCAACGTGGTTGGCAATGCGACCCAGGCGATGCCGGACGGCGGCGTGCTGCGAATCAACTTCGCGCAAAACAACGGCGATTTCGTGGTCAGGTTTTCGGATACCGGCAAGGGTATCGATCCGCAACTGGTCGAGCACGTCTTCGAGCCATTCTTCACGACCAAGCGCGAGGGTATCGGCCTCGGCCTGTTCTTCTCGAAGGCGATCGTCGAAAAGCATGGCGGGACGATCACTATCGGTCCGAGCGATCCGGCACCGGGCACCACCGTAACTTTCACATTTCCGATCGGCGGGGTACAAAAAAGTGATGAGTCAGGCCTCCGTACTGGTGGTCGAAGATAACGACCTGGAACGGCATATAACCGCCGACACGTTGCGCGACGAAGGTTTCGCGGTCGAGGAGGCGCCTTTTGGCAAGCGCGCGCTCGAAATGCTCGCGCTCTCGCGCTTCGACGTCGTGCTGACCGACCTGATGATGCCGGGGATGTCGGGCGAAGAGCTGCTGGCCAAGGTCAAGCTGCAGTACCCTGCAACCCAGGTGGTGGTGTTAACCGCTCACGGCACGATCGACAGTGCAGTGCAGGCGATGAAGAATGGCGCTTTCTATTACCTCACCAAACCGACCGACCGCGAAGCGCTGGTGATGACGGTGGGCAAAGCGTCGGAACTCTCCAACCTGCAGCAGGAGAATCAGATTCTGCGGACGCAGATGGAGGGCAAACTGCAGGTCGAGGGCATTATCGGGCAGGATCCGGCGATCCAGGAAGTGCTCAAGATCGTGCGCAAGGTTGCGCCGTCGAATACCACCGTACTGATTCAGGGCGAAAGCGGTACCGGCAAGGAAGTTATCGCGCGCGGGATTCATCGGATGTCGCCGCGCGGCACGCGCCCGTTCGTCGCGATAAACTGTTCGGCGATTCCCGACAATCTGATCGAGAACGAATTGTTCGGCCACGAACGCGGGGCCTTTACCGGTGCGACTGAGCGCAAAATCGGGCTGTTCGAGAGCGCCGACAAATCGACCTTGTTTCTCGACGAGATCGGTGACCTCGGATCCGGCGTGCAGGCGAAGATTCTGCGCGTGTTGCAGGAGCGTGAGGTCAGGCGGGTGGGCGGCAACGAATCGTTCAAGGTTGACGTGCGGCTGCTCGCCGCGACCAATCATAATCTGGCCGAGGAAGTCGCCGAGGAGCGTTTCCGCGAGGACCTGTACTACCGCGTCAACGTGGTCACGATCACGCTGCCGCCGTTGCGCGATCGCCGTTCCGATATCCCGCTGCTCGCCAATCACACGCTCGTTCGTTTCAGCCATCTGGCCGAGGGGCGAATCAAGGAGATCAGCCGCGAGGCGATGGAACGGCTACTCGATTACTCGTGGCCCGGTAATGTGCGCCAGCTCGAGTCGGCGATCGAGCGCGCGATCCTGCTGTGCGAGGGCGACGCGATCACGCCGCGCGATTTGCCGCAGGAAGTGCTCACGCGCAAGAGCGCTGGCCGCATCGACCGCGCCCGCGGCAGCGACCGCTTCGAGATTCCCGCAGAGGGTATCAATTTCGAACACCTCGAACGCGATATCATTATGCAGGCGATGGAAAAGGCTGAGTGGGTCATCGCCAAGGCCGCCAAGATGCTCGGCATGAGCTATCGCACGTTGCAGTACCGCCTCGACAAATTTGCGATCAAGAAGCCGGAAGGCCGGGGTGGAACCGCTCCGGCGGAAGCTTGAGGCTGCAGCTCGGGACACACGACTTGCCCGCGATCAGGGCGAATCGTCAGTATTAAAGAGGTCGACTTTCTGTTTTACTTAGTGGGTTATGCGGTTTTGGCGAGGATCGGTGAAGCGGTTCGGAACGAAATCCCGCGAAGCGGCTAGATTAAATAGCCCGGTTTGGAGCGGGTAAGGGTGAATTTTGCCCCCGAATTATCGTCTGAATGCTTAAGAGTTCCGTCGTTGCCGCTATCGATCGGGGGCACGACGCTTCCAGGAGGAATGCATGAGTAAGACGTTCGCCGCCATCGCCGGTGGCGTGGGTTTGGGAATCTTAATCGCGTTTGCCAATGCGGGCGCTTTCCCGTTTTGGGATTCGAACGACGCTCAGGCTCAAACTAAAACGCAAACGCCGCCAATCACCAGTCAAGAACCGGCACCCGCCAATGCACCCGAGCCTAACGAGCGTACAGTTGCGTTACCGTCTTGGGCGCCGCTGGTCAAAGTCGTGATGCCGACCGTGGTGAACGTCGCCGTGGTGCAAGAGATTAAGTCTTCGGGCAATCCGTTCGCCGGACCCGGGGGTGGTGATGAGGGCGGTGCCGATCCGGGCGATCAAGGTGGTGACCAGGGCGGCGATCAGGGTGGCGGTGGTGGTCAGGGCGGTGGTAACGCACCGGGACCGGGCGGCAGTCCCTTCGGACAGAACAGCCCCTTTGGCGGCGGTGGCAACGGTGATCCCTTTGAGCAGTTCCGGCATTTCTTCGGCCAGATGCCCCACCAGTTCAAGCAGCGCGGACTAGGATCGGGCGTGATCGTTTCCTCCGACGGCTACATCCTGACCAACAATCATGTGGTCGGACACGCCGACGAAATCCGCGTCACTCTACTCGACAAGCGGGAGTTTACGGCCAAAGTTATCGGCAAGGATCCCAAGACTGACCTGGCGCTGATAAAGATCGATACCAATCAGCCGTTGCCGGCAGCCTCGCTCGGCGATTCCAACGTGACCGAAGTCGGCGATTGGGTGATGGCGATCGGCAGCCCATTCGGCTTCAACCTGACCGTAACCTCGGGCATCGTCAGCGCCAAGGGGCGCGCACTCGGTGGCAATTACGACAACTTCATCCAGACCGACGCCTCGATCAATCCGGGTAATTCCGGCGGACCGCTCTTTAACACCAGTGGCCAGGTAATCGGCATCAATACGGCGATCTACAGCAGCACGGGCAGCAACGCAGGTATCGGCTTTGCGATTCCGATCGATCTCGCGAAATCCGTGATGCAGCAGTTGAAGTCCAACGGACGTGTGGTGCGCGGATGGCTCGGGGTCGAGATTCAGGAAGTGACTCCGGAGCTGGCCAAGTCGTTTGGCCTTGCGGCGCCGACCGGAGCACTAGTTGCCGGCGTGCAGAAGGACGGGCCGGCGGCTAAGGCCAATATTCAGCGCGGCGATATCATTATCAAATTCAACGGCGAGACCGTGCACGACGAGCATGAATTGCCCGAGATGGTCGCGCAGACGGCGCTCAACCAGGCGGTGCCGGTCGAAGTGATTCGCGGCAACAAGCACATGACGATCACGGCGACGATCGCCGAGCTCAAGGACGAGCAGATCGCGAGCGCCAAGGGTGATGAGTCGCCGGGCACGAGCTGGGGGATGCAGGTGCAGGACATCACGCCCGAAATCGCGCAACAGCTCAATATGCCAAACGCCAAGGGCGTCGTGATCCGCAGCGTGCGACCCGATTCCGCGGCCGCCGAGGCGGGCCTCCAGTCTGGCGACCTCGTGCTCGAAATCGATCACAAGAAGGTCGCCACCGCAGACGACTTCGCGTCGATGGCGAAGAATGCCCAGAAGGATAAGAAGTCGGCGTTGCTGCTGGTCCAACGCGGCAGTTCGACGCTCTACACGGTGATTAGTCCGGAGGGCTGATCAGGCTTCGGTAACGATGTGCGAACTGAAGCAATCGTGTACAAGGTTCGCTCGTGTATGATTTGACGCGCGCGGGCGGTGGCTCAAGTAGCTGCCGCCCGCGCTGATTCTTGTCAGCGTGATTCGCCCGGAGCATTATTTTCCACGTGCAGCGACCTTCATTGACCATCCACCAGGAACCTTTAGGCTACGATGTAATGCCATCGAAACGAACCGTCAGGCTAAGCAGCGAATGGTTTCTGCCGAACCGCAAGTCGTAAGGCTATCAACAGAACCCAGCCGGATTAAGCCGGGATAAGCTCCACGATGGCTCGCAAGTACCGCCCAGATGCTGGCACACAGAGGCGTTCGCCTGCGCGCGGATTCAAGCGCAGGACTATCGCGTTTGGAAGGCGCGGCCCGCGGTCTCTCACAAATCGTCCGAAGCGGATGCTGCTGATTGTGATTCTGATCCTGATTGTCGGGCTTTTGATCAAGCGCGCCGGCACGCCCGCGCACGTACCGTCGGTCTTCTCTCAATCGGCCGGCTCCCACCCTTGACTCAGTCCGATTACGCCGCTGATCCAGCCGGATCACGACCGCGATTCATGCGACCCTGATTCAGAATTTCGTCGCGTCGCCGGTGAACATCCCGGTCGGTAGACCGTCGATGCTGCTTTCGTTCATATCGCGATGGTACTTGGCGAGATCGGTGTCGCTGCGCTTTTCCCAGTATCTCCTCAGCGTGTCGCGCTCGGCCAGGTTCTCCAGCCGCGGCACTGCGTACCCGCACGAGGTCATCGCCGAGTCGACGTCAATTTCCATTATCTGGCGCAGGCCGGGAGTGGCCGGAAACATCGCGAGATACTCATTCCATTTTTCGTCGCGCGGATGAATCGTGCGGCCGCGTCCGTAGATCCGCATGATACTCGGGTTCCGGCCGAACGAGCAGAACATGATCGTGATCCGTCCGTTCTCGTATAGATGCGCCGCGGTTTCGTTACCACTCCCCGTGATGTCGAGGTAGATGACACGCTTGTCACTGAGTACGCGAAACGTGTCCATCCCCTTGGGCGAGAGGTTGATGCGTCCCGCGCTCGGCGCCGTCGCAACGAAAAACATCATCTGCTCGGCGATGAATTCCTTGATTTCGGGCGTAATCACTTCGTACCACTTCGACATCGGCGTTTCCTCCCGGCAGTGCGACTACGCCCAAAACTTACTATACGCGGAGCGGGCAAAACCATCCTTGTTCAGCGGGGCGATTTGATAACATGCTGAGAATAACCCATTCGGAATACGACATTGAACGGTGGAAAAAAGAAGACCCGGAGAGTTGAAGCGATCAAGCGTCTGAATCGCAACACTAGCCGTACCCACCCCGCGCGATCTTCGACGAGCTGGAACTAGAGCTGATAAATGGTGAATGTGTTGCGCTTATGGTTGGTCGGGGTGGCCGGATTTGAACCGGCGACCACACGCACCCCAAGCGTGTGCGCTACCAGGCTGCGCCACACCCCGACCGTTACGGATCGTGACCGCTGTACCACGGGCGCGTCAGAAGTATAGCGGCACCACTACAGGAAAGACCATAACACCGTCGCCGTCTCGCGTCAGCGGGTACTACCTCGCTCAGCCCGGATCAAGCCGGCAACGACAGGCGATGCACGCCGCGCGGCGCGCTAGGCCTTTTTCTTCGCGGCCACGCGCGGGCGCCATTGGAAGAACGATCGTAAATCGATGGCGAAGGTCCATGCATTTCGCGGCTGATTGATAACGTGTATGATTTCGCTACAAATTGCTTCGGTCGAAACGAAATGATCGGGATCCTCATCGTGCGACGCGTCGGTCACGCGCGGCAGTCCCACCGCGCCATCGACGTCAAGCGCGACCGCATGGACGCCGCGATGCATGAATTCGTACGCAACTGACTCGGCGACCGCCCGCTGCGCTACCTTGGAGGCGTTGTAGGCGGCATATTGCGCGGGACCGCCGCGCGTTTCAGATCCGAGCACGAAGATGATCGTGCCGGCGCCGCGCTCCGCCATCCCGGCGACCACCGCCTGCGTGCAGAAAAACGGGCCGTAGCAATTGACCTTGAGCTGAAAGTCGAAATCCTCTTCCGTGATTTCGGAAAACGGCTTGCGCAGATAGGCTCCGGCGTTGTTGATCAGCACCACTATGGGGCCAAGTTCACGCTCGACCGTCGCGACCGCGGCTGCGACCTGATCGCGCTTGGAGACGTCGGTCGGCGTCACGATCGCCTTGCCTCCGGCCTTGTGAATCAGGTCCGCGGTTTCATCCAATTGCGATTTGGTGCGCGCGATTAATCCGCACGCATACCCTTCCCGAGCCATCCTCAGCGCGATGTCGCGGCCGATGCCGCGGCCGGCGCCCGTGATCAATGCGACTTTCGCTTCTGCCATGAGGCGCATGATAGCGTGATGACAATTTTCTTCAAGGCTGAAGCGCGTGGCTTGCAGCGAAAATATGCGCTTGGCGACGGTTCATGGGAGTGTTAGCTATTTATCAGGAGCGGCGCAATTCGATGAAAACGATTTCGTTACCAATCGTTCGCTCAATATCTCGCCTGATATCCTGCCAAATATTTCGCCGAAGATTTCGCCGAAGACTTCGCGTTGTTCGCCCAGTCGTTAGTCTCGTCGCGACAACGCCAGTCATCCTCATTGCGGCAATGGCGCTGGCGGTGGCGCCGCCAGCCCGCGCACAATCCGCCCTCGATTCCTCGGCGGTGTCGGACCCTGCATACGATGGGCCTCCGCCCGTCGCCGATCCTCCAGCGGACGTGCCGATCGAGGCCCACGTACCGCTGGCGACGGCGGCTAGCGCGTCCGCGTCCGATGATGCTGCCCCTGGAAATTCTGATTCGATGCGATTGGACGATTCGAGTGATGATGACGATGATGAGGACAGCGACAACGAGATTCCCGCAAACCAAGTCCTCGAGCTCCCCCAGGTGATCGACCCGGCCAGTGGGCAGCCCGCAGCTGCCACGGCTCAAGTCTCGACCGGTGACGATTCATCCTCACCCGATGAGGTAGGCGGCGTTGACGAGTATAAGAATGAGAACGATCCTGACTTCCCAGGTGCTTCCCTTCCTCAGGAAGCGTCGAATCCATATGCAGTCAGTGAATTTCGCGCGGTTCCCGTAAACCCGGTATTCCTTCCCCGGTACATTGTGGTCAGTCCAATGGGCGGGATTGCGCGCCCGGGCATGAACGGTATGAACACTGCAATCGGGACGAGCAGCCCGATGTTTCCGATGCGGCGCGGTTTTGCGCCAATTCAGGCCGGTTTTGGACTGCGCGCGTTTAGACGCTAACACCACCAGCCGACCCTAAGAGCCATTCCATCCCTGGGCCATTAGGTATATCTAGTAACCCTCACGGCGTTTCCTATGGCGGAAATTCTCAAAATCTTCAGGCGGCCAAGAGGCTGACCCCACCAATGCTGGTAACGATCGATGTGGGCAACAGCCACACTGTGATCGGGATTTACGAAGGCGAACGCCTGATTCAGCATTGGCGCATCTCGACCAATGCCGAGCGCACCACCGACGAGCATGGCGTGATGCTCAACGCGTTGCTGCAGGGCGCCGGGCTGAATACTCCCCTCAAGCCCGAGGGCGTGGTGGTGGCCTGCGTCGTGCCGCCGCTCAACCAGACTATCGAACTGCTTTGCGAGCGCTACTTCGGTTGTCAGCCGTTGATGGTTGGTCCGGGTATCAAGACCGGGATGCCGATTCTCTATGAGAATCCCAAGGAAGTAGGCGCCGACCGGATTGTCAATGCGGTTGCGGCCTACGAGCGCTTCGGGATCGCATGCATTGTGGTCGATTTCGGCACCGCGACCACCTTCGATTATGTGACCGGCCGCGGCGAGTACGTCGGCGGAGCGATCGCACCCGGCCTTGGGATCTCGATGAACGCATTGGTCGAGCATGCGGCCAAGCTCTATCGGGTTGAGTTGGTGCGTCCGCGCGATGTCGTAGGGCGCACCACGGTCGGCGCGATTCAATCTGGATTGATCTTCGGCTACACTGCGCTGGTCGACGGCCTGGTCGAGCGCATCGTGCGTGAGCGCGGCGAAAAGACCCGCGTCATCGCAACCGGCTCCCTGGCCGATCTGATCGCTCCAGAGTCGGAAACGATCGAGGAAGTCGACGAGTTCTTGACGCTAAAAGGCCTCAGGCTGATATTCGAACGCAACCGCCGCCTCTGAAGGGAAACCTCGGAAGGAGTCCTAGATGGAACAGCCCAAGCGCGTTGTCACCGATAACATGATGGGTCTCAAGCTGCCGGACCATGCGCGGCTTTCGCCACGAGTAGCGACAGTATTGGGACATAATCCGGGGCCCTTTACGGGACCGGGGACGAACACCTACCTGGTTGGCACCAGCACCCGTCCGATTCTGCTCGATACTGGCGTTGGCGTGGAGCGATGGGCCGCGAATCTACCAATCGCGCTGCGTGAGCACTGTCATGCCGACGAACTCGATCGCATCGTGGTCACGCATGCTCATGGCGATCATATCGGCGGCGTCAAAGACGCTCGTGAGCGCTTCGGAAATCTCGAAGTGCTTAAGAAGCCGTGGCCCGGCCATGACGATCCTGCCGGAATTCCGATTACGGCGATCGATCACGGAACTGAGATCACTACCGAGGGCGCGACTTTGCGCGCTGTGTTCACGCCAGGGCATGCGCCCGACCATCTGTGCTACTTCCTCGTAGAAGAAAAGGCCCTGTTCACTGGAGATGTAATACTGGGCGCTGGTACGACTATCATTCCCGATGATACCGGCGACTTGGGACAGTACATGGATTCGCTGCGGCGTCTGCTCGATCTCGACGTCGAGAAGATTTATCCGGCACATGGTCCAGTGATACCTGATGCTAAGAAGAAAATTCGTGAATATATCGCGCATCGTGAATTGCGCGAGCAACAGGTGCTAAGTGCGCTGCAGGACGGTCCGCTGGAAGTGATCGATATCGTCAAGCGGATTTACACCGACGTGCCCGAGTTCTTGCATAAGGCGGCAGCGCAATCGATGCGGTCGCATCTCAGGAAGCTGCGCACCGAAAATCGGGTTGTGGAGCATGAGAACCGCTGGAGGCTCAACTAACCATCACTGGGCGTGTGCAGCGATAGCGGCTAGCGCCGCTGTGCTGTTTGCGCTGGGGGGATACCGGGGCACGGTCTGGGCGGCAGATTCCGCCGCAGACACGGCAATATACGAACCGGTCGCGGCCGCCGCGGCGGTTTCGCCCACCGCAGCCGGCTCCGCTTCGGAGCCTGATAATACTCTGGCGCCGGTGGCCTCAGCGCCAGCCGTCTCGCATCCAGACTCGCCCTCGACGCCGCGCGTGACCACCGAGGTGATTGTACCCAGCTCGATGCCCGCGCCGTCTTACGTCAAAGAAGGTGCCGATCTCCCGCCTTCGACTACAGAGATCCCTCAAGCACCCGAGGCTCCGCAACCCTCCACCGCCGATGGAGCTCCAGAGCCCTCTACCGCGGAGATCGACAACGCGGCCGACGCCCAGGCCATCTATTACCAAGCGCATCAGAACCCGCAAATGATCGATCCGCAATTGCATTCGCTGCAGGAATTCATCAACGAGGGCGACGAAAGCTCGCCGCTCGGCGTCGAGTTGCGCGAGGAACGGCGCAAGCTAAATTCGGGCGAGATCGCCGATGGTCTAACGATCGTCGACGTGCGCAATGGCAGTGCCGCCGACAAGGGCGGGCTGCATCCCTGTCGGCACATCGCACGCAACGTCCTGCAAGGTGTCGCGCTTGCAGCGGCGTTATTTTTTCCGCCGGCGGTACTAGCGGTGCCGATCCTCGAGCAGGTCGGCGTTGGCGAAACCTACGATATGATAATTGGAGTTGACGGTACGCGGGTGGTCAACTTTCTGGACTTCGAAGACCGCATGCGCGACGTTCAGCCCGGCGAGATCGTCTACCTGAGCATCGTTCGCAACGGCGATCGGATGCAGGTTCCATTGCACGTAGGAAGCTGGCCGCCGTAGGGTTTTTGACGTCGCGCCGCAGAGTTTTTGACTTCATCGCGAAATTGCGCTTTACCTCTTGATCGGTTCGCGCTAAAAGGATTCGTCCGTTGAGGCGGTGTGCCCGGCGAGATATGTTCGCGAGGTAGATTCAGGCGATAGCGCCTGCAGCGAAAGACATAAGGTTGAGCTCCAAGCCTGGATCCGCACAAGGACCGGGACCCTGAGCGGACTTGAGCGCGTAGGTCGATTTGCGCTTTCGATGCGGGGTTGCCGGTTAGTGCGGCTCCGCATTTCCCGTGTCGGATGGAAAGGTGCAGAGACCATGGCGAAAGATAAAGTCCGCGTTACCGACCTTGGCCGTATGAAGGCCGAGGGCATGCCGATCACGATGCTGACGGCCTACGACTTTCCCTTCGCGCGCATCTTTGACAATGCGGGCGTTGACATGCTGCTCGTTGGCGACAGTCTGGGGATGGTCGTGCAAGGGGCCGACAGCACGCTGCCGGTCACGCTTGACGAGATCATCTATCACACTCGCATGGTCGCGCGGGGACGCCGGCGCGCTGTCGTCGTGGCCGACCTGCCGTTTCTGACCTATCAGGTCAGCGTCGAGCAGGCGCTTGCCAACTCTGGCCGCCTCATTAAGGAAGGCGGCGCCGAGGCGGTCAAGCTCGAAGGTGGTATCACGATGGCCGAGACCATCCGCCGCGTGGTCGATATCGATATCCCCGTGATGGGCCATATCGGCCTTACGCCACAATCGATCCACCGCATGGGTGGCCATCGCGTGCAGGGGCGTCGCTCGGGCAAAAGCGCCGGATGCCGGGAACGTCTATTGGAAGACGCCGCCGCAGTCGAGCAGGCTGGCGCCTTCGCGATGGTGCTGGAGGGCATCCCGGCGGAGCTGGCCCGTGAAATCACCGAACGCGCTGGAATTCCGACAATCGGGATTGGCGCCGGAGTCGAATGCGACGGCCAGGTGCTGGTGATGCACGATGTGCTCGGACTGAGTGAATCGTTCCTGCCGCGCTTCGCCAAGCCCTACGCCAACCTGTGGCAGGACGCGTCGGCCGCAGCGACTAGCTACATCCGCGAAGTGCACGAGCGCACCTTTCCAACGCCCGAGCATAGCTACGGTCTCAAGGGAGCCTGACCGCAGTGGAAATTATCGCCTCGCCCACTGAGATGCAGCGCTGGTCTGAGAATGCGCGCCGCCATGGAGAGACGCTCGCCTTCGTGCCGACGATGGGTTTTCTGCATGAGGGCCATCTCACGCTGATGCGCGAGGGTCGCAGACGCGCCACGCGGCTCGCGAGTTCTCTCTTCGTCAATCCGACTCAGTTCGCCCCCAACGAGGACTTCTCCCGCTATCCGCGCAATTTCGACGGTGATTGCAAGCTCATGCGCACGGTCCCGGTGGACGTACTGTTTGCACCCGAACCCGAAGCGATGTTTCCGAAGGGCTCGCAGACCTGGGTCGAGGCGACCGAGGTGACGAAGGGGCTATGCGGCGACCATCGCCCGGGCCATTTCCGCGGCGTCACCACGGTGTGTGCCAAGCTCTTCAATATCGTGAAGCCCCATGTTGCGCTCTTCGGCGAGAAGGATTTCCAGCAATTGCGCGCAATCCAGCGAATGGTGGTCGATTTGAATTTCGACCTCCAGATCATTCCGGTGGCAACAGTGCGCGAGCCCGACGGTCTCGCGATGAGTTCCCGCAACGCCTACCTTGAGCCCGAAGAGCGCAAGCGGGCGCTCGCGCTCAACCGCGCACTCCGCGCGGCGTGCGAAATTCTCGCGCGTGGCGCGCAGACCACCGCGGACCTTGCGGGCGCGGCGCGGATGGTGCTCCAGCAGACGCCGGGTTTGGAAATCGAGTACGTCGACGCGATAGATGCGGAAACGCTCGCACCGATGGATCGAATCGATCGGGCAGTTGTGGTCGCAATCGCGGCGCGCGTCGGCAAGACCCGCCTCATCGACAACGTGGTGCTGTTGCCGTCGTCCGAGCCTGAATCGCTCTCCTTGTCCAGCATAAGGTGAGCCTGCGATCCGAGCTAATGAGCGGCAAGGTGCTTTGTGATTTTTCGGTTGGCGAGTTCGCGCAGCGACCGCGGATGACGTCACCGTATAAGTGAATCGCGCGACCGTGAAATTTGCAGCGGCGTGCAGAATGTGAGGAGTAGTTTTTGGCTATGCGCATCATGCTTCGTTCCAAGCTTCATCGCCTACACCTGACCGGCGCGGACCCTGACTACGAGGGCAGCATCGCGATCGATACCAACCTGCTCGCCGCAGCGGGAATTATCGAGAACGAGATGGTTCATGTCTGGAACGTCACCAACGGCGAGCGGCTGGAGACCTACGCAATCAAGGCGCCCGCGGGTTCCGGCGAGGTTGCGCTCAATGGAGCGGCGGCGCTGCGCGGCAAGGCCGGCGATATTATCATCGTGGCGACCTTCGCGCCGATGGATGAAGTTCGCGCCCGTCGCCACGTGCCCACCGTAATTCACGTCGACGAGCAAAACCGCCCTCGCGAACTGGGCCTCGTCCACACCGGGTGACACACCTCGGGCCGTTAACACGGATTATATCTCGGCGTGCCTGACCAACGCGTTCGTGAGAGCCTCCGCGGTTGAAGCGCGCCGTGGGCGCTCCCGGCCGAGAGCAGTGAGCCGAGAACAGCCCGGTTAAGCTCGCCTCCGACAATCGTCTTGTGCATATCGATCGGACCCTGCGTGTGACTCCGGGATTTCGGATCGGCTATGCTCTATCGAAGATTGGTCGATGCCTCGGCGGCTTACCAGCCAGCGTGGGGTTGGAGAGTGGGGATGAAACCGGCAGTGAACGCCGATCAGACTAACTTAGTAGAAGCCACTCCGAATGGCGCGTCCACTTATGAACCCATCAGCAGTGTTTGGGAAGGGAGCGACGGAGACTTACTCGAAGCGATGTTTCAGTTTTACGCTACCATCCCGCCTGAACCGATCCTCGACTCGACTTACAATGCCGGACGATTTTGGAAGGGTTCAAAACGTGAGGTTGTGTCGATGGACATCGACCCGCAACATCAGCCGATGATCGTTGCGGACAATCGGAAGATGACGGGCGTACCGTCGGCCAAGTTCGGAGCCGTTGTGTACGATCCGCCCCATGTTGGACCGCAAGGACGCGATAAGAGCAGAAAGCGATTCGATGTAGATTTTGGGGCGACAGTCGAGTGTGGCAAAGATCAGGACTGGAACTTGAGCTATCTCTATCCGGCATTCTTGAAACAGGCCAAGCGGGTATTGAAACCCGAGGGCTTGTTACTAGCGAAGATCACCGACATGGTGAATAACCACAAATCGAAATGGCCGCATTGCGACTTTATGCGAATGGCCGAAGAAGCCGGATTTACCGTGTGCGATCTGATTGTCAAGATTCGTAATGGACCGATGGTTTCAACCAAGTGGAAAGAGGCCCATCATGCTCGCAAGCGCCACTGCTTCTGGATCGTATGCCGCAACGGCAACGACTGCGAACGCCAATAATCGCTATTGTTCAGATTTTTGGAAATAGCTTGTCAAATTTGCTGACCCGCTCAGGAGTCCCAGGGCGGCCCTTTCCGGGCACTTTGCTTCCAAAGCCAGTCGTATTCCATGCGGGATTGTAGTGAACGATTAAGGCATATTCAGCCGCGAACACCCACCACTCACTCGCAAGGGTCAAGTATCGGCATTTCATGTCGGCGAGGTTAAGACCCTGCACACCTCTAATCTTGCTGACATGCTCATTGAGGCGAGCGCGCAAGGTTCGCTCGCTTTTAGTGGTTCCTTTCGACGCTTTGCCAAGATAAACGGGGGAGCGATTGTCCCCGTGATACAGCGCATATATTCCGCTCAATCGCGGACCGACGTTTTTTTCTAAACCTAAAAGTGGGCTGTTTTCCAACTTCTCTACGACTTGATCTCGAATGCCGCGGTCGAGGTCGAAATCGAAGTGGTGCGGATCGTCTTTTGTCTCTGGCGCAGCCATCGAGGCCGACAGTAGAAAAATCTCGGCCGAATTTCAAATTAGGACACTACCGAAAGGTTACCCACTGGCGGTGGGCGGTCGCGTCGGTTAAAAATTAATGATTCAATCGGCGCTTCGCGCGCGGGTTGGGGATGGGTTCGCGACGAAGATGGAATTTCCCAGGATCAAGCGGCTACCGCCCTATGTATTCAACGCGATCGGTGACCTATGCCTCAAGGCCCGGCGCGCCGGCGAGGATATCATCGACTTCGGGATGGGTAATCCCGATGACGCGACGCCTTCCCATATCGTCAATAAGCTGATCGAGGCTGCCTCCAAGTCCGCCAATCATCGCTACTCGGTCTCGCGCGGTGTCTACAAACTCCGGCTTGCGATCTGCGATTGGTACAAGCGGCGCTATGGCGCCGAATTTGATCCCGACTCCGAGGCCATCGTCACCATCGGTTCGAAGGAGGGTATCGCGCACCTCGCGCTGGCGATCCTCGACCAGGGCGATGTCGTGCTCGCGCCGACTCCGACCTATCCAATCCATCAGTACGGATGCGTTATTGCGGGGGCGCAGGTGCAGGGCGTGCCGGTGCGCAATGGCGAGGAATTCTTCGACGAGATGATGAACGTCGTCAGCCGCTGCTGGCCGCGCCCGAAACTGCTCATCATCAACTTCCCGCATAATCCGACCACCGCGATCGTCAACCTCGCCTTCATGCAGCGGATTGTCGATTTCGCACGCGACAACGACATCCTGGTGGTGCATGACTTTGCGTACGCCGACCTCTGCTTCGATGGTTATCGCGCGCCTTCGATCATGGAAGTGCCGGGTGCGCGCGAGGTCGCGGTCGAGTTCTTCACACTCTCGAAGAGCTACAACATGCCCGGATGGCGGGTCGGCTTTGCCGTCGGTAATCGTGAAATGATCGCGGCGCTAGGGCGGCTGAAATCGTACTTCGACTACGGTATGTTCGCCCCGGTGCAGGTCGCGGCGATCGCGGCGCTCAACGGGCCGCAGGAATGCGTCGGCGAAATCGTCGAGATGT
>Ga0182024_10004121_pt1 | contig 33839 bp, 35 predicted proteins | sample P32metaG_FD_120480 | JGI IMG/M metagenome (GOLD analysis project Ga0182024, IMG submission 120480) | Permafrost microbial communities from Stordalen Mire, Sweden - P3-2 metaG (Illumina Assembly) | ecosystem: Environmental > Terrestrial > Soil > Wetlands > Permafrost | place: Sweden: Stordalen... | reverse complement strand
GCGTCAAAGTTTCCGACCAACAGATGGAGGCACTTTCCCTCCATCCACACGATACTCAACCCAAGCGAAACTATACTCTGCGTCCTCGCTAAAATGGGAAGTTATTTTTGAGTGGTCCCTTAGCTTGATTGCCCAATCTCGTGATACCTCACGCTTGAGAATGATCTCGACGACGAGCTTCGTTTGGTCGTCTGGGGATCTGACAGCGATGTCGGCAATGCTTTTCATGTTAGTGGAGTCTGTGAGTTAAGTCTTACATGCTCAGTATAAGCCGTAGTGGCCCGGATGTCACGGCAAGCCTGCACCCCTGAACCTGCGGACAAGTTGTATGGCCAAGGACCATGTCGCTCTGGGGTGTCGTAGGGTGTGTAATGACGGTGCGCACTAGCTGCTTTCCGACACGGATGGTGGCAATGATTCTAGGGTGACCAGAAGAATTGCCGTCGCTATGCGAGCCCGCACACACAGCAACGTGATGATGCACGTTAACTGAATGATTGCAAAAACCAGTCTGAATTGACTGGCAATATCGCAAAGCCAAACACCCGAAATGTATGCCGCGATCGCAGCTGCACTCACGAATATTCCCAGAGACAACACCAAGGCGCTGATCAGCTTCTCTATCTTGGTATTGATTATTGGATTTCGCATGGCGATCCACAGTGCTTGTAAAGTATAATCCGCACAAGGGCTGGATAGAATTGAAGCATGAAACAAATCTTTCTGACCGGTGTCGCGCTTTTGGCGTCTGTGCTCATTGGTTGCGCATCGACTGCACGGGGAGTTGATCCCGAGATGGCATCCAGACCGCTGCCCAAAGCCGCCGCAGATGAAAGCGTGGTCTCATTGATGCCAACCAAAGTCACGCGGTTCGGCAGAATTCACATCTCGTTCAATGCGAACGGCCGACCATTGATTGAAGAGCCGAAACCCGTGAAACTCGTTCGGGGAGAGCTGCTAGTCGGTAACGAGCACGCTGTCTTCTACCTGCCGTCACATGGACCATATTCGCTTACTACTGCCAAGAGCGATTCCTTCGAGAACACGAGCACAGCAATCAGTGTTGACGCCAATGGCGACAGTGAGCTCGACGACTGCGAAACTTGGTGGTCTTCGTTTCCTATCCGCCTGGGCGATCGCATGTTTGAGATCAAGGAGATCGATCCGGGTGCTCAGTGGATCCTTTTGGCTAAGTCCTCGGCGCCTTTGTCAGGAGTGGTCACTGGTAAGCCTTGCCCACCATTTGAATTCAGCACCACGGATGGAAAGAAAGTATCACTCAAAGACTACACAGGAAGCGCGCTCCTGCTAGACATCTGGAGCATGACTTGACACATCTGCATCGAAGAAATGCCCCTCGTGCAGGGGACCCAGCAGAAATATGGCAAAGACAAATTCCAGGTACTCATGCTTAGCGTCGACCGTAATTACGACATTCCAGAGGCAGAGGCGATCGAGACAGACAAAAAAAGAATGCAGCATCAAAACGTCGACTGGCCGAATGTGTTGCTACCGCATGGATTCCAGGATACCCAGCAGCTGTTCAATCTTGATGGTTATGGACTGACCTTGATCGGTCCTGATGGAACTGTCCGCGGAATACATCTTCAGCCTGACGAGGTGGACCGCTTGGTGGGGGATATGTACAAGTCTTAAAGAGATTCCGTCAATTGAGGAGCTTGGGCTCCTCTGATGAACTCATTTACATTACAAACTTAAGGTATCGCATGTGGTGCTATGAAAAACAAGAAAACTGACATTCATGATAAATCCGAACCAAAAGAAGAGTTGTTCAAAGTCTTTCTCCACAACGATGATTACACGAGTATGGAATTTGTCGTTTTCATTCTCATGTCGATCTTTGATAAATCGGGGGAAGAAGCAAAGAAGCTTATGCTGCAAGTTCATAATGAGGGGCAGGGCGTCGCGGGCGCCTATCCATTTGCTATCGCGAGCGCAAAGGTATCCGCAGTGATTGAGATGTCGAAAGCGAAAGGGTTTCCGTTCCGGTGCACGACGGAGAAGCGGATTCATAACCTAGATTGCGACGTGGTGACAGAGAAAGAGAACAAGCACGAGCTTCCCTCTAGCTGGATCATGGCCGGAAGCCATCCGGACGATTACGAAGTCGGAATCGACAAGAGCGTGTTCCATAGCGGCACTCGAAGCCCCTTTGTGAAGCATGCAATCGAGGATCCACGAGGGTTCGGCACACTGATGCAGCAGTCTTCACCAGACCAGTATTTTCGAAAACGAATGCGCGTGAGAATGTGGGTCAAAACCGAAGAGGTTGAGGGGAAGGTTCAACCTTGGATGAGTGTAGACGGGACCGGGCGCGGAAAAATGTTGGGCTTCGATAACGCCTGCAACAGGCACATTGAAGGCACCACAGACTGGCAAGAGTTTGCAATCGTGCTTGATGTGCCTCATGAGAGCACCAACATTGCCTTCGGTATCGTGCTGTCCGGAAGAGGAAAAGTGTGGATTGACGATCTCAGCTTTGAAGAGGTCGGCACTGACGTACCGACAACCGACTGCCCATGCCAGACCGGTCACCGTGGCAGCCATCGGAGTGCAAAGAATCTCAACTTCGAAGAATAACTTGATTTTTGAGTCTACTGTCCTTTGGGATTCGCAACAGAGCCAACGAAGACGATTGCTCCTGTGCCTTCGTCCTTGATCAGGAAGACAAAAGGATGATCCACATTAACAACTATAGGTGGGGGTGGGGGACCACCTGGCATAGCAGAAGAGCCAAGCATTTCCACAGCCGTCACAGCTGCAGCCACTGTGCCTGATTCATCGACATCTATATAAGTCTCATGGATAACACTCGACAGATAAGCATTCTTGCCTTGACCTAAATCGACCATGTTGGAGAAGTTAGCTTGTCCCTGGTCAAATGCTGATGCCATACCCATCTTAGATAACACTTTACCTAGATCCGTATCAAATGCGATTTTGAATTTCGGTAACTTCAATATGATCTCATTGGGATAATAACTGTTGGTTATTGTTGTATTGAGGGTATCGTAATTCAGTGTCTTGATAAACGTTGAGAGAGCTACTCCCTGCGCAGGCAGAGCGACATACATGCTCATTTTCTGATTTGGCCCATATGGCAATCGAACGACCTCAAAATTAGTCCCCTTGCCATATGAAAAGTCATTGCTACTATCGTCGATATACATAGTTGGCACGGATATTTTGTTTTTACTGTCCAAATGAAAATCTGACGGCTTCGTATTGGCAGATTGAAAGGGCGTTGTCCAGAGCCCTTTAAAATACACTGCATTCAAGAGCACCATGATTGCATTTGCATCGAGACTGTTAATTATCTGAGTTATCTTGCCTTGTGTAGCCTGGCTGCACCAGGAATTTATTGAGCCCATCGTAGCTGGATCTGTAAAATTGGCACTGTGTAAAGATGCAGAAAAATACTGTTGAATCGGTGCCAAATAGTTTTTCTTAAAGGTCACGTTCTGGTTGGACCATAGCGCATCTGCAATTGATAATGTGATGTTCTGATTTTTTGCGGAGAGAATTTTGTCTAGTTTCGAGCATGCTTGATTGAGCTGCAGAATGGTGAGACCACTGAGATTGAGTACTTTTGCCATTTCTTGCCTGGTTGTTCCATCCGCTCCCTCATACACCATCTGTAGTGCCATCGCCACACTTAAGGGTGATACAAATGTGTTGTTCTGTCGACCGCTGGCGACAGATTGAAACAAACTTAGTCCAAAGCGGTTTGTCTTGTCGACATAGCCCGTTGTGCTTACTGGAGCTGTTCCTGAATCAGCGAGTGCTATCTGGCAACAAGTCTGCGATACCATGCCAAATGTCAGAAAGAGGGTAGAAAACAAGCGAAGTCTCTGTCTGCTCATAAACCCCGCATTAAAACCAGCGAAACAACAGGTGATGTTACACGCTTGGCGAAGTCAAGCATGGCGTATTCGATAAATTGGTAGTTTACAATCCCTGGCAATTGGTAATGCACCATTTTAAAACAGCCGCGGCACCACAGTAGGATTTCGAAATTAACGGCGCCGGTATAACTTGACTATTGTGGTGCTAGGCTCTACGGACTCCCATGCACCATATGCAGTGCCGAGAAACTTTAGGGCAAAATTTCAAAAATCTCCGGGCATTTTTGAACCTCCCCCTTTGATCGTTGTAATAATAGAAGCAATTCTTTTGTACAATCGGGTATAAGCATTCGATTCTATACGAGTCAATAGGCTATAGCCATTTAAAATGTTTAGTATTAATCGGCTATATTAAATTAATCATTTGCAGTATAATTGGTTATAACCAATCGATAAGGTGTAGGAAGATGGCTAAATTCGGTGCCAAGCTCAGAAGAAGACAGTTGGATGGATCTCTGCTCCCTTACAGAGAGCTGCCTAAGCTCCCGCGTGGCTACATACGTGAGATTCGCGACGCCCTGGAGATGAGCAGCTACCAGCTTGCTGCTCGCATCGGAATTACCCAGTCGTCGGTAATTGAGATGGAGGAGAATGAGCGCACCGGCAAGATTTCCCTGAAGACGCTTGAGCGTGCGGCCGCTGCCTTGGGCTGCCGGTTGATATATGGCTTGGTGCCGAACGATTCGCTTGAGGAGCAAGTTTTGCTGCAAGCAAGAAGCAGAGCCAATGACATTGTCTCTCCAGTTGCTCGAACAATGGCGCTTGAGCAGCAAGCGACAGATGCAGGTGTTCAAGAGGATCTTATTAAAGAGTTGGCTGAAGAAATTCTGCGCAAAGGTGGCCGCGAGTTATGGAAGGGGCATTATGGCTGATGGTACCTCCCTTCCAGAAGGCGCGACGCCTCTTGATCTTGATGAAGCAGCCGGACTGATTCCAGGTCTCACTACTCGTGGAGAGTTGAATGCATATGAACAGCGAAACATCGTCCAGGCGGTTATATGGTCTCGCCGAAGCACGAAGTTAAGGCAGAGTCTATTCAGCATTGACTCGCTAAAGTTGTTGCACAAGCGAATGTTTGACGAAACCTGGAAATGGGCTGGCACGTTCAGAACTACAGGAAAGAACTTGGGCGTGGAGCCCTACCAGATCCAAACGCAACTGGCCAATCTTTGTGCTGATGGAAACTATTGGCTTGAGAACCAGGTATTCTCAATTGATCATTGCGCAATCAGATTTCATCATAGGCTCGTTAGCATTCATCCATTTCCAAATGGCAATGGACGCCATTCTCGGCTCGTTGCTGACCTGTTGATGTTTTATGCAAGAAAACCGATTTTTAGTTGGGGAGGTTATTCTTTAGATGTCGAAGGGGTTACAAGAACACAGTATCTGGCGGCATTGAGAGAGGCTGATAAAGGGAAATACGAGCTCCTCATGAAGTTTGCTCTTGGGGGGTGAATCAAAAGTGAACGACCCAGCCGCTAATGTTTATTGGCTTTCTTTATCGCTTCTGCGTCTTCTCGTGTCTCTGTCGTCGCTGGCGCTGTTTTGGTCGGCGGCGCGGTAGCAGGCAAATCTGCCGCATTGGCGAAGTCTGTGTTGAAGACGTTCATTACCGCATTGATGGCGGCGGGATCATTGAAGAGAAGTCCCATTTCACGATTAGGTTTGACCTTGCTGGTGTCAACGTTTGCTTTATTGAGACCGGCGATTTGATGCGCAGATTGGAATGAGAAATTGACGGAGCCGAGGTATCCAACTGGTCCATCCGGAGTCATAACGACAATCGTCTTCAGGTGCTCGTACGGGTGCGTCGGCGAGTCTGGATTTTCACCTGGCGCAGGATTGGGCATCCATTTTGCCTGTACGCCACCGGTCTGCATGGCTTTGAGATAAGGATAATTGAAGGACGGGTTTGGATTTTCGTCCTCTTCCGGTCCTAAGACTTTAACTGGAATACCATGAGCGGCGACATCGAGCAATGCTTGCTGGATTACAGGGTCTCCCCAGTTTTCCGAGTCGCAGACGACCCAGCCTTTCTTCGGATCGGGATCGACTGAGTAGATAAGCCCTGACAGCTTATCTTCGGCATTGACGGGGCTTACCACAAGGGCTGGATCGAGCCCGGTAGGTGTGTTGGTTGTTCCATTTTTGGCGTTTATCACATCGGCATTAATTACGTCATTCACAGATTTGTAAATGCCCGAATCATTTGTAATGAATTCTATGTCGCGCGCGTTTTCGTTTGTGAGATTCATGGAGCCAATGATTGTTCTCTGGCCGTCTTTGGTACTGTCAATAGTCGCCGCTTTGGAGTGTGAGATGTTGAAACCAGCAGAACTATATTCCCAAGGTACTTTGCCGTTGGTCAATATCTGCAGCTGTTGCTTGGAAAAGGGCGACTGCATATTCTTTAAGTCTTCAATGATGTTGACATTACTTCCGGCTTTCTTGGCGGCTACCAGTGCATCATTGTCTGCGGTGGTCGAAACGCGGAACCATTCCCCATTGACAGATTTATCGCCCCTCGTTATCGCGGTATCGATGGGACCGTGTTCATTGGCTGCCGGACCGATTATTATTTGCTGAATAGATGGATAGTGGGTTGGTAGCTGCATCTCTGGCGGCAAAGGACCTGCCAGCGGAAATTTGGGCGGAGGAGGTAGTCCATCCGAGAAGTCCGGTGTCACGGTGGCTTCTGTTTGCTTTGCTGGGTGCCCCTTGCGCGGATGTTCCGAAGACGCAAATGCGTTTTGCTCGCCCATTTAATCTTTCCTCTTCTGAGTAGAATCTGTGGCACCTGAGTCACCAACTGCAATGTACACCGCTGCCCGGCGGTGAGCAATCGTGAAACTACGATAAGGCTCGTGGTTTTAATGCGTTGCGGGATTGTGTAATTTAACAGTCGTGGTTATGGGCGGCGATCTGTTGATGATGTGCCTAAGTCGGCATCAAGGAACGAGTGCAACTTTTGCTTCAGGTAGTCTCGTTGTGCCGCCATAGAGAGGAAATCGTCTGTGCTTGCAATCTTGCCAGAGCGAATCCAATATGTCCTAGCTGCAACCGGTGCCTCGCCAAAGATCCTTGTCATATCGTGAAATGAGACTGCATCTGCGTTTAGAACAATCAATCGGAAATGCTGACTGGCAGGAAGCTGCAGCTCTGCTGCGAGCGCGCGAAGTGTTACCACCGCCTGGGATCGATTGATATGGTATAGGGTGACGACTGCAAATTTAAGATCCTGGATCTCTCTGCATTCGCGTTCATATACTTCCAGTTGGGCTTCAGGTAGTCCCTTGCAATTCTTTAGTACTGATTCCGAAAAGGAATCATAGTTAGAGAGGTCGGGTAGTACTAGCGTTTCGAGCAGCGAAAACTCCCGAACTCTTTCCCATAGGAGTTTGATAAGGGGAGCGTTGTAGTATCCGCGATCACTGTGGATGAGCACTCCATGCTTAATCCAGAAAGCCTCACCCCAACCCCCACTGCTTGGGAAAGGTCCGTAAATCTTAGTGAAGGCTGCAAAATCTAGGGTATCAGTGTCCAGAATTACAAGCTTCCAGGAGGAATCTAATCCTCCCTTAAATGCTGCTACAAGATTAGTAAGGGAGGCTTTTGAGTATCCACTCCAGTGTGCACGAACAAGAACTACGGCGCAGTCGAGAGACTCAGGAGTTGGGAATCCGTTGTCCAGCTCGATGACTTGCCGTTGATCAGGTCCGAAATCAGGTGACACTTATTCAACCTTTTCAATTCTGTGCGGGCAGCAGAAATTATCCCAGAAAATTCAATGTAGCAAGCCGCCAGTTACTTGCCGCTCGAGTTCTGGTTATTGACTAACTCGCGCGCGCGTTCGGCTGCTTTGACGACAGCCTTGATTAGTGTCACCCGCAGTTTGCCTTCTTCAAGTTCCATCAAACCGTCGATGGTGCATCCGGCTGGAGTAGTGACCATATCTTTCAACAACGCAGGATGCGCTTTTGATTCCAGCACCATGCGCGCGGCTCCGTACATTGTCTGGGCGGCAAGCAGAGTGGAGACTTCTCGCGAGATGCCCAGCTTGACTCCGGCTTCAGCTAGAGACTCGATCACCACATAAAGATACGCCGGTCCACTTGCCGATAAAGCGGTAACTCCATCCATCAACGACTCATCAACATAAACCGTCTCACCGACAGATTTGAAAATCTTTTCCGCCATCGATTTATGGGCCGCATCTGCATGCGAGCCGGCTGACAAGCCGGTCATGCCGGCGTTCATTACGGCCGGCGTATTGGGCATGGCCCGCACTACTGGTATCTCCTGCGGTATCCTATCCTCTACGAACTTTGTCGTCACAGACGCTGCCACCGAAATAATCAATTGGTCTTTGCGCAGTTCGGCGTGAATGTCTTTCAGCACCAGGTCCATGTTTTGCGGTTTGACGGCGAGAATAATAATGTCACTTTCGCGCGCCAACTTTTTATTGTCGAGAGTCGCTTCGATTCCCAACCGATCTTTTATGCGCACCAGTGAAGCTTCGTGATGCACACTACCTGTAATATCACTCTTCTTCACGCCGCCTTGTTTCAGAAGTCCTGAAATCAAAGCCTCTCCAAGTTTTCCTACCCCTATGACGCCCAGTTTCTTTCCTTCCAGCATATTTTCTTCCTGATCAAACTACTAAATATTTTTGTGCAAAAACGCTTTGGCGTCTTTTCCAACATAGTCCGCTACGATCTGTCCTTTGCCAACGAGTTTGTACTTGTAAGTGACCAATCCCTCGATGCCCACAGGACCGCGGGGGTGCATCTTGCCCGTGCTGATGCCGACTTCGGCACCAAAGCCATATCTGAAACCGTCGGCAAACCGAGTGGATGCATTGAGAAATATGCCGGCTGAGTTTACCTGAGCGAAGAACTTGTCGAAGCTGGGAAGATTTTCAGTAATCATCGCCTCTGTGTGATTGGAGCCATGTTCATTGATGTGAGCAATTGCTTCATCCAGGTCGTCGACTGTTTTGATGGCCAGAACTAGGTCACCGTATTCAGTGCTCCATTGTTCGGGCGACATAAGCTCAAAGGTGAAATTAGGATTGAGATGTTTTGCCGTCTTGCTATCGCAGCGGATTTTTACATGCAGCTTTGACAGGCTGCCCGCCAGTATCGGCAAAAATGCAGCAGCCACATTTTTGTGCACTAGAACTGTTTCAACTGAATTGCATGCTGCGGGGTATTGGGCTTTGGCGTCGCAAATAATTCTGTTCGCTTTGTCCAGATCCGCTGCTTCATCCACATAAATGTGACAGATGCCTTCCGCATGTCCCAATACAGGGATGTCCGTGTTCTCCTGGATGTGTTTCACGAGCGCTGAGGATCCACGCGGAATGATCAAATCGACATACTGATGCGCTTGCAGCAGTTCGGCCACTTCAGAGCGAGAGCTGAGCAAAACCAGTGCGTCGCCTGGCAAGCCGCTCTCGGTCGCTGCTTTCTTGATGCATGCGAAAAGCGCGCGATTGGAGTTCTCTGCTTCGGCACCACCTTTGAGGATTACTGCATTGGCGCTGCGCAGGCAAAGGGCGGCAATCTGAGGCAGAGCATCAGGCCGGGCCTCAAAGATCACTCCGACCACACCTATGGGACAAGTGATGCGAAATAGTTGCAGATCGTGGTCCAACTCTCTGGCTAGATCGACTTTGCCGACGGGGTCACCAAGGGCGGCGATCTGCTCGATGCCTGTACAGACTGCCTCCAGCTTGAATTCGTCCATGTGCAGGCGGTCAGCCATTGACTGGCTTATAGCGCCATTCTTAACCAAATCTTTGGCGGCGGCAACATCTTTTTGATTAGCCTGGAGAATCTCTTGCTTGTTCTTTCTGATCTGGCAAGCGATATTGGCAAGGGCTGATATGCGCATGTTGTCAGGCGTGGAAGCCATTGCAGCAGCCGCCGCTTTAGCTTTGTGCGCCAGAACTTTTACCGGAGCATCTTCTTTCGAGATAACCATGCTTTTGTCCTATGACTCCAGGAAAGCGATATTATCACGAGTGATGAGGGCGTCGTAGTTTCTGCTCTCGATCACTTCATTTATGATGTTGGAGTGCAGTCCGGAGATTTTTTTTGCCTCGCTGCTGGAGTAGTTGACTATGCCCCGGGCGAACTCCGTGCCTGCCGTGTCCATGACGCTGACGACATCGCCACGATCAAACGAGCCTCGCACTTCGGTCACTCCGGCAGGCAGAAGGCTTGCTTTTCTGTGCATGAGCGCGTTTTGAGCACCCTCATTGACGACAACAGCAGCTTTCACTGTGGTGGCAAAGGCGATCCATTTCTGCTTGCCTGAGAGAATTGGATGGGCCACGAACAAGGTTCCCAGTTCTTCTCCGGCGAATATTCTGTCGATTACATTGGTCAGCTTGCCACCAGCTATGATGGTAGCGCAACCCGATTGAGTGGCGATGCGCGCGGCGCCTAACTTGGTCTTCATGCCTCCCCGCCCCACTTTGGAGCTCTGCGCGGCCGGTTTGCCTTCTGCCAGGGCTTCGATTTCAGGCGTGATATTATCCACTACCGATATTAGAGTCGCCCCTTCGGCAGATCGTGGATCAGCGGTGTAGAGACCTTCCACATCGGTCAAAATAAGCAGCAAATCGGCCTCGATTTTGCTGGCCACTAGTGCTGAAAGTTTGTCGTTATCGCCAAAATTGACTTTGAATTCAGCTGCGTTCTTGAGCGGCTCAATCTCAGCAGTGGAGACAGAATCGTTCTCGTTAATAATCGGTATGGCGCCTGCGCAGAGCAGTTCGGATAGGGTGCCGCGCAAGTTCAAATAGCGCTGGCGGTTGGAGAAATCTTCTTCTGTCAGCAAAATCTGGGCGGCTGTGATGCCCAGGCGCTCGAAAGCGTCTGAATAAAGTGCCATCAACCGGCCCTGACCGACCGCGGCACATGCTTGTTTTTGCGGCAACAGTTTGGGTTTGCCGGCATAACCCAACCGCTGAGCTCCAAGCCCAACTGCTCCAGAGGTCACTAAAATTACTTCTTTTCCGGACTTTTGCAGGGCGGAAAGTGCTTCCACAAATGAGTAAAATCGACTTAAGGCAATCCCGCCTTCATCCCGCATAAGGACCGCTGTGCCCAGCTTGACAACGATCCGTCCGGACTTTTTGATTAATTCCAGGCGGCTTAAAATGGCAGGCATTTCACGATTTCTTCCCAAAACAACTGTATTTTACAGGGTGTCGAGGAAGTCGCGTATTGTCGGTGCACAAAAGTTTTTCTTGAGTTTTGGTGGCACATGGTCTTAAATGGTGGCGGCGGGGCGTTGAGGAATGATTGTGAAAAATCTCGAAGTGATTAGAATGACCTCTACCGGTGAGTTAGGGTCGCTCGAAGATTTCTATCCCGAAAAGCGCAAGCAAGCTGCACAAATCAGAAAGATGCGGCAGCAAGCGCACCAGCAAACGCAAATGAAGTTTTCCATTGTGCGGGCAATCGTCGCTCTGTTTTCCTGGATTTCCAACGGCGTTAGCTTGGTTTTGACAAAACAAAGTCGTCAAACTCAGTGTGAATTGCACGGTCATTCCATTACCCAGTTTAATCATCGCGGATGCGTGCCTAAGTGTCGCTTTTGCGGTATACAAATAAACTCGATTGAAGAATTGCAGTCCGTGCGCTAGATCTTTGAGAGTACCTAGGTCCTCAACAAGAACTGCCTGCTGCCCAAGAGCAAACATCGGCTTGGTTATTGTTGTTGGGCTGATGCTTGGTGTACAGGCTGCCTGTGCGACACCATCAACGGCTACCGCTCCCTCTACGGGTCCCGAGCCGCCGGCCAGCGCCGCACCAACAGGTCTGGCTGCGCCAGAATCCGGACTTCCGGCACCGCCGGCGGCGCCACCAAAAACTGGCGCTCCGTCAACTGATGCGCCGTCAACTGGTGCGCCGTCAGGGGACACGCCGTCGACTGGCGCGCCGTCAACTGGTACGCCGCCAAAAACAGGACCTGTCTCGACAGAGCCAGATAGGAAACGATGGTCCGGACCGCCACCGACCTCTATTTTCGAGGTGATTGCGCTGCCCACTAGATTCGATGGCAGGGAGATCTCCGTCGAGGGGTATCTCGACACCGCAACTAATGACTCGTATTTGTTTGCGACAAAAGAAGACGCTGATTATTGCGCTCATCAAAATGCTATTCGCGTCAGGTTCGGCAAGAAAGTGGAACTGTTGCCGGATAATCCAAGCCACTTGATCAATCGTTTCGATCACCAGCGTGTCTTTCTCTTTGGTCAATTCTCTGCCCAGAACAGAGAACTTTTCGATGTCGAACGAGTGGCGAAAGTGACGCGCTTTTATGATGGTCCCCATGTTATTCAGCCGCTAGATGCGATCAGGAAGTGAGGCGCTGCTCAACCGTTGAGTGATCGTGGTGACAGACGACAGGTCAGAAACATTTGCGTAATTCCTGGAAGTCGGCGCGCAAAGCTTGAACACCAGCACTGTGAGCGAGCGCATCCAGATCGCCGCTGTGCAATCCGTCATAGGTGATGTAGCTATAGCATCCAAAGGAAGCGCTTTTCATTACATGTTCACCGGTGGCAGGCAGTGGCCATGACTTTTCCAACGTTTTGAAGATCTTGGCAGCCAGATCCTCTGGCACTTTAGCATGCTTTTCACCGCCGCCTGAATCTTCATAACTGGCGTCGCCGTTTCGCTTGATCATGATTCGATAAGCGGGTGTGTTCGTCGATCTGGTTACGTCCAGAACAACCGTGTCGGGGCCAAGATTCTTATTCCATAATGGTATGGAGCTTGGCAAAAGTTTTTGCAGATTGTAGTCGCTCATGTTCTTTGTCCGATCAACTGTCGAGAGTGTGTTGCCTTGCTGCGCCGGAGCCTGTGCCTGTGTCTGAGCAGACAAGGCGATGATTGTAGCAGCGCCCGCAATTTCGCACCATACTTTCTTCATCATATAGGCTACTCCGCTTTGAGCACAATTTTTCCGATTGACTTGCGCGCCTCCAGAATCTTATGCGCTCCCCGGGCATCGGCCAACGGCACGATATTGTCGATTCGCAGTTTCAGCCAGCCGCTCTTGATGCCGTTCAGCACGTCATTAGCTCGCATCATCAGCTCATCGCGAGTGAGCAAGTAGTTCATCAATGAGCCACCGGATACGGTGATGGCTCGTTTCTGCAGGCTGTTGGGCAAAATGGGATCGGCGGCACCACTGGCGGAGCCGAAAATAACAACCGTACCTCGCAATGCCACCGCTTCAAGACTGCCGGCAAAGGTCGTTTTACCCACTCCATCTATGACAAGATCAGCACCATGTTGATCGGTCAGTCTTTTTGTTGCTTCCACGAAATCTTCCCGGTTGTAGAAGATTACGTAGTCTGCCCCTGCATCTTTGGCCGCCTCTGCTTTTTCTTGCGTCGATACCGTGCCGATAACCATGGCGCCATAATGTTTGGCCCATTGGACAAGCAGAAGGCCCATGCCACCGGCGGCTGCGTGAATGAGGACAACATCGCCGCGTCCCGGTTTTCGGTATTCGTTGATTAAATAATGGGCAGTCATGCCTTGCAATGGAAAAGCTGCGCCTTGCTCAAATGACAGCTCTGGTGGCAAAGCGATCAACTTGTCTGCCTGCACTATGGCCGATTCGCAATAGGATCCGAGCTGCCCTGTATAGGCGATCCGATCGCCCACTTTTACCAGACTGACACCCTCGCCCAATTCAGCGACAATCCCTGCGCCTTCCTGCCCTGGTGTGTATGGTAGGGGAACCGCGTATGTGCCCCGTCTCTGGTATATATCGATGAAGTTTAGTCCTGCCGCTTTAATCTCTACCCGCACCTGCCCAGGACCTGGTTTCTGCAGCGGTAGCTCTTGGAAATTGAGCACATCCGCCTCACCATTTTTCTCGACCAAAATGCCTTTCATATACACCTGCCTAAAGGACCATTAGATTTAGCACGAGTTGAGTTGTATTTTCTGCGTGATTTGGCAAAAAGGATCTGAGTTAATGAAGAACTCTTCGGGTATGAAAAGTTATTGGTAACCGCCTTATCTTTGGAGTGGAGAGCGAATGCAGTTAAGAAAATTCCTCATGTCAATGAGCCTGTTTGCTTTGCTGACGAGTTGGTCGATGCAACCGTCTTTCAGCCAGGACCAGACGATCTTTCAGGATGAACGTCAAATGCAGATGGATAACGCCCGCCAGGCTAACCAATTGCAGCATCAGGAAAATCAATATGAGCAAAGCGTGCAGTCCACGGAATCCAAAGACGAGCCTTACAGACTTTACGCAGAAAAGCGAGTGGCAGCGTTGATGAAGTTGAAAGCTGCTGGCGGCTCGCCATCGAGGAGTTATGCAAAGCAGACAGGCGAGCTTTATGCGCTGCAAAACTGGCTCAAGGCAGATGAAGCGACAAAAGATGCGGAGATGGCACACGTAAAGAGTCTCGACAAGGCGATCGCCAATCTGCGTGACTCCGAGGGCATGGAGAGTAACAATCTGCAATCAGATGTGCAAGCAATGAGGGAAGATCAGATTGCCAAGCAAGCCGATGATTCCTTCAATAAAATGATGCAGATCAATCAATTCAATGAGCTGCAAAGCGAAATGGGCGCCGCCTCCTGGGGACGTCCGCCGACTGACGGAACCTTCAACAGTGTGGGCGGATACGGGATGGGTGGAGGTTACGGCTATTCTCCAATGCAGGGGAGACGCTGGTAAGCTTCGAGCTTTGCTTGTATAACCTAGTAACGTATAACGTTATAGGCGTATAGATGAGGCGAGGTCACCTAAACCTTGAGCGACTTTGCCGTCATAACTGAGAATCTGCGCAAAGTCTTTTCTATCCGCAAAGGCAAGGGCTTGATCCGCGCCGCCACTGATGTAGTGGCAGTCGACGACATTAGTTTGGAAATTCCCTGCGGGCAAGCAATTGCCTTTATCGGACCAAACGGTGCGGGAAAGTCTACCACCATAAAGATGCTGACAGGCATCTTGCGTCCTACCGCAGGTGGTGCCAAGGTGCTGGGGCTGACTCCCTGGACCCAGCGAAATAAGTTGACGAGGCAGATAGGTGCGGTCTTCGGACAGCGTTCGCAACTGTGGTATCACTTGCCGCCACGGGATACCTTTGAGCTTTTAGCCCGCATTTATGAGATTCCGCGTGCCGACTATCTCAGTCGCAAGAAAATGCTGATTGAGCGATTCGGCATAGAGAGCTTTCTTGATACGCAGGTGAGAAAATTGTCTCTGGGCCAGCGCATGCGGGCGGAGATTGCTGCCAGCTTGCTGCATCATCCCAAAATTCTTTTTCTGGATGAGCCCACCATCGGGTTGGATGTAATGGCTCGCCAGGAGTTGCGCGATCTGATTAGTGAATGGAATCAGCAAGAGGGAATCACCATTTTCCTCACCAGTCACGATGCCGGTGATATAGAAAGTGTTGCCCGGCGCGTCGTTGTCGTCAATCACGGGCGCGTGGTTTTGGACGATAAAGTGTCTTCGATGCGACGCCAATATTTAAGCTCCAAGGTGCTCTCGGTAAAATTTCACGACCAGCCGGCCACTTTTGTCGTTGCCGGGGTCACTATCCTGAAAGCCAGTCATCATGCGCTCAAGCTGGAGGTCGATACCACCCTGGTGTCAATTCAAACTGTGATGAATGAAGTCTTAAGAGCTGGCGATGTGGCCGATATCACGATCGAGGATCCACCGTTGGAAGAGGTGATCGCTCATATATACAGCCGAGCAAAGACATGAGCCTGCCCGCCACACAAAAATATTATTGGATTGCCCTGACATCGGCGAAATCCAATCTTGCTTATCTGGGCGAAGTTGGCAGTCGGGTTGTGTTTCTGGGCGTCATCCTTTACATTTTCTTGCGCCTCTGGCAGGTCACTTACAGCGAAACACACAGTACGTCACTGGGCGGGCTCACTCTGCCTCAGATGCTCTGGTACCTGGCTTTGACTGAATCAATCATCCTTTCCGGACCGCGAGTGGCGGCTGCTGTCGATGCTGATGTTCGCTCTGGCGCCATTGCCATTCACTTCATTCGCCCTCTCTCGTATCCTCTCTATTGTCTGTTTAATACATTAGGAGAGAGATTGGTGCGTTTTGCTCTCAATCTCTTTGTCGGTGCCACCATAGTGTCATTATTCGTCGGCTTTATTGGCGTCAACATGACAAGCGTGGCTTTTTTCATTTGTGTTCTTCCCCTGGCGTTCATCATCGACTTTTGCGGTAATTTCCTCGTCGGTTTGGCTGCTTTCTGGATTGAAGATACTGTTGGACTGCAGCTTATCTATTCCCGAATGACAATGATACTTGGTGGCATGTTGATACCATTGGAACTGTTTCCTGTGAGCTGGCAACCGCTCCTTAAACTTCTGCCTTTCGCGGCAGTGGTTTATGGTCCGGCTCGCCTTTTCGTGGCACCGCAGGTGGCACTATTACAAGATGTTCTCTGGCACCAGATTGCCGCCGTCATCATTCTTGCTGCCCTGGTTGCGGTCGTCTATCGCATCGCCTGTGCGCGCGTTTTTGCTAATGGGGGTTAGCTATGCTTAGTTTTCTCAAACTGGCCTGTGCCTACGTCAAGCTCAACTTTCTGGCTCAGCTCGAGTACCGGGCCGCATTTTTGTCGCAAGCGATCGCCATGTTTGCCAACAACTGCGTCTGGGTGCTCTTCTGGGTTTTGTTTTTCAATCGTTTCCCGGTGCTGCGTGGCTGGACTGTGACAGATGTGATCACTGTCTGGTCAATTGCTGCATCCGGATTTGGCCTGGCTCATACGGTGTGCGGAAACGCGCTTTATTTGCCGGGCTTGATTGCCCGCGGTCAACTGGATGTCTGGATGTTATACCCACGCCCGCTCTTACCTCATTTGGTTCTTGGTCGTATGAGTGCCACCTCATGCGGTGACGCCATTTTTGGCTACGTAGTTTATCTCTTAATGGTGAAGCCCGATTTGCCGCATTTTTGTCTGTTTGTTTTCCTTTCTCTGGCAGTGGCCTTTTTATTTGTCGGTTTCAGCATTTTGACAGGCTGCCTGACATTTTTTATCGGCAATTCTGAAGGACTGGCTGAGCAGTGGCGCTATGCCATGATCACCTTCAGCACCTATCCAGCCACGCTTTTTGAAGGAGCGGTGAAAATTCTTCTTTTCACGGTTTTGCCTGCCGGCTTTGTTAATTACATGCCGATTATGGCGCTGCGAGAGATGTCGCTTTACTACTGTGCCATGACCGTGGCCGGAGCATGTGCCGTGCTTGCGGTCAGTATCGCAGTCTTCTACTTTGGGCTAAGCAGATACGAATCAGGCAACTTAATGGAGATGAGAGGATAGCTGTGAGGATCAAGTAGCAATTATTTTTGGCAGGGTAGATAATTTACAGAAGTTTCCGGCATGATTGCGAAGCACTAAAGATGTTCAAACCTAAAAAACACGTTCGTCTGGACCCTCTCCACGGTTTGCCTAAACTAAGCAATCTGAAGAGTCTGCTGGTCGACGGAAAGAAGTCTAAAGGTTCTACTGTCGAGCTGCCCTGGACTTCCAAGCGCACAAAAATGGCCTACAGTTTGACAGTGCGGGTAGAACTGGGTGGTGGTGAACCGATCTGGACATTATACGAAGGTGAGGGCAGCACCTCGCGAGTGATGTGGAGCAGTCCCTTTGAAGACATGGACCTTCTCTACGACGTCATGTGCCTATCTTTACCTGCAGATGTGAACACCGACCTTTCTGGACGTGATTCTCTTGTCGCTGACGAGAAGAAACAGGATTGGGATTTCAGTAGCCCAGCGATGCCGCCACGACCTGGTGCTGCCGATGAGCCTTTCTTTGCCTTGCAAAAGGAAGAGGACCTTCCCAAACCAAGAGTTGTCAGAGTTGAGCCTGTCCCCCCGCCACCGGCACCCGCTGCTGCGCCTGCTGCCGAGGCGGCTCCACAACCTGGGCCGCCCCAATCTCAAGCTCCGCAGCCCTATCCCCAACCATATCCAGGTTACGCTCAACCCGGTTATGCGCCGCCACCCGGTTACGCCCCGCCACCGGGCTACGTCTATCCACCAGGATACGCTCAACCCCAATATCCGTATCCACCTGCCTACGGCTATCCACCTGGTTACGGCTATGGGCAGCCGCAAGTTTACATAGACCCCCGCACCAATCAGCCTTTCACAGCCTATCCAGCCCAGTATCCCTATCAGCAGCCACCAGTGGCCACAACTGTACCGGTGCAGCCTGGTCCTTATACACAGGCGGGTGTCAGTGATCCGCCGCCACCACCCACCAGAATCGACAATGATTTGATCAACAAGCGTCCCAATGTTTTGCTTGGTCACTTTCTTGTGGAAGCGGGGCTGATTCCGGAACCTACTTTGGAAGCTGCATTAAGGTTGCAGGAGATGGTCAAGAGTGGCTCTTTAACCACCACCCAAGCCGCTGAAGCCGTACGCCGAGTGCATAATCGCGGCGGTGCCCTGGATCAAAATATGTTCTCTGCCACGCCCAATGATGGGCGTCCGGTCGACGGGCGCATCGTCGCGCCGCCACTAGGACAGATTTTGGTGGAAGCCGGATTGATCAATCCCAGCATTCTAAAAGCAGCGCTCAATTTGCAGGAAGTGGTGCGCACAGGCGCTATGACCAGAGACCATGCGGTCGAGGCCTTTATTACCGAGCATTTTGGCAAAGCTGGTAAACACGGCACAGGTGAACCGTTAGGCGCCCAGAACGCGATTGATTTGTGCAAGAAAGCGGGGTTGTTGCAAGAGCAAGATTTTCAAGCTGCAGCCAGTGTGAAGAAGAAACATGGTGGCGAAGTGGCAAAGATCTTGGCTGCCGCCGGCAAGCTCGACAACAACACCTTCATGGCTGCAGTCACGTGTAACACCCTGATGGAGAAAGGCCGTCTGAAAATGGAGCAAGCAATCATTGCCTTGCACTACTGCCAGCGCAGCAGAGTATCCTTTGACGATGCAGTCGACGAGATGGGCTGGGAGAAACCTTAGCACTACCTGCGGTGCGCTCGATGCGCTCGATGTGGTGCGCTCAAACGGTGCGTTCAGGAGTGCGCGCCAACGGTCCGTCAGCCACTGTCGACCCGATGGCTTTCGTTGAGAAAGTCGAATGGCCAGGGCAAAGGCTCATGCCAGACCACGCTGGAACCATCTTCTGTTTTGCCCACTGCAGCCACAAGCCTGTAGAGCATGCCGTCGGATGATTCTTCCAACCAGATAGCTTTGCCTCGCTTCATCGATTCGGCATAATGCAAAAGCCACGACTTGAGGGTAAAAAGCTCGTCTTGTTGCAGTCGAATTGAGTCAGGCAAGGTTTGATCGATGTGACGGCGGAGCAGTCCAAGCAACGTCAACGGCTCGTCGTTCTCAGTGTACATGCGACCATCAATGCGAAGTTCGTTCAGCATTGCCCGCTCCCCCCAACTGCATCTTATCAGATAACCCTGGCCCGGTTTACCGGACATTATCGACGATCATCCTCGGGCCTGGGTTGACCTTTGGGCAAGATGTATCGTTGAACGTTGAACGTTCAACGTTCAACGTGATATTTCCCTAAAAGCTTTGTTCTGCATGCCTTTACGCTCATTCCGTTTCGATCGAGATGCATCGAGCCTCCCATTCAAGTGTCCTGAAACTATTGTGTTGCTTGGATTTCCGGTTCATATAACGGATCACGTTGAACGTTCAACGTTCAACGATATATTTTTAGCAGGTACAGGTTACCTCAGTCTTCGAAAATTCCAGACCATTGGATCATTTTTGCAGTTTGGATCAGTCAATGTGCCTGGATTATGCGACGATTGGCTGATTTAAGAGATGCGGCGGCGGCGGCAATGAAAGGGAATCTTAAAAACGGCGTTACCCACGCGCACCGTAAGTAGTATTGATTCGCAGCGTGGATTGAGATAAAAGAGCTCACCCGTGCGCGACTCGAATGGCTCCAGAGACACCGGTATCAATCCTGTCATCTTGATTGTGCTTGAGCGAATCAATCCGTTGTCGATTATGTTTTCAGCTTGATATTGCACGCGCTCGGGAGAGGCATGAATAGGCAGTGTATCGGGCATCACGCGTGATATCGCGCCCCATTGACCGTAGATGCCAAAAATATTGGGACCACGAAAAAGATCGTGCCCGGTGGCCGGCACCAGACCTCTTTCACTGCGGGTCATTTGGATGTTGGCTAACCATGGGCGGTTCTGCGTCAAATCCCACATCACTTTTTCCCTTCTGATGTGATCGATGGTCAGGGCGTCGATAAACTCCAGGGGCGATTTCTCAGTCACATTGGCGTCAACGCTTAGTCTTTCCAGTTTCACCTTGTCCAGTCCCAGCACAACGCGCTCATCGCCGACGTTTGTGATTGAGATGAGAATGCCGAACAGCTCCCACAGGTCAATGGCGGTGGCCGCCACTCTGACGCCGTTGACGTTTATATAACGCAGGGGGAAATCATTGTCGGGAATTTCCAGAGCTCGCGGCGAACCTTCCTCCCAGCGATAGACAATCTCTCCGTGCAACTTTTGCGGTTGATCCAAGGTCACTGCCTTGTCTGCAATGTCGTAAGCACGTTCGAACAAATCTGTCGCTTCTTGTTTTTCCCCACGACTCTGGCGATAGATGGCAGCAGTGCGCAAGGCATCAGCATAATCGAGTTGCTTGGGTCCTGGTGATTTTTCGATGATGCGCAAGCCCTTCTCAAGGTATGGCTCAGCCTCATCGGCGAAGTTTTCTTTTCCCAAAATGACAGCCATGAGAATGTAGGCTTTGCCAACCTCTTGATGCATGCCACCTTGACACTTGCGAAGCGCTGCTATCGCTTGTGCGCAATCGAGGTTTGCCTTAGTCGAATTACCGTGCAAATAGTTGACCAGAGCGCACCCGTATGCGGCCCTGCCGAAAGCCTCGGAGTCGCTGCCCAGTGTCTTCTTGGCCGCTGCATAACTCCAGTTGAAAAGCTTCTCTGCTTCATCATAGTTGTCCATTTGACAATAGACTTGAGCAAGCGCATTGCGACTGCTTATCAGGCGTACCTCGCTGTTAGGACCGTGTTTGGCATCCTTGATGGCAGCCAGTAACTTTTCTTCCGCCTCACTATTTTGTCGATTTTGCATGGCTTTCACGCCTGCGTTATGCATGCGTGTCCAGGGGTCAATTTCCGGCAAACTAAACTCATCCTTGCCCTGGAATGGCGAGACTAAGGCTGCCTGTTGCTTTCTGCGCTGATCGATGAGCATGCGCGCTTCCACCTCAGCCTCTAAAGCCGGCGAGGGGGCGGTCACAGAAATGGTTGCATCTTGAGTTTCCGCCGCCAGAGTGCCTGAGCAAGGGAAGAGCGGGCTCAGCACGGTCACCGACAGGAATGCGAGAAAGCAAGTGAATTTAAGACTGTGGCGCATGCAATACCTAATCGTGGCTCTAATATTAGTGCAAACCAACGACAATACGGAGCTGATGTGAGAATTGTAAGTTTTCAGGAGGAAGCTTCAGTTTGTGAGACAGGACTGGCCTGAAGCGCAGAAGAAGCTTGTGCTGGGTCGGGCATGGGCACGGGCAGTTTGATTGGCAGCCTGAACCAGAATTGGCTGCCTTTACCTTCTTCACTGTCTACACCAATTGAGCCGCTAAGTTGCTCCACAATTGCTTTTGAGATGGGCAAGCCCAGGCCCGAGCCTCCTTTTTCTTTCCAGTCAGACGCAGCAATCTGTTGAAAACGCTCAAATATTCTCGACCTGGCTGCCTCGGCAATGCCCGAGCCCTGATCGATGACCCGCACTTCCACCCATTCTTGCTGCACGTTGACGGCAATGTGCACGGTGCTTGAGCGCGGAGAGAATTTAATCGCATTCGATAACAAGTTGACGACCACTTGCACCAGGCGATCACCGTCAGCGGGAATGGTAGCATCGGTGGTATCAACATCGATTGTGATGTCATCTTTCTCAGCCAGCGACTTTACCGCTTCCACCGAGCGCTGCAAAACGGGCTGCAAAGCCGTATCACAAATTTCCATGGAGAGCCCGCGCGTTTCCGCCCGATCCAGATCGAGCAGATCGTTGATCAACTTTATCAGTCTGGTGATACTGCGCTCGGCGACCTGGACTTTGTCTTTGCCTTTTTCGTTCAGCTCTCCATAGATGCCCATGGGCAGGTTGTCCAGGAAGCCGAGCACGGAGTTGAGCGGGCTGCGCAACTCGTGGCTGACCATGGAGATGAATTCCTGTTTCAGGCGTTCGACCTCGTGCCGTTCAGTCACATCGATAATCAAAACGAGCAACCTTTTCCCTTCCAGCGTCTCAAATTCATTCATGGAGATTTCAATTGGCACGCTGAGCCCTGAAGCGTTGTGCCCTTCAGTCTCCAGGGCATGGTTTTTGGTTTTTTCAATGATTTGCAAAGCGAATTCGTGCTCGCTTTCAGTTTCAGGTTTGCCGAGCAAGGCAGCCAGGTTAGTGTCTTTGAGTTGAGCAGCGCTTTTGCCGAACATTTGCTCGATCGCCGGATTGGTAAGCTCAATGACACCGTTTTCGTCGATGATCACAAGTCCGATGGGCATGCTTTGCACGATCAAGCGGATGCGCGCCTCCGCTTCGCGCAGCAGATTTTCCGCACGCTTGCGTTGGGTGATGTCGTGGGCGACGCAAAAGAATGACTTCTCTTCTTGCGACCAGTGCGCGCTCCAGAGCACGTTGATAATCGCGTCATCGCTGCGTTTTACCCGGTTCTCGAAGTCCTGGTGCGAGTCGCCGGCCTTGATTGCCTGCAGGCTCTGCGCCGTCTGCTCTATGTCATCGGCCAAAATTATGCTGCGGAAATTGCGCCCCAACAGATGATCTGGTTCGTAGCCAAACAGTGGTAAAGAGGCTGCGCTTACCTTGGTCATGGTGCCTCGCTCATCGATCGAACAGATGACGTCGAGCGCATTTTCGATGACGGCGCTTTCTTTGCGCGACATCTCTTCAAGAGATCGGGCCATCGCCCTAAACACTTTGTCCAGATGTGCGATCTCATCGGAACCAGAAACTGGTGGGTGCAGGGGCACGTTGCTGGCCAATCGCAAAGAGTTATCGACGACCACAGACAATCGCCGCGTGGCACTGCGATAAATGTACATGGCCAGAAGCGTCGAAACGGCGATATTAACGATGGTGCCAAGAAGAAGGAGATATTTTATGAATTTGCGATCCTGGGAGAAATTTTCTGTTTGAGCACTTTCATATGAAGTCTGCGCATTGGTCAAATCATCCATTTTACTGTCGATTGATCTAATCGGATCCTTCATCGATTTCAGTTGCTCGAGGGCGTCAATTACATTGTGTCTGTCGACTAGACCGGTAACATCTGTCACCTGGTTGAAAATGTCCTTTGACAGTTTGCGGATTTGCGCGATCGCCTTGAGCTCGTCAGCGTTGTCTGAGGAAAGCCCCTCAAGCACCGCGAATTCCTCCTTGATCGCCTCGGCAGCGTCTTTGTGGCTCACTTTTACTTGTTTTCTTGCGTCCGGCGACAGGGTGTAAATCGCACTGCCAGTTGCACTGGTCATGATCAGGCGCAGAATTTTGGACAGATGCAGCTTCTTCTCTTTGTCAACCATCTCCCTTCTTCGCTCTTCTTCAGCCTTTTCAATTTGACCGTTGAGGGTGTAAATGAAGATGAGCTGAACAGAAAGGGGAATGGCAAAAAGAAGGAGGATCCACTGGGAAAGTTTGAGATTGGAAAGAATTCGTCGCATATTATGGATCTGCCTAGCCCAGCTTATTCTTCCCTTTTGCTGAAGCAGTCACACCTGCATTTTCCGGGCGGGCGAATAGGGCTTGGATAAATGCTGAATTGTTGTGGACACTAAGGATTGAGCTTGTAGCCCACGCCGTGCAGGGTTTGGATAAGCGAATCCTGCTTCTCGCTGTCGATCTTACGGCGTAATCTTTTCAGGCATGTGCGCACGGTCTCCGGCGACACGTCTGCTTCTGACTTCCAGACGCGATCAAGAAGTGTGTCGGCGCTGAAGACCTGGTTTGGATGCCTCATCATAAATTCCAATAAGGCAAATTCTTTGGGCAGCAATTGAATCTCGGCACCATCTTTGGTGACACGAAATGACTTTGGCTCCAGTGAAATATCTCGGGCCGTCAAAACGTTGCCTGTGACACCGGTGGGCCGCCGCAGTAGGGCGCGCAGTCGGGCAGACAACTCTTTCATGTGAAACGGCTTGACCAGATAATCGTCAGCGCCGGCATCCAGACCCGTCTCTTTTTCCTGGATCGCTGTTCTACCGGTGAGCATAAGCACCGGTGTGTGCCCGCCCGCCCGGCGGAAATCGAGCAGCACATCCACGCCCGACATTTTGGGCAGCTGCCAGTCCAGTACGATAACGTCGTATTGATATCCCTTCAGCAATCTCAGCGCGTCTTCGCCGTTGTACACCACTTCCACGATATGGTGCTCGAACTGCAACCAATCCTGCACCATGCCTACCAGATCTTTATCGTCGTCTACAAGAAGTATCTTCGCCATTAGATAAGGTCTTTATTTTTCTGCGCCACGGAAGTATTCAATGTAATGCTGGGCGAACTTTCAATGGCGGGCGTGGTGCCGAAATTTACTTTTACAGGATCGAGGGCATAAGGATCTTCGTTGCCGAAATAGACTTGCGACTTAAATCCAAGAGCGCCTGCCACCAGTACTGCCGGAAAAGTTTCCACCGCCGCGTTCATCTCTCGTACATTGGCGTTGTAAAACCGGCGTGCCTGGGAGATTCTCGTTTCAGTGTCGCCTATTTCTTTTTGCAACTGGTTGAAATTCTCATTCGCTTTCAACTCCGGATATGCTTCGGACAGGGCGACTAACTTTGTCAATGCCCCTGATAGCACAGTGTTGGCGGCTGCCTGCTCCGAGGGCATTCCCACGCTGCCCACTGCCGAGTTTCGGGCTTTAATCACGTCTTCGAGGGTTCCGTGTTCGTGTGAGGCGTATCCTTTTACGGTCTCGACCAGATTAGGAATCAAGTCATAGCGGCGCCTCAACTCGGTTTCTATTGCTGACCAGCTTTCACGAACGTTTTGTCTGAGCATTACCAATTTGTTATACGTGCCGATCATCCAGACGGCGGAGGCAACGATAATTGCCAACAAGACCCACAAAGCCATAGCAAAACCTCAGAGTGCGCTTCGATTATACCCCCATTCGCTATAATAGCCCCGATGGTGAGCTATGACATTGGTGCCGGGTTTGGCTCTTCTTTCAAGAGGATGAAGATGGCGCTGTCCATGGCAGCAGCGGTCTTGCTTTTTTGCCTCTCTTCACATGCGCCAGCTAAGGTGCAACCCTTAACCAAAGCCCGGGGCAGCCTCAAAGGGCAGGGTCTATCGAAGATCCAGGAGCATGTTCGCAAGTTTGAGACCGACATGATTCTGAGCAAAGATGGTTTGTTGACCGTCAAAGAAACCATTCAGATGGATTTTGCATCGGTTCAACGCCACGGCATCAGGCGATTCATTCCTATCTCTTATCATCGCGGCCCGGGCAAATACAATCTGCTCTTCAAGTTAGTGGATGTGACCGACGCCAATGGGCTGCCCTTGCACACCGATGTGGCAAGAGACGCCGACAACATAGTCTTGAAGATTGGAGATGAGAAGACCCTTGTCAGCGGCCAGAATACATACAAAATTGATTATCGCGTGCAAAAGGAGATCAATTTCTTCTCCGGCGCTCCCGAGTTGTATTGGAACGCCACCGGCAATCAGTGGCCTTATCCGATCGATGATGCCGTTGTCGTCGTGCATCTGCCCATAGCGGCTAGCCCGGCTTCGGTCAAGTGCGCCGGCTTTCGCGGTGGCTGGCAATCGAAGCAGCCGGCCCAGATAAGCTTCGCCGATAACAATCTGGTCGTGCAAGCGCAGCATTTGAAGCCGGGAGAAGGTCTCACTTTCGCTTGCGCGATGCCCAAAGGCACAATCACACCACCGGCGATATCGGTGGCGCTATTGTGGTTTCTTGCTGATTGGTATGAAGCGGTGGCGCTGCCTTTAGCCACCGCTGTGATGCTCTACATCTATTGGCTTTTTTACGGGCGCGATAAAGGCGCAGTCAAAGCGGTGGCTGTCGACTGGCAGCCGCCCAAAGAGCTGACTCCTGCCGAAGTGGGCACTCTCATCGATGAGAGCTGCGACTTTGCCGATATCACATCCACCTTAATCGACCTGGCTGCCAGGGGACATTTAACGATCAAGCAAATTCCCTATGACGGCATTCTCATGCTTTCCAACAAGGATTATGTTTTTACCAAAACGGTTCCACCAACAAGCGATGCGCCCCTGAAATTGCACGAGACAATTTTTCTTGATGCTCTTTTTCCTCTGGGGTCGCAGGGTTCCAGATTGTCAGATCTACACGGCAAGTTTCAGCCGGCAGTCGAAACGCTGAAGGCAACGATCTACAACGAGCTTATGTCAATGGGCTACTTCTGCCGCAATCCGGAAGTGGACAGGCACATGTTCACCGCATTTGGTGTGACGATAATCATCATCGGTCTGGTGCTGACGGTTGTAGGTGGAGATACTTTGCGGGCGTCCTGCCTGGGTTTCATGATCTCCGGCATAGTGGTGGCGCTTTCTTCCGGCTTCATGCCGGCGCGCACCGCTGCCGGTTCCAAAGCGTACAATCAATGCCTGGCTTTTCGCCGTTTCGTGCACGCCGCCGAAAAGCAACGCATCGCAGTATTGGCCAAGGACGACCCAACTATATTCGGGCGATTGCTGCCCTATGCCATGGTGCTCGGTTGTGCCGATTACTGGGCCAATCAATTCAAAGATTTACTGACCGAGCCGCCCTCGTGGTACGCTTGCCCGCCAAATGAGCAGCCATTCTCTTCCTATTACTTTATGCGTGATCTTGGCTACGGCATGCAAGCAATCAATCAATGTTTCAGCACCCACCCAACCCTGACATCAGGCGGCTACGGCGGCGGATCTGGTGGCGGTGGCGGCTTCGGTGGCTTCTCAGGCGGTGCCGGCGCAGGCGTCAGCGGCATCGGCGGTGGTGGCGTTGCCGGTGGTGGCTTTGGCGGTGGCGGCGGCAGTTCCTGGTAGGTAGCTAGCCAGGCCGCCCATTGGAAACGACACCTCAACGATGGACGCTACTTAGGTGTTGTACGTTTTGCCAATGATAGTTTCTCAATCTTTAGGGTCACTTTGTTCAAGTCTTTTTCCAGCTTGCCTTCGTCGATATAGCTGAGCTTGCCGGCGTTTTTGCTCTTCATTTTCTCGACTCTTGATTCAATGGACGTCATGTCATCACGCAAACCGTCGGCCTCTTTTTGGGTGAGCTCGTTCGATTTTTCACCTCTAAGGCTCCAGAATGTTTCTTCTCCATTTCCCCTATCCGATTTAAACGAAAGTGTTTAAATTTATTCGTCACCAAAACAGCCCTGATAGTGCTAAATAGTCACCTGGAGCAGCTTTAGCGCAATTTGAGCTTGAATCAACCCTTTAAACGAAAGAGTTTAAACGACGTAGGCAGGACTGCACGCATCCTCTCACTGAGTGAAAATCATTCGTCGATGGCACAGGCTTAAGCCCTGCTGCGAATGGGAATTACTAGTAAGAGACCCGCTAGCCAGCTAGAAACATCGCGACGCTATAAACTAATAGAAACTGCGTCTCTGGGCTGATTGAATGAACGTAAAGTTTCCGGCGCATCGTTTAATCATTACTTTGTCTGCTGCTTCCTGGCTGGCGGGGGCTAATTGTGCACTGGCTCAGGAGAATTTGACCGAAACCGTTGGCAAGGCTGAAAAGATCCTGCTAGGCGCTTCCCAGAACACAGGCACGGTGGAGGAGCGCTTGAGTACCATCGAACAAAAGCTCTACGGCAAACCGAAGAAAGGACCGCTGCTCAGGCGCATGCAAGCGGTAGCAGAGATGCTGCGTATAGCTCCAGCTTCCGCAAGCCCCGTCAATAGTGCTGACAATGCTGTTGCCCGACCGCCCGCAGGCGATGCCGTGGCGCCGTCATCGCAGACCTACTTACCCTATAACAGCCAGACCGCCTCAGAAGCTGCCTTGCTGCAAACCGACGGGGCAAATCCGTCCCAGAAGAGCGGATCACAACCAGGCGACACTGCGGTATCCAGCACTTCGACTGATGGCGAGACGGCTGCTGCATCCACGACTGATAGAGCGACTGCCGGCGAGGCGGCTGCGTCCATGACTACAGATAGGACTGCCCCGTCGGCGACTGCAGCTAGCACCGCCCCTTCCACGACCAAAACTGCTCTGCCCCAATCGCCCGCCCCGAAGCAGGAGACTGCCCCTGCTAAAAGCATGACGAAACCTGTTGGGGCAAACGCTGGCAGGAGAACTTCTGCTCACCCAGCCAACGTCCGCCCAAGCGCGCTGGTGGAACTGAAGCCGCAAGATGCGAAGATGGACATGCCTCCCCTGGCACCATCTATTCATAAGGTCAGTCCAAACCTGGCCTCTTCAGCCAAGCCACCACAGTCAGAACCCTCGATTAGCAAACAAGATCTGGCCAAAAATCTGCTGCGCCAGGGGCTGAAACTGCACGCTCAAGGACAAACGCAACAAGCAGAAAGGCTCTTTCGCCGCGTTCTGGCGGTCGATCCACGCAACGCCGACGCGTTCTTTAACCTTGGATCGCTTGCCGAAGCACGCAAAGATTTGATCACAGCTCTGACTGATTACCGAGCGGCGCTAAACCTGAAGCCGGGTGAACACGATTTCCAGACTGCGGTGTCTGCGATAGAACGAGAACTCAATGAAAACAGCAATGATAACTTGGGTGCCGGCGAGCCTTCCAGCCAGCGCTTCAGCGCTCCCACTTTTGCTCCTGATACTGCCATCGCCGCCCCTGATACGGCCATGGCTGCTGCTGATACACCCATTGTTGGTACTGGTTCAGCCTTGACGCCCTTCCAGTTGAAATCTGCCCAGAATAATGCCGCCTTGCTCAATCTGCAACCGTCTATGGTGCCCTCTATGAATATGCCTTCTAACATGGTGCCCTCTATGAATGTGAGCTCACCATTGGCGACACCAACTTTAAACGTTTCCTCTCCAACCAGGAACCACAGCACCTTTAGTGCCGTCTTGTCTATTGGCGCTGGTCTTGTGCTGCGAGGCTCTGGTTTGCATTGTCCCATTTGTCGCATAATGAGCGGTTTTTGAGATGAGAGTGGTTGCTGCCCTGGTGGTTCTTTCATCGATGCTTACTTTTGCTCAGGCGGCGGTGGCAGATGACGAAGGTCTGCGCATTGCTGCGCCGTCGGCAGATGACGAACTGCGCATTCCTCGTCCGTCGGCCGCTTTTGTCTTTCACGAAATCTTCACAACAAAGCGCGTGCCAGACCGCGGCCTATTCGCAACGTGGCGGCGCGATTATTGCTGCCCATCCGTGTGTGCCATGGTGTTGTGTCATGGTGGTTGTGCCGACACTGCCTCTCATTGCCCTTCATTTGCAGAAGGCAACGATCTCTTAAATCGGCTTGCTGCCTGCTCTTCAGCAGACGCCTGCCAGATGACGACGGCAGCGGAAGAACATAGCTGCTGTGTGAAAAAATAATTTTCACTTTTATGTTTCTTTGGAAACATAAATTGATCCAGGCAGTCTAATTTACTAGAGCAGCATTGTCAGTTTGCTGCGAGCTGTTAGTAAGGCTTGGTTTTGGAGAATCACCATCATGGGATATTATCGCGACAAGAATGTTTCGCTAGGACTTAGGCCGATTGTCATAGCCTTGAGCATTGTGACGATTATCGGTTTCGCTTTTTGCATCTACATAAACAGCCAGTCAAAAGTCGATGATGACAGCATCACCGAACTAAAACCAGCAGCGGCAGTGACCCCGCTAGCAAAGGCAATACACACGCGTGTTTGATCCACGTAGGCGCTGCGCTCCCAAGAGATAAAGCAGGCGAGACGCCTGCGCTCCCGGGTGTAGCTGCGCTTGCCATGCTCTTAATCGCTGGTTTTCTGCCGCTCAATTTCAGTCCAGGTAGCGAACCATTTTGAGATGCTGCCATCGCTGTCTCTCCACGCCACTGCTCGACACAGATGCCAGCGATACGGTTTGTCTGTTCTTTTGCCCGTTCCTATCGCCGGGCGTAAACGAAATTCCGTTTCGTAGCTGTCTCCAGTAGAGACCGCAGCGTGCCATCCTTTCAAATATCTGGGCAGGTCATCGGGATGTATGAGCAACTCCCAACCATGGGCTTCACTTTGCTCTTTCGTCAGCCCGGTGTATTCGAACCAGCGCTGATTGAAGAAGTCCAGGTCGCCATTCTTGTCGGCAGTGAAAACAATCTGAGGGATGGCATCAGCTAGTGTGCTGAATCTGGCTTCCGACTCTTGCAAATCTTCGGCGATCTTTTTCTTCTCATCAATGTCCGTGCTTGTGCCGAACCAGAGCGTTTTTGCGGAGGAATCCTTGATCATGATGGCGCGCACAAGAAACCATCTATATTGACCATCAAAAGCGCGATACCGCACTTCCATATTGAATGGAGAGTTTGTCTCGTAGGCTTTCTGGGCGTTTGACAAAAGCGGCGATTTATCGTCAGGATGCAGCATGTTAAGCCACAAAAACCCGTCATCTTCTTCGCGTTCAAATCCGGAGAAGTCGTAAAAGCGCTGATTTGCGTATTTGATTCGCCCGGAGGGATAGGACATCCAGACAATTTGTGGAATCGCTTCTGCCAGAAGTCTGAATTGAGCCTCGCTCTCCTTCAGGGCATTCTCAATTTTCTGGCTCTGCGTCAAGTCGATGACGAAGACCATGCAGTCAAGACCTTCCTTGTCCAATGCCGTGATGTGGAGCATGACAGGAACGCGTGAACCGTCTTTGCGAATGTATTCCTTCTGCAAGAAATCGGTCGTCCCTTTCTCTTTCAACTGGCGAATGGCAGCTTCGTCAACGTGCACATATTCGGGCGGCGTAATCCCTTTCCAGGTGACAGCTCCGCAATAGAATTCTTCTTTTGCATAACCAAGCAGCTTGACCGTGGCGTCGTTTAACTCCATGACGTTGCCGTGCACATCTGCTCGATGAATGGCTACTATATTTGAATCAATAAAAATTCTCAGACGATCGGCGTTGGAAATTCCGGTGTAATCAGGGCCTTGAGCTCTTTTCCTTTTTAAGCGCGCTTGCTGAACGGCAGTCTCAAGCTCCAATACTCGCATGTAGAGAGCCTGCTCTTCGGTGCCGCGGAAAAGATCACTTGTGGTCATTCAATCTCCAGATTGCTGTTGTGCTCAATCTCAGTCCAGGTAGCAAACCATTTTAAGACTTGTTTTTCATCTTTGCCTCTTAAGGGCACCGCTCTCATCAAGTGCCTTCTGTAAGGACTGGCGCAAGCGTTTCTAATGCCTAAGGCTCGCTTAAGTCTAAAAGTGGTCTCATAAGTGTTACCGGTTTCCAGGGCATTTGCCCATGCTTGCAAGTAAGCATTGAGATCGTCGGGATGAATTAAAAGTTTCCATCCATCGTTCAAACTTTGCTCGATCGACAGTCCAGTATATTCTGTCCATCGATGATTGAAGAAATCAATGTTCCCATCCGGGTCGGCAGTCCATACGATTTGAGGAATGGCGTCTGCCAGAGTGCGAAACTTCGCTTCACTGTTGCGTATTTTCTGCTCAGCTTCTTTCTGTTCGTGGATGTCCGTACTGGTGCCAAACCAGCGGGTAATGTTGCCCTGACCGTCGCGCATCGGCAGCGCTCGCACCAGGCAGAAACGATATTGCCCGTCTTTGCGGCGATAGCGTGTTTCCGTTTCAAAAACGTTACCTTCAGCCCGCGCCCGGTCCCAGATTTTCAGCACCGCTTCAATATCCTCGGGCAGCATCGTCTCCTGCCAGCGGTCCTGATAGCCCTGCGACCGCTCAATGCCTGTGCTGTCGCTCCATTGCTGATTGAAGTGAAGAACCTCTCCTTCAGGGTTGGCAACAAAGATCATCTGTGGCATTGCTTCCGTGAGAGTGCGAAACTGCGATTCACTGCGAGTCAACTCTGCTTGTCTGTTCTTTTGTTCGGTTAGATCGGCAACAAAGGCAAAGCAATCTTTGCCCTCTTCGTCGGCTGCAATAATCGATAATAAGACAGGCACCCGCCGGCCGTTTGCGGCAATGTATTCCTTTTCAAAGGGATCTGCTACCCCTTTCTCCTTAATCTGGGCAATTGCTATCTCGTCCAGATAGGCGAATTCTGGTGGCGTTATCGCCGGCCAGCGCACGCTGCCGTTGGCGATCTGCTCATGGCTGTAGCCAAGCAGGTCGAGAAAGGCATCGTTGACCTCCAAAATCTCCCCTGTAACGGTAGCGCGAATGACGGCGAAGGAGTTTGCCGCTAAGAACTTATCTAGCCCCTGAGCATAAGTCCGGTCCAGGGTGCTTGTGTCACTTAGGCTCAGCTGGCGCAATTCATTTTCGAGTTGCGCAATTCTCTGTTTCAGATTCTCTTCGGTGTCTTGCATCGCAAGCGAGCACAAAGGGGATTCTCATTTGCATTATTACCCAAAAATCACCAGTTTTATGGAGTAGTGTCCATTTGGTTACTACAAAGCTATATCGATTTGCGATCAAGATTCAGACTTTAAGTGACATGAAGAAAGGCGCGGGATGATACCATAACCGGTAAAGGACGCCAACGGCAACTTTATGTTCAGTCAGGCGACTGTCATTGACATTTCCGCTTTGGTGGCAAGGAATAGCAAGTAAACTCGCAACAGGTTATACGATTGGAGCATCAGAGGCTCTGCCTTGTAACTTATAGGAAGAAGAGTCTTTGCAAACCTATTCCTTTATGCAATGTGCATTGCGCAATGCAAAAGCGACCTCATATTTGGTGCCAATGGCCTAATTATTATCGAGTGCAGGATCCCTTCTTTCCATGATTGTCTGGTGCTCCGTGGTCCGCTCCTGGTGCTCTACGGTCGTTGGCTGAATGGTCGTAACATGCGATGCAGTGGTCGTAACGGCAGATGCGACGGCCGCGGGTGCGGTGCGGTGCGCCGTGTAATAGCGGTGGTGCCGCGGGTGGTGTGATATCTTCTTCACTGCGCAGGGGCGTGCGGTGCTGGTAGCGACCTGCTTTGTTTCAGTTTTGACGGCGGTGGCAGCAGCGCTTCTGGTATCGGTGGTCGTTGTGTCCAAGGTTGGAATCATTACTTGCTCATGTCTTTCTTGCACAATCGGTTCAACTGTTTTTTCAACGTTGCCGTCGGCATCCGTGCTTTCGCGTGTGCGCACTACAGTCGGTTTCATATAGCTGTCGAGAACCTGGGGCTGTCCTACGACCGAGGTGGTCTGGGAAGACTGCGACATCGATGCTTGCTGCGCCTGCGCATAGGATTGGAAGCTCAAAGCCAGAGTAATGGAAAGGCAAATTTTGATATTGGTGTGGTGACTCATAATTATTCTCCTGATTTCCGGCATGGACGCAATCTCATCCCATTCAGTTCCGCTTACCTTTTCAGGTCTTTATCAGTCACCCCAAAAATTACTGATTAATCTTGTCTAGATTGACTATGAATCATCGATAGTGGGAACAAGATTCTTGTGTTTATAGGCCAACGAGAGGGACAATCGTCATGAATCTTTTTATCGACAGTCAATCAGCTTCGTTCAGCTATGTGTCAGATAGCTTTGAATCGCTGATCGATCGCCTTGAGCGAGTCGGTTACGAGCCACTTATGCGCAAGGCAGCGCAAGGGTTTTGCAATGTTTTTGGCGGTTCTGCGGATGATCTTGCGATTTCTCGATTAGCCGAAGACGAAGATGGCGAAGATCTGGAAAAGGAATGTGAATTTACTAGACGCAGACTTATGAGTCTCGAAAAGCTTGGTTATCAGTGGGGATTTGATCAGT
>Ga0182024_10004120_pt1 | contig 33848 bp, 26 predicted proteins | sample P32metaG_FD_120480 | JGI IMG/M metagenome (GOLD analysis project Ga0182024, IMG submission 120480) | Permafrost microbial communities from Stordalen Mire, Sweden - P3-2 metaG (Illumina Assembly) | ecosystem: Environmental > Terrestrial > Soil > Wetlands > Permafrost | place: Sweden: Stordalen... | reverse complement strand
TATCGCCGCCAAGCCCAAATACCAGTAGCTAGCGTTGTAATGGCCGCAGTCTTTCTCGCGATTGATCGGGGTGTTGTTGACGGCGCTGATGAGTTGTGAACTCGCAGATTGGATTGGCGACGACCCTTGTACAGGGAATAACACCTCTCTCGAAGCTGCAACAGAGTTCGCAGCAGCGCGGGTCAACTGCGACACCGCTGATTTCGGGGTGTGTCTCCCTGTCCTAACAGCGACGTCAGTCCGCCCAGTCATTCGACAGATAATAACACACGTCTGTGAAGGACGGTGCTCACGGTCCTTAGCAGCTACTCTCGGAATTGCAAGCGCTAGCCAGACTAAGGTGGATAGCCTTTTTCATTAGTGGTTGTGAAACGATTGCTTACAAGCCTCTAAACAGAGTTACCCAAGTCTCCCAGCCGAATTGGTCTAATCCCTTTGGTTTTCTTCGTTTTCAGTCTGCACAAGGGCAAAAGCACATGACAACTTTAAAAATAGCCCAAACGGGCTAGGTCTCTGGACTAACACATATAGGACAGGCCGTTTAGGTAATTGCACGCACTTCATGTATGAATCAAGATGGAAGAGCTTCCTGTAAGTCAACGAGCGGTAGCCTGCCAGGTCGAGACAACAAAGCTGTAAAGAGTGTTCGGCAAGCGCAAGTGAACGAATGCGACCCGGATGAATCACCTCGATGTAAACTCGCTGCCGTGTGCGGTAGCTTTTGGGGAATGTCCCCTGATTCCCAGATCTTGTATCACAGTTTCACCAACTACTGCCGCAAGGCTCCATTGAAAACGGAAACGATAGATTGGAAATAGGTATCCGGTGCTCTCCGCAAGACTACCTCACGAGCCGACGATACCAATCGGCAGCGCAGTGATTGATCTGACAGGAGTTGGGCGACCGCGACGGCCAGCGCCGACGTGTCATGCTTGTTTACCAGAAGTGCCTCTCTTCCGTTCGATACTATTTCCGGAACTCCGCCCACCGAGGTTGCCACCACGGGGACATCGGCGACCATGGCCTCGAGTAGAACATTAGGAGATCCCTCACTATGAGAGGGCAACACGAATACGTCGGCGATCGCGTAATAGGGGCTGGGGTCGTCCTGCTGCCCAACAAGTCTCACAACATCCGACAGCTTCAGGTTGAAGCAGAGTTCCTCAATGCGGGCCCTCTCTGGACCCTCGCCAACTAATACGAGGCGCACTGGTGTTCTTGCGAGTTCGCGAATTCTCGGCAGTGCTCGCACAAGATCGGCGTGGCCCTTTTCTTGCGAAAGGCGTCCGACGCTCAGCAGCATGCGTGTGCCCACGTCAAGTCCAAGCTTGCTGCGTAGTGCAGCGATACGTTCCTCCGGAACTGGAGGGAATGGACGAATCGGCATGTGCTGAATGTGGATGCGACCGGGATGTACGTTCTGCCGTTCGAGTTCTTTGACGAAAGCGTGGCAGCTTGTCAGAACTCGATCCGCGCCCTGCAGCGACCATCGGTCGAGTTGATTGTAAACCCGCATTTTACGGTCCGTCGTTGTATATCCGTGGTGGAATGCGACCCAACTGCGCGACTGGTTCAGAGCGGCCCAACGGACCAGAAAATGCGATTTTACGCTGTTGGACCAGATGAGGTCCGTAGGTCGTTTTTCAAGCACACGACGCAATTGTGGGATGACGCTCGTGTCGAAACGGCCGCTTTCGTACACAATCTCGAGCGGAATGCCAATGTCTTGGATCGCCGAGGTCAATGCGTTTTCTGTTTGGCCCCGGCTAAATGTCACGATGGCAAGCTTAACCTGTGACGGACCAGATTGCCGGTGGATTGCTTCCTTAGCGAATTCCAGAACTGCTTTCGCAGATCCGGTGATCGAGGAGGCCTCGATCATCGCCAAAACGCTAATATTGTTCACGGCTGGAGGCCTCGCCTGGACAGGCCTTTTTACGCTGTTGCGCGAGATCGCAGTGGATCCGATAGAGTCGTTCACTCACAATGGACCAGTCATATTTTTCCGCGAGGAACCGCGCAGCCGTCGACAGGCGAGTCCGCGTCTCCGTGGACGAGACAACGCGCCCAACCGCCGCTGCGATCTCCTGCGCACTGTCGGCCAACAGCAAGTGAACATCATGCTGGACGTCAATGCCCTCGGCCCCCAGGCTGGTAGATACCACCGCCACCTCGGCGGCCATCGTTTCCAGAATCTTCAGTCGAGTGCCGCTTCCCAATCGAAGTGGCACTATTACTGCAACGGCAGAGGCATAGAAAGGACGGACGTCGTCAACAGTGCCAGTTACGTGGATGCGATCCGAGACCAAGGCGCGGACTTCAGGCGTCGGATCGCGTCCGACGATCGTGAAATGAAGATGAGGATGCCTTCGTGCTATTTCAGGCCACGCTGTCCGCACAAACCAAGTCACCGCGTCGATGTTGGCGTGATAGTCCATGGAGCCGACAAATAGGATAGTTTCTCTCGAGTTCCCGTGCTCAGTTCGTTGGAAGTTTGTGTCGACCTCCTTTGGATAATAATAGGCGTTGTCGACACCGTTGGGTACGATGTGGATGTTCGCATCGGGACTGCGTGCAAGCAGTTTTTGCCGCTCCCGTTCGCTCGCAACCAGATGCGTCCTGCAGATGTCGAGCACCCGGTTCTCGGCGCGCTCGATCAGTGTAGCTGACCGTTTAGCGGCTATTCTTTTGAGCCAGTTACCGCTGGTTTGCGCATAACGCAACATTAGCTCAGATTCAATGTTGTGCCAGTCAAGAATGATAGAGGGGTGTCCTAGCGCCTCTTGGATCACCGGCAGATAGGCCATTAGCTGGACTCCCTCGACTTGCACGGTATCGAATTGGCAAGACCGCAACAGTACCTTCAATTCAGAAGCTGAGCGCTCGGACCAATAGTTCAATACGGTCATGGGGGTCGGCCCTATTAGGCCTCGCAGGATTTTGGAGGGAGCGTAGCCCCGCTCCTTGTTCAGGGTCATGGTGCTCGCAAAGCGAGAATCATCGAAGGACGTGCCTGGTTCTTCATCGGTGAAGCACATTCCGACAAAAGTTACCGAAGAGCGCGCAGCCAACCTTGTGGCCAATTGATAGTTGCGTAAGCGGGCACCAGTATTGACGGGACAAATCGGCTGGGGAGCGAAGTACAGCACTCGCATGTGCGAACCTCGGGGGGAACCATTTAGCCTAACAGATCCGATCTCAATGCTCAATACCTTCGATGAATCTTCAATCAAGCTATGAATACGCGCTCCTATCTCGCGATCGATCAATGAGTATGCTCAAAAGAATTCGGCTCGAAGCGGAAGACCGGCTGCACTGGCATACCGCGACGCGAGCCTTATTTTGTCATCACGCTCTGAGCAAGGTGCGCCGACTGGCATCGCAGGACATACGCGGAATTCTGCACTCCATTGACCAACTCTGTGCTGCGGCACGTCTTGCTCCGAACGCCGAAGCAATGCAAAAAGCTGAGAGACGGATCCACGAGCGCATTCGCTTGCTAGACATGTCGAAGGTAGATTGGCGCGAGTATGTGCCCGATGTCGAACAACGCAGCATTGAGAAGGCCGTTGTCCTGAAACCGTATATCGGCCCGAGGGAGAAAGGCGTCGTCTTTATCTCGTTCGAGAATCAATGGGCGCGATTGCTATGGAGCTGCAACCTGAAGGAATTTGCCGAGCGATATACATTAGTACTTTCGCCATCATGGAGTCCGCCTCATAGTCTCGTGAACTGTCTGATGCCGATGGCGTACCCCGGGCCGATTTTTTCTCTGATTAGCAGTATGAATGATCTGGCAATTTTTCCTCGCATCTCGAAGCGTTACGTGACTATACCTCTATTTGCGTCAAGTTGGGTGAACCCGGACTTGTATAAGCCCGTACCATTTGAAAAAAAAGACATCGACATTTTCATGCTTGCCAACTTTGGCAAATACAAGAGACATTTTCTGCTGTTCAAGGCGTTGAAGAACATGCCTGCCTCAGTGAGAGTGCTGCTCATAGGACAGGAGAATGGAAGCCGAAATGCCAACACGATCATAGCCGAAGCCCGCGCATACGGGGTGCAAAACCGGATCGAGTTGCTGGTGAACGCAGCGAATTCGACCGTGCTCGAATCTTTTTGCCGCGCGAAGACTAGCGTAATCCTCTCGCATCGCGAAGGCTCGTGCGTCTCGGTGATCGAGTCTATGTTCGCCAATACCCCGGTCGGGATTTTCGAGGATGCGGAGATTGGCTCGCGCGTTTACATCAACGAATCCACGGGACGTTATTTTCAGCATCGCCGCCTGGGCGAACAATTAATGGATTTTATCGGCAATGCCCACAAGTATTCGCCGCGGGCTTTTGCGGAACAAAATCTCTCCTGCTTCACCAGTACGACCATATTAAACGATAAGCTGGCATCTCACGCGCTGGCTACGGGGCAGCAGTGGACACAGAACATAGCCGCCCATCACTGGCGGCCCGATCCTCAGTTTGTTTCGGCCGACGACAGGACGCGCATGCGGCCCAGCTACGACGACATTCGAGAACGGTTCGGCATCACCCTGGGCACGGATTAGCGTTCACGAACCGAAGGTCAACCGTGCTTATTTAGCGAGAAGCAGCCGGTTCAATGCTCTGCTTTTCCGTAGCTCAGAATCATCCAAATGGCAATTGTTCCAGTCCTGAACACAATGAAAACGCTCTTAATATGCCACGACGGCGCTCCATTAGATCAGGTGGTATTGGCTCGGTGGCTGAATTCGTTCTCGAATCTTGTGGGGATAGTTATTATCCAGGAGCCCCAGAGCCGACTTTGGCGCCGCGTGAGGCGCGAAGTCAAGCGAACTGGGGTCCTTCGTTTTCTCGACGCGCTGGCGTTCCGATTCTATTACCGTCTTTTTCTTGTCGGTAAAGATCGGCGTTGGGAGCATCAAGAGCTGCGAGAGAAGTGCCTTATCTATGGCGATATTGGTGCGAGCACCGCGATTTTTAAAACGCACAGCCCGAATACCAAAGAAACAGAATCGTTTGTGAGGAACGTGAAGCCCGACCTTGTTCTGGCGCGCTGCAAAGTGTTACTGAAAGAGAGCGTTTTTTCAATTTCGCCCAAGGGAACGTTTGTCATGCATCCCGGGATTTGTCCCGAGTATCGAAACGCGCATGGTTGTTTTTGGGCGCTCGCCAATCGCGACCTGAATAAGGTCGGTATGACCCTCCTCAAAATCGACAAGGGCGTCGACACAGGACCGGCATTCGGCTACTACACGTATCCTTTTGACGAACTCCAAGAATCGCACATCGTCATCCAGCACCGAGTCGTGCTGGAGAACCTCGATGCTCTGCGCAGCAAGTTCCTTGAGATCGATAGTGGCACTGCTAAACCATTAAACACCTCAGGACGGCCGTCCGCCGCGTGGGGGCAACCTTGGCTGACCAAATATCTAAAGTGGAAGGCCCGCGCGAAAAGAGTATTTCAATGAGAGTCGCCTGTCTGCTCTATCATGATGTAATCGAGAGCTCCGACTGGGATTCGAGCGGTTTCACTGGCCCTGGAACCTCAAAATATAAATTGGCTCGCCCCGAATTTGAAGCCCATCTTGCAGCCATTACAAAGGCGCGCGACACCCCTCCGAGTACTGCGCACGAACTCGCAAATGCAAGCAATGACACACTTCCGTTTCTTCTGACCTTCGACGATGGAGGGGAAAGCGCCGTCACGCGCATCGCGATTCTTCTCGAGAAATACGGGTGGCGCGGACATTTTTTTGTCACCGCCGGCCAGATTAGCAAGAAGGGTTTCCTCAACTCGGAGCAAATTTGCTTCTTGAGGAGAAAGGGGCACGTGATCGGCAGCCATTCGTTATCTCATCCGGTGAGAATGTCGTACTGCAGCAAGGTGGAATTAGCCAACGAATGGACCATGAGCATCACAATACTCTCCGATATACTCGGCGAACAAGTGGATACCGCTTCCGTCCCAGGAGGCTATTATTCAAACCGGGTTGGAGAGGCAGCCGCCGCAGCAGGTGTTCGAGTACTGTTTAATTCTGAGCCCACGACAGCGGTTCATGTTACGGTCGGCTGTCTCGTGGTCGGACGGTACAACATCTTTAGAGGAATGTCACCGGAGGTTTCGGCAAACTTGGTTTCAATTCATTCCGATGCACGTTCGAGGCAATGGCTCTATTGGAATCTCAAGAAATTCGCGAAAACAAGTGCCGGTATGCCTTACCTGGCTGCTCGACAATGGCTTCTGCGAAAGGGTTGAATTAGCCACCCTTCTGACAGTTTCCTCCAGTCCATGATCGTGGGAAGTGCTGGCTAAAGTGTCAGCCCCCAAAGCAGGGGGACAGGAGCGTAATTCGACACGCGAACCGTTGCATCCAATGGGTGAACGATTTGGTGCTTTTGAAGAGCCGTCCAAGAACCAACCGCAAGAAGTTACCCAAACGGATTAGGCACTTCGACTAGCACATGTAGGACAGGTCATGTGGGTGATTGTGCACACTTGCGACAGACAGCACACTGGCAGGACCTCAGACGAAAAGATAGTACGCTGTGAGTCAAGGGGCGGGAGCTTAGAAAGTCACGCCGGGAAAGACCCCACTAGAACATTTCGACCGGGACGAGTCGGCCGACGTACCCCTTCAAGAAACAACGTGAGCTCGGAAGGTTGCATACTGACCACGCCTAGTAAGTTGTCCTAGTAATCGCCCCTACCATGCCCGCACAATCAGACAGTACAGGAGTGGTCTAGCTGCTGTGGTTCGAAACATTTATAAAAACGTTCTTGCGAACTGGCTAGGATTGCTAACGAGTATCACTGTTAGTTTTTTTCTAACGCCGTTCATTCTGCATCGGCTTGGTGATACAGCGTTCGGTCTTTGGATCTTGATGGGGACTGTTAGCGGGTACTACGGCCTGCTCGATTTCGGGATCAGAAACGCCGTCATCCGCTATGTAGCACGGTACGCGGCGAGCAATGAGCAGAAGGAGTTATCTGCCGTCGTCAGCACGTCTTTGTTTACTTATGGAGGGCTCTGCATTGTTTTGCTTGCACTCACTGGGCTGACAACGTGGAAATTGGAATGGCTGATCCACATCTCAGATGATTGGTCGCATTCAGCAAAGCTTCTTTTGATTACCTTTGGAGCCGGCACGGCTCTGGGTTTTCCCCTTGGAGTCTTTGGCGGTGTGCTCGAAGGTTTACAGCGCTTCACTTGGATTAACGGCGTTCAAGTTGTGGCGGCACTCGTGCGGGCATGGTTGGTCGTCTTTGCTCTAGAGAGAGGATATGGGCTATTGACCATAGCCTGCATTACGGTAACGCTCAATGTGTTGAGCTCGGCGATTTATATTCCTGTTGTTTGTCATTTTTGTCCATACCTGCAACTGAAATGGCGGAACGTTAGCAAGGCCGCTTTGCGGATGTTGGCCTTTTTTGGATTCGTGACTGTGTGGGTGGGTATCGGTACAACATTACGGTTTCAAGTAGATGCACTTGTGATCGGAGCGTTCATTTCGGTGCCAGCCATTAGCCTTTTTTCAATCAGCTCCAAGCTCGTCTTGTACGCCGGTGATTTTGTTCAGAACATGGCATCCGTCTTCACACCAATGTCGAGCCATTTCGACGCAAGGGGGGACATGTCCCAACTTCGCCGCATATTGGTGATCGGGAATCGATATGCCAGCTTCGTTATACTTCCAATAACGCTAATTCTTGTAATCCTTGGCAAAACGATTATTCGCGTTTGGGTCGGACCAAGATATCTCGCCACATATCCCGTCCTCGTCATTCTTATCCTCCCGCTTACTCTGGGCTTGATGCAGGCAGTTTCGACCAAAGTCTTGTATGGCATGGCTCGTCACCAGCTACTTGCACGTGTATTAACGATTGAAGGGGTAGCTAACCTGGTGCTAAGTATCGTCTTACTTCACTGGTACGGTATCGTTGGCGTAGCTCTAGGGACAGCAATCCCGATGGCCTGTACCAATTTGCTTTTCTTGCCACGCCATCTTTGCCGGCTTCTCGGCTTGCGCATGCGCGAATTCCTACGTGCTGCGTACGTTTACCCCATCATAGTTAGTATTCCTTTGGGATTTGTTCTCTGGGTGGCCGATCACCTCATAGAGTACAAAGCTTACTCTACACTGCTGTTGGAGCTAACGCTTGGGGTCATCCCGTACGGAGTAGGGCTGCTTATATATTTCGCCCATGAAGAGCGCTTCCGACAGCTCTCCGTCTCGGTAGTCGAAGCTGCGGACTGGTCGCCCAGTTCTTAAAGTACATGAAACAAGAGTCGCAATCAGAAAAGGGCAGAAAAGTGAATCGCCTAAGACGCATAGTAAGTGGGCTAATGAACAACCGGAGTTATGCTTCACTTATACATAAATACGCATAGAGAGCGGCGCTCGACGGGGGCGCGACCGTTAGCAAATGACACCCGATAATATTACTCACTTGGTACACGAGACCATACCGTCCGGCTGGCCCACGCCCCTTCTGAGCCAATACGCAAGCAATCCCGAAACCTTGCTTACGCGGCTTGATTGGCAGCAGGCGAGCTGGCTCTCGATGTTTGGTGTAGACAAAATGACTGTCGCACTCGAAGTTGGCGGTAGCTATGGCGTCATTACCGAGACTTTAGCCAGAATGGTCGGCACAGTTTATGCCGTAGAGGCCGATTCCGAACAGATCGAATTCACGCGCGTGCGGCTGGAACAAGCGAATATATCAAACGTTCATCTAATCCACAGTGCGTCACTTTGCTTATCTTTGCCCGAAGACTCCTTCGATCTAATCGTTGTTAGCTCAGGGCTAGAATGGATCGCCAAATGGAGCCAACACCAAGATCCGGTTTCTGCGCAACGAGCATTTCTGAACCGAGTTAGGCAATTACTAAAGGACACAGGTGTACTAGTAATCCGATGCAAGAACCTTCCGCGTTACAAGCGGTCTGACAAACAGCCCCACAGCCCCCCCAGCTCCGGTACAGCGCCGCAGAGTGGTTCAGACGACTCAATTCCGCAGACTCACGGTGCCCCTTTTACTCACTTGAGTACCAGACGCAAATGTCAAAGGCTGCTGGAAGAAAGCGGGTTCCGCAGTACGTGCTTCTATTGGGTCGATCCCGGCTATGAGCAGTCTTTTTCCCTTGTTCCTCTTAAAAGGTCACCATTGTCGCGACATTTCCGAAATCAAGTGGCTGATTCGCTTCGCTTCTCAGGGATTTGGTGGAAGCTATGGTGCAAACTTTTCCTGGGCCGACTGGGATTGGTCGACCTATTTGCAAGGGAAGTGCTTGTTTTCGCCGGCAAACACACAGGAACGAGCGAGCCACCGGGTGCCAGACTTCGGGAGCGCATAAGAGAACAATTACCTGCCAATGCCAGGTTGATCCAACCGAGCGTAAGTCTTTCGACATACACGTTTGGCCGGAAAAATATTATGCTGTTTTCTGATTTGAACCGAACCGGACGGTCCTTCATAGTGAAAACGTCCACGGCGGGGGAGGGGAGCAGCGCAATTGTCGAGGCTGACGCTCGGCATCTTGAACTCGTGTGGAGTCGGCTTCAGTGCCAAAAGGAAGCAAAGTTCTCAGTACCTCAACGATTCGGTTCGTTTCAGATCGGATCAGTATTGTACTCTGTTGAGTCTTGTGCGCCTGGGATGGAATTGGGTCGTCTTCTGTCCATGCAACCTAGTCATCGGCAATTCACGCTTCTCAAAGAGATATTACCGCGTTGCGTGGAAATTGCTGCTCAGCTTGCGCTGATGTTTCGTGGAGAAAGATCCGTCTCTTCGGTTCGCTCCGGTGAGACTTCGGTTTGGGACGTTCTGGAGATCGTTGCATGTACCCAGCCAGAGTTCCGTCATTTAGTGCAAATTGCGAGGGCTGCCAACTGGAACGTTTGCGAAGATGGCGACGATTGGGTCCAGCACGGCGACCTGACTGTCGACAACATTATGGTAGATCCGACCAATAAGCAGCAGTTAACCCTTATCGATTGGAGCGATATGGTTCGCGGCGTGCCGCGGCTCTACGATGTCTTCACTTTGCTTGTTTCAGTATTTGTCAAAGAGCGCGGAAAAGAAACCGACGAACAATCGTGGTCAAGCAGCTTTTTGGACACGTTCTTTGGCCGCGGTCCCGCGGCCAAGATGACTCGCTACCTGCTGGTGGATGCATGTTCACAACTATCGTTGCGGGAATCCTGTGTCTGGCCTTCTCTACTTTCTTTTCTGGTCTTGCGGATTCATCATTATTTTTTGCGAGTCCATCCCTTATTTCAGGCGAACAGCTCTTTCTTTCATCCGATGACACTTATTCATGCACGCCTTCTTCATCTTGCGCTGCGGAATAGCGAGAACTTTCTGTTGCGACCCTAGGATGAGTGCAATCAATACAAGGAATTACAAACGCGTCCCAGTTCCGCGAACGTCAAGACAGTACGATCGTCAATAGATTTTGAGGGAAACTACCGACGTGTCGAAAGTTCGGGTTGTGCCCTACAAACAGCTGGATGCCAGTGAGTTGCTGCAGTGTGCTCATTTTCGCAGCTCCTGGCAGAAACTGTACGAGAGATGCCCCTGGTCAACCATCTTTCAGAACCCTCATTTCTTAGATATCTGGTATGACACTTATGCTGCATTCTATGACCCGTGGGTTTTTTGCGGCTATGCAGCCGATGATGAGTTGGTTGGATTATTGGCCCTTACAGTGAGTCGCGACGGTTGCGAGCTAAGAGTGGCGGGAACTCAGCACGCAGAGTATCAGTGTTGGCTCGCAGATCCGGAACACAGCTCTGTGTTCATCGAACAAGTATTCATCTATTTGCGGCAGCACTGTTCCTTTAAGACGCTGACCTTCGATTGCCTGCCCTTAGGGATGCCACTTGAATCAGAGTGTTTCCGTAAGAACATGTGTATTGGTGAGGAAATGAACCAGCCTTTGATGGAATTGAGCGATTCCCGTCGGATATCGGACTCTTTGAAGAAGAAAGGCAACAGAAGCAAGCTAAAACGATTTGAAAAGAATGGCAAACTTCAATTTCGGCGAATCAATCATTCGACCGAGCTTCCACCACATTTTGACGATTTAGTGGCTTCTTATGACCTACGAATTGGCGCTCTAGCTGGGATTCTCCCCTTCCAAGATGATCCGTGCAAGAAACTCTTCTATCTTCGAATGATGGACGTGCCCGGCATTCTCCATGCGACATTGCAGAGTGCTGGTGAACGTCTAATATCCTTTCATTTGGGAAACACCAACGGACAACAGGTGTGTCTCGGTGTCCTTGGGTATTCTCCGTTTTTCGCTGAATCCTCACCGGCAAAGTTTCACATTCTCGCACTCGCAGGAGAGCTTAAGAAGGAAGGTTTTTGTGCACTTGATTTGACTCCTGGTGGAGTCTATAAAGAACGGTTTGCCACACAATACCAAAAGACGCTCAAGCTTCGCGTCTTCTTCGATCGCGGACGGTATCTCAGATCTCTCGTATCGAAGCACTCCAGAACGTTAGTTCTAAAGGCAACCATGGGATTTGGAATATCGATGGCGTCCATTCAAAAAGGTGTCGCTACCATTAGGCGGTTTAACCCCAAATATCTCTTTAAACACTGCGTTGACTTCTCTGGTACTAGACTCCGGTCGAATGTCTATTTGTTTCGTCGTGATGTAGTTACTCCGGCACATCAACTGAACTCACTTGAAAGAGATAGGATTCAGCACTTATGTGCCTTTGCCGCGAAGCAGCACATCCCAAATGGTGAGCGCAAATATTTTTTCCAAGATGCGTTGAAGCGACTTGAAGCCGGTCAGCACTGTTATACTCGCGTCGAATCTGGAATTCTGGTGCAGCTTGGCTGGATGACCGACCAAGCAAGTATTAAATTGGCGGTTGCTGATGGACAATTCGTACTCCCCGAGAGGTCCTGTATGTTGCTGGGTTTTCGATTTCACGCGCTATTTTCATCTTCGAATTGCTTTCGCGATGCTCTTTTACAGATGATCTTCGATGCTTTCAGAAGTGACCAAACAGAGAGAGTGTACTGCTCTATCCCAGAAACTATGTCAGCCTACCGTAATCTCGTGGAATCGTTAGGGGGATTGCCGAGCGGCACTCTATTAGAAACGCTAAGCCCTGCGACATGTTGGATGGAGAATGGGGCTCTAAGGCATGTTCCGCGCAAGTCACTGAGGGTCGCGTGAGCCAACCCCGTCGCCAAATGATAATAATTGAGAAGTGCCGCCGTTAAAATGGATCACATCACGCTCGCGAGGCCAGCCGTGAGTTGGGTTCTCACATCAGCTAGTACTCACTCATTTCGGCTTTCGAGGAGTGCGGTCGCCCCAATGCGTCGAACCTTCTAGGAGCTGTTTGATTTGCGCGCGCCTTCCCTTACTCACAAAAGCAGATCATCTGTCACTCACCCGCCGGGGAGCGTGATCTCCGTCCGACCGCAGAAGAATTTGCTAGAAGATGAGTCCCGCTTTTACGGCGGCTATTCTTGGTCCTTAAATCCGCTTCTAACTGTTCAGGAAGCTATCGATCACCTCCGAGAGGAATTGCGTCGTTTGGATTCCTTTCCTCCCGGATGGCGCCGAGACGAGGTGATGACGAATATCTTCCTCCTTGGTGGGATGATTGTTGCAGCAGTCGAGGATTACATCGGCGGGACAAGGTACACTTTTTCCAAAGTGGAGAAATTGTTCCCCACCTTTGGTCCGCTGGTAAAAACAGCAGGAAAACTGCAAGGTGGCTGGGACAAGTTCCGGATCTGGCGATTGCGGCGACTCGTTCAATGGCGGGCAGAATGGCAGATTACTCTAGTTAACTGCTTAATGGGACTTCCCGGTATCGGATCTGCCGAGCCGGGGACTGCCCGGTCCCTGGAAAAACTAGCTTCTCTGATTTCTCCTTTGCCCGAAGAACTGCTAAAGCAAAGACCACGAATTCCAGGTGCTTTTCGCTCGAAGGACCTGACTCATTACGACGTTATACGCCTAGGAGAAAAGTTCGAAACTGAATTTCCTGATCGGAACCGACCGCTGCTGATTACCGGATTGCGTACAGCCGGCTCGTTCTTTGCCACAGTTCTCTGTAGCTTCCTAAAAGCAAAAGGCTACAAACAAATTCGTTGCGTGACTTTACGGCCCAAGAGAACGATTGCTCGCTGGGAAACTCAAGCCCTTGCAGTTGGAAAAGAAGAAAGTGCGCTTGTGCTGGTGATCGATGAACATCCGAACACGGGCTTCACTCTCGCGAAGACTGCCGATCTCTTGGTCTCTGCGGGCTTCGATCACTTGAATATCGTGTACCTCTTTCCGGTACATCCTGCCCATCCGAACTGGAGAGAAGTTCTGGCTTCTCGAGGTGTTTCCAACATCCGAGTCGTTCACTTGGAAGCGGATGAATGGCATAAATATCGCCTCCTGCAGTCTGAGACGGTGGACACCCAATTGAATGATTACTTTCAAGCAAGCGGTTTCCGAAGAGCGCGCCTGCAGTTGGGCACTCGCTCCCAACAAGAAAACGCAGTCTTGTCAGACCGGTCCGACGAGAAGGTTCACGCCCGACTGAAACGGGTCTATGAAGTGCGCCTGGAAAAACCCCTAGGCGGGATTGAAACGCGCTTTATCCTTGCTAAAAGCGTAGGTTGGGGATGGTTAGGCTATCACGCATTCCTGGCTGGTGACCGCTTGATCCCATTTGTCCCCACAATACTTGGGTTGCGTGACGGGATCCTATACCAGGAATGGATACCACAATGCAGCGCGTCAGTCGCTCCCGCTCCCGAATCCAGTCTCGTACAAACCGCTGCCTCCTATATAGCAGCCAGAGTTCGCCATCTACCTCTCGGAGTAGATCCCACCTTAGAATTTAGCCGCCAAAATAACCATCAAGGGAACTCATTACTCGCTGGGCTATTAAGCCGAGTCTACGGGCGCGGTGCAGCGCTTAAATACCCTCGCTTATTGCACCGCGTGTCGGCCACGCATTGTCCTTTTCCAACACTGATTGATGGCAGACTGAATCAGACGGAATGGGTTCGATTCTCTTCCTCTTTCGTAAAGACAGATTTTGAGCACCATGGCATGGGAAAAACTGAATTGAACATCACCGATCCTGCATATGACGTGGCTTCTGCAATCCTTCATTTAAATCTCTCGTCGACCGAAGAAAGGCAATTCCTTGATCAGTACGAAAAAGAATCTGGGGACACTGGAGTAGAGGGTCGGCTTTTCCTTAACAAATTAATCGCTGGAACGTGGGAATTATCCAGAACCTTGGACAAGCTGCTTGATCCCGATATGACGAGCCGTCACGATGAATTTAATCAGCGCTACATCCGTGCGTGGAATTTTCTGACGCTACACACTGCGAGGTTTTGCGGCCGCCAATGCCGGAAGCCCATAACCTGCGAATTGCGAAGCCCCGTGGTTTTCCTGGACATCGATGGTGTCCTCGACAACAAAGTGTTCCGGTTTCCCTCAACGACGGCCGCGGGAATTCGAGGAATTTCGTTGCTTCACGCGCACGGCGTGACAGTGATAGTGAATACTGCTCGAAGCCTATCAGAGGTCAAAGAGTACTGCGAAGCCTACGGACTTTCCGGAGGGATCGCAGAATACGGCAGTGTACTGTGGAATGCTGCGGCTTCGCGCGAGAAGATCCTTACAAATGATGAGTCACTCGCGCACTTGGACGCGATCAGACAAGCACTTCGTGACATACCCGGGATTTTTATCGACGATACCTATTGTTGTATGGTCAGGGCATATATTTACGAGGAAAAGGGTACCGTACCGGTTCCCAAGACCCTTATTGACACTTTACTTGCGACACACCGTCTAGATCGACTGGCTTTCCATCAGACGAACGTGGACACTGCTATTTTTGCGAAGGGAACTACGAAAGGTACGGGGCTGCGAGCGTTTCTTGACTGGGTCGGGAATGCAGATTGGATTACCGCGGCGGTGGGTGATTCAGAGACGGACCTTCCGATGTTCTCCGAAGTGACTCAATGTTACGCCCCTTCGCAGATCTGGTGTAAACGCGATGCAGAGCGCTTGGGATGTCATATTGCTCGTCACCCTTACCAACGTGGTTTTTTGAGTGTTGCAGGCACCCTGACACACCCTAGCGGTGGCGAGTGCGAACGATGCGCCTCCGGTCAACTGCCATGGGTGAAAGGTAGAGATCCGTTCCTTGATATGTTGGAAGTTCCTGATCAAAGCCCTATCCGACGGTGGTTGGACATTTTGTTTGATCCGCTTTTGTTGCGCGCTTTCCGGGAATAATTCGGCAGCTCGCCACGCAGTGTTACTCTCGTGACTACACCCCTTGCATTCATCAGATGAACTCGCGCGACTGGAAAGGCGGATTCAGGTCACGGCACAACGCTCGTCCAGTGACTGAGTATAAAAGCGTTCAAGCCTTTTAATCAATTCTGAGACGGAGAACTCGCTCTCTACTCGCAGGCGTGCGGACTTTCCCATTTGTAAGCGGCGAGCTGGATCTTGGCAAAGGCCGAGAACGCGCTCAGCAATAGCCTCCGGGTCTTTCGGAGGAACTAGATAGCCAGTCTGTCCTTCCCAGACTAATTCAGATACTCCCCCCACGTTTGTCGCAACGACCGGCTTGCCCATAGCCATCGCTTCCAAAATGGCATTGGGAAAGCTCTCCGTATAAGAAGACAATATCAAGATGTCCAATGTTGCCAAGAGATCCGGGACATCCGATCGATCTCTCAAGAAATGAACTGACTCCAATATCCCCAAATCACCTGCGAACTGCTTGAGACTATTTGCCTCAGGGCCGTCGCCAATCAAGAGGAATTCGGCAGTTGGAAACCTTTTGAGGATTGCGAGTGCTGCCAGCAGAAATGTTCCCAGGTCCTTTTCCGGACGTAAATTTGCCAACGCTCCCACGACAATCGAGCTTGAGGCCAATCCCAGACTTCGCCGGAGCTGCGCGGAAGACAACCTGGACTTAAACTCCTTGAGGTTAATACAATTCGGCAATACCTCAATTTTCTTGCGGCTTCCAGGCATCGCGGCAGCCAAATCTTCGCGAGCTGCTTGTGAATTCACTACGATGCCGGTTGCAAATCTGCATGCGACGTTAAGGGCTAGTCGCTCCCAAGGCGTGTGTACGTTTAACAACTCTCGATGACTCGCTAGTACCACCGGTACGCCTGCGACCCTCGCCGCCGGAACTGCGAACATCGAACTATAGAAGCCCATGGCATGCAGAATCTGAACCTGCTCCTGCCGCAGAAATCGAACAAGGCGAAGAAACAATCTCACCGCCCGCATATTGTGGAGCGAATTGACGGGGAATTCGATTATCGGGATGCCGAGAGGCTCTACGTCGGTAAGCAGAGGCCCGCGCCGCTTCAGGCATCCGAGCACGAGATTGTACCGGCTGGAGTCGAGGTTACTAACAAGCCGGACGAACTGACGCTCGGTACCGCCATGAAGAAAACTATCAGTGAACAGCATCGCCCGAGTGCGCCGGCCGTGAGCGGGCACGATTACAGGCTGAAATCGGACGATTGAACACGTCGTCATTATCTACAGGACAAGTCTTTCAGGAGGCGAACACAACCTTACATCGAGCATGGTGTTAGACTCCGACGAAACGTCAGAAACAGCGGCGGGCACCGCGTGATCGAGCCACCTTCCGCACCACAACTCGAAGAAGACGGCCGTCCACAGCTGGGCGGAAAAGTCCCGACCCCTGTGGTGTCTGTCAACAAGCCGTCGTAACTCTTGTGAACGGAAAAACCCCCTCTCGCGGCAACATTGAGAAAGCAGCACATCGTGGACCAACTCAGCAGCCTGTCCGCGAAACCAATGTTTAAGAGGAACGTCAAAACCCATCTTTTCGCGGTCGATGATCTCGGCTGGCAATTTGTCCCGCATGGCCTCCTTTAGCAAATACTTGCTTACGCCGTTGCGGTACCGAAGTTTCTCGGGAACGGTGCTCATAAACTCTGCAAGCCGATAATCAAGGAGGGGCGCACGCGTTTCCAATGCTACGGCCATGCTCGCGCGATCGACCTTCACGAGGATGTCGTCGGGAAGATAGAGCATTAAATCGATAGCCTGCATCTTCGATAGATGCTCTCCACCGCCAAAGATGTCGGCGAGATGACGGGCGAGGTGAAAAACGTGCCCTTCGGATAAAGCCCTCCATTTAGCTGTGAGTAATGCATGTTTTTGCGGTTGTTGGTAGATGCACATGTCCGAAATATAGGAATCGAGCGCGGGAAGAGAACGTTTGTTAAAGGCACCCCATCCACGAGCCGTCGCGGGATAAAGACGGGCCAAGCCCCGGTAGATGCCTCGGCCCAGAATCCCGGAGAACATGTTTTGTTGCCGTCTCCAGAGACGTATCCCCCTGTCATAACGTGAGTATCCCGCGAAGATCTCGTCCCCGCCATCTCCCGAGAGTACTACTGTAGTCCATTGACGAGCAGCCTCAGAGATCAAGTAGGTGGGTATCGCAGAAGGATCAGCAAACGGCTCGTCATAATATTCCACTAACTTGGGGAGAATTTCCAGAGCAGTGGCGGCACACCGAACCACATGATGGTTCGTCCCAAAGCGTTTGGCAACAATTTCTGCAAATCGCAACTCGTCGAACGAGCGTTCGTCAAAACCAACCGAGAACGTCTCAACTGATTTCTTGCCCGCTTCAGCCATCGTTGCGACGATCGTCGAAGAATCCAGTCCGCCGCTTAAGAATGCCCCCAGAGGGACGTCCGAAAACAGTCGAACGCGAACGGCATCGCGAATCAGCTCGCGAATTCGGGAAACACACTCTGGTAGTTTTAGGCGATGGTCGGGTTGATACTGAAGACTCCAGTAGCGATGAGGCCCATCAATTCGCAAGCGAGACCCCGCGCGATCGAGCTCAACCGCAATCCACGAGGCAGGCGGCAGCTTCACGATTCCCTTGAATATACTGGCTGGGCAAGGGATATATCCCAAGCTGAGATATGCCGAAAGCGAGTCGGGGCTTATTTCACGGGGAACGGATGGATCAGCAAGAATGGCTTTAATCTCGGACCCAAACAGGAGTTGGCGGCCATTCGTCCAGTAGTAAAGTGGCTTCTTTCCGAATCGATCTCTGGCCAACAGGAGCCTACCGCGCCGACTGTCCCACAGGGCCAAGGCAAACATTCCGTTGAGCAGCGTTAGAAAGCCGTCGCCTTCTTCTTCATAAAGATGAACTAGGACCTCGGTATCGGTTCGGCTACGAAATTGATGGCCGCGCCGGACGAGGTCATTACGAATGTCGAGATAGTTGTAAATTTCTCCGTTAAATGACACCCACACCGTGCCATCCTCATTGGTCATGGGTTGGCGGCCAAGTGGTGACAAATCAATGATCTTCAAACGTCGATGGCCGAGGACGCATACGGGTGACACATAGTAGCCCTCATCTTCCGGGCCACGGTGGGCGATCGTAGAGGCCATCCGGCGGACTAGGGGCTCACGAGATATGCCCCGAGCTTCAGCATCAACAAGTCCGCAAATTCCGCACATTGTATTTATAACCTCCCGGGACTTTCGAGCTTTCGGTGACGCAAACGGAGAGCAAAATCGTTCAACTTGCGACCGAACCGTGCTCGAACGAGTGAACTATCTCTAACAAACTCTGATCGAAGCAGTAAGTGTCCTTTTCAGCTTCTGCTTGTTGTAGTTGCAGCAAGAAACCACAAGGACGCACCGTCTTCCCAATCATAAATGGCTTAATCCTTCTCTTTAGTGCTTCGGCATCATAAGCCTGTATCTTATACTCTGATCATTCTCGGGAAACGCACTGGTCGCCCTCGTTCCCAATTAGCCTCGTGGCGATCGCCGCCGGGTGGATTCGCCGTCAGTGCAACCGTTCTATGCACTGTCGCATGAACGTGGACAGCATTCGCGGGGAGACGAGAACAACCCGCACCAACCCGCGTTCGCCTCGCGGCTGCCCGCAGGGAGCTGTTCCAACACCGCCTTCTTGACCGCGGCCAGCGCATCTTCGGCACGGCAGCGATGCGAGAGATTCCAGCCCAAGATTTCCCGCGTACGACTGTCGCGGCTGTGGTGTCTGTGAGTAAACCTCACTGCGGCTCACGCCCCATGACGGTTTTTAGAATCTCGATGTCCGCTGACTTCCGCCCCAACATCCGCTCCAGTTGCCGGATGCGCCGGACCTTCTCCGTTTCCACCGCGGCAGCGCTTTTCCCGAAAAGCACTGCGTCGTTTGCTCCCTCCTCTGCTTCATTCCATCGATATAACGGTGACGGTGTGATGCCGTGTTGCCGACACGCCTCGGAAATGTTTCCGCTCATCATGCCTTCCTGCACGATCTGCCACTTGCCTTCCGGGTTCGATCTGCAACACACTTTTTCGCCCATGGTGCCTCCTGGTTGGAGGCCCTGATTCTATCGAATGAGATGTCCAGTTTTGTAGGGGAGCAATGCAGACTTTTCTTTGGAACCCACGCGGACAGTACTAAGTGACATTCTAAGGCGTGGCAGAACTTCCACACGTTACCCAGGGCATTTCTGTGCCTGGGTAGCTTTCCGTCTGAGGCGAGGCGTGCTTCACGGGGAAGTTCCTTTCGGATCGACGCGCCGCTTTCTTAGCAATCTCCCGTAATGCGATCGTATATGCCACTAAAAAGTAGGGGACAAATTGATACGCTACGCTCGCAAAGCAAGATCCAACCACGTATCCGGCCAGGCTGGCATTTAAAGTGCGAGCTAGGATGCTAGTTTCCTTAATCCTCCCTCCTAACCGTTTGGCTGCACCTATGTTTTTGAAACCACGCCATAGAATGAGCACATACAAGACAAGTGCTGGCACTCCCCCTTCCGAACTCATTTGTGTGAATGAGTTATGTGTCACATGCCAATTACCGGATACGCTGTAAAAGTTCCCGGGTCCGACACCGAAAAGCGGATGCTGTAACGTTACCTCGACGCTGCGCCAGAATAGCTGTTGGCGCTGTTGGGCCGACTCGTAGGCTCCTGGAGCATTCTCATTGCTAAACGTCGACCGGAAACGCTGACTCAACGTCGCACCCGAAAACTGCCACAAAATCACAGCCGGTAGCACTGCGACTATCAACAAATATCGGCGATGCCCTCGAATAGCTAATTCCCATAGAAGAACCGTTGTAGCGACAATGAGGGCGAGGAAGCCCCCTCTCGAACCGGTCAACAATAGCGCATAGGTCATCAGAAGCATTGCTACAGCCCAAGCAACCTTCCACAACACGCTCTTACTCAGGAATAGCAAAGCGAGGCATAAGGGGAGCGAGATAACGATCGTAAGTGCCAAATCATTCGGATTAGAAAAGTTTCCCATTGATGCGCCTTCCAATCGGCCTATAAGTAGATGAGGCTTCAATACGGAGAAACCGGCAAGAACCAAAACTGATACCGCCTGAATCAGTATTACTTGACGCAAACGATCTCCGGTATTTAGGGTTAGAGCTATTACGATAAAAATAATTATCACTTTGGAGAAATCAAGAGTTGTGGCAAGCGCTCCGAACCGCCATATAGTCGAGAAGGGAACAGTAGCAAACAACTGTGCCACGAGGAGGATCAGATAAAACACTTCCCGGGGCATAGAACGACTGATTCGTCCGATGCAAGAAATGGTGGCGAGAAACATTATACCGCCTGCGATCCGCGCCATCGGTATAACAGAAAGTTTAGGCATCCACTCCTGTGGACGCATGCAATCTATGACCATAAACAGAAGCAGCGAGATGTAGGCTCCCACGAGCGGTTTCTCAGAGCCCCTGCGGGCTCTTGAGGACCGTTTCCCTGCAGACCCAGACCCCGTTAGCGTTGCACCATCCATCTCACTCGAAAGTACGTTGTTCATCGCGCCCAAACCACCCTTCTTCCCGTAACAAAATAGAAGAGGGCGACGGCAGCTGCTATATTCAAAACGATGAAAGCAAGGGAAATATTCGCGAGCCGCGAAAACAGATTACGTTTGGAACCAAATATCCGCGACACTGCTAATGCATAAAACACAACTTGAAGTACCAACGCAAGACCGTAAATGCCATGCCGCACCCAAAACGCGGAAACCATGGCACCCACTAGCGCAAAAGGCACGACCAGACGAAGCAGTTTGTGGCAAATAAACTGAAGAAACAGAGGATTCGAAGGTGTCAGGATCCACGGAGCGAGTTGCATCAATTGATAGTTGCCAGTCAAAGTTCTCACCTTTCGCCTGTATTCTTGTCTTGGCCCAGGTATGAAGTCATCCCACAGGACTGCTCTGAGGTCGACAACCACCCTCTGACCTTTTCTTGCGACCTGCAAAGGAATATATACATCATCGAGAATTGTCCCCTCCGGAAGTGGGGAAAGCAGACTCTTTCGCACTGCATAAAAAGCTCCTGTTGCCCCAACTGTCGATCCCGCAAGCGCCTCCCAGTTTCGAATATGTTTTTCCAGCCTCCAGTAGAAGCCTACGCCGTCGAAGGGGGCCTCTTTGGACTTTCGTATAATGAGCTCGCCGCTTACGCAGCCCACGCAAGGATCAGCAAAGTTTTCAACGAGATTCTTTAGACCATTCAGCGCAATTGTCTGCCTCACATCCACGAAGCAAATTATTTCTCCCGTCGCGACAGCCATTCCTCGGTTCAAGGCTGAGGCCTTGCCACCATGCGTTGGCAACATTAAGATTCGACGGTGAGGACTTTCCCAGCCAGTGAGGACTTGGCCCGTCTCATCGGTCGAGCCGTCGGACACTACAATTATCTCCAGGCAATGCTGTGGGTAATCAAGTGTAGTTAGGTTGTTTAATTTGCGAGGTAATTGTGTTTCTTCATTATGTACAGCAAGAATAATCGTAACGGTGGGACAAATGCTCGCCCGCTGAACTGGCCGTGGCCAGTACCGTGCTCGTATCCAGAGACAAATTGGGTAACCAACGTAAGCAAGGACGATGACGGATAGGGATAACCAAAATAGGAGCTTCATTTCACTCTTTCCGACCGGTAAAGGGTTTCCGCTTTGAAGAACAGCTAGACAGTACGAGCGATTGGAGTGGTCAAGAGCACACATTTCTCATTGGACCGTTGACGTCCAATGTGGGCCTTCGATGGAGTGCTTGTTGCGCTCACTATGCTTTCAGGATCTCCCCATAGGCTCGACGGAGAACGGCAAAAATCGAAGCCGGCAAGTATTCCCGGAGGCATTCCTTCGTATTGTGCATGCGGCGATCGAGACTGAGATATAAACTGCCAAGGCCAGCCGGTCTAGCAAACCGAATATCGGTGTAATTGCTTATTTTTGCTCCCCATTGTAACTTGTGGGTTTCTTTACCCCCCAAGTAGTCATAGCGGTGGACGCGTTCGTGAATCCAGCGTTCGAGAAGATATCCTCTGAGCACATGACCGACCTTATCCGAGTGGTAATCAGGATTCAGGCCCTCCTGTAATTGATAGACAACGTCTCCGTATCGGAAGGCGAACTGGATTGCTGCTACCTTTCCATCCAATTCTAGACGCCACAATTGCAACCAGCCTCGGGCGAGAAACAGCGTGGCCATCTCTTGATAGAACTTCCGCCTACAAGGTTCGGCAAAGCTCCCAGATTCGCCACGTAGCTCCCAACGCTTCTGATGTAGGTCGAACAGATCTTCCAGGTAGCCTCGTAATTCTTTTTCATGTTCGCATTTAGATATCTTTACGCAGTAATGCGCTTGAAGTCGTCGGGAATAGCGGGTGACATTTGACCTAGACTGGGAAGAAAGCTGACGAAGGTAGATCTCCCAACTTTCTGGCAACTCGATAGCGCAGCAAGGCCGATGCGTAAGATTATAAGTCCATCCCAACTGTTCCAGCCACGATATCAATGAAGGCACCGCAGACGAGTCTGCCGGCAGCGTATTCAACTCGCATAAAGTCCAGTCTGATAAAGATTTGAGCCAATCGAGAAGTGTGCACACGCAAGCTTCCTCGTCACCTCGTCTGATGATTAGGTTCAGGTTGTCCGAGTCATTCGTACCGTCACCAACAAGCCGTAATCGTTTGATTCGTAACCCGAGCGGCCCCTGTAGAGTATCCCGATATATTGGAGCTAGACCCGCCACATGACCATCCGAATCGAGAAACGCGGCACTTATCAATTGCGAATCCTGACGGAATGAACGCCACCACGCGCCGAGCCATTCGGGAGTCGAGAAAATGGAGAGACCTTTAGTGTCTATCAAAAGACGGTCCCATTCATAGTGGATCGCTTCCAATTCTCGCCAAGAAGAAAACGTCTTGATTCGGAAACAAGGAGTGCGGTTTGGGTTGTCAGCCATACTTCGACACAGCGCTTCGGCGTTAGTGGTGGGAAAGGCTTGCATAGATATCCTTGAACGCGAAGCTCGTCTGCTTAGGTAAGCAGACAGCTCTAGTCGGACCTCATCGGCTTAGTGCTGCGCCCAGGTTCTGAGCCCCCTGTGGTTCCAGGCCAAATAGAGTGTTGTTGATCACGCTGAGAGAGTCCTCGTTTAGCGGGCTCTAAATGCGGACTCTTCAATCTGTGAAGTTGCATTGCCAGGCATTGTGATCTTGACCGAACCGAGCTTGAAGCGGTAATCCCGGTACTCACCGGGGCCACCACTTCGTCCATCACACGCCGCCAGCATGATGTTCACCATCTCCCGCGCGGTGAGAAAGTGCACTTGAATCGACTCTTCTTTCGACACCTTCTCAAGTTCCGCGAGAAATTGTTGCATAGGCTGACCGAGCATGGCCGATTCGTCACGGGGATCCATCCCGTGACAATATAGCTTTATAAACACCCACTCCGGTCTCCCTCGAACTGTGATTGCGGCACGTCTCCAAAGTCGCAAACGTGCTATTGTTGGCGGAGTTTTTATCGTAAGCGCTCCATTTTCGATGCGGGGAAGCACCTCCCTGCCCAATCGGTCGAAGCGCAACATTAATGGTCCTTGGACAATTAGAGGAAACGTTTGAGGAGCGCAACCCACTCGAAGGTCCCTGCCGCGCCGATGCGGCGCTCTGAAGTGGAGCGGCATTCCACATTCGTAGAGACAGTTTATCTTACTAATTTGGCAGGGACTCGGTGCCGATGGCAGAGTGAAATCGGCATAACAACCGGTTTCGGCAAGAACTCGGACTTCATCGTCGACCCCGCAGAACAACCCACCTCCAGAATTGGCAAGAGCCCAGTTTCCGTGGACGAAAGCATAGCGAGGCGGGCCTGAACCGTCCAAACGTGAGAGACAGCCTAGAGAAGCCAATACATCAATAAAATGCTTGAGTACGCGTCTAGTCTGTCTGGCCGTGTCCGGTTTTTCCAGTCCATGATGAAGTTGGATCTCGATTTCACCCCACCCGGCCTGGCAATGCTCCACCAAGAGTTCGACTAATGCCTCGTTGTATTGTTCCGCAGCAAAGAAATAGCTGTGACAAAACGGACGTCCCTCTTGATCTCGCCAGCGATTAAAAATGCGCGGATAAGCCTCGCACCAACGCTCCAGACGCCTTAGCTGTTCTCCTATATCTGCGTAGATAATAGGATTTTCGGGTAGGAACGAAGGCTCGAAATGGTCGGCGAGCGCGATCAAAAGATGTGTGGGGCCCTCGTACTCCCGCCGCAACAACTCTTGGGACACGTACGACGGCAGCCATTTCATCGCGTTGCGAATTTGTCCCCAATTATGGCAGTTAATTGTAATTACCTCGCCAGAAACGTTGGTCAAGGATGCTGAATCTGTCGGGAAACACCGTGGTCACGAATTCGTTCTACCCTTCGGAATCGCATCCATATCTAAAGGTGGTTTTATTTGTGTTAGCTTTTCTCGATATTCTATATGACGAATCCGCAAGTCACATCCTTTGATCTCCAAGAGAGACCACTTGTTCGTGTGCGTCAGACAACGTTAACATCCACTGCGAGGCTACCAATATTCACGTACCATAGAAATTCCGCGCCAGATAAGCCTCACCACAACATTGTGTCCGCAGGTATCTCCTCACCGAAGCGGACGATATCACGCCGACCATACAACGCCGTTGGGTAAAAGCCATGGGCACAGTCAATTTATGACTACAATTAATACAACTCTCACCTTGCTCCCCGCCCTAAAAGAATGATTTTTATGGTGCGAAAATAAATCAGAAGGTCTAAACCCGGAGCCATATTCTTGATGTAAAACAGGTCGTAGCAAAGTTTTTCCTTGGCATCCTCGACGGAGGCACCGTACTTATAGTTGATCTGTGCCCAGCCAGTAATCCCCGGAGGAATCGTGTGCCGCAAGTCGTAGAACGGGATGTCTCGACGCAGACGCTCCACAAACTCCGGCCGCTCCGGCCTCGGGCCAACTAAGCTCATGTCGCCCACCAACACATTCCACAATTGTGGAATTTCGTCCAAGCGTGATAGACGGAGGAATCGTCCTACCGTAGTGACACGTGGATCATCGTCCGCAGCCCAGGTGGGCCCTGTGTCAGCCTCCGCGTCAGCACGCATCGTGCGAAATTTGTAGCAATAAAAAACAACACCATTGCGCCCCACGCGCCTTTGCCGGTACAGAATAGGACCCGACGAAGTCAGCCGAATGGCTAATGCGACGAAAGGAATCAAGGGCAGACTGAAAAGCAAGCCGATAATCGCCATTACTGTAGAAGCGAATCTCTTGTAGACCATGAGGTAGCGCGAAACTGGGAACCCAGACGAGAATAGAAGCCAACCTGAACGGACGTTCTCGATGGGCACCTTACCGGTGATTGCCTCATATACGTCGGTTCCGTCTTGGATATTCACTCCACGGCACTTGAGCGAGAGTAACGGTCCAACCGGTAGGTTACCTCGTCGTTCACTCATGGCTATGAAGATGCGATTCACACGCAGAGAGTTTACAAACAAGCTGATTTCTTCACCTGTATCGGAGGCAGGATGAACGTTTGACGAGTCAGCAAGTCGGTAATTCAGCGTACTACTGCCACTACTGACACTAACAACCGGTAAAATACGACCAACTACCCGAAGCCCCAACTCGGGGCGAGCCTCACATTCCCGTACGATTTGGTCGACCAGCGGACCCTCACCTAAAATCAACGCTCTATCAGCAAATTGCGGTACGCTATTGACAACTGAAAACAACTTTCGCCATAGCGATACTAGCAACCCAACGAACAACAAACCAATTAGCGAAATACCACGGCCAAACTCCAAAGGTGGATATATATAGTAGATAAGTGTTAAGAGTATACACACGGTCCCCAGCGCTTGGACCAAGCGGATAAACACTTCCCGCCGATTGCTCAATATCGAAGAGTCGTAGAGATCGAAATAATACATACAAGCGATAAACGCTACCGCAACGACTACAATTTTTGTAGGTCCATGTTCGTAGCCGAGTATGATGGTGGTGTCGTCGGCACCTAACCGCACGAACACGGCAGCGATAAACGCGAGCGATACCAGGAACGCCTCTGAAATTCCCAGAAAGACGGTGCGGGTAGGGAAATAGGCATGTAGGAATCGAATCATATAACGACCTCAGAGACTTCTCTCACGCCATTTCGCTATGGCTTTGAATATAATACCGCTCTCTATAATTCGCCTGCTCAAATTCAGACGCCCCATTGACGACTACTCCGACCAGTTTCACGTTGTCGAGAGCCTGCAATCCCTTAGTTATAGCTCTTACAGGCGCTACTCCTTCACGGACAACGAGCAGAGTGCCGTCCACCAAACGAGACCATAGGTTGGCATCGACGATCGGCTGCATGGGCGTGGAATCAACGATGATCCAGTCAAACCAGTCGGCCAACTGGGCGAAGACTTCCGCAAACCGCGCCGATTGTAGGATGCTGGTGGGTTGGTTGTGGGCTTCGCCTGCGGTGAGCAGCCACAATGGCATCTCGTTCAATCGGTGGAGAAAGGTCGTAATTTCCTGATCTTGGTTCTGCCACCAGTGACTTATCCCTTGGAGCTCGCTTAATCCGAACAGAGATGCCACCATAGGTCTATGTAAATCTCCCTCAATCAAAAGCGTTCTCGATCCTGCGTGTTTCGCGAAAGTTGCAGCCAGATTTCCGGCCACGAAGGTTTTCCCCTCGGCAGCCACGCTACTAGTGATTTGCAAGGATTTTAGCGCGCGTTGCTTGCGAAGGTAGTCTAGCCGGGTGGCTAGAGCACGAAATTTTTCAGCGCCCAGACATTTCGGATCCGTGACTGCGATTAAACGTGGCATTCGAGAGGCATCTACGCTTACCGAGTGAACGTTTTCGATCTCGACTGGTTCTGCAATGACGCTGTTCAATAATTCTGTTGCTCGCTTGGGATCGGGTCGAACCTCGCCTGGTCGTCGATTTTCCAATTCCAATCTGCGTAAGGCCTCGTACAGTTGGCTCATTCTGCTCCCACACCTGATTTCAGGTCGATTTCGTCCGGCTGGTTCTTGGAATTGCCATTCAATTCGTCAATCATTCGCGAAAGCGCCTTCAGAATCCGTTTTTGTACTGCAGAGTTATCTGAGTCCGCGGTAGACGAAGCCGTGACCCGCTTCAAGCGAAGATCATGAGCAACTTCCTCCACAATCCTAGGCGTAATCTGAGTTGCTTGTTTGCTATAGCCTGAAATCAGCGAGTTTTCACACAGGGTGTTGACCAGCCGCGGAATTCCCCGAGAAAACTTATAAATGACATCGAGTGACCCGTTCGCGAAGATCACGTCGCCGTCCGACTTTGCGCCAGCCAGTTCGAGCCTTCGATGAATGTAACCGCGCAACTCCTCGAATCCCAGTGGTTTTAAGCAGCACCGCAAGCCAATCCGCTGCTTGAGCTGCCGCAGCTCAGCAGTATCGAGTTTACGATCCAGTTCTGGTTGGCCTACTAGGACGATTTGCAAAAGCTTGTGCTGCGACGTTTCCAGATTCGTTAGCAAGCGGAGTTCCTCGAGCAACTCCCAGCTGAGCAATTGGGCCTCGTCGACAATCAAGGCTACTGTGGACCCAATTCGAGCGCGAGCGACGAGGTAACTGTTTAAGCGCGACAGCATCTCGGTTTTGCTGCGCCCATTGAGAGGCAAATGCAAATCTGTCAGAATGTGTTCCAAAAAGTCCGAAACAGAGAGCCTCGGATTGTAGACGAAAGCGAAGGCGATCTGACTGCGATTGAGGACCTCTAGGAGACACCTCAAGAGGAGCGTCTTGCCCGTGCCAACTTCACCGGTCACCGCCACGAATCCCTTTCGCCGCGTCACTCCGTAGGCCAGGCTCACTAGCGCTTCGTTATGGCTTGGCGTCGGGTAGAAGAAATAAGGATCTGGGCTGATATCGAAGGGATTTCGCTTCAGCTTGTAAAAAGCACGATACATTGCATTTACCCTTTATAGAATGCGTAGAGGTTGCCGCCCACAATTAGAATGACTATGATCACTGCTGCGCCGAGTTCGAGCCATTTGGCCAGCGAGCGGAGATCGTTTTCCCTGGGGGTACTCAAAAGCGGTATACCGACCAGCACGCGGGCCGGAACAAGCCCTTCGAGATCTTTTTCCAGCCTGACGCGTACGTCCGTCAGTTCTAGAAGAGCGACCAATCCGATTCCGAGCGAGAACCCTGCACCCAACCCTCCGAGACTAACCAGGAAATGGTTCGGGGCCGAGGGTTTGTTCGGCACACTTGGTGGATCGATGACCCGGAACTGCTCGCCCTGCTGCCTCTGTTCGAGACTCGTGGCAAGTTGTGACTGCATTTGTTTTTGCAGAAGCGAATTGTAATTCGACTTCGATTCTTCATATCCGCGAGAAACCTCTGCGAGCTGCTGTTCAGTTTCTGGAGTCATGTTCAGGCGGCGTTCGTATGCCGAAAGCTGCGATTCGAGCTCCTTTTCGCGCTCCTGTTCGTTCTGGATCTCTAGTTGAACTACCTTAAGCTGGCTTTGAGCCTGCATCATCAAAAGCGTCTGTGATCCGTTTTGGCCTTGTCCGGCCGGACTCGTGCCAGCTGGACTTTCTGTCTTGGTTGTCTCCTGTTCAGAAGCAATTCCATCCTTGATCTGCTTCCTTAGTTTTTCCGTCTTCGCAATCGTATCCTTGAGTGTAAGAATGTCCGGATAATCGTCGGTATAGTGCGATCGCAAATCCGCCATGCGAACACGCAGATCTAGCAGCTCTTTATCCAGTGCTTGCGATGATGCGGGCGAGTTACCGTTTTCCAGGCTTCCTTGTATTGACTGATATTCTTGTAAAAGCGATTCTAGATATAGCTTCTGCTGTTGTGCGCCGTCCAACGACTGCTGTGTGCTCTGCAGCTGACTTTGTAACCCGGATAGAATCTGGACATTGCTTTCCAACTGGCTGGGCAAGTTCCCGAGGTGCGCCCCCTTGAAGGCCGCGACCTTGGCTTCCTGCTGTTCCATTTTGACTCGCGCGCCAGCCAATTGGTTTTCGAGGAAGGCCGTCGTATTCTCGGAAAGCTCCCGCTGGGCCTTCATGTTTTCCTCAATAAAGAGCGAGGTAAGTTCGTTGTTTACCTGCTGCGCCAGCGAGGGCGAGCCTGCAGTAAATTGAATCTTGAACGCAGACAGGTCTTCTGGATGTCCTGGCGACGCCACCAAGTCAATCTTGATTTGCTTGCGCATCTGGTCCACTGGGTCGTCTGAATTCAACAAGCTGTTCAGCCCGTGGCCCTGGGAATACAGGTGGAACCGGTCAATCGTCGCTTGCAGGCGCGTGCGGCTGAGAATTTGTTGAGTCATCGTCTGCAATCGGTCTTGAAGATCGACGCTAACGTTGGCCACGACGTATTGATCGGGAACTTTCTGCTGTTCTACCAAAATCAGCGCCTCGGACTGGTAGGCGTTCGGCAAAAGCCAACTCGGTCCCCACACGGCAAGCCAACAGAGAAACAGAGGCAGCAATATGTACCATCGGCGTCTGCGCACGATGGCCCAATAGTCTCCAAAACTCCGCGACACCTCATCGTCAAGCTCGTCAGACATCAGGCTCCTCGTCACCTTTCAAACCGGTATGTGCGATAGACCGCTGATAAATAAGCTGTAGTGACGGCAATAGAGTCGCGATACGGACTTTCTCGATGAAAGCGAACCGCTCCGGCGTAATCGTCAGTTCCATGGCGAACAGTCGATACAACAGGTAAGCTACAGCCATTTACTCACAGGATGATCGCCTCCGAGTCAAAGGTCAGCTAGCATGCGATGGAGTTCAGATTCCAACTTAGTGTAGAGATTCGCAATTACCCACACAGCTTCTCCTGAGTAACCTAGCCGATCTGGACCAACCCGTTTGGATTAATAAGTCGACATAAGATACGAAATAACCCAAAGCATAAGTTCCTAGTCGGAACTTGCATTTCCCATTTTCTGCGAGCGGTACCTTCTTGGAGTCGTTGTAAAGGCTTTTCCCAAGATCCCCGATCGGGTTGAAACACCCATTTTAACCATAATCAAGCGTAGGAAAGCCTTCACGGTATTAGAACTAATGCCCATTTGGAGGGCAACCTCTTTGCTCGTCAGGCCTTGCGAAAGATACTGGAAGACTTCCCGCTCGCGAGTGGTAAGACGAAATGTTTCCAACACTTCCACGATGGAAGCTGCTTTTTCAGAGCCCCGCTCGAGAAGTACAGCGACCGCTGTGGAAGAATTTCCCTTAGGTAGCGCGTTTACTTGAAAGGCACGGCAGAAATACCGTCTTCTTCCCGACTGGAATGTTCCGACAAGGGGTTGCGCTCCCGTTGCGAATGGCTCTGAGAAAAGCATCGAGTGCAGCTTGCTTCCAAGAGAAACGCTAAGATCTGGTTGTGTCTTAATCCGCTGGGGATACGTTAAAATTTGGGCTGCTGTGGGATTAAAAAAGAGTAGCTTCATAGAGGAGTTCAAGAGCAGGAATCCCTCTGACGATGCAGGCGCTTTCACCATGATGTTTTGCATGATCAACTCTCCAGGCGCGGTTAAGAACACAAGAACTTCGTGTTATTTGTAAACACGGAGGGCTAGCCGAAGCGGTTCTAAGTTAGGGTTGCGCCTGCTAATCGGCGCCTTGCGAGTGTCTTGATCACGGCCACAATCTCTTTGCCTAGATTTCCACTTTTGAACTTCCGCTACATTCTCATTTGCACTCGTGCCTGAAAAGGCACAGCAGCTATTTCGGTTCGCTTTCGCTAGTAGAGATTTGCCCTCTCGGAGTTAAACAAGCCTCGTAACGAGGTATTCCCGGCCTATAGGATTCACCTTGGTATTAATTCGTCCAACTTCGGGAAGAGAAGCTGTGTAAAAGTCAACAGACGAGCGCGCGCTTTTGCTTCACCGTCGCTCACCGGCGTAATCAGCCGGATTAGGGCACTATCCGTGCGATTGCGGGAGATCGCATCGGCTACCATCCAGAACTTGGCGCGGTACTCACTGGCAACGACCCGCCCGCGACCCTGATACCAGTAAAAAACCAGTTGCTCGTCCTGATCTTGATCGTGTTCGATCACATATTCGTTAACGACAATCTGGCGCCCGCCCGAAACCGGGATTTTCATGTACTCCGAACGAATAGGATCCCAGCCCTCGCCCGGAAGACAGTTTTTTGGTGAATGAATTGTATCTCCGGTCCTCTGGGTTGCATAGAAGCCGACATATAGTTGAACGGAGCCGTCCGGCAAATTCAGATAAACCCGATTTGTGTAATCGCTCACGCCGGCGGCTTCCACAATTCGCTCGTCTATTGGGTAGTCTTTTCCTATCCAAGATGCAAGCTTGTACGGAAGCTCGCGAAGCGGCTGTCGCGAGACGACTGGTTCGCCGTGGGTCACGGCTTGCAATAGCACGGAGGCCCCAAGCAGGACGCCAGCTGTAATTGACAAACGAATCGAACCTAGACAATCACACATAGACTTCTCCGTCAATGCCCTTCCCAATGGTTCGCAAAATCGCGTGGCAGAGAAACATCACAACAACACCGACCATAAACATGACCCAATCCGAAAAGCCGTGCATAAAACCCTCGGCCGCCGCCGACCCGAAGTTGTAGGCCAACACGCCAGCTCCTGCGATGCGTATCGCATTCGTGACGACGGCAATCGGCACCATCAAAACCACCACGCCGTATTGTACCCAGGGTCGCCTTTCCGCCAGATAGACATATGCCACTGCCAGCGAGATGAGACTCATCACCGATCTTATCCCGCTGCACGCTTCTACTACCTCCAACGAATAATTAGGCAATACCAAGACGTTGCCCTCACGTAACACTGGCACTCGAATCGCTTCCAGCCCAAGAGAAGCGAAACACGAGGCAATAAATTGCAGCGGAAAAGTAATCTGGTTGTAGATAATTGCGGGGATTGGAATCATCAGCATAAGAAAGCCGAGAGGAAACAAGACAGCCCGCAGTAGTTTCCATCCTGACAAAAAGAGAATCATTCCAGCGAGTAAAATCACAAGCGACAATCTGCTTATAAACAACTCGGCTCCCAGTGAACCCGTAAGAAGCAGCACGACGGCACCAAGCATCACAATCAACCCTACATCACTGGGTTTAATTTCGGTCTTCATCCAGCGCTTGCGCTGGCGCCAGAGGATATAACCGGAGAACACTGGAACCAGAAAGCCATGGCTATAGTCCGGATCCCTCCACCATTGCACAAGCAAAGCCTTTAGCACGGGAGCGTATAAAAACATGACAAGGCCCACAATCAGTGATGACCATAATATCCGGATCTGACCGAGACACGAAGGTTCCAGATCTTGTGCAGTAGTTGACATGAGATCTCGAATCGTATTCCTAATCGTTTCCGAGCGTGCACTTCTCACAAGAAATTCAGTTCTTTTATGACGCGCGAATATCACGCCTATTCTGCAGCGATCGACTTGCATGCGTGAGATGTAAGTTTTACGTTGTAACGATGGTAACTTGTCTCGGTTGAAAGGTTTACGGCCTTTGCCTGTCACTTCTCTATCGAGACTTTGCAGGCTACCGCTCGTTGACTCACAGAAACGAGATCCGCTTCTGGGCCAAAAGGCCGCAAGTGTTGGGAGCGGCAGGTTGCTATGTCCCGCCGCAGTTTGCAATTACCCACACGAATTCAGCTATCCAACCTAGCCTATTTGAACTACTCGGTGGGATTAGGTATTTCGATGAAGGTGCCGATAGATCACAACAGGAACTCTAGTCCGAGTCTGTATCTCTTATTTGCTGCGACTTGTTGTGACCATCGAACCCGTGCAAGCGTCGCGACATGAACATCGGTGCCGACGATTAGCAATTCGCAGCGCAGGACCGCATACGCAGGAACGAACCGATCGCTAAGCAGACCCACTCCTCTTCTCGAAATGTTCTCCGTGATTCCTAGCAGTATGATTGGGGGACCATCTTGCACTTCGAGTGGCGAGAGACACCTTCCCTGAATCTTCACAACCCAAGGAGAGCGCACCGATTGCCTTCTGTCTCCGTATTCGATCGCATCACGCAAGGTGACCGCATACTTGCGCACCTTTCCAAAACCGTCAATCCCTCAAAAGAGGTAGTCCGACACAAAGCGATAACCCAGGTTGGTTTCTTTCTAAGCAAGTTGCTCGGGGTTCTGTATATGCAACATCGTCCTTATGAATGGCGTGCCTTACAGTGCCCCGCTGCGGCAAGGGACGTAGTACCTGTATCCCAAAGTGCCGCACATGAGCATCGTACATCATGCGAGTCGTAGATAACAAATCGACCCACTCTCACATCCGTAATACCTGAATCCGTCGTGAAAACCCGTAGTGAATGTGATTGTTCGCCTTATTGTACACAGCTTTTCTTGTGGTTGTTGTGTCTGACTGAATGCTAACTATGCGTTAGAATTTAGTCAGCAT
>Ga0182024_10004119_pt1 | contig 33851 bp, 34 predicted proteins | sample P32metaG_FD_120480 | JGI IMG/M metagenome (GOLD analysis project Ga0182024, IMG submission 120480) | Permafrost microbial communities from Stordalen Mire, Sweden - P3-2 metaG (Illumina Assembly) | ecosystem: Environmental > Terrestrial > Soil > Wetlands > Permafrost | place: Sweden: Stordalen... | reverse complement strand
GGTTGAGGGCCTTGTGGGCTGATTAGCCCGTGGAGGTTCGAGTCCTCTCGGGCGCATTGGAAAGCCCTGCACTTTGCGGGGTTTTTCGGTTTTCGGGGTCACCTCGCCCACACGGCGACTCGCGCAAGCGCGGACTTGGTCCGCGCTCGAGCTCGTGTTGACAGCCGGCGTATTTAGATTAGATTGGACTCTGTTGCGTTGCGTTAGCCATCCAGCGTGGTCACGAAACGCGCCCCGGTGTTCTCCCGGGGCCTTGGCGAAGTCGGCGGTGCGCTTCGCCGCGCTGGTTGCGCTGGCGGTCCTTGTGCTGCCAGGCCTAGCGCTGGCCGACACGACCGTGACCTTTGAGCAGCCACAGGTCTCGCCGGGGGACATGCTCACGAACCAGTACGCCGACCTCGGCGGCTCGGGTCAGGGGGTGGTCTTCGGGCCGCTCCCGAGCGGTGCGGGCGACAGCCCGTCGAATCCGGTGGTCGAGGCGGTGCCCGCGGGGCAGGCGCAGTCGGGGTCGCAGGTCGCGAACATCAACTGCGCCGCGTGCAACGAGGGGCTGGGCGCGATCCCCGACGTGACGGGGACATTCGCCGTCCAGCGCTCGCACGTGTCCGCGTACGTCGGCTACCTGAGCTCACCGAACTGCACGTCCTACGATTCGAGCAACAGCGAGTGTGTCGCCTCGGTGGCGCTGAAGGCGTTTGACTCGAGCGGCGCTCAGATCGCTGCGTCGTCACCCACGCAGGTCCTCGAGGGAGCGGGGATACACACGCAGCTGTCGGTCTCGACATCGTCGGCCGCGATCGTCGGGTTCGAGGTCGTCGCGGGCGCGAGCGACTACTTCAAGAACGTCGCGATCGACGATCTCAGCTTCGACACGCCGTCGGTGGCGGCGCCACCTGATTTCACGCTCGGCACGGGTAGCAGCGATGTGAGGGTGGTGCAGGGCTCGAGTGCGACGGACACGATCTCGATCGGCCGGCTCGGCGGCTCGGCCGGGAATATCGAGCTGAGTGCGAGCGGTCTGCCGCCCGGCGTCAGCGCGCAGTTCACGCCCAACCCCGCCGGCGGCACCACGAGCACGCTCACGCTCTCCGCGGATCCGACCGCGCCGCCGATCTACGGCGGGGACGTCCCGATCACCGTGACGGGCACGCCGCAGGGCCCGGGCGCGGGCAGCGTGACCCACACGGTCACCCTCGACGTCGGGGTCCTGCCCGCTTTCAGCGTCGGCATCCAGGGCTCGACCAACATCAGCCTGTCGCAGTGCAGCGTCGCGTTGCCCGTGCAGGTGGGGCGCGTCGCCGGCTTCCCCGGTCCCGTGTCGCTGTCGGTGACCGGGCTCCCGCCAGGGGTGCAAGCGGCCTTCACTCCCACCCAGGCGACGTTCCCGGGCGGCGTCTTGGAGCAGACGGTCACGCTCACGGTAACCGCGCCGGCGAATGGTCTCACGAGCCTGAGCCGCACCGCGACGATCCACGCGGCGGCACCGCCGTTTGCAGAGCAAACCGCGACATTCAAGGTCGGCGGGACGTGCGGGTTGCAGTACGACCCCGAGGTGCTCTCGATGCAGATCACGCAGGGCACGCAGCTTCCGGCCCTGCCGCAGCGGGACCCGACCAACCCGGGGGCCCCGATCCCCTACACGTCGATCGGGCAGGCCGCCGCGCCCGGGACGCAGCAGGCTCTGGCCAGCCTCGCGGCCTTCAAGACGACCGTCGTGCGCGTGTATGCCGATCTGCGCTACGGGCCGGCCTCGGGGCTCGCCGTCCCCGCCGTCCTCAACGGGTACAGCTACGACAGCTCCGGCAACCTCGTTCCGCTGCCGGGCAGCCCGATACTGCCGGTCAGCACGCCGCCGGGCAACCTCGTGGTCGGGCTCGGCCAGCGCGTCCCCGACCTCGAGGATGGCTACGCGGGCGCGTACACGTTCGTGCTTCCGTCCTCGTGGGAGCGCGGCAAGATCAAGCTCGAGGCGGACCTGCTGCCGGCGCAATCCGGTCCGGTGCTCGCGGCCACCGCCGGGTCAACGGCGCGCACAGCCGCACTGCCCGGCCAGCCGCCGACGTGGGCGCCCTGCAGCAGCAGCGCGTGCCAGATCGACAGCAAGTTCGCGATCAGCGAGATCCCTTTCCTGTACACGTTCCCCTTCACGATCCGCCCGCTCGCGATGATCAACACGAACCCGTACGACGCGACGCTTCCCGATCCCGACACGGTCTTCCAATGGGCACGGATCGTGACGCCGATACCGCTGATCGTCGAGCCGTATTCCGGGACGATCGACATCGGCGATCAGATCGGAAAGAGCAACTCCTCCGGCGCCGTCACCGTGGAGCTGCTTGACCGGGTCAGGAAGTGGGTCTGCAGTCACGGGGAGCCGGCGCACGGCGCCGACTACGGCATCCAGCACAACGACATCCGCTCCGCGCAGGGCACCGGGGACTGCTGGCAGGACCTCGGCACGACGACGCACACCTTTGCCTTCGGCAACGCGCCGGAGCCTCTGGTGAGCATCTCGCACGAGCTCTTCCACCTCCTCGGACGGCCCCACGCGTCGCCAGGCTGCGGCGCGGCGATCGGCCTGGGAGGGTCCGGTACCCAGGCCGCCGAGCCCTGGCCGACCGACCAGCAGGGGTATCTGCAGAGCGTCGGCCTGGCTCCCGCCCCGCCCTCGTTCGGCCAGCCGTATGAGGTGATCCCGGGACCGACAGCCACCGCATTTGGAGGGTGGTTCGACTTCATGTCCTACTGCGATCACGTGAGCGACGGCGACCCTCTCACGTACCCCCAGAACGCATGGGTCTCCGTGCACAACTGGAATGCGATCCTCGGCAGCTTCGGATACGCCGCCGTTGCCCGCGCCGCCCGAAGCTCCCGCGCCACGGCCCACGCAGCAGCGCAGGCGCACGCGTCGGCGAAGGACGTCGCGTCGCTGCAGGTCACGGCATCCGTATCGCCCGGCGGTCACGTGACGATCGACGACGTCAACCCTGTCAACACGATCCCGCAACCCGCGTCCAGCTCCCCGTATCACCTGATCGCCACCGACTCGAGCGGTCACACCACGGTCGATGTGCCGATGCTCGCGTCCTTCGGGCATAGCGACGACGACCCGCCGCTGCCGATCCTCACGCTCGACGCGGTCGTCCCCGCCGCGGGGGTCACGGGTGTCGGCGTCCTCAGCAACGGCATGACGCTCGCCACGCGGACGAAGAGCGCTCATCCGCCGGCCGTGAGGATCCCCCGGCTCCCGAGCTTCCGCGGACCGAAAGTCGCCGTCACGTGGCGCGCCACCGATCCTGACCGCGACGCCCTCGACATCGAGATCGACTATTCGGGTGACGGCGGCCGCGCGTGGACCCCGGTCTGGATGGGACCGAACCTGGGCCGAGCGAGGCTTCCCGCGCGGTATCTGTTCCGCTCGACGGCCGCGCGCATCCGCGTGATCGCCAACGATGGCTTTCAGACGACAACCGCAGTCTCGCGACGCTTCAGCTCGCCCGGCGCGCCGCCGTCCGTGCAGATCCTCCTCCCCTGGCCCCACCTGCGCCAGCCAAACGACGCCCCGCTCGTGCTCAGCGGCCAGGCGTTCGACGACCGATCCCGGATGCTCACTGGGCGCCGCCTCCGCTGGATGCTCGGGCGACGCCTGCTCGGCACAGGCGCCCAGATCACCGTCTCCGGCCTCCCCGCCGGCGCGCACCGGATCGACCTCGTCGCGCGCGACGGCTTCGGCCGCCGGGGCGTCGCATCAATCGCGGTCCAGCTGCGCGCGTCGAAGCCCCTTTTTCTCAAGCTCCAGGCTCCCCGGTCGGTCGGGCGAAAGGCCAAGTCAGTGCGCCTGACCGTGTCAAGCTCGCTCGACGCGACGCTCCTCGTCCGCGTCGGAGGCCTACGAGCCCAGCGGTTCACGGTCGCCAGGCGCACGCGGCAACTCAGGGTGCACGTCCTTCCCGGCGGCAAGCCGGTCAGCCTGCGGCTCTCGCTCAGCGCCGGCGGCCTGACCCGCACTCTGGTGCTCAACGTGATCCGGCCGGCGGTCAAGTAGTCAGTGACACAAGCGGATTGGCTTGCTGCCAGGACCGAGCCGACGACCGCGTACTCGTCCTCATGCGCCGCATCGGCCGGGGCGAGCGCAGTGCCTTGGCGCTCGATCACGAGTCCGGTGATGGACCTATCGGATTCGCCCACTTGCGAGCGCATGCGCTGGATCGGGCGCCGCGCGATCGCGCGCGTCGGGGTAGCTTCCTGTTATCTGGATGCTTTGGCGGTTGATCCTGACGGCGTTGGCGGCTGTGGCCGCTCTCGCGGCATCGCTCGTCGTTGCGGCGCCGGCAGTGGCGTCTGTGATGGCGCCGCGAGCGGACACTGGCAGTACCCGCTTGGAGGTTCCCGGTAGCGCGGCTCAGTTGATCGTGGTGTCGAGTCCGTCGGACGATCCGTCCCCACCGGGTTATCTCGCCACGTTGCGCACCTACGAGCGCATCAACCGCCGGTCGCCTTGGCGGCCTGTGTTTGCTGGCTGGCAGGCCGAGACCGGCTCCGGCCACCTGCGCGCCGTCCGCCGCGAAGGTGATCACGCCACCCCGATTGGGGTGTTCGGTATCGGCCTCACGATGTACGGCAACAAGCCGAACCCCGGTGGCCTGCAGTACGGGTATCACCGACTGGTCTGCGGCGATTGGTGGGACGAGGACCCTTACTCGCCGCAGTACAACCGCTTCGTCCATGTTCGGTGCGGGGTGACGCCGGCGTTCGCGTCGTGGTCGGAGGCGTTGTGGACTGAGACCGTCGCCTACCCGTATTTCGCTGTGATGCAGTTCAACATCAACCCGATCCTCGGTGGCCCGAACGCGCCGGGGTCGGGGATCTTCCTGCACAGCTGGGTCGGTGGCGCAACGGAGGGGTGCGTGGCGCTGCACGAGGCGCAACTGCTGGAGGTCCTTCGCTGGCTCAAGCCGTCCGCGCACCCGGTTATCGAGATCGGGACCGACGCTCAGGTCATGGCGGTCCCGCCAGCGAGGTCGTGATCCAGTCGCTCGCTCGGCGGAGGACGGGTGCGGGGCTGGCGGGTTCGGTCGGCACGGCCACCCGGCTTGGGCGCGGCGGCTAGCTGTCTGTCTCGGGTTAGACATCTGGGGCAGCGGGCGGGATGATTGACGAGCTGCGGCTATGCGTACGGGGTTTCGCGTCATCCACTCAGGGCTCACGCGGGCGGCGGCGAGGCTTGTCCTCGGCGTCGGGCTGCTGGCCGGCATCGGGTCTCTGCCAGCCGCTGCCTCGAGATCACTGGTCGCTGTGCGGGCGTCTACCCCCGGCGCCCCGGCGCATGCCACAGCCCGGCGGTTGGCGCTAGTGGACGTGTCCGTGGCGACCCTGTGGATGCAACCGGCCCGAACCCGGCCGCTCGATCAGCCCTCGCTCGCCAACCCGGTCGGGCTGAGCGCCTGGCTGAACGCGATGGGTACCGCGCAGCGGCTCTGGCTTGACGGCCGGCTGGTCACGCAGGCTCTGTACGGGCAGCAGGTCGTCGTACTGGCTAGGCGGGGCGCGTGGGTCGAGGTCTCGCTCACCGACCAGCCAACCCCGAACCACTTGAGCTACCCCGGCTGGCTGCCCGCGCGTCAGCTCGTCATGGCGCCGGCCTCTCCGACCCCGACGACGCCCACTCTCACCTCGGGTCCATCCACACCGCCGCCAGCCTCCGCTACCCCGACTCCGACGTCCGTGGCCCTCGTCACCAAGGCCACGACCTGGTTGGTTGAGCGCACCGCGACAGGGAACCCCGGCCGTCGCCTCCTGCTCGTGAGCTACAACACCGGGCTGCCGGCGCTAGGTCAGACAGGCGCTTGGACCGTCGTGCAGACACCCGCCGGGGCCCTGGCGCTGATCGCTCGCTCGGCCGTTGCCGTTCGGGCGGTGGGCACGGCACCGCTGCCGCCCACCGGCCACGAGCTCGTCACCGCCGCCGAGCAGTTTCTGGGCGTGCGCTACCTGTACGCGGGCACGTCGGCCTTCGGCTTCGATTGCTCAGGTCTGACCTACACCATCTACGACGCCTTCGGCATCCTGCTGCCTCGTACCGCCGCGCTGCAAGCCCGAGTCGGCCGGCCGGTGGCCCAGCAGGCGCTCCAGCCCGGTGACCTGGTCTTCTTCGCCACCGAGCCACCATCACAGGCCATCACGCACGTCGCCATGTACATCGGCGGCGGACGCATCATCGAGTCTCCGAACTCAGCCAGCGCGGTGCGCATCATCCCCCTCGCCGCGCGGGCCGATGAGTACGTCACCGCACGCCGCTACCTTCCCGCAAAGTAGAGCGGACGAACTCCTTCCCGCTCGTCTTGATCACGTTCGGGCGGCGACCACCGGCTCGCAGAAAGCGATGCGAGCCGACCTAACCGTTCCCGGCTGTTGCCGATGCTCCTGCCGTTGCGATCACCGTGGCGACATCCTCGTCGGCGTGGCCGCCGGCGATCGCCTCCTGCCAGCGTCGCGCGATCGCCTCTGTGATCGGGAGCTCCAGGTTGCGCTCGCGAGCGGCATCGAGAGCGAGGCCGACGTCCTTGAAGGCGAGTCGCAGCGCGAACCCCGGGACGAACTCGCCGGCAAGCGCCGCACGTGCCTTTGCCACGGCATATGGCGATCCCAGCGGTCCGTCCTCGATCGCCTCGATAAAGAGACGCGGGTCGAGCCCGAGCGCCTCGGTCAGGGCGATCGTTTCGGCCATTCCCTCCGTCAGCGAGGCGAGCCAGTCGTTGAGGACGAGCTTGAGCCGTGTCCCATTTCCCGCCGGTCCCAGCCAGAGCGTCTTACGAGCGATCGCGTCGAAGATCGGCTGCAATCGTGTGCGCATTGCTTCCGCGCCCGAGGCCAACACGATCAGCGTGCGCTCACGGGCCGGGCCATCGCTGCCAGAAACCGGCGCGTCGACAAACTCAACGGCGTGTGCGGTTGCGAGGCTTGCGAGCCGCTCGGTCCATTCGACGCCGACGGTGGCCATCTGGATCCAGGTCGACCCGGACCGCAGTGGCCCAAGGGCGCCGTCGGATCCGCTCATCGCACCGGCAACCGCATCCCCGTCAGCCAGCATCGTCAATACGACGTTTGCGCCGTCGGCAGCCTCGGCTGGCGAGGAGGCAAGCCGGGCGCCCTCGCCAGCCAGGGGCTCGGCCCTTGCCGATGTCCGGTTCCAGACAGAGACCGAAAACCCAGCTCGAAGGAGGTTGTGCGCGATCGGAGCGCCCATCCGCCCGGTGCCGAGCACTGCGATCGCAGGTCCTGGGGCACTCATGAGGGCATCATCTCCGGCGCAGGTCCGGCCACGGGGACGGAATCGGACATGATCTGATCGATGCGTTCCAGCTGATCCTCGCTCAGCTTCAGCGTTGCGGCTCCGACACTGTCTTCGATGTGGCGCGCGCTCCGCGCGCCGACGATCGCCACGTCCACGGCCGGATTGGCCAGGGTCCAGGCGATCGCCAGCTGAGCCACCGAGCAGCTGAGCTCCTCGGACGTGAAGCGTTCGAGCTCGCGCACGGTCTCGAGGTTGCGACGGAAGTCCTGACCCTTGAAGAACGGCGCCCCGCTTCGCCAGTCGCCGGGCTCAAACGTCGTCTCCTCATTGAGGGCGCCGGTGAGCAATCCATGAGCCAGCGGCCCGTACACGAGGATGCCGATGTCATGCTCACCCGCGTAGGGCAGCTGGTCCGACTCGATATCGCGCCGGAACAGGTGGTAGGGAGCCTGCAGCGTCTCGACCGGGCGGGTGCACCCGAACTCGGCCATCTGCGCCGAGTCGAAGTTGGAGACGCCTACATGGCTGATCTTGCCCTCGTCGACGAGCTCCTGGAGCGCCGTGGCCGTCTCCGCGAACGGCGTGTCCGGATCGGGCCAATGCACCTGGTAGAGGTCGAGGTGATCCACTCCCAATGCGCGCAGGCTCTGGTCGACCCCCTCCCGCAGCCATGCCGGGCTGGAGTCGCGCACCAGCCCTCGATCGTCGTCGGCGCGCAGCCCGCCCTTGGTCGCGATCACCACCTCATCCCGGCGATCGTCGAGATCATCGCGAAGTGCCTTCCCCAGCAGCCGCTCCGAGACGCCGAAGCCGTAGCCCTGGGCCGTATCGAAGAGATCGACGCCTAGCCTGCGCGCGTGCTGGATGGCTTGGGTCGCCTGCTGCTCATCGAACGCCCCCCATTCGCCGCCCAGCTGCCAGGTGCCGAAGGCGATCGGGGAGACCTTGAGGCCGGTCATACCGAGCGTGATGGCGTCCATATCGAACCTCCCGATTTTGGAAAACCTTGCGCGCGATGCTCGCATACCCGTCACTGACAGTGGCGGCTCGCTTGAACTTTCCTCCGACCGTGCCGGATGCGCTCGTCCGGCGACCGCTCTCCTCCACTGCTCTTGGGCGGGTTCGGCTGCCGGGCTCAGGCAGTCCCGCAGGGATCCCGGACGATGACCGTCTTAGTCGACCCGCTCGGCACCGAGCGCCTTGGCCAGGCCGGCCGCATACAGCGCGGTGCTGCGGGTTCCGCCCCCCAGGATCAGCACATCGGCATTGGGCTACTCGGAGAGGTAGGGAGCGACGCAGCGCCACGCGTCCGGGAGGTTGTCGCTCGCCGACGCCAGCGCTACTGGTGAGACGGACGGCGGGACCGCGAGTAGCATCTGCTCCGCGAAGGGCACCCGCACCTTGTCGGCTAGGCCGCTGCCCCAGTCCCCTCCGATCGGCAGGCCGTACATCGCAAGCGCGGGGACGGTCGTGCAACCGGCGGTCACACCGCTGCGGCCGGCTGCGCATGTTCCGCACGAGACCTTCCACGGGACGATCACGAGATCGCCGCGAGCGAAGCTCACGACCTCATCCCCGGCATCAATCACCTCGGCGATGAACTCGTGGCCGATCGCGAACGGACCCGGCAGCGGCGCGTCGCCGCGCACGATTGCCGTATCAAGGTCGCAGTTGGATGCCGCGATCGGCCGCACCATCGCCTCGCCGGGACCGTGTAGCTCGGGATCGGGGGGCTCCTCCCACTCGAGGCGTCCAGGTTCGATGAACAGCAGGCGGCGTATCAGCCCGTCCAGAAATCCCGCGCCAGCGCACGGCGATGGCGCCAGAGATCGCCCTTCTCGGCGAACTCCTGGATTCCCTTGCCGCTGTCGCAGTCGTCGATCTCCCAGGCGCCGTTGACGGCCGCGCTGAACCCTGCCGACAGCAACTCAAAGCCCTGCGCCGCATGCAGGTCGCCCTCTGCTCCCCTGTCGATGATCACCTTCAGCTGGCGTAGCGCCTGCTGGTTCTTCGAGCCAAGCACCTCACACAGCCGGGTCACCTCCTCGTCCAGGTCGGCATCGGCGACGACACGGTTCCACAGCCCCAGCTCCACGGCTCGGCGCGCAGGGTACAAAGCCCCGATCAGGTTGATCTCCTTGCACATGCGCCGGCCGACCAGCCGTGACAGGCGGGTCGTGCCGCCCCAACCGGGTGTGATCCCCGAGTCCACCTCGGGCATTCCCCAGCGTGCTCGCTCGGTTGCGACGACGAAATCGCATGCCATCGTGATCTCGAGGCCACCGCCGACGGCATACCCGTCGACGGCGGCAACCGTGATCTTGTCGAGATCCTCGAGCGCATCCGCCATCCGCTGGTAGGAGCGGACACGACGCACAACATCGTTGGCGTTGCCCCAACCGGGCATCTCTGTGATGTCATCGCCCGCGCAGAACGTCTCGCCCGCGCCATCGATCACCAGCATCTGCAGCGAGCGCGACTCCCGCGCCAGCTCGATCGCACGCAGCAGCTCCTCAGAGAGGCGCATCGAGAGCGCGTTGCGTACCTGCGGGCGCGCAAGCGTGATCCGCCCTACGGAACCGTCCTCGCGATACACGAGCTGCGTGAACAGGCGCTCACCGTCCAGTGGCGTCGTAGCGTCAGCTGTCATGCGGTCCCCCTACACTTGGTCGCAAATGGATACCAGTATCGAATCAATATCACAAGAGAACGCTCACCGCTTCCACGCATGCTCAGTCGACCGCGCGCTCCAGATATTCGGCGACCGCTGGACCTTCCTGATCCTGCGCGAGAGCTTTTTCGGCGTACGCCGCTACGGCGAGCTCGCACGCAACCTCCGGTGCTCACGCACCATCCTCACCGTCCGCCTACGCCGGCTCGTCGACGCCGGCGTCATGAACCGCCACCGTTACCGCACAAACCCCGACCGCTACGAGTACCGCCTGACCAACGCGGGGATGGAGCTCTACCCCGCGATCGTCGCGCTCATGCACTGGGCAGACCAGCACCTCGCCGGCCCCGACGGGCCGCCGCTGCTCCTGCACCACCTCCTCTGCGACGCCGACACCACCCCCACGCTCGTGTGCTCAGTCTGCGGAGAGCCGCTGCACGCAGACGAGGTAAAGCCCCACCCAGGGGCGGTGTCCGCAAACGCCTCATAACGTTCGAGGCGGGCTCAGCTTGCCGGCAAATCAGACACGCCAGCATGACGACCGCTGTTCCCGAGCTTGCGACAGCGCGCCCGGCGCCGGATTCAACTCTCGGTAAGCGACACGGCCCAGCTGACGGCGCTCTCGGGCGTCGCTATCGCGGCGCCGCGATCGAGTGTCGTGGGCTCGTCATAGCGAAAGTCGGCGGCCCACGGCGTCAGCCATTCGACTTCCCCGAGGGCGGGCGGGGGTCACGCGTGCAGATCGCCCTCGGCCCGGCGCGCCAACAGGCTCGCGTACTCGAGCTGCTCAGGACTCGGCGACAACGCGCCCTTCGCGCAGAGCGTGATACGCCATCGTGCGCGGCACCTTCGCTCGCCGCGCAACGACCCGCTCATCGAGGACCACGACGTCCACCGGAACACCGAGGTCGCCCAACGCCCGACGCAGCCGCACCGCCTCGGCGACTCGGTCGTCAACCTCGCGCTCGATCACGAGGAAGTCGAGGTCGCTGCCATCTGTCTCGTCCCCGCGCAGGGCACTGAATGATTTACCGAAACCCGTCCGTTTGCAGGATAGTCTCTGATTCCAGCCGAACGGCACCGCGCCACTCTGTCCGGGGAAGCAGCCAGCCGTCAAGAAGTCCGGCCTTGCTACCGATGCCTGACGGATGGAGCACGCGCTGGCCAGTCGGCGCTTTCTCGCAGCAGTAGGTGCGGTCATCCTCGCGACCGGCCTGTTCGCGGCCTGGATCGGGCTGCGCATCGGCGGCGCCAGGGTGACGCTTTGGGTCGACGATGTCGCTACCCCGCTGGCAGCGCTGATCGCGTGTGTGCTGTGCTTGCGTGCCCGCAGTCGGCACAGTGGGCAGATGCGGCTGTTCTGGACGCTGCTCGGCTGCGCCACCGCGTTCTGGACTTTCGCTGAGATCGTCTGGGGCTACTACGCGCTGATCCTCAACGTGGCAGTGCCCGTACCCTCCTGGGCGGATGTCGGCTACCTTGCGGCGATCCCGCTCACGGTCGCCGCGCTGGTTGTTCACCCGGCGACGAGAGGCGGCGGCACGCGCAAGGCCCGTTGGGTGTTCGACGGCTTGGTGGTCGCCACGGCGCTGCTGTTCCTCAGCTGGACGCTCGTCCTCGGCCCGCTGTGGCGCAGCGCCAATCTCAGCACATGGGCGGGCATCGTGACGCTGGCCTATCCGTTCGGTGACGTGGTGATCGTCTTCTTCATCCTGCTGGTGATCCGCGGGATGACCGGTGGAGGCCGTCTATCGCTGTGGTGCCTGCTGGCTGCCCTGCTGGCGATGGCGCTCTCGGACAGCACCTTCACCTACCTCACCGATGTGGCGAATTACCCGAGCGGGAGCCTGATCGATACGGGTTGGGTCGCGGCATATCTCGGGATCGCACTTGCTGCGTTCAGCTCGCAGTCCAGCGGCGTCGTGGTGCCGAGGGCCCAGCGCTCCAGGCCATCGCTCGCGTCGCTCGTAGTCCCACTGTTGCCGGTGCTGCTTGCGCTGACCGTCGCAGCCGTGGAGATCAGGCTCGGCCATCGCCCCGACCACGTGGCCTGGCTGATGGCGATCGCGTTGATCGCGCTGGTGCTAGCGCGTCAGGGGCTAATGGTGCTCGAGCTGCTCGCGCCCAGCCGCGGCGTGCAAGGCAGCGTGATGCAGAGGCTCGCGCACGCGGCTCTGAGTGGGGCTGGCGCCGAGCCGGGACCGGGCTCCGGCTACGAGGCTGGTCGCTTTGAGCCCGATTGAGCCAAGCGCACGGCAGTCCAGCCGCGTGGGGTTCACGCCTGCGAGCGGCTCACCGGACGTCAGGTGGGTACGCCCCAACACGCCGAGCCACCTGCCGCCCCCGAAGTTGAACTCAGCAGCCCAATGGCGCACCGCGCAAGCCGATGCCCTAATCGTGATCGCGCTGACCCTCGCCTGCACCGTCATGTCGTTTTATGACCTGTTCCAGCTGGCATCTGGCTTCTGAGTGTCTCGCTCGGCGGCCGATCTTGTGACGTCGCCTGGGCTTGGGTCTCTGTAAGTCGAGGTCGCTGCCGTCTATCTCGTCGCCGCGGCAGCGGAGCCGCACAGAACCACGCGCGCGTGCTCACCGGCCGCGTCTACCAGCACCTGGCCGGCGCGCTGGATCAGATCCTCATCCAGCATGCCGACCACGCTACGAAACGTGGCCGACTGCCCGGCCGCAAAAGTCGCCGAGACGACGCGCATCGCTCCGAGATCCGCCCCGTTTCGTGGCAACACTCTGGCAACGTCCACCCTCTCCACCGCGTCCCTTCAGACGTGGCTTTGGAACGCGCCCGCACCGCCGGTATCCTGGGGATGTGCCGGACAAGCGCGCTACCTCGCTGGGCGAGTTCATCCGTCGCCAGCGCGAGCTGTCGGAGGTGTCGATGCGCCAGTTCGCGAGTCTGGTGGGGATCTCGAATCCGTATCTGTCGCAGATCGAGCGTGGGTTGCGAGCTCCTTCGAAGGAGGTGGTGCAAGCGATCGCGGATGCTCTGCAGGTGTCGGCGGACACGCTCTACGATCAGGCAGGTGTGCCGCGCGAGGAAGACGGACCGTCGAAGGCGGTTCAGGCGATCCGGGAGGACTCGAAGCTCACCGGGCGCCAGCGACAAGCCTTGATTGAGGTCTACGAGGCATTTGTCGGCGTCGGGGCGCGCCCGCGGCGAAGTTGAGTGCGACGATCGAAGCGTGACGGTTCTTGGCGCCTCGGGATGTTCGCTTAGTCGCGTTCATTCCGAGCTCCATCACGAGCAGCACGGGCACGCCCGTGCCCGTGCTGCGGTAGTGGAGGGAGACGGTCCCGTTACGTGCTCGGGGCACGCGAGCCGTGCTAGACGGTGATCAGCTCGCGCGCGGCCGAGACGCTCGCCTTGACGACGGCTTCGGTCAGCTTCACGTGCGTGTCGAACAGCCTCGCGACGGCCTCGACTTGGGACTGCTCGCCGATCTTCCGCTCGAACTGCGCGATCTCGGCGACATACTTCTCGACGCCGTCGAGGTACGCGTTGGAGGCCTTGCGGCCTGCCGCGAGGAGGCGCTCGTTGGCCTCCCGGGCGCGCTCGGTGGCGGCCTCGAGATCGGGGACGGCGGTGTTGGTCTTGGTGGATGTGGTGGCCATGATCTTGTCCTCCTTGTCGTGGTGGGGCGCGACGATTACTGCTTGCAGATTAGCACGCCAGTGGCAAGATTGCAAGCGCATGTTTAGCTAGTTCCGTGCTAACCTGCAGGCACGCTCGACCACAGCCGCAGACGAGCCGTCACCGAAAGGAGCAGCATGGCTGGGACCTGCCCGGCGTCGTTCGAAGAGATCGCGCTCGCGGATGGCATTGCCACCTGGGCTGCCGCAGTCGACGGGCTGGCCGATTGGTATGCCGGCGCGATCGCGCGGAGAGCTACCCCGCCCGAGCTGGCGGCGGACTGGATCCGCTGGTGGGTCGCTACGTCCGAGCGACGCCCGCCCAGCTGGAGCTCGCCCAACGAGGTGGTATTCGAGGCCCCGGTCGCCCGCCTTCGGGACTTCTCGGCTGGAGCCAGGAGCCAAGTGCTCCCGGCGCTCGTGCTCCCGCCACAAGCCGGGCACGACTCGTGCATCGTGGACTACTCGCCCTCGCAGAGCCAGATGCGCGTGATTCGAGCGGCTGGGCTCGAACGTGCGTACGCGCTCGACTGGATCGGCGCCAGCCCAAGCACGAAGGACGCGACGATCGACGACTACCTCGATGTGGTCGAGCGCGCAATCGATCACATCGGCGATCCCGTGAATTTAATCGGCGACTGTCAGGGCGGCTGGCTGGCCACGATCTATGCCGCGCTTCGTCCCGAGCATGTCAACACGCTGACGATCGGCGGTGCACCTGTCGACTTCCACGCCGGCGAGCCGGTCATCCACGCGGCGCTCAAGTCGCTCGCCCCCGGCGGGAACCTCGCCTTCTATCGCGCGCTCGTTGCCGCGGGAGGCGGGATGCTGAACGGCGAGCACATGCTTGCCGGGTTCATCGCGATCAAGCCCGACAACGAGATCGCCCGCCAGATTCAGCTGCTCGCCAACCTTGACGACCCTGCGCACGTCGAGCGCTATCGCGAGTTCGAGGACTGGTTCAAGCACACGCAGGCGATCCCCGGCGCTCTCTATCTCTGGATCGTCGAGCACCTCTTCCGCGACAACGAGCTGATCGCAGGCAAGCTCGAGGTCGGCGGCGAGCGCGTCGACCTGGGCCGGATCGAGTGTCCGCTGAACCTGCTCGCCGGCGCGGCCGACCACATCACGCCACCCGATCAGGTCTTCGCGCTCGCCGACTATGCGTCCACGCCCGACGAGGACACCGAGCGCCGTCTGGCTTCCGGAGGCCACCTCGGGCTCTTCATGGGCCATGAGGCGCTGCGCGAGCACTGGCCGCCGCTGCTCGCCGCCGTGCGTGCACGCTCCGGCTGAACGCTCGAACCTACGCCGAGATCGCCGTCAACGGGCGCTCCAGCCCTGATCCATGATCACGGGGACACCGGTGAACGCGCGCCCGTCGGGACCGAGCAGAAAAGCGACGGTCGCCGCAATCTCGTCGGGCTCGATCAGGCGCTTGACGGCCTGCGGCGCCAGGATCACCTCCTCGAGCACCCGATCCGCTGACAGGCCGTGGGCTTTGGCCTGGTCGGCGATCTGGCCCTCGACGAGCGGCGTGCGCACGTAGGAGGGGCAAACGGCGGTGGCGCTGATCCCGTGCGGCCCGCCCTCCAACGCGAGCGTCTTGACGAGGCCGAGCACGCCGTGCTTGGCCGCCACATAGGCAGCCTTGTACGGCGAAGCGACGAGGCCGTGCACCGACGCGATCACCACGAACCGACCCTCGCCCGAGGCGCGCAGATGCGGCCAAGCATGGCGGGCGAGCAGGAACGGACTCGTCAGCAGCAGCGCGATCATCGCGTCCCAACGGTCCTCAGGGAACTCGTCGATCGACGCGACGTGCTGGAAGCCCGCGTTCGGGATCACCGCGTCCAGCCGGCCGAAGCGCTCAATCGCCGTCGCGACCGCATCGCGGTTGCCCTCACGCGTCGTGAGGTCGGCCGGGAGGTCCACGTCGCCGCGGACGTCGACCGTCAGGACATCCCAGCCGTCGCGCTGAAGCCGCGTTGCGATCGCGGCGCCGATGCCGCTGGCCGCGCCGGTGACGAGCGCGGTGCGACCCTCGCCCGTCACATGTCCATCCCGCCGTTGACGCTCCAGATCGCCCCGGTGATGAACGAGGATTGGTCACCCACGAGGAAATGCACGACCCGCGCGATCTCGTCGGGCCTTCCGAGCCGCCCCACCGGGATCTTCTGCTTGATCCCCTCGAGCACTTTTTCGGGGATGTCGTCGAGCATCTCGGTGTCGATGAACCCCGGGGCGACGGTGTTGACTGTGATGCCGATGCCATCCTCCTCGAGCTTGCCTGCTCGCTTGAGCTGGAAAGCAGCCTCGCGGGCAAGCGTCTTTGTCAGCCCGAACAGCCCGGACTTCGAAGCGGCGTAGTTGGCCTGACCGATGTTGCCCATCTCCCCGATGATCGAGGAGATGTTCACGATCCGCCCCGAGCCGCGCTCGATCATGTGCGGAAGCACAGCCTGGCTCATGAAGAACGCGCCCGACAGGTTGACCGCGATCACCTTGTACCAATCCTCGTCGGTCAGTTTCAGAACCGTCTTGTCGATCGTGATTCCGGCGTTGTTGACGAGGACGTCGAGGCGCCCGTGCTGGTCGATCACCTCGTTGACGGTGCGCCGGCAGTCCTCCGCCGAGCCGATGTTGCCTTGGTGGATACTGCCCTTCAAGCGTTCCTGTGTGAGCTTGCCGACGAACGCTTCGGCCGTTTCACGGTCGCGGCTATAGCCGGCCGCCACGTCCGCCCCCTGCTCGGCGAGGCTGTGGCAGATCGCCGCCCCGATCCCTCTGGTGCCGCCAGTGACGAACGCGACGCGGCCGTCCAAACGCGGGCGTCGGACCATCGTCTCCGAGCTCGTGACGGTGCTGACTGCCATGCTGTCTCCTTACCTCAGTGGCCCGAGCGATCGCGTAACCAGTCCGCGAGCTCGGGCCAGATCTCATGCTTGGCCTTCGAGCCGGCCATTAGCCCGATGTGCCCGCCTGGGCGGTCCAAATGCGTGACGTCCTCGCTCGAGACCAGATCGAGCAGCGGGACGGTGCCCTCCGGTGGCGCGATGTGGTCCGCGCCCGCGGTCACCACGAGCAGGTTCTGCTCGATCCGCGCTAGGTCCACGCGGTCGCTCCGCAGCCGCACGCGGCCGGCGACCAACCTGTTCTCCTTGTATAGCCACGTGATCCATTCGCGGTACGCCCGCGAGGGAAACGGCGGGGTGTCGCCAACCCACTTCGCCATCGCCTGGTAGCTCAGCCGCGGGTCGCCGCCATCGAGGATGCTCTGGAACAGCCGGCGGTAGGTGGTCGTGTAGTTCGTTACCGGCTTCATCAGCTTGTTCGCCCAGTCGATCCCGGTTCCCGGGACGGCCCGGTAGCGCTCGGCGACGAGATCGACGTCGAACTCGTCGTGGCCTACCCAGCGCGCGTACAGCGAGCCGCTCGGATCGATCGGCGTTGTCAGCAGCACCGCGTTTCGGACCGCCCCCGTCGGATGAAGCGCGCAGTAGATCGCGCACAACGTCCCCCCGATGCACCAGCCCAGCAGCGACAACTCCTCCTCGCCGCAAGCACGCAGTGTCTCCCGCACCGCCCAGTGCAGCTCGTCGCAGACGAACTCGGCGAGCCCCATCTCCGAGTCCTCTTCATCGGGGATGCCCCAATCCACGAGGAAGACGTCGAATCCCTCCGTGAGCAGGAACTCGACGAACGAGCTGCCTCGCCGCAGGTCGAAGATCTCCGGCCGGTTGATCAGCGCGAAGACGAGCAGGACCGGAATCGCGTGCTCGCGGCGGCTCGATCGGTAGCGGTAGAGAGTCGTCCCGCGATGCGTCCAGACGACGTCGCGAGGCGTCTGACCGATCGCGGCGTCGGGGATCGTCAGGATCACGTTCGCGAACTCGAATGTGGCGCGCGGAAGGCCGGCCAGCGTCTCGATCGCGTTCACGACGGCTCCCGCGTCCTCCTCGGCAGCGCGTCGGCCGCGGCGCCGGGGGACCCGTCCGCGGACGTGCCGTTGGCAGACGCCCCCCGCGCAAGTTCGTCGCGCAGTTTCTCCACCTCCTGCAGGAGGCGCTCCAGCTTGTCCTCCGTCCCATGGAGCTGCCGCGCGAGCCGCGTCACGTCAGCCCGCCCGGCGAGCCGCAGATTCCGCAGCACGAGATCGGCGAAATCCGACCCGATCCTTGCGATCGCTGCGACGTTCTCGGCGCTGCGCGCGAGCAACACGCCGAAGCTCGGCTTGGACACGAGCTCCTCGAATGCCTGCGCCGTCCGAGACTCCGCCTGCTCGTAGAGTTCACGAACCTGCGTGTCGGGCCTATCAGTACTCGCGCCGGCCACGTGACTAATCCTCCTGCTCCTGCATATCGACACCCTCCTAAGGGTGGTTTCGGTCGCTCGCTGGTGGTCAGATGGTGAGAACCACGCGCGGCGCCTTGTTGCGCGCGTGCTGGACGTCGTCGAACGCCTGATTGACTTGCTCGAGAGGGCGGCTCTCGCGGAGCACGCGCGTACGACCGAGCGTGTGCAGCTTGAACACGTCCTCGACGTCCCGGTGGGTCCCGACGATCGAGCCCTTGATATTGATCCCCCTGAGCACCGTCTCGAAGATCGGCAGCTTCACGTAGTTGTCCTCCGGCAGGGCGACCATCACCAGCGTCCCGCCGCGCGCCAGCGAGTCGAAGGCCTGCTCGAAGGGCCTGGGAGACACCGCGAGGGCGATCGCTGCGTCGGCGCCGCCCAGCTTCTGGATCTCTGCTGCGGGATCCTGCTCGGCGGCGTTGACCACGTAATCGGCGCCGAGTTCGCTCGCTATCTCCAGCTTGTCATCCTCCAGGTCGACGGCGACCACGGTCGCGCCCTGGATCTTGGCGTACTGCACAGCCAGGTGACCCAGGCCGCCAACACCGAAGATCGCGCACAGCTGCGAAGGGCCGACCCCGGAGCTCTTGACCGCCTTGTAGACCGTCACGCCGGCGCAACTCAGCGGTGCCGCGTCCAGGGAGTCCACGGCGTCGGGCACCTTCACGACGTGGCGCGCATAAGCGGCGGCGTACTCGGCGTACCCGCCGTCAATCGAGTAGCCGGTGTTGAGCTGCGCTTCGCAGAGCGTCTCCCGGCCCGAGTTGCAGTACCGACAGTGTCCGCAGGCGAAACCGAGCCACGGGATGGCGACCCTGTCGCCCTCGCCGATCTCTTCGCCGGCGCCGGGGCCCAGCGCCTCGACGATCCCCACGCCCTCGTGTCCGGGGATCAGCGGCAGGTCGGGCTTGATCGGCCAGTTGCCGTGTGCGGCGTGGATGTCGGTGTGGCAGAGGCCGCAGGCCTCGATCCGGACCAGCACCTGGCCGTCGCCCGCGTCGGGCCTGGGAACGTCTTCGATGCTCAGCGGCTGGGTGAAGTCATGAACGACGGCGGCCTTCATCGTGCCGTCCTTTTGCTTGGTGCCATTTGCATAGTCGCCCCGCTATGCGAGCTGGGTGACGACGGACTTGGTCTCGAGGTAATTCTCGAGCGCGTTGTGGCCCATCTCCCGGCCCCAGCCCGACTCCTTGTAGCCGCCGAACGGCATCGCTGCGTCAAACACGCTGTAGCAGTTGATCCACACCGTGCCGGCGCGCAGGCGGTGGGCGGTCCGGTACGCCTTGTTGATGTCGCGCGTCCAGATCCCCGCCGCGAGCCCGTAATCCGTGTCGTTGCCGCTGCGGATGACGTCGTCGTCCTCGGAGCCGAAGGGAACCGCGCACACCACCGGACCGAAGATCTCCTCGCGCACCACGTTCATGTCGGGCGTGGTGTCGGTGAGCACGGTCGGCTCGACGAAGTACCCGCGGTCGCCCACCCGGCCGCCGCCGGCCGACGCGCGGGCGCCAGCCTCGAGGCCAGAGGACATGTAGCCGAGCACCTTGTCGTACTGCTCGGCGGAGATCAGCGGACCCATCTGAGTGTCGGGCTCGAGCCCCGAGCCGACCTTGATCTTCTTGGCCTCGTCCGAGATTCCCTGGACCACCTCGTCGTAGACGTCGCGCTCGATGAACAGGCGCGAGCCGGCATTGCAGCACTGGCCCTGATTGAAGAAAATGCCGTTGGCCGCGCCGGGAATCGCCACGTCCATGTCGGCATCCTTGTAGAGCACCTGCGGGCTCTTGCCACCCAGCTCGAGCGTGACCTTCTTGAGATTGCCCGCCGCCGCCTGCACGATCAGCCGGCCGACCTCGGTCGAGCCCGTGAAGGCGACCTTGTCGACGCCGTCGTGGGCCGCGAGTGCCGCACCCGCGTCCCCGAACCCGGTCACGATGTTGACCACGCCGTTGGGCAGCCCGGCCTCCAGCATCAGCTCCCCGAGTCGCAATGCCGAGAGCGGCGTCTGCTCGGCGGGCTTGAGCACCACGGTCACGCCGGCCGCCAGCGCCGGGCCGAGCTTCCAGGCCGCCATCAGCAACGGGAAGTTCCACGGGATGATCTGCGCGACGACGCCCACCGGCTCCCTGCGCGTGTAGGCGAGCCACTCCGACCCGGGCGAGGTGACCGCGGAGATCGGGATCGTGTGGCCCTCGATCTTCGTCGCCCAGCCCGACATGTAATGAAACAGGTCGGCGGCCAGGGCGACGTCCGCCGCCTTGGCGATCGTCAGCGGCTTGCCGTTGTCGAGCGTCTCGAGCATGGCCAGCTCGTCCGCGTGCCGCTCGATCAGATCACCGATGCGGTGGATGACCTTGCCGCGCTCCGACGGCGTCATCCGGCGCCAGTCCGAGCGCTCGTCGTCAAAGCACCGACGAGCCGCACCCACGGCGAGCTCGATGTCCTTGGCTGCACCGTGCGCCGCCCGCCCGAGACTCTCCTCAGTCGCCGGGTTGAGCGTCTCAAAGGTCTTGCCGCTCGCCGCCTCCACCCACTCGCCGTCGATCAGCAGTCGGCCGGGCTTGCGAACGAAGTCCTGGATGTGCTGAGCCAACCCCTCAGGAAGGCCCGCCAAGGTTTGCGGCGAGCCCGCCGGGTTGGTCGCGCGGTTCGGCGTAGAGATGGACATGCACGGCTCCTGACGCTTGCGTTCGGCGCTGACCACTGTGAGGTCGACACGCCACGACGGCCAAGAGCTGGAGCCGGAGATCGCCCGCCGGACTTTGAGGCGAAGCACACTAAGCGTATCACCGCCCGAGTCGAGAAGTAGGTCTCAGCAATGGCCTTCCGCGAGCGTCTCAGCAATGGCCTTCCGCGAGCTAGACTCAGGCGAGTCGGGAGCTGCGAATGAGCTACCACCAGACTGAGCATCTGCGCGTGCTGATCGCGAACGAGCGCCAGGATCGCTTGGCTCTCGTAGCGCCTACCGTCGCGGCCCTGGGGCACGAGGTGATCGCGCGCAGGATCGAGGTCGCAGACGTCGGCGCCGTGACCGCCCGAGAGCGCCCCGATGTCGCGCTGGTCGGGCTCGGGGGAAGCTCCGACCACGCGCTCGAACTGATCGAGAAGATCGTGCGGGAAGCCGCCTGCCCGGTGATCGTCCTGCTCCACGCGCCCGATCCCGCCTTCCTCAAGGAGGCGTCCAAGCGGGGAGTCTTCGCCTACATCACCGACGCCGACACCGACGACTGGCAGAGCTCGATCGATATCGTGCTGCGCCGCTTCGCCGAGTACCACGACCTCGAAGGCGCGTTCGGGCGCCGTGCCCTCACCGAGCGTGCCAAGGGGATCCTGATGGAACGCCACTCCGTGGACGAGACAAGCGCCTTCGAGATGCTGCGCGAGCACTCGCGCACCACCAACCGCAAACTCGTCGACGTCGCCACCGCCGTCGTCGACGGCCACCGCCTGCTCCCAAAGCAACCGCGGCGCTTTCGTAGAGGCGACTCCGCCGTGAGCGCCGTGAGCGACCCGGCGCGAAGTGCGAGCTGATCGATGGAAGATGCCGTAATCGTCAGCGCGGTACGGACGCCGGTGGGCAGCTTCGGCGGGCAGTTCAAGGACGTCGCGGCCACGGAGCTGGGCGCGCACGCTGTGCGCGCCGCGCTCGAGCGGGCCGAGATCGCCGGCGAGGAGGTGGACGAGGTCCTGCTCGGCTGCGTCCTGCAAGCCGGGCTCGGACAGAATCCCGCGCGCCAGGCCGCGATCGGCGGGGGGATCCCGAAGGAGGTGCCCGCGACGACGATCAACATGGTCTGCGGATCGGGCCTGAAAGCAGTCGCGATCGCCTCGCAAATGATCCGCGCGGGCGACCTGGACATCGTCGTGGCCGGCGGCATGGAGAACATGACGCGCGCTCCGTATCTCGTGCCTTCCGGGCGCTTCGGCGCGCGGATGGGCGACGTCCAGATGATCGACTCGATGGTCCACGACGGCCTGTGGGATGCCTTCAACTCCATCCACATGGGCATCACCGCGGAAAACCTCTCCGAGAAATACGGCATCAGCCGCGAGGAACAGGACGAGTTCGCCGCCAGCAGCCAGCAGAAGGCCGAGCGCGCGCTCGCCGAGAGGATCTTCAGGGACGAGATAGTGCCGATCGAGGTGCCCGTGAAGGGCGGCACGCGGATCGTGGACATCGACGAGGATCCGCGGGCGGGGACGACCGCCGACACGCTGGCGAAGCTGCGCGCAGCGTTTCGCCGCGACGGGGGCACGGTGACCGCGGGCAACGCTCCGGGGCTAAACGACGGGGCGGCGGCGATCGTCGTGATGTCGGCGAGCAAGGCCAACGAGCGCGGGCTGCGGACGTTTGGGACAGTCGAGAGCTACGCCTCCGTCGGGGTCGAGCCGAAGCTCATGGGCATCGGCCCGGTGCCCGCCGTGCGCAGTGCGCTGGCCAAGGCGGGGCTCCAGCTGGGCGACATCGACCTGTTCGAGCTCAACGAGGCGTTCGCGGCGCAGTCGCTCGCCGTGCTCAGGGAGCTGGACATCGACCACGAACGGATCAACCCCCATGGCGGGGCGATCGCTCTCGGGCACCCGATTGGGGCCAGCGGCGGCCGGATCCTCGTCACTCTCTTGCACGAGATGCGCCGCCGAAACGCAGGGCGCGGCCTCGCCACGCTCTGCGTCGGCGGCGGTCAAGGGCAAGCTGCGATCATCCGCAACGGCGACAACCAGGAGAGCGACGAGCGCATCTCACCTGCGACAGGCTGAGCCCCGCTCACCCCGGAGGTCATTCAAGAGTTCGCACACGTCCGCGCGCGACGGCGCGGACGTGCCGACGCGTCCACCCTGGGACAGGACGACAACCAACTACTTTCGCCGCTGCTCTCCGTCACCGGCGAGGACCTCGAACGCGGCCTATCGCTGTTCGAGCATCACGAACGACTCGGCGCGTCCTACCCGACCACACCGGCGTCGCGCAACTCCGCAACCGCTGAATCCCCCATCGTGCCGGGCACCTGAGCCCGCCGCTGCGCGACACGCCTCAGCGACTTTAAGCCGATCGCGTCGGGCTGCGCTGTTATCGTCACAGCCATGCGACCGGCGCCGTCGGCCGCATGGGCAGCTTGCTTGGGTCCCGCTCGTAACGCGGTTCGGGTCAGCCGTCATTCTCGAATCGTCCGCGGAAACCCGCAGACAGCCAAAGGAGTTCTTCGATGTCCATGCCGTCCTTCGCCGCGCTCGGCGTCTCGAGCGCCGTCACGTCCGCGCTAGCCGAGCGCAAGATACTCACGCCATTCGCCGTCCAGCGAGTCGTGATCGCCGACATCCTCGCCGGTCGCGACGTGCTCGCGAGCTCGCCGACGGGCTCCGGCAAGACGCTCGCCTTCGGCATCCCGATCGTCGATCGGACCGCCGCGGAGGCCGCCCGCCCGGCGGCGCTGATCCTCGCCCCCACGCGCGAGCTGGCGAGCCAGATCGTCGAGGAGGTGCGCTCGATCGCCCACGCCCGCGCGCTCAAGGTAGCCGCCGTCTATGGCGGCGTCAGCATCGGGCGCCAGCAGCGCGAGGCCTCGCGCGCTCACATCCTGGTCGCGACTCCCGGGCGCTTGGAGGACCTTCTCGCCCGCAACGCGCTGACGCTCTCGCACGTGCGGATCCTCGTGCTCGACGAAGCCGACCGCATGCTCGACATGGGTTTCAAGCCCGCCGTCGATCGCATCGTGCGCCAGTGCCCGGACGATCGCCAGACCCTCTTCTTCTCTGCCACGCTGGAGGGCGAGGCCGGGCGCGTGGCGCAGACCTTCACGCGCAACGCCGTTCGCCACGACAACACACCGGCTCAGCACACCGCGCCGGACATCGAGCACCGCTTCGTCGCCGTCCACGCGGCCGACCGCGTCGCGGCGCTCGTCGCGCAGCTGCGCGACGAGCGCGAGCTGGCGCTCGTCTTCGTGCGCACCAAGCGCGGTGCCGACCGCCTCGCCAAGCGCCTCGCGAGCCACGGCGTCTCGGCGCTGGCGATGCACGGCAACAAGTCCCAGAACCAGCGCGAGCGCGCCCTCGCGCGCTTTGAGAGTGGCGAGATCGACACGCTCGTCGCGACCGACGTCGCCGCACGCGGAATCGACGTCGACGGGATCTCGCACGTGATCAACTTCGATCCGCCCGCTGACCACGACGGATACGTGCACCGCGTCGGGCGAACCGGCCGCGCCGGTCGCACAGGCGTGGGCATCACGCTCGTCGACCACACGCAGTCGCAAGACGTCGAGCGCATCGCCACCCAGCTCAAGCTCGGCCGGGAGTTCCACATGACCGGCCTCGCACGGGTGGGTCACCCGTCGGGTCGTCGGCGCCAGCACGCATCGTCGCGTCGCCGGCCGGCACGCACGGGCTGAATAGCGCCGGTTTCCCTGCCCGCGCGGGGCTTGGCGGCTCAGATCACGCCGGTGAGGACGAGCACGCCGATCGCGACGAGCGCGGCGGCCGTTATCGCGTTGCCCCACCGCTCGAGCCACTCGCTGCGTACCTGGTAGCCGCCGAACGTGGCCAGCAGCGTGAGCCCGACGATCGTCGCGATCGTGACGGCCGCGAAGACGACGAGCGAGCCGACGGCCGTCGCCGCGCCGGCCGTCGCCGCGGCGAGGAAGACGGGCAGGATCGTCAGGTCCGGCGAGGCGGCGGCGCCGAACGGCACCATGATCGCGGCGAGCCCAGCGCGGCCGGGGTCGTCGCGAGGGTTGGTGTCGGGACCGTCGTCGCGGTGGTCGTTGGGGTCGGGACCGTCGTCGCGGTGGTGGTTGGGGCCATCGTCGTCGTGAGCGTGGCTGCGGCCGCGACCGCTCAGCTGTAGCGCGATGAAGCCCACCCCTGTCGCGATCAGCAGCGAGCCGACGATCGTGTCCTGCGCGTGCTCCACGACGGAGCGGAACTGCAGGCCGATCACGACGACGATCCCGCCCAGGACGAGCGAGACGAGCACGTGCGCAACGCCGGCGAGGCCAGAGAGCCGGGCGACCCGCGCCAGCGGATAGCGTCGCGTGCGGCCGATGACCGCTAGCGGGACCCAGTGATCGGGCAGGATCGCGTGACCGAAGCCGACGCCGGCCGCCGCCGCCAGCAGCGCAGGGGTGTTGCTCACGACGCCGCCAGCGCGATCGGCGTGCCACTACGCTGCGCCAACCGCGCCTGCGTGCGCCTGCTCGCTTCTGGTGTCAGCGACATATGGGCAGTCCTTTTTCAATCACCGAATTATCGTCGCTGGGCCGTGATCGGCGCGCGTCGGCGACGCCGCAGCGTGCATTCGTGCAGGGACGCCGCGGCCCGGGTCGAAACGGTCGGGCGTGCACGAGATCCGCGCGCAGCGCACGCTGATGAAGTCAGCCCCGGAGCTGTGGGGTCGAGTATCCGACCCGGAGGCGCTCGGCGAGCACCTCGACGGCTTCGGCGCGATCCGGATCACGCGCGCCGAGCACGAGCGTCACGTCGCCTGGGAGGGCGAGACGGCCAGCGGCGACGTGACGCTCGAGCCCGCCGGCTGGGGCACCCGCGTGACGCTGACGGCGCGCCGTCGCGTCGAGCCGGAGCTAAGCGTGGCGCCGGTGGAGCCGGTGGTGGTTGTGGCGCCGGTCGAGCCCACAACGACGCCGGTGGCGATCGACCCACAGCTGACCGTCGAGTCGCCGGCACTGCGGGAGGAGGACTTCGCCGTGGTCCCCGTCGCCGAGCCCACAGTCGCGGCGGCGCCGGAGCGCACGGCGATGCCCGAGGCCGAGGCGGCTCCTCGCCAGCACGAGCCCGAGCCCGAGCGCCAGGGCTTCTGGGCGCGGCTGCTAGGTCGTCGCAAGCGTCGGCAAGACGCCGCCGGCGATGCGTTGGATATTGCCGCGCCGGGGATCGTGGACGTTGCCGCGCCGGCGATTCTGGATGTTGCCGCGCCGGCGATCGTGGACGTCCCTGAGCCGGAGCACGCCGTAGCCGAGCCGCTGAGGGTCTACTTGCCGGAGGCCGCGAGCCCGCCGCCGCCGCCACCACGACTCGAGCCACCGCCAGCGCCACCGCCACCATCCGCGCCCGCGCCGCCGCGACTCGAGCCACCGCCACCGCCCGTGCCATCGCCCGCGCCCGCGCCACTCGCGCGACCGCCCGCGCCTCCACCGCCGCTCGCGCCAACCCGGGACGACGAGGCCGACCACGAGCGCCTGACCGCAGTCCTCGACGAGCTCGGCGCCAACCACCATCGGCCTTTTTCGCGAGGCTGAGGGTCGCCCCAACCACTCGACGCAGCGCTACGACGCTAGCGCCAGCGAGCGCCGGCCGGACGCGAACTCCTCGCCGATCGCGACGAGGATCTCGAGCATCGCGGCAGTCGCCGGCGTGCGGTAGCCGGTTGCGAGCGTCGCCGCGAACACGCGTCGCGCGGGTGCGCGCTGCCCCAGCGAGCGGATCACGATGTCGTCGCGCACCGTCGTCAGCGCGAGATCCGGGATCAGTGCGACGCCGACGCCAGCGGCGATGAACCCCTGGACTGCGGCGTAGTCGTCGGACTCGAACGCCAGCCGCGGCTCGAACCCTGCGGCGTGACACGCCCGCAGCAGAATCGCCGCGTCGGGACAGGCGCCGCTGGTGCCGAGCAGCCAGGGGTCGTCGGCGAGCTGGGAGAGGCGCAGCGTGCTGCGCTCGGCGAGCGGGTGGTCGCGCGGCAGTGCGACATACATGGGATCGTCGAGCAGGTGCGTGCGCTCGATGTCCTCGCCCTCCACCGGGCAGAACGACGCGTCGAGGCTGAGCACCAGATCGAAGCGCCCCGCGCGCAGGTCGGCGATCCCGTCGACGGGCTCGGCCTGCGCGAGCGATAGCTCCACGCCGGGGTGTGCGCGGCGAAACGCCGCCACCGCCGGCGGCATCAGCGTCGCGCCCGCGCTGGGGAAGCTCGCGAGCCGCAGACGCCCGCCGCGCAGACCGGCGATCGCGTCGAGCTCGGCCTCGGCGTCGGCGAGCCGGGCGAGGATCGCGTCGGCGTGAACGACGAGCGCGCGGCCCGCATCGGTCAGCCGCACGCCGCGCGCGCCACGGTCGACCAGCGGCACGCCGGCCTCGCGCTCGAGCGCCGCGATCTGCTGTGAGACGGCCGACTGCGTGTAGGCGAGTGCCGTGGCCGCGGCGGAGAAGGAGCCCTGCGCGGCGACCTCGCGCAGGACGCTCAGGCGGCGTACATCAAGCATTAGTCCATCTTATCGCTCATGGCACATAGGTTCATTTGAACTGATCGCCCGAACGTGACATTCTGTATTTCCAATGTTTATGGACGCCACCAGCTCGCTTCGCCAGGCCTACGCCGAGGACGCCACGATCTCGCTTCGTCACGCCTACCCCGAGGATGATCCCGGGCTGGCGCGGCTCGCCGAGCTCGACAGCGCCGACGCACCTGTGCAGCGGCCGGCGCTCGTCGCCGAGCAGGATGGTGTCCTGCGCGCCGCGGTCAGCATCGGCGACGGTCGCGTGACGGCGGACCCGTTCGTGCCGACGATGGACCTCGTCGAGCTGCTGCAGCTACGCCGGCGGCGGCTGCAGGTGCGCGAGCGCTGGGCGCGCGCGGTGCAACCGCACGCCGCGTGAGCGCAGCGGCGCCGGCTGCGCGATCGCCTGACTCGCCGGCCCCGCCGGGCTGGCTCGTGTGGCTAGCGCTGGGCACCGTCTACATCGTTTGGGGATCAACGTATCTAGCGATCCGGGTGATGGTGCGAACGCTGCCGCCCCTGCTCGCGGCGGGAGCGAGATTCTTCGTCGCCGGGCTGGTGCTCGCGCTCGTCCTGCGGCTGCGCCGCGGCCGCGGCGCCCTGCGCCTGCGCCCCGCCGAGCTCGCTGGAGCCGCGGTCGTCGGCACGCTGCTGACGTTCGGCGGTAACGGGCTCGTCAGCGTCGGCGAGCAGCACGTCCCCTCGAGCCTGGCGGCGCTGCTGATCGCCGCGGTGCCGCTGTGGGTGGTCGTCCTGCGTCCGCTGATCGGCGAGCACACCGACCGCGGGGCGCTGGTCGGGATCCTCGCTGGTTTTGCCGGCGTCGCGCTGCTGCTGTTACCGGGCGCTCACCCCGCAGGCGCCCGCATCGGCTCGATGCTGCTGATCGTGCTCGCCTCGCTCTGCTGGGCCAGCGGCTCGGTCGGCTCCCGCCGCCTGCCTACGCCACCCGACGCGTTCGTCTCGACCGCGGTGCAGATGCTGTGCGGCGGCGCCTTGATGGCGATCGTCGGCCTGGCGAGCGGCGAGGCCGGGCGCTTGCACTCCTCGGAATTCACGCTCGACGCCGTACTGGCGCTCGCCTACCTCGTCGTATTCGGGTCGTGGGGCGCCTTCACCGCCTACGTGTGGTTGTTGCAGAACGCGCCGATGGCGCGCGTCGCGACGTACGCATACGTCAATCCGGTCGTCGCCGTCCTGCTCGGTTGGCTGATCCTCGCCGAGCCGATCAGCCCGATCACGCTCGTCGCGGCAGCATTGATCGTCGCGTCCGTCGCCGTCACCGTGCGCCACGACGGTCGCCGGGCGGCAGGCGCCCTCGCCGCGCGCGGCGCCGCACAGACCGTCGCGCCGGATCCTTCGTCGGCCCGGCCCGGCTGAGCGAGCGGGCGGGGCCGTCTCACTCGGCGGTTCGCGCAGGCCGCGGTAGGCTCGACTGCAGATGGCCCGCCTCCCCACCAAGTTCCTCGGACCGCTGAGCCTCGCGAGCGCCGTCGGCACGGCCGCGCTCGCGGCGCGCGAGCACTGGCGGCTGCTCTCGCCCGCCGAGCGCCGGCGCCTGGCCGTGCTCCTGCGCGCCTCGCGCGGCCGCGTGACGGCGCTCAGCGCCGCCGAGCGCCGCGAGCTGTCCGAGCTCTCCCGGCGGCTCGAGTTGCTGCGCCTTGGCCGCCGCATCGCGACCAGCGCTGCGCCGGTCAGGCCCCGGCGGCGCGCCTGAGACGGCGCGGCCCGTGGCTCCGGCCCGGCCCGGCCCGCGGCTCCAAACGGCGCGGCCCGCGGCTCCAAACAGCGCGCCGCACAAAAAGGCTTGCGTGACTGCGGTCGCAGGAATACGTTGAAGCAGCCGACGGTGACGCGCCGGCGGCCGGACGCGGTGATGCGCGGTTGGGGCGCCCCGATCCCCCGGCCGCGCGCCGACCCGGTCGGGACGTGGGTCCGACCCCCCGTTCCACTTGTCGCAGCGCTGAGGCGCCGGCACCCACCGGCGCCTCAGCCGTAAGAGCCCGGCTCGCTGATCTGGTGTGCGGCGATGCTCGCCCGCCTGGTCGAGTTGATGGACGCCGCCGCCGGGCGCTGCGCGAAATGGCCGCCCGGGCGGCGCGGCGCCCGCCCCTGCGGCGCGGTTCTTGACACTTCAGGCGCACTCTTGGCACGCTGCGGGCGCCTTTCGTGGCTGGTGCACGCTCGGGCTCAAGGGGCGTCCATCGTTAGTAAGCCCCTGGCACGACCAACGATGGACACTCGACGTTGCGACCCGGTTCGGCAAGCGCGAGCGCAAGCGGGCGCGGCGGCCCGTTGAGACCCGGTTCGGCAAGCGCGAGCGCAAGCGGGCGCGGTGACCCCTTACGACCCGGTTGCGCAAGCGCCAGCGCAAGCGGCCGCGGCGACCCCTTCCGACCCGGTTCCGCGGGCGCCCGCGCGCCAGCGCCAGCGCCCGCGCGTCAGCCGATCCGCAGGAGGACGATCGTGTTCGCCGCGAACAGCACGGCAAAACCGACCGTCCAGCGATTCAGGTTGCGCTCGACGAGCGAGCCGCCGCCGAGCGGCCCGGCGCCGGTGCCGACACCGAACGCCCCGGAGAGCCCGGAGTCCTTGCCGGAGTGCATCAGCACCAGGAAGATCAGCACCAAGCAGATCAGCACCTGGACGACGTCGAGGATCGTTACCACGACGCCCGATGGTAGCGCCACCAGCCACCCGCGGCGCCCCCGACCGCCCCGGCCACCAGCCGCCCCCGACCGCCACCAACCGCCACCGACCCCAACCCCTACTCCCCCTTCTCCACCCCGAGCGCGTCTAGTTCCCGCAGGATCTCGACGGCCTCGGCGCGCAGCTGGCGTTCCAGCGCTCGGTGATCGGCGTCCGACAGCTTGCCGGTCCGGTGATCCAGCTCCGCATCGCGGATCTCGGCGAGCTTGGCGTCGCGCGCCGCCTCGAGGTCGGCGCGCCGCGCCTGCTCAACCGCGTGTGACTCGGTCCGCCCGCGCGCCCGCCACAGCGGGGTCGCGACGATCGCGACGACGATGACCAGCAGCAGGAAGATGAACGGGTAGGCCATAAACGACAGACGATCGCGGATCCGGTGCTACGCGACTCAAGCAACCCCGACGACTCAAGCAACCCCGACAACCCAAAAGCGACCCAAAGCAACCCAAGCCGCCACGACAACCCACCAACCCCGCCCCCGCCCGCCCCGGCAGCGCAACAAGGGCGGCAGCCGACCGCCCCGACCTACGCGCGCCCGAGCTCGCGCGCGAGCTGCGCCGCCAGTGCCGGCGCGCGCTCGCGGCGCGCCGAGGGGCCGCCAGGCCAGGCGGCCGTCAGACCGCCGAGCATGACGACGAGTGCGCCGAGCCAGATCCACGTCACCATCGGCGAGACGATCACGCGGAACTCGGTCGGCGGCGGCGACCGCAGATACTGCTGGCGGATCAGCCCGATCGCGCGCGCGACGGCGAGGTAGCGGATCGCGGGATCGAGGTTCGGGCGGCTGTCCAGGACCCGGTCGTCGGCGGTGACCTCGGTCTGGATCTTCGACAGGTCGATCGGCTGGATGACAGTCCAGATGTCGCGTCGCAGACCGGCATCGAGGCCGACCTTGCTGTCGGCCTCGCCGTCGAAGTAGCCGGCGACGTTGAGCGGCTGACTCGTGTCCGGGTAGTAGCTGCGCTGCGTGTAGAGGTTGGCGACGTGGTGTCCACCCTTGGAGACGGAGAGCTGGGCGCCGAAGTCGATGTGGGCGATTCGAGGGCCGACCAGCGCGACGTTGACGACCGGCCGCACGTAGCGGACGTCGTAGCCGCTCACGCGCGTGCTCTGCCCCGGAACGAGCTGCGCGTCATGGATGTTCTGGAACGTCGAAGAGGCCGCGATGCCGATGAACAACAGCGCCACGCCCACATGGACGAGGTAGCCGCCGTAACGCCTGCGGTTGCGACGCACGAGCGCGACGAGCGCCCGCGGCGCCGCCTCGCGCGTCATCGCCTGGCGCGCGCGCACACCACGGAAGAGCTCCTGCGCGACGGCTGCGAGCACGAAGCTCGCGACCGCGAACAGCGCCAGCGCCAGCGGCTTCTGGGCGACGCCGTCGACGCCGACTCCGAGCACGAGCGCCACGAGCGCCCCGAACGCCAGCGGCGGCGCGAGGTTGCGGCGGATGTTGGAGGGCGTCGCGCGGCGCCACGCGATCAGCGGTCCGATCCCTGACAGCAGCACGAGCACGAGCACGAGCGGCACGACGAAGCGATCGAACCACGGTGGCCCAACCGCGAGCTTGGTGCCCGTCAGCGCCTGGGAGATCAGCGGGAAGAAGGTTCCCCAGAAGATCACGAGACACAGCCCGACGAGCACGACGTTGTTGAGCAGGAAGGCCGCCTCGCGCGAGAACATCGAGTCCAGTCGATGCTCTGAGCGCAGCGCCCGGCGCCGCAACAGCACCAGGCCGATTGAGCCGGCGACCATTACGCCGATCAGCGACAGGAACGGCGCCCCCAGCGTCGACGCGCCGAAGGCGTGGATCGACTGAAGGATCCCCGAGCGCACGAGGAACGTGCCGAGTATCGCGAGCGTCCCGGTCGCCAGCACGAGCGAGACGTTCCAGATCTTCAGCATCCCGCGTTTCTCCTGGATCATCGCGGAGTGCAGGAAGGCGGTGCCGCACAGCCACGGCATCAGCGATGCGTTCTCGACCGGGTCCCACGCCCAGTACCCGCCCCAGCCCAGCTCGGTGTAGCTCCAGCGCGCGCCGAGGATGATTCCCGTGCCGAGGCACAGCCACGCCACGAGCGAGAAGCGGCGCGTGGCGCGCAGCCATTCCGCGCCGAGGCGCCCGGTGATCAGCGCCGCGATCCCAAACGCGAACGGAATCGTGAACAGCGTGTAGCCGGAGTACAGCATCGGCGGGTGGATCATCATGCTGGGGTGCAGCAGCAGCGGGTCCAGGCCCGCGCCGTCGGCCGGCGCCGGGGTAGTCGTGTAGAACGGATTGGCGCCCGCGAAGATCATCAATCCCAAGAAGAACGCCCCGAAGCCGAGCAGCACCGCGGTCGCGTACGGAGCCTCCAGCCGCAGACTCCGCCGCGTCAGCCGCAGCACGAGCGCCGACCAGCACGACAGCAGCAGCACCCACAGCAGCAGCGACCCCTCCTGCGAGGACCACACCGCCGTGATCTTGTAGAACGTCGGCGTCGTGATCGACGAGTGCTGCGCGACCGTGTTGAAGGAGAAATCGGAGCGCAGGAACGCCAGTTCGAGGATCAGGAAGGCGACGGCGACTGTCGCGGCGACCGCGTACACGGCGCGGCGGCCGGAGTCGATCCAGGCGCGCGACGACGGACCGCTGACGACCGCGCCGTACAGCGAGGCGCCGATGCCGTAGAAGCAGCCCGCGAAGGCGATCAGCAGGCAGGCACGTCCCAGCGTCGCGCTCAACGCCGGACCCCTCGCCCCGCCGGGCGCTCCGGCGCCACTACTGACCCGGCTTCGCCGGCGTGTACTTCGACGGGCACTTCGTCACCAGCGTGTCGCGCTCGCCGACGAACGTGGAGCCCTGCTTCTCCACGTTGACGATCACCTCGCGTCCCTGCTCGAAGGGGTCCGGAACCGAGCCGCTGTAGACGATCGGCACCGCCGGGCCCGTGCTGTTGGCGCGGTCTCGCACGCTGAAGTCGGTCGTGTCGCCGTGGCGCGAGATCGATCCGTTGACCACCGTGCCGCTCACCAAGTAGCTGCGACCGGGCTGCGCCGAGCCCAGCAGCCGGCTCGGGGTGATCGCCGTGCTCGCGGCGCTGAAGCTCGTGTATACGAGCGCTCCCGCGAGCAGCAGCGCGGCGGTCAGCGCCGCGGTGAGGCGCGTCGCGCGCTTGCGGGCGGGATCCATCGCGCAGGATTATGCCGAAGCGATGCTCCGATGCGACGGGGCAAGCCAAACTCAACACAGGAAAAACAATTCCCACGCGGAACTTTGCTTCAGTCGCCGCGTCATCAGTCGATAGCGAATGAAGATGGCCGTCCACATCCCCACCAGGCCCTTGCGATCCGCGCGCCGCGGCGCCCGCGCGGCGCACCGCCTGCCTCAGCACCGCACCCCCGAGCAGCGTGCCCGTCACGCCGGCGGGCCCGAGGACCGGGCGTGCTACGGCTGCGGCTGCGGCTTCGTCTTCAAGGCGCCGGTCTCGACGACGGTCGCCTGCCCGCACTGCGGCGACCAGCAGAGCTGGTAGCCCCCGCCGCGCCCGCTTGCACGCGCGCGTGCACGTAGGCGGCCGGCCCGCGCACTCGCGATACTGCCGCCGTGCCCGCGCCCATCTCCGAGGATGCCCCACTCGGCGGCAGCGCCTTTCCCCCGATCGCCGACTACGCGTTTCTGTCCGACGGCGAGGTCACGGCGCTGATCGCCCCGAGCGGCAACGTCGAGTGGATGTGCCTGCCGCGGATGGACGGTCCGAGCGTCTTCGCCGCGATCCTCGACCGTGGCGCGGGCAGCTTCCGGCTCGGGCCCGCGGACGTCCACGTGCCGGCCGCACGGCGCTACCTGCCCGGGACGATGGTCGTCGAGACGAGCTGGGGCACGCGCGGTGGCTGGATCATCGTGCGCGACGTGCTGCTGATCGGCCCGTGGCACCACGAGCACGAGCGCTCGCACACGCACCGCCGC
>Ga0182024_10004118_pt1 | contig 33862 bp, 25 predicted proteins | sample P32metaG_FD_120480 | JGI IMG/M metagenome (GOLD analysis project Ga0182024, IMG submission 120480) | Permafrost microbial communities from Stordalen Mire, Sweden - P3-2 metaG (Illumina Assembly) | ecosystem: Environmental > Terrestrial > Soil > Wetlands > Permafrost | place: Sweden: Stordalen... | reverse complement strand
GCGTCGATCAACCCCTCGGCGAGCATCGCGCTGCGCCGCTCGAGCGCCTCGTACGCGCCCGATTCGGACATGATATCAAGCGTTGCCAGGCCCCCGGCCATCGCCAGCGGATTCCCGCTGAGCGTGCCCGCCTGATAGACATCACCGGCGGGGCTGATCATTTCCATCAGGTGCTTGGGGCCGCAATAAGCCGCGCACGGCAACCCGCCGCCGATCACTTTTCCCAGGCACGTGATATCAGGGCGGATGTCGTAGCGCACCTGCGCGCCGCCCCAGGCGACGCGGGAGCCGGTCATGACTTCGTCGAGGATCAAGAGCACGCCGTATTCGTTGCAGAGCTCGCGCAGCCCGGCGAGGTATCCGTCTGCTGGAGGAACGACGCCCATGTTTCCCGCGACCGGCTCGACCAGAAACGCCGCGATCTGCCCCGGCCGATTCTCAAATAGCTCGCGGGTCGCGTCCAAATCGTTATATGGAACCAGCAGCGTGCATGCGGCGACAGATGTCGGAATCCCCGGGCTGCTCGGCTTGCCCAGCGTCAGCGCGCCGCTGCCGGCCTGCACGAGCAAGCCGTCCACGTGCCCGTGATAGCACCCGATGCACTTGACGATCAGATCGCGCCCCGTCGCGGCCCGCGCGAGTCGAATCGCGCTCATCATCGCTTCGGTGCCGCTGTTGACGAATCGAACCATCTCGACTGCCGACAGGGCGGAGATGATTTTCGTCGCGAGATTCGTTTCCGATTCCGTCGGGGCGCCAAAGCTGGTGCCGCGCCCAATTGCTTTGGATAACGCCGCCACCACGCGCTCGTTGGCGTGCCCCGCGATCAACGGCCCATAGCTGCCGACGTAATCGATGTATTTGTTCCCATCGATATCGGTCAGATACGCGCCTTCCCCCTCGCGCATGAACACCGGCGTCCCGCCCACCGCCTTGAACGCCCGCACCGGCGAGCTAACGCCGCCGGGCATGACTTGCTGCGCTTTGGCGAACGCCGCTTCGGAAGCAGCGAGGGTGAACTCGGCGCTTGAATTTGTTTTCGTTTCGGCCATGGGAACTGCCCCGCGACGTAAAATTACGCCGGACGAAGACTGTAACACTAGCGTTGTCGGGAATTCCAGTCGATTCCAGTTGGCAGCAAACTGGGGCGACTGACTGACCCGGCGGCGCGTCGGCGCGATCCATTTGAGAACAATCGCGCGAGCGATTTTGTACACAGCGCGGACCTGAACGCTTTTGATTGGGTCATGAGTACGGTCGAATTACGCCGCCAGATCAAGAAGCAGATTGATCGACTTCCGCCCAAGAGCCTGGCAACGTTGGCCGAGTACGTTCAGTTCCTGGACCGACCGGCGCTTACCGAGCGAGTGGCCGCCGCGGAGAAGGCAATTGCATCCGGCAACGGCGTTAACTGGCGCAAGGTCCGGTCGGATGTTTGAGGTCATCCTCTCCCCCGATGCACGAACCTTTTACGCTCGAGCGGACCAACCACTGGCTCGCAAGCTGGCACGGTGTTTCGCGCTGCTTGAGCGCGACCCGCGGCGGCACAACAACATCAAGCGACTCTCCGGAGACTTTGTCGGTCGATTGCGCTACCGGGACCGCCCTGGAACGAGAAACGCGCCGAGTGGGAATGTAACACTTGAATAGCGGTCAGTTCCAGTCGCGCGATCCACAACTATTCTCGGATTGGAGCTTGATCTTAAATCGATTCGGGACATTGTTGCCGTTCGAAACCGCACAGGAGCGAGAAACGAAGCTGACGCTCTGCTCCGCAGGTTCTCGCAGTTGTGCCGACAAGCAGCCCAGATCAATCAACGCCGTCGGATCGAGGCGGCGTTCCGGCGGCGCGCTCCGCTGGCAGGGCCATACCATTTGATACCTTCTGGCCGAGCGGGCATATCGTGGTATCGTGAATCTGGTCGAACAATCGATTTCTTTCGATCATCCGACTGGCGTCGTAGTTGCCGGAAATGTCGGCGCGGCCTCGCCTGAGCTTGCGAGCAAATTCCTCCCAGGAGCGCGAGAAATAATGGTTGATTCGCAGCGAGCCGATGGCGACTTCATCCGAAAACGCGCCCGACACCGGGCGGCCCGCGGCGGTAGTCGCGAACGCGCCGTCGCGGTAAATAAAATGATGGGGCGAGCAGACGGCAACCACCGCCTGCGGGTTCACGATCGACTTCACGTGGCTGCAGACCGAATGGTAGCTGAGTGGATTCGCGGGATTCAGTAGCGGTCCTTTAAGCAAAGCGCGTTCAAAGGTGCAAAGATTTATGTCGCAGCGGTACGAATAATTAAGGGTCACCAGTCCCGGGGGCTTGCGCTGGTGTCCCGATGCCCCGAACATCACCCAGTTGGCAGCCACGGCCACCTGGCTCTCAAATGGCTCAAGAAAGCGGCGCAGGTCCATCTGCACGGGTGAAAATAGAAATTCGTCCATGTCGACAAATGCGATCCACCGGCTTTCATTTGCGAAATTCTGAAGGCAGTGACCATACGCCGGGCGCTGCGGCGCCGGAATCAAGGTCCGATGCAATGTAATTTTGCCCGCGGCCTCCCAGGGCGCAAGGACTGTGGCATAGTCATCCGTGCTGCCATTGTCGTAGAGGTAGAAATGATCCACGCCAATCAGATCATAAAACCGCAACCATTCTTCAAGGTACGCGGCCTCATCTTTAAAAATGCAGCAAACGCTCAGGTGATACTTCATCGGACTAACTCTGCCTAGGCGAGCCGAGCCTCTCGAGGTTGGACGAGAATCAGTTTAATAAGGCGATCTTCTCCTGCTCCGTGAGATAATTCCCCGCGTCATAAAGCAGTCCATGGTCAAAGTAGACCTGACGGCGAAACTTCCATTGAACGAGATGGATAGCGGCGATAGGTACATTCGGCGGAAATGCAACCCGAACAATGCCCGCGGAATCGCGGATGGGCAATGACCACATGCAAATATAATTAAAAAGCGGATCGACCGGAATGGCACAGTCATGACGGGCCGCCAGCAGGTTGAGCGCGGTCTGCTCGGCCATATGTCGCATGTCCGCGTCGCCGGGGCCATAATTCCGGCTGTATAACGCGGACAACTCCCGTTTCCATAGCTCCCAAAGCGGATTGGAGGCGGCCATTGCGAAAACGCCCGCGTTCAGCGTAGGTCGAGTGCTCATTTCCCCGGCGGTTTGCCGATCATAAAGAGTGCCGAAGATGCCCTCGGCGTGGTTGACCTGATGCTTGACGAAGCGGGTGTTGAATCCGATGTAGCTGTAGTGCCATTCCGGGCAAATGAAGAGTTTAAGTGGATTCGTCAGCGCGAGCGTTCCGAACAACCTGAGCAGGTCGGGGCTTTGTATCCAGATATCACAGTCAAGCCAGATAAAAGAGACCGCTTCAGGAAATATCAGGGGTAGGAATGGTCGTACAACCAGCGCGCGCAGCCGGCCAGGAGCGAGGTGCGCCAGCGACCCGATCAACTCCATATCGAACGCAACGACCCGCACCCCTTGCTCACGAAACCATTCCAGATGTTCGCGTGTGCAGCCGAGATCTATAAACGCGAGCTCGTAACCTGGCAACAGTCCGCCGGCGCGATGAATCGACAAGACCAGTCCCTTGGCCAGGAGAAAGTACGCTTCGTCGGCGGAGAACACGAGTTGAACTTCAGCCATGGATTGAGCGCTAGATAACGGTTAGGTAAATCACGATGTTTCTCGAAACGGCATTGTTCCCGGCGCAGTGGATCACAGAACGATGGCAGAGATCGTCGGGCTGCACCGGACAATTGTATCGGCTCTTTCCCAAGTCGCACGCGCGTGCGCGACAATGCACGCTGAATTTATGTGCCGAGCATGCGATTCGGAGTTCGCGATCGCCGACGTTATTTTGATTGACGACCGAAGCGTCTCTTTACCCGGGCGGCAGTTTTTGCAGATTAATATGGATAATCTGGGCAATATGTTTGTTAGGAAGTCGTGGCGTTCGTCGAGCGAAACTTTCCCGCCCGGGCCGAGCGATCGGCGCGACACATCGGTGGACTCTCCATGGGCGGCTATGGCGCGATCCGCACCGCGCTGCGATATCCGGATGTCTTCAGCAGCGCCAACAGTCATTCGGGCGCGCTGATTCACGGCTCAACCGATTGGTCGCTGCCGCAGGATCGCGAAGATCGGCGCGCGTTCGCCGAGGAAATGCACCACATCTTCGGCTCGCGCCCCGAAGGCTCCGCCCACGATCTGCTGGCGCTGGCCAGGTCGGCGCAAGTGGCGAATCTGCTGCCGCGATTGTCGCTGGATTGCGGCACGTCCGACTTTCTGCTCGACGCCAACCGGCGATTTCACGCCGAGCTGGAACACCTGCATATTCCTCACATTTTACCGCGAATTTCCCGGCGGCCACGACTGGGACTACTGGGACCGCCACGTGCAGGCGGCTCTGGAGTTTCACCTGCGGGGGGTGTAATCTTTCACGCCGGTTCGGATCGGCGATCTCCTTCAATCACAAGCGGTGACGTGGGCAGAACGCGGCCGGGCCGTCGAATTCGGTTTGGAGCTGGTATGCGTCATGTGATTTCAGCGTTGGTGATGAACGAGCCAGGGGTGCTGGCGAACGTGGCCGGGATGTTCGCGGCCCGCGCCTTCAACATCGACTCGCTGGTCGTAGGCCGAACCGAGAATCCGGACCTTTCCCGCATGACGATCGTCGTCGATGCCGACGACAACACCGTCGAGCAGGTGCGCAAGCAACTGGCCAAGCTCGTGCCGGTTGTCGGGATGCATGATTTCAAGGAGACGGCGTACGTCGAATCCGACCTCATGCTGATGACTGTCACCGCGCCGCCCGAGCGTCGCAGCCAGATCATCGCCCTGGTTGGCGTCTTCGAAGGAAAAGTCACCGACGTCTCGCCGATCACGATGATGATCGAGCTGTCGGGCAACGAGGAAAAGCTCGAACGCTTCGTCGAGCTGATGCGCCCCTACGGCATCGAAGAGCTCGCCCGCACCGGCATCATCGCCATGGCCCGCGGCGTTCAACCCGCCCGCCAAAAAAGCGCCGCCGGCAAGCAAACCCGCGAGCGAAGACTGGATGCGGGTCCGGCAGTAGCGCTGCCGCCGAGCTAAGTGCTTGGAGCGAGTTTAGCCGCGAAGCAACGCTGAGCGCGTCCCGGCGCGCCGCGCGGTTGCCGCCGCTTACGGCTGATATCGCCATCCCAGCGTAACCTTCACGACCTGAGTTTCGACGCCGCTGCTCGAGCTTTCTCGTCGAACCGTTAGCGAGATCACCTGTCCCGGGGCGAACTGGGAGAGCCGCTGGCGAAAGTCATCATCGGAGTCGTGGGCCACGGACGTTCCATCAATCGCGATGATAATATCGCCGACCCGCAGTCCCGCCCCACTGGCCGGGGAATCGGGGGCGATCTGGGCGAGCCCGTAGCCGATGCGCTCGCCTGCTTCAATCGCCTGGACTGGATCGATTCCCAGGTAAGCGCCGACTCTGGCGTTTGCCTTGCGCGCGGCCTCCATCGGGAACTTTCCGTCCGGCCAGAACGGATAGATTCGCGCGGTCCGCAGGTCGACGGCGCTGGCGAGGTTGAAGCCGATGACATCGACCGTGCCGTCGGCGGTGACGGTGATCAGCGCGACATGATCCTTCGGCTCCGGGTCCGCGAACAGATACGCGTAGCCGGCCCCGTTTGGCGCAAACTTGATGTAATCCGGCTTCCCCAGCAACTCCAGCATTTCGCGCTCGCTGAGCGGCGGCTCCTCCTTCTGCAGGCTCAGCAGCGCCAGGACCAGCTGATTGAATTGCTTGCCGCGATGGGCCTCCCCTTCATTGATTAGATACTGGCGTTGCAGGCCGATCGCCACCCACCGCAGCGCCGTCAGCGACTTCGTGTTCGTCGCAGAGAGATTGGCTTCATGAACCGCCGACTGCGACGGCGCGATGCTCACCGGAGGTCCAGCGGGCTGAGACGCCGGGATGGGCGCCGTCGTATTGCACGACAAGCCGCCGGCCAGGAGCAACGCGGCCGCGAAAATCTTTGACGCGTTGGGAAAAGCAGTGCGGTTCATGCGATCGCCTCCAGGTTCCCAAATCTTCTATTGCAGGAATGAGTCAGCCGCAACCGCGCCGCGGTGCCTATTCGTTCGCGATCGGACACGCATCGCTGCGCGATTGCGGCTAACTCGGAGTTGGATCATGTTACCGCTGTCGTCATCGCTTTAATCTGTCGTAAACACTTTTCAACTTCCTGTCATTTGCCCGTTGCCAAAATCCATTTTCGCGGCAATCCTGTACGCGTCACACAGACCTGACGGAAATGAGGATTCGCGAAGATGATTCCAAAGATATTTTGTGCCGCGATCTTGTTACTGATCGGCGTGGCCGCCGGCGCGGACGCGCCGCCGGCGACACAGCCGGCCGCGCCAACGGTCGATCCGCTGGCGGATCAGATATTCCATCAATCGGCTGATTTTCTGGCGCAGAGCCATGCGTTTGCGGTGCATGCCGAGGTGTGGAAGGACGAGGTCCTTCCTTCCGGTCACAAGATTCAGGTGACGCGGCTGGTGGACCTGGATTTCCGGCGGCCCGATCGGCTGCATGTCGACGCCCGCGCCCATCACAAGGGCCGATCCATCTGGTACAACGGCAAGCGGCTCACCGTCTTCGACCGCGAAAATAATCTCTACAGCGTTGCCGACATGACCGGACCCGTGGATCAGGTGCTGGATTCACTCGCTGACGACTATGGCATCACCGTTCCCTTGGAGGATATGGTCGTTGCCGATCCGTACGGCAGCGCGATGAAGAACGTCACGGCCGGCGGATATTTCGGCGACGAGCCGGTGCTTGGCGTGCCATGCAAACACATCGGCTTCTCCACCGATGTGATTGATTGGCAGTTGTGGATCGCCGACGGCCCGCAGCCGCTGCCGCAGAAGCTGGTCATCACCTACAAAACCGAAGAGCAGTCGCCGCAGTGGACGGCCATTTTCACCAAGTGGAACCTGTCGGATCGCGCATCTGATCTGGCATTTCAGTTCATTCCGCCGCGTGGCAGCGCTCAGATTCCCATGGTCTCTCAGCGGGCGTCGAAGAAGGGGGAGGGCCATCCATGAGAATGCCATTTGAGAAAACGATTCAAAGCGCGTCGGCGGAGAGCATGGCAAGCCACGCCCCAAGATTATGCGCGGCAGTGGGTTTTTGCGGCGTGATGGCGCTGGCGTCGGCGCTGGTTCTGGCCGATCGGGGCCGCGGGAGCATTCGTGCCGCGGCGCGGCCCGAGCCGCAGCGTACCGCGCCCGCTCGCGCGGAGCCGGTTCGGGCTGCGCCGGAAGCGCGTCGCGAACCGGTTCGCGTCGAGCCGCAACATGTTGAAGCTCCGCCGCGCGTTGTCGAGCCGCGACGCGATGTGCCGGTTGGTCATGACTGGGACGAAAACGACGAAGACGCCCGACACTTCGGCGGCTTCGGTCACGGCGTGCCCGCGCGCATCATTCGCGGGCAGCGCTTCCACGACCTGCCGCACTATCACTTCCACGTTTTCTTCAACAACTTCAACTATTTCTTCGACGACGACGGCACCTGCTACCAGCAGGAACCCGACGGCCAGTACCTGGCAGTCCAGCCGCCGATTGGCGTCGTGATCACTGGCGCCGTTCCTACCGGCGCGGTGCCGATCGCCGTCGGCCCGACTACTTACTATTATCTCGACGGCATCTTCTACGTGCCGCAAAATGGCGGATTTGCCGTCGTCAACCCGCCGCCGGGAATCGTGGTCCCCGTGCTCCCCTCCGGCGCGACTCAGGTGGTCAGCAACAATACGGTGATGTATCAGTTCAATGGGTTTAACTATCAACCCTCGGTGCAGGATGGCGTGACCGTGTACACGGTCACGCCGGCTTGATTCGATAAACTTTGTTGAATCGAGTTTAGCCGCGACGGCGAAGCTTTTGAGGATCTCAGGACATAACGCGCGGCGGCGCCGTTGCGGCGACTGAATGCGGGGTTGTCACGGCGCGCCGCCGCCCCCGTTTTAGCCGGCATGCTTGCATGCCGTGACGTCGCGCTTTAACAAACGCTCGCTCGGTAAACCCAGCTATATGGACATCAAAGCATTGGCCGCCGAGTTCGTCGGCACGGCGATTCTGATCCTCCTCGGCAACGGCGTTGTCGCCAACGTGGTGCTGAAACAAACCAAGGGCAACGGCGGCGGCCCGATCGTCATCACGTTCGGCTGGGGCATGGCGGTTTTTGTGGGGGTGTTTTGCTTTGCAAAATTCAGCGGGGCGCATCTGAACCCGGCCGTCACGATCGCGATCGCGCTGGCGCATCGCGGCAACTTCACCTGGGCGATGGTTCCTGGGTACATCATCGCGCAAATGCTTGGCGCGATGCTTGGGGCGGCGACGGTTTATCTGTTTTACAAGCCGTACTTCAACGTGACCGACGACGCCGACAGCAAGCTGGGATGCTTCTGCACCGCGCCGGGCATTCGCGACATGGGCAACGCGCTGTTCTGCGAAGTCGTCGGCACCTTCGTACTGATCATGCCGATTTTCCTGATGGTTGATCCGAGCCTGTCGCTTGATTTGGGCGCGAAGTCGGCCCAGGTGCCGCAGCTCGGCCTCGGCGCGATCGGCTCACTGCCAACGGGATTGTTAGTGTTCGCCATCGGCCTGTCGCTCGGCGGAACCACCGGTTACGCGATCAATCCCGCCCGCGACCTCGGCCCGCGCATCATGCACGCGCTGCTGCCGATTCGCGGCAAACGCGACAGCGATTGGGGATACGCTTGGGTTCCCGTCGTCGGACCCATCATCGGCGCGGTGCTGGCCGCACTCGCGGCACAGGCCTTTAATACCGTGCATCCATGAATCGCGAGAAATCCATCCAGCGATTGAGCGACGCCAGCGCCGTCTGGGACATCTGCATCATCGGCGGCGGGGCGACGGGCGTCGGCTCGGCGGTCGATGCCGCGGCGCGCGGATACCGTGTCTGTTTGCTGGAGCAACACGATTTCGGCAAGGGAACTTCCAGCAGGTCCACCAAGCTCGTACACGGCGGCGTGCGCTACCTGCAGCAGGGGAACATCTCGCTGGTGATGGAAGCCCTCCGCGAGCGCGGCATCCTCCGCCGCAATGCGCCGCATCTCGTGCACGACCTGGCGTTCGTCGTGCCCAACTACAGTTGGTGGGAAGCCCCGTTCTACGGCATCGGCATGAAGGTGTACGACATGCTCGCCGGCAAATATGGGTTCAGCAAATCGCGACTGCTTTCGAAGCAGCAGGTGCTGGAACACATCCCCACGCTCGAAACCGAAGGACTTCGCGGCGGGGTGCTGTACTACGACGGCCAGTTCGACGATTCGCGCCTGTTGATCGACCTGGCGAAAACTGCCGACGAGCAGGGGGCGGCGCTGGCCAACTATTGCAACGTCACCGGGTTGATTCATGACGAGGATGGTTTTGTCACTGGCGTCAATTTCATTGATGTTGAGACCAATCAGCCGCACACGATTCGGGCTCGTGCGGTGGTCAACGCCACTGGCGCTTTCAGCGATGCGATTCGCGCGATGGACGAGCCGGAATCTGAATCGCTGATCGCCCCGAGCCAGGGAATTCATCTCGTGCTCGACCGCAGTTTCCTGCCCGGCGACGCCGCCATCATGGTGCCGCGCACCAGCGATGGGCGCGTGATGTTCGCGATTCCGTGGCACGATCACACGCTGCTGGGCACGACCGACACGCCGATCGAGCATGCGACCTTGGAGCCGGTGGCGATGGAGAAGGAGATCGACTTCATCCTCGACACGGCCCAGCGCTATCTCGGCAAGCCGCCGACGCGCAAGGATGTGCTCAGCGTCTTCGCGGGAATCCGCCCATTGGTGAAAGCATCCGCCAGCAGCACGGCCGCGCTTTCGCGCGATCACACGATTCACGTATCCAAGACCGGCCTGCTCACCATCGTCGGCGGCAAGTGGACGACGTATAGAAAGATGGCCGAAGACTGCATCGACCATGCCACGACGATCGGCCAGCTTGAAGAAAGAGAATGCGTCACCAAGACTCTGAGGATTCACGGACACGACGAGAACGCCAATAGTTACGGCGACCTGAAATACCACGGCTCCGACGCCATCGAGATCCAGAAGCTCATGGATTCAGATCCCGCGTTAGCCGAGCGACTTCACCCGCGCCTTCCCGTCTACGCCGCGGAAGTGGCGTGGGCCGCAAGACATGAGATGGCTCGCAGCGTCGAAGATATTCTCGCCCGTCGTACGCGCGCTTTGTTTCTCGAAGCTCAGGTGGCGATCGAGATCGCCCCGCGTGTCGCGAAGTTGCTCGCGGCCGAGTTGAATCGTAATGACGCGTGGATTGGCCGGCAGCTTGCAGATTTCGAGATGCTTTCCCGCAGCTATCGAATCGATGTCATTCCATGAGGGCATGAAGCTGACGCGGCACTTCTTTGTGCGGCAGACGACTTGGCAATAATATGACAATATAGCCGCCGCATTATTGGACGCGGGGCCAGCGTCGCGGTTGCTTGAACAATCGGCTCGCACCGTTAGACTAAGGAATTCACTGGCTTACTGGAAGCTTGAGTGGCATGGCCGCCTCGCGTTGTTGTGAGGCGACGTGGAGCGTGTCGTCTTATTGAACCGGTGGATTACCGGAATAAAACTGGTCGAGAGGATGGTTGCATGATTAAGGTGAAGTCGCGAGGAAACGAAACGGCCGAGCAGATGCTCCGCCGATTCAAGAAGGCCTGTGAAAAGGAAGGCCTTACCAAGGATATCAAGCGCGTCGCGTATTACGAGAAGCCGAGCGAGAAGCGTCGTCGTCGCATGCGCAGCAAGCCTAAAGTTAAACTTGGCCGATGAGTGCTGGAACCGCTGATCGAGCCGACGCACGAAACCAACCGCTATGACCGCATTCGATGATGAAGCGTTGCGAATTGAGCACCTGACCAAGGTGTACAAGGATTTCTGGGGCCGCGATAAAGTGCGGGCGCTGGATGATCTGAACCTCAATGTCCATCGCGGCGAGGTGTTTGGCCTGCTTGGGCCCAATGGCTCGGGCAAAAGCACCACAATCAAGCTGCTGCTGGGGCTGATCTTTCCTACAGCAGGTTCGGCTCACATTCTGGGCCACCCGGCGGGAAGCACGGCCATTAACGAGAAGATCGGATTCCTTCCCGAAGAATCCTATCTCTATCGCTTTCTCAACGGCGAAGAGACGCTCAAGTTCTATGGCCGGCTGTTCAAGATTCCCCGCAAAGAGCTGAATCGGCGCGTGCCGGAGTTGCTGGATATCGTGGGCCTGGATTCCAAGGCCCGCAAGCGCAAGCTGCGCGAGTATTCCAAGGGGATGGCGCGCCGCATCGGTCTGGCGCAGGCGCTGATCAACAATCCGGATTTGATTCTGCTCGACGAGCCGACCACGGGTCTCGATCCGATCGGCACGCGCGAGATGAAGGATCTGATTTTATCGCTCAAGAAGCAGGGCAAGACGGTGCTGCTCTGCAGCCACCTGCTATACGACGTGCAGGACGTGTGCGACCGCATCGTGATCCTGTACAAGGGCGCCGTGCAGGAGCAGGGCCACGTTCGCGACCTGCTTCAGGTGCGCGACATCACCCAGTTTGAAATCCAGGGCCTGACCGAAGAGCAGATTTCCGAGATGCGGCAGTTTCTGGGCAAGATGGGCGTGGCCAATCCCCAGATCACGCACCCGACGACGTCGCTGGAAGATCTGTTCATGCGCGTGGTGAACAAGAACTCGAACGGGCAGGTGGCCCGCATTCACGCCGGTGCTTAGATAACACCCTTGAGCCGCGGTCGCGTGCGGCTGTGTCATGACGATTGTGCTGGAGTCCTGCCATGTTCGGGCCGATTGCTTCGATTTCAAACGCCGCACTGTCTGTTGTGATGCCACAGCTAATCCGCGGCTACGGCTTATGGATCGTCGCTGGACTGATTGTTGTTCTCGGTTTCGTCTTTTTCGGACGCGAGGAACTGCGGCGCTTCTCAATCACGCGCATTTGGGCGATTTCGAGCGTCTGTTTTGCCGAATCGATTCGGCGCAAGGTGCTTTGGGTCGTGCCGTTGGCCATCGCCGGGGTTATCGCGGTGTCGACGCTGCAGCATGCGGCCGATCCGCAGGAATCGCTTCGGCAGATTATCAAGTTCTCGTTGTTCGCCGCGGGGTTGATGGTCACGGTGACCGCCATCATCCTTGCCTGCACGAATCTGCCGCGCGAAATCGAGAATCGCGTCATTTTCACGATTGTTACGAAACCAACGACACGCCTGGAAATCGTCCTGGGCAAAGTGGTCGGCTTCATCCGTATTTCAGGAGTCATCGTCCTGATCATGGGCGTATTCACGTTTGCTTACGTCGGGTATCAGAATCGGAAGCTCACGGCGCAACTAACCGAACGGCTGGCCCAGGAAACTGATGAATCGACGCGAGAGACGCTAAAGGGCTATCTGACGGCGGGCCTGCTCAGCACCAAGAGCCTGGAGAACACCGCGGATCTTCAGGTGATGGAGCATGACCCGGTCGCCAACGGCCCGCAGTGGCTGAGCGGAAACTACGGCTACACGTTTGCCGTTCCGTTTGAATTGACCGCTGCCGACCGCAGCCTTCTGGATGCCGCGGCGACGGATCCAAATCACTACCAGGTGTTGATTATCAACACGATGCCGCTGAAGCGAAACAAGCCAACGCCAAAGGACATGGAGTATATCATGAGCCGTCGCCTGCCGCTGGAAAAGCAGACGATGGGGCCGGCGCTCCCCGGGCAGGACACCACGCCGATTCCAATTCCGCAGCTAACGGTTCGAATACTCGATAGCGACCTGAACATCAGGATTCCCGAGGCGCAGTTGAACGGCGGCAAAATGGCCACCGCGCTCTCGGGCGTTCCGCTTGATTCGACCGCGAAGTACATCCTTACCACGGGTATCGGCGCCGGCGACGTTCGAACGCTGTCGGCGATGGACAAGTTCTGGATTCAGGTAGTGCCCGAGACCAGCAGCGTCTCGTACGGCGTTGAATCCGAGCCAACCGTGATCGACGTCATCGATTCCACCGGCAAGGAAAATGTCATTCATCCCAAGCGCGACGCGAGTGATCCCAGTGGGTATGCGATGCCGCGGTTTATTTCGGCGGCCAATCGCTTCGGAATGAAGATCGTGGGCGCCACCGGCGGCACCGGATCAGTCGCGATCTTTCGCTTCACCAACACGCCGGTTCCGGCGGATCTCAGCAGGAATGTCGCATTCCGGTTCCGCGCGGGCGTCGAGCGATCCGGCGACATGGATAGCTCCAAGCCATGGTCGGTTGTCACGCTTACCGTGATCAATCGCGCCACGCATGAAAGTTCTGGGCCGATAGAATTCCATCCTGAAACGAATCAGGATTTTCCCGTTCCCGTTCCCGGTAAGTTCGTGGCCGGCGGGAACTTCGACGTTCGCATTCGCGGGATGGATGACGGGCAATACATCGGGCTCAACACCAGTTCAGTGCAACTGATTTCCGCGGAACACAACTTTGCAACCAATCTGACCGCGAGCCTGCTGGTGCTGTGGCTGCTGTCGATTCTAGTGGTTGTCATCGCGATTTTTACGAGCACGTTCCTCTCCTGGCCAATCGCGATTGTGCTGACGTTGTTGCTGCTGCTGGGTCACTGGGGTGTTGAGCAACTGGGCGACACGCTCAACCCCGGCGTCGGCCGCACTGTCGCCGCCGATTGGGGAATTTCCGACAAAGTCCAGACTCAGATGGTCAGCCGTTCCGTCGACGCACTGGCACAAGCGCTGTCGACGATCTCAACTGTGCTTCCCGATCTTTCCAAATTCCCGGTGATGGAAAACATCACGCGTGGCGTGGCGATGCCGCCATCGCAGGTCGCCGGCGCCCTGGGCGTGCTCGCCTGCTATGGGGTTCCAATGCTGGTCATCAGCTTCATCGTGCTAAAGAACAAAGAGGTGGCGCCATGACTCAACTGGCCGGCCCCACGCCACAAGAAAAACCGCCGAGAGATTCTGATGCCCCCGTGCGTACTCCCCAGCGGGCTCGTCGCATCCCGATCATCATCGCGCTGATCGTCGCGCTGGCGTTCTGTGGCATCACTCAAAACCTTGCCTCAACGTGGAAAGACGACAACTCCGGGCTCTCCAATCGCGTCGCCGAGCGCGGCGCGCTCAGCGGCATGGATAGTTACGCGCTGGCGCTGATGCTCGGTGGGTTGCGCGGTCCGCTGGTGATGGTGCTCTGGTCGAAGGTCGAGAACCAGAAGATGGATCGCGATCTGGAAGACGTCGATACGATGATCGAATGGATCCGACTTTTGCAGCCGGAATTCGACACGGTTCACATTTTTCAAATCTGGAACAAGGCCTACAACATCAGCGTGATGATGGCCAGCACCGCGGCCAAATATCAGACAATTCTCGACGCCATTGACTACGCCCACCGCGTCGAGCAGGATAAGCCCGGGGATCTGAATATTGCCGACTCGCTGGCGCGTGTCTATTCAGAAAAACTAGGCGGTCAGAACACGGCGGAGCGCGTTTTCTATCGCAAGCAGTTTCTCGAAGACTCGCTCACCGATGCGAACCGGCGGCTGGTTTTCCCGAACGACACCAGTTATCGCCGGTTCGGCTTCCGCCTGGTCGACAGCAAAAAGAACGGGCCGCTGCTCGACGAGCACGGCAACATAGATGCCGCACTGCTGGTCCCGATCACCCGGCGGCCGTCAGATCTTCCTGCCGACAGCGAGTGGAATGACGGTTCCGAGCTTCAATATCTGGCTCAATATCAGCCTTTTACCTACGGCCTGGGCCCGGTCCCCATGGGCTACAATTATGCCAAGATTGCGCAGGTTGCACTGACGGTCGGCGGGCAGCGTCCGTTGCAGGTTAGCGACACGGTCGTCGATTCCCGTCCGGCAGTTATTCTCAAGCAATGGTGCGAGAATGAGAACGATCACGGCGTCACTGCCGAGATGCAAGCCTTTGGCGGAAAGCCAGCCACTGACGTCTATGGGATGACCGTCACCAACGGCTCCCGACCGATGGATGCAAAGATTGCATCTCCGTACGATCTGCAACAGGCAATCGATTCATTTCACTTGTCCGCCCGGCTTGGTCAGGATGGCATTAAAGAGTTCCGTCGCCATATGGCTAATCCAAAGTATGTGAATCCGTTCCAGTCATACCTCTCACACATCGAAGAACTGCAGGCAATGACCGCCATGTCCAGCGCTGAAGCGGATTTTCTGACGGCCCTGACCGCCAGTCCGGCCGATCGTGATGGGCTGTTGAAAAAAGCCGCGGATGAATATCAGAACGCTCGCGCCGACTACGAGCGCCTGACGCTGCGTTACGCGACCGAAGCGCCGATCGCTCTAAAATACTATCGCGGCACCGGTCGCAACGCCGCCCTCGATACGCAAAATCCGCAGGAACTGAACCAGTTGTTCTTGCGCGCGATGGCCGATGTGCGCCAACTTCCGCAAGCGCAGCGCGAGTTCGATGATCAGCGCGACGACTACACGTCAATGGTGCAGCACGCCGACGCACGCTTGCGATTACTCGGCGCGTACAACGCACCGTCGCTGCTGCAAATCCATTAAAGACAAGCAATAGGTTCCCGCTTGTCGCCGGCTATAATGCGATGCCGTCGTGTTATTGTCTTTGTCTGGAGGTGGAACATTCCAACAGCTCGCGCTCCTGCCGCCTTGGCTCAACTTGATTCGGCCCGCCAATTTGCAATCGATTCGGCTCGGCTGATTGCCGATACCCGCTGCTCGCGGATCGTCGTCCTGGATGTCAGCGGCGTTTCTCCCATTACTGATTTTCTCGTTATTGCCTCGGGGACCAGTCCCAGGCAGATGAAGACCGCCTGCGACAGCGTTGAAGAGATGGCCGAGCCGCGTAATTTCCGAGCACTCTCGCGCTCGGGAGACACCACATCCAACTGGACGTGCATTGACTTTGTCGACGTGGTCATCCACGTCTTCAGTACCGAGGCCCGCCGGTTCTACGACCTGGAAGGCATGTGGGGCGACGCGACGCGCGTAAGCTGGGAGCCAACTTCTGATCCGGCTGTCAAATAGTCGTCAAATTCTGCGCATTTCGTCCAATCTGCCTCAACTCCGCGCTTCATGTAATCCGAAAAACAGGGTATAAGGGTTAGCTTGAATTCAAGCTGGCGCGGGTCGTGCGCGCCGGTCGGAGAGGCAGACGATGTCAAAGGTTGTAAACGAGCGGCGCCGGCGCCGCATGGCCATCGAGCGCCTTGAGAATCGCGTGCTGCTGAGCACGTACCTGGTGACCAACAACGCCGACAGCGGCGCGGGTTCGTTGCGGCAGGCGATTACGGATTCCAATGCCACGCCCGGGGCTCCCCAGAACGAGATCGACTTTCAGATCACCGGGGGCTCCAACGTCATCGCGCTGGCCTCGCCGCTGCCGTCAATTACCGCTCCAGTCTATCTCAACGGCACCACGCAATCGGGTTATGTCAGCTCACCGCTGGTTCAGGTGAACGGGTATGGCCTGAGCGTCAGCGCCGGCGGCTCCAAAATTCAAGCCCTCGATATCGTCTCCACCAACTCCGGCCCGCTGATCACGCTTGCCGTCGCCGGCAGCGATACCGTCCAGGGGTGCTGGCTCGGGCTTGATCTGACCGGCAACACCGCCGTCGGCAACAGCCAATACGGCATCTACATGAACAACGTCGGTTCGTGCCTGATCGGCGGCACCACGGCGCTGCAGCGCAACGTCATCTCCGGAAGCACGGCAAACACCAACAGCCCCGGCGTCTACGTGTTCGGCCTCAACGCGATGACCGACACGATCTCCGGCAATTACATTGGAACCAATGCAACGGCCACGGCGGCCGTGGGCAATGCCATCGGCATCGACATGGAATCCAGCGCGACGCACGATGTGATCGGCGGTACCGCCGCGGGCGCGGGCAACGTGATCGCCGGAAACACCTCGCGCGATATCGAGATCGGAACCGGCTGCAATAACTCGCAGATTCAGGGCAACCTCATCGGCCTGAATGCCGCGGGGACCACGGCGCTGAATCCCTCCAGCTTTGCCGCGGTTGATCTGGAAGTCGTGACCAACATCACCATCGGCGGCACCGCGGCCGGCGCGCGAAACATCCTGTCCGGCCATCAATACGGCGTCTACATCCTCGGTTACGGTGGGAATTCCGGACAGGTTAATACGGTTCAGGGCGACTATATCGGCACCGACATCACCGGAACCGTCGCGATCGGGAACTCGATTTCCGGTGTTTACATTCTCTCGCAGGCGAACACCATCGGCGGGACGACCGCCGCGGCCCGCAACATCATCGCCGGCAACGCCGTTGGCATCACGGTCGCGTTTCAATCCAACACGATCGAAGGCAACTGGATCGGCTTAAGCTCCGCCGGCGCCGCCCTGGGCAACGTCAACGGCGTCGTCACCAGCGGATCGGGCGCGGTCATCGGGGGCGCCGCCGCGGGCGCGGGAAATGTCATCTCGGGCAACACGGGCAATGGCGTCGTCGTCGGATATGCCGGGACGACCATTCTGGGCAATTTAATTGGGACCAATACAACTGGCGCCGCCGCGATTCCCAACCTGAGCAATGGAATCATAGTATCGGCCGAGTCGACCACGACGATCGGCGGGACCGCCGCGGGCGCGCGCAACGTTATCTCGGGAAATAAATTCATCGGCATCCGATTGACCGGCACCTCGAGTGCGACCGGCAATCTGATTCTGAACAACTATATCGGCCTGAATGCCGCGGGCACCGGCGCGCTTGGCAACGGGACCGCCGGCATCAGCATCGAAGGACCGGCTTCAACGACTGTCGGCGCCGGCAACGTCATCGCGTTCAATGGCGGCGACGGAATCGACGTCACCACCAGTTCCACCGGCAACAAGATCACCCAGAACTCGATCTACTCCAACGGCGGCATCGGGATCGATCTTAACGCCGACGGCCCCACTCCCAACCACGGCGGCGGCGCGATTACCGGGCCGAATAACTATCTCAATCACCCCGTCGTCACCGGCGTTACCTTCAACGCGACCAACACCGCGATCGCCGGAACGTTCAACAGCGCCGCCAGCTCAACGTTCACGATCGAATTCTTTGCCAGCCCGATCGGCAGCGGCACGTTCCAGGGCAAGACGTATCTGGGCAATACAAGCATCACGACCGACGTCAACGGCAACGCGACGTTCAACGTCACCGCCGCCGCCACGGCCGCCGGACAGTTCATCACCGCGACGGCAACCGATTCCACGGGCGACACCAGCGAATTCTCGCTGCCGGCGACGGCGACCGCGCCGGCAGTCGTTTCGCGGCTGGTCTACTACAACGATTCGGTCTTCGACGGTCGCAACCCCGCCGCCAACGCCAGTGATGACAATGCGACCGCGCCAAATAAGGTTGCGTACATAGCCGGCGCCGGCAACGCGACGACATCCAACTACACCAGCTATTCCAACGGGCTCAATGGGCTGATCATCGACGTCGCGAATCTTTCCGCCTACGTCACGGCGAGCGATCTGGGATTTTTGGCCGGCACGACCGCTTCGCCGGCACAGTGGACGACGGTCCCGGCGCCGACAAGCATCCTGGTTCGTCCCGGAGCCGGCGTCAACGGTTCGACCCGCATCAACGTGACGTTCGCCGACGGCTCGATCGTCAACGAGTGGCTCCGGATCACTGTTCTTGCAGATGCAGACACGGGCCTGGCCTCGCCGGATGTGTTCTACTTCGGCAACCTCGTCGGCCAAGCCGGTGAGGCGGCCAGCAATGGAATGTTCACCGTCACATCGGCCGACGAAGCGTCGGCCCGCGCCGATCTGCATGGCTTCACCAATCCCGCGACGATCGCCGACGTCGACGATTTCAATCGCGATGGCCTTGTCAATATCTCCGATCAGCTCATCGCGCGAAACAGCGTCGGCCATTCACTGGCGGTACTCAATATCGCGAGCGGCTCATTCTCTGCGGCGGCGCAAGCGGCGACCCCGGGGCCCACGAGCTACGAAACGTATTTTCTGCAACTGATCAACCAGGCTCGGGCCAATCCCGCGGCCGCGGCGGCGCAGTTCGGCATCGATCTGAACGAAGGACTTCCCGCCGGCACGATTTCGTCCGCGCCGGAGCCGCCCCTGGCGTTCAATGCCGCGCTGATTTCGGCCGCTGAATCGCACAGTGCGTGGATGCTGGCGAATCAAACATTCAGCCACAATGAGGGCTCCGTCACTCCGGTCATGCGAATGCAGAACGCCGGATATGTCTTCGCGTCTCCGTCCGGCTCCGGCGAAAATCTCGCGGCCCAGGGCACCCAGGACGTGCTGATTCCGCTGACGACGTTGCAGCAGGAATTCGAATCGCTGTTCGTCGATTCCTCCACGGCCGGCCGCTCGCATCGCGTCACGATGCTCACCAGTACCTATGAAGACACCGGTGTCGGCGTTTCCATCGGCACGTTCGAGGGTTTCAACGCGCTGCTTTTGACGCAGGACTTCGCCTATTCGGCCAGCAGCGGACCCTCGCTCACCGGCGTCGCGTATAACGATGCGCGGATTCACGACAACTTCTACGAGCCCGGCGAAGGGCTCGGCGGCATCACCATCACCGCCGTCCGAAGCAGTGACAACGCCACGTTCTCAACCACCACCTGGGCATCGGGCGCGTATACGCTATCGCTGCCGGCGGGCACTTATGCCGTCACCGCAACCGGCGCCGGTCTCGGCACGATCACGAAGAACAATATCGCGATCGGCACGCAGAACGTCGAGCAGGATTTCGTGCCGACGCTGCCGGCGTATGTCGCCGGGCGATACATCGCGTACAACGACAGCGTGTTTGATGGCAACACCACCGCGCCCGGCGCATCCGACGACGCGGCGATCGCCATCGACAAAACGGCTCTACTGCCCGGCGTGCCCGCGAGCTTCGCGAATTACACGAGCTACGTGAAGGGCATCAACGCGATCGTGGTCGACATCGCTGGCGCGGGCGCCGTGAAGGTGTCGGATTTCACATTCGAAATCGGCAACACCGCCACCCCCTCATCGTGGACCGCGGCCCCAGCCACCAGCGGTTTCCTGGTTCGCCCCGGCGCCGGTGTGAACGGCTCGACGCGAATCGAGATCACCTGGGCCGACGGCGCGATCCGAAACAAATGGCTGCAAATCACCATCGCCGCCAACGCCGACACAAACCTTACCGTCCCGGATGTCTTCTATTTCGGCAACGCGGTCGGCTCCAGCGGCGCAACGCCCGCCAGCGGCGCGGTGACTGTCGGCGATCAGACCGTGACTCGCAGCAACCTGACCGGCTTCACCAACCCGGCGCCGATCACTGACAATTACGATTACAACCGCGATGGCCGCGTCGATATCAGCGACGAAATCATCGCCCGCGACAACGCCGGCTTCACGTTGGTGTTCTTCACGCCGCCCGATCCATCGGACCCGACGCTCTCAGCGGCCACGCCCGACGTGACGATGACCGCCGCCGCCAAGGCAAAAGCGACCAGGAAAGCCGCCAAAAAGGCTGCTGCGAATGCCGATCTGACCGTGCTGCAGCGGGATAAGTGATTGTCGTGAGAACCCGGCCGGGCGCTCAGCCCTCAGGCGTGTCAAGTATCTGGCGAAGCCGATCAGCGAGCACCGGCGGCAACTTATTGAGCCAGGTTCGATCGACCAGGCCCACTTCGATCAGATCGCGCAGGTGTGTCCGATCCTTATCGCGAAAAGCGGTCAGCTTGATCCGAACCAGCGCATCCAACGCCAGCACGCGATACGCTCCCGCGTCTTCGGATTCGTCCACATCCGGATTGGCCAGAGGTTCGTGCGCTCGAACCTTCTCGTTGGCAAATATGATGTGAACCGCGTCCCTTGGCTTGGCGGTGGCCGATTCCAGAAACACATCCAACGCGGCAATGTGCCGATAGACGAAGCCGGCTACTTCCATTGCCTGTCGCGCTGTTTCAAAATCATCTCGGCGAATCAGGATATCCACGTCCTGGGTATTTCGCACCGCCGCTTCATCGACGCGCGAGACCCAGACTGCCACGGCGTTTCCTCCGGCCACCGCGTACCTTACTCCTGCCGCATTCAGAACCGTCGTAGCTTTCAGAAGCCGTTGACGCACTTTCTCCACGGCAGTCACCACCCGATCCAGCGAGAATGGTCCCAACGCTTGTGACATATGGGCAATACCGGCGCCGGCCGTTCGTGAATTGTACGCAAGACTACTGACTACTGACTACTGCAGATGCTGGCGCGCCCGCGCCAGTTGCAGCTCCAAATCGGGCTGCCGGAGCTCGGGCGGGTATTCCCTGATCAGCTCAAATTTCTTGACGGCGTTGGCATAGTCGCCGTTCTGCTCGGCTTCCAGGGCGGCACGATACAACGCTCGCGTATCATCGATGGTGCCTTGCTTATAGGAGGAATTCGCGTCGGTGGTTGACTTGTTTTCCGGTTCCGACTTGAACATTTGATCCCACGTTTTGGATTTCGGCTTGTCCGCGCCGATGGCCGCGGTGGGGGTGCTGGGTTCGGTGGTGGCCGATTGCGTCTGAGGAGCAACCGCGGATGAAGCGCCCGACGATTCGGAGCCGCTGAAGCCATTGTCCGTCGCTTTGCGGGCTGGCGTGTGCCCAGTCTCGGGCGCCCGGAACTCCGCCCACTTCTGCTTCGACCAGTTCATCGCCTGCTGATATGTCATGACGGCGTTATTGCGCCAGGGCGGTCGCAGCGCGATCGCCACCGCGGCCACGCCGATCAGCAGAATGAGCACGAGCAGAATCACCCATCGTCCGTACTTGCGGCGAGGCCGGAAACCGCGCCTGTTCTGCGGCGGGTCAACCGGCCGGTTGGCTTTGCGATTCCCGCCGCTTTTGGGGCGGAAGTCGAGATTGAATGCGGCCGCCAAATCCGCCGGAGATAGAAAGCCCTCGGCTTTCTTCGCTCGCTCATCGGCCATAGTCGATCCATCGAGCGCATCGCGCTGCGATTCCCTCCCTTGCCGCGGCGTCAGCGGAGGGACAATCACATCGTCCGCCGCCAGCGGCGTCAGCTCGAGCTCGCGCATCACCGGCTCGGGTTGTTTCAGTTGTTTGGGCGGTTCGTTCTGGCCTTCCAGAAACGCATCGACGTTCGCCGGCGGCGGTTGCGGCCGGTTGCAGTGCTGGCAAAGCGATGTAGTCGATTGAATCGCGCCGCCACAGCTATAGCAGACGCCGAACTCGCGGCTCAGGCCCTTGACGTGCGCCGCAAATCGCCAGAGCTGATGCGTCGTCGGCCCCCGCACAATCGATCGCGGCTTCACGCGCCCCTTGCGGACGAACCCAATCAGCGTTTCAAACTTCATCCCGGGCGCGGCGGGATTCCGCGTCTGATAGACGTACCAAGGCCCGATGCGTGCCTTGGTGGCCTGGCGAGACGCGGTCGTGTTTTCCATGGTGCAGCGGGGGCACGAGCCTTCCGCCTGCTCGCGCACGGCTCCGCAGAACGGACAGACATGCCGTCCCGCGACTGAATCGCGAATCTCCTGCGCCGCGTCAGCGCTGGGCGCCGGCTGCTCCGCTTTCTCGGCAGAATCTTCAATAAACAGGTCTCGCATGCTGCAACACCAATTTCTCACATCCGAACCGATCGTACAAGACGGTTATCAATCGTTCCGGAGAGGAATTGACGGCGCGCTCGCGTTATAGACGGCGCAGGTTCCCTGAACGCACTCTTGCGGTGCAGTCCGACTTTGTGAGCAGGAAAGTTCTAACGCGGCTGGAAATACCCGCCGATCATGTCGCGATAGGCGTCGGGAATGTGGCCATTCCGAAGCTCGGCTTGCACTTGATTGACCTGCGCTGGCCAGGCCGATGACTTCCAAGGCGGATTAGATGGGCTCGGCGCAGTGCCCGCTGAACCCGCGCCGGCGGAAGTTGCCCGCGCGCCTCGAGCGGATTGGTCGCCCGCGCCCGCGGCAGTGTGATGGCCGTCTTCGGGATCAGCAGCATGGCTGGATCCGAGTTGTAAAGGTCGAGAATCCGCGGCTGCTGAAGCCGCTCCTTGACCATTCGCGGGCGACGATCCACTAGATTGATCGTGATTCAATTCACTTGAAGCAGTTGCCGCGTCGCTTGGCGCTGGCGCCTTCGACTCCCCAAAATGGCTCCGTTCCGAGCTATCTGGATCAGCTTGTACGGCGGTCGGTCGCGGCAGCGATGCGGCGCGGGCCAGCTCAACCTGGCTCTCGGGATACGCGCTTGCATTGTTTTGCGACGCTTGCGATGGCGCTGCTGAGGTCGGCAAGAAAGCCAACGCAACGAGCAATGCTGAAGCAAGTCCCGCCCCACCCCAGACGCGAACGCCAAGCCGATGCAAAACCACATCGGTTGGCGAGATTCGCTGACAGGTTGCGTCCGCCTGCGATCGAATGATCGCTGCCCAATCGGCGCGATCCGATACCGACAAAGCGCTGCCAAGCAGATCCGCCAATCCGAGCTGTCGATCGGCCTCCGTCGCGGCCTGCATGCGCGTGGGTCGCGTCGCAAACCCATGAACCGCACCGAGGAGCAAGCCCAGCGCTGGCAGCGAAAACGCGATCAACTCGGTTTCAAGCCCGCGCCACAGCAGCAGACCCACCAGCGGAATCCCCGCCACCGCGCCCATCGCGAGACCGACGAGGCTCTGCTCGACCACGTGCATCAGCACGTAACGTAGATGCACGCGCGCGATGAACCGCTGAAATGGATGAGTTGGCCAAGCCACCGTGACCTCATTATATCGCCAAGATCAGCCAGCCGCGGTCATTGTGCAGAAATGATACGGTTCGTCATCGCCTACGGTCGCGGCTTGGAGACGCACCCGCTGTCCGCATCACAAAACCGCAATGGCTTTTCCACCCATTCGCGAGCGTAGCCAATATTGACCCGTGGGCGGGCGAGGATTCGCGCGGGGATGACGCCGTCATCCTGCAGAAACAGGTCGCTGCCCGTGAGGTCCCGGCCGTTGTCGGATCTCTTGATCTCAAAGGCTCCGGCGAACTTGCCGGGGCCGCTTAGATCGGCTTGCCAATCGTCCAACGGCGCGCCAGCGCGAATCAGCACCGCATGCGCTTCGCCCATCGTTCCTGCCACGATATTGAACATCTCGTGCATGCCGTAGATGAAATAAACGTATGCATGCCCGGCTTGGCCGAACATGATCTCGGTGCGGCGTGTCCGACCTTTGGATGAATGCGACGCCCGGTCCGAAGGCCCCATGTACGCCTCGGCTTCAACGATACGGGCGCGGAGCGTGCGATCATTTCGGCGATGAACGAGAATCTTGCCGATCAGGGCACGGGCCAGCACATCGGCGGGTTGCTGATAGAAGCGTCGGCCGAGCTTTTTTGCTTTCGCCATCCGCGAAGAGTTGTAAGCATTCAGCGAATCCAGCGGTAGATATTGATATGAAAACCTGCTTCGCGCTAATGGTGCTGACAGCGATCACGGCCACCTATGCGGCGGATGTCGATCTGCCGTGGGTAAGCCGCGATGAGCAAGGAAAACTGCACTACCGGACCACCGAGCGCGGCGATCGGATCATGGATTTCTCGTCAGTTGGCTGCTACGCGAGTTTTGGGGTGCCAAAAGACACGCCGGTCGAGAAGAAGTTGGCCCCGTCCGGCGGCGACGATTCGGATGCGATTCAGGCCGCCCTCGATGCGGCGGGCAAGGTTGATCAATCCCAGATAAAGGACCGCACGGCGCTTGCCGTTGATTTGAGTCCAGGAACTTATCTGCTCTCGAAACCGCTGCTGATCCGATCGAGTCGCACAGTGCTTCGCGGAGCCGGCGACGCCACGATTCTGAAGCTGGTTGGGAAGCCGCATGTCGGAATCGCGATCGGCAATGGCGCTGGCGCGAAACCGAAAGGAAAAGGCGTCAGGATCACAGACACGTATGTGCCATCCGGTACGACATCGATTCATGTCAAAGATGCTTCCGGTTTCAAACCTTACGACACCATTCTCATTCGCAAGCCGATTACCGACGCGTGGGTGCATTTCATGGGAATGGACGCGATGGTTCGCAACGGGAAGAGCGAACGATGGATTTCGGGGCAGATTCTTGCAGAACGCCGCATTACCGAGATCGCGGGTAATGAGCTGACGTTGGAAGTCCCTCTCAGCGACAGCCTCGATTCCAAATTTCTTGGGCCTGACGGTGCAGCGATCACACTGGCCACAGTCGATCGAATTCACGATGTCGGCGTCGAGCAGCTGCGAATCGAAACCGAGCCACAGGCGAAGACCATTTCGGAGCCGTTGTTCAGCGGGATTCGATTCACATCGTCGGAAGACGGTTGGGTGAATGACGTGGCGATGCATAACGTGGTTGGCGCTGTCGCCGTGGGAGCACAGTCGCGACAGATCACCGTTCGCAACGTGCGATTTACGCGGGATGTTTCAACGAAAGGCTCGGCCAAGCCGGCCGACTTCGAAGCCGGCGGCTCGCAAATTCTGTTCGATCGCTGCACCGCGACGGGTGACAACACGTTTTACTTCGTCACCGGCGCCCGGGCGGTTGGCCCAATCGTGCTGCTCGAATGCGAGTTCACCGGCGGCGGATGGATTCAGCCGCACCAGCGCTGGGCGACGGGATTGCTTGTCGACAACTGCCATGTCGATGGCGGCGGGATCGATTTTATGAATCGCGGCGAAATGGGTTCGGGCCACGGGTGGACCATCGGGTGGGCCGTCGCGTGGAACTGCACGGCCAAATCATTCATCATCCAGAATCCGCCGGGCGCGTTGAATTGGGCGATCGGCTGCGAGGGCGCGCGACAAACCGCCGCCATGCCATTCGCGAAAGAGCCAAAAATCCCCGAAGGAACTTTCGAATCGCATGGCAAGCCAGCAGAGCCGGCAAGTCTCTATCGCGCCCAGTTGGAAGAGAGATTGAAGCCGAATTAAACGAAAATTATTTGCCGACGAAAAATCGCTATACACGGGCTGGAAGCTTTCAACTTGCCTCAAAATTGCGAATCCGCCGAAACCGCGAGCGGCGAGCTCGGACGCCCGAGTTGGAACGGCTGACTTGTCAGGACTCGCTCGGCATCGGCTGCCCGTCCTGAGCGAGGTCGAAGGGGAAGCCGATGCCACAGACGCGTTCCCGTCAATTCCTCGGTTCATTCTTGCTAACCACCGATAGCTCACATACGCTGCGCCGCAGGGTCCATGAGCGATGCAACCGTCTCTATTTCTGAATCGCGCGCGTCTGGCAAGCGGGGCGATGAGAAGCCCGAGCCTTTGCCGGCTAAGTTCGATGCCGCGTCGGCCAAACCCGAGCTCTCCCCCGCGATGCGGCAGTATCAGCAATTCAAAACGCAATATCCGAACTACGTGCTCTTCTTTCGGATGGGCGATTTTTACGAAATGTTTTGGGATGACGCGCGGCTTGCCAGCAAAGTGCTGGGCGTCACGCTCACGAGTCGCTCGCGCGGCGGGCCCGATGCGCCCGACGCGATTCCGATGGCGGGGGTGCCGTTTCATTCGGTCGACGGATATCTGCGGCGGATGATCGCCGCCGGGCATCGCGTGGCAATTTGCGAGCAGGCCGAGGATCCCGCGACCGCGAAGGGCGTGATCAAGCGCGAGGTCGTTCGGCTGATGACGCCGGGCACGCTCACCGATGATCCGCTGCTGGAAGGGCGCGCCGACAATCACCTGGCGGCGATCGCGTTTCAACTCACCAAAGCCGGCGGATATCGCGCGGGGCTCGCGTGGGTCGAGCTTTCCACCGGCGCGTGCGTGGGAGCCAGCGGCAGCGAAGCGCAGATGCTCGATGAGATCGCCCGCCTTCGCCCGGCGGAAGTGCTGGTGCCGGAGCTTCCATCTGGGCGCCCACATGATGTCGCGGGGCGGATTGAAAAGCTGGGTGTTGGCGCGGTGACGCCGATTCCCGGCTGGCAGTTCACGCCGCATCACGCGGCCGAGCAGCTTCGCAAGCAGTGGCAGGTAAAGACCGCCGGCGGGTTTGGGTTCGATGACGACGACCCGGCAGTGCTTGCGACCGCCGGGTTATTGAGTTACCTGCAAGAGACGCAGAAGACCGGCCTGTCGCACATCCGCCCGCTGCGCCGTCACGTCGTCGAAAATCACCTCGCGATCGACCCCGCCACCTGGCGCAGCCTGGAAATCGACCGCACGACCCGCTCGGGCGGCACCGAAGGTTCGCTCCTCTCGGCGATCGACCGCACGCGAACCAGCATGGGCGGCCGATTGCTCCGGCAATGGCTCCGCGCGCCGCTCTGCGACGCCGAGCATATCGCCGCCCGGCAGAACGCGATCGCGGCGTTGCTTGAATCGGCCGGATCACTGAAGAAAGTCGTCGACAAGCTCGACGACGTCTGCGACATCGAGCGCATCGTCGGCCGCTTAGGTGTGAATCGCGCTGGGCCGCGCGATCTGGCGGCGCTGGCGAAATGTCTCTGCGCGCTGCCGGCTCTGTTTGATGATCTTGAAGCCCTCAAGCAGCTCGGCGATGTAGCTCCCGAACTCACGGCGCTGCGGAGTTTCTGCGACGAGCAGGGAAAGTATCTGCGATCCGCGGTCAAACCCGATTGCGCGCCCCATCTGCGCGAGGGTGGCGTCATCGCCGACGGATTCGATCCGGAGCTGGATCGGCTTCGCGACATCGGCGTCAACAGCCAAGCCTGGCTCGCGAAGTACCAAGCGACCCTCGCGAGTCACAGCTCCATCAATTCTCTTCGCGTCGGCTACAACAAAGTGTTCGGCTACTACATCGAGGTGACCGACTCGCATCGCGCGAAGGTGCCCGCCGAATGGTCGCGGAAGCAGACGATCAAGAACGCCGAGCGGTATGTCACGGATGAATTGAAGAAATTCGAAGAGGAGTCGCTGGGCGCGCAGGACAAGGCGATTGGTCTGGAGCAGTCGCTCTTCGACAAGATTCGCCAGACGCTGCTGCCGCACCTGTCGGCGTTTCAGGATCTGGCCGCCGAGCTGGCCCGCGTCGATGTGCTGTGCGCGCTGGCGGCGCTGGCGGTCGATCGGCGCTATTGCCGGCCGACGATTCGCGAGGATCGATTGCTCGAAATCGTCGATGGTCGGCATCCGGTGCTCGATCTGCAACTCGGAAATGAATTCGTCGCCAACGATACGCACTTTACCGAAGCCGACTCGCTCGCGCTCATCACCGGCCCCAACATGGCCGGCAAGAGCACGTATATCCGCCAGGTCGCGCTGATCGCGCTGCTGGCGCAGATCGGCTCGTACGTTCCCGCTCGCAGCGCGACGATCGGCTTGCTCGATCGGCTCTTTGCCCGCATCGGCGCCAGCGATGAACTGCATTCGGGCCAATCCACCTTCATGGTGGAGATGACCGAGACGGCCAACATCCTGAACAACGCGACCGATCGCAGCCTGGTGATACTCGATGAAATCGGCCGCGGCACCAGCACGCTCGACGGCCTGAGCCTCGCGTGGGCGATCGCCGAGCACATCGCGATGAATGTCCGCTGCCGCACGCTCTTCGCGACGCACTACCACGAACTGACCGACCTCGCCCAGCGCTTCACCGGCGTGCGAAACTTCAACGTCGCCGTCCGCGAATGGGAAGACCAGATCGTCTTCCTCCACAGGATCGTAGAAGGCGGCACCGACCGCTCCTACGGCATCCACGTCGCGCGCTTGGCAGGCGTCCCCAGGAGCGTCCTTGATCGCGCAAAACAATTGCTCTCCGAACTAGCCGTCCATCATGGCGGCAACCGCGCCACCAAAACCGCCGCGATGAAGAACGACAAACAGCTTCCGCTATTCGAAGATCCGGGGCCGGAACTGCTCAAGGCGCTCGAAGCCGTGAAGGTGGATTCGATGACGCCGGTGCAGGCGTTTGATCTGGTGCGGGAGTGGAAGCAGAAGTTTGGGCGATAGAGGGATCAGGAATCCTCGGTCGCGTCCTCCATCGCATCACTCTCGTCTTCGTCTTGTTCGACGACTCCGATGCGTGGCTGGAAGTCGATGCCAGTTATTGCCGAGATTGCCGGCGAGTTCTCCGACCAAGATATCCGTCGAGTGGTTCCCTGAAGTGCCGGCGATTGGTAAACAAATCGCAGGTCGTACTGACGATATATCACATCGAACATCTTGTCGTGTCGCAGCGCGCTGTCAGGCGTTGGATGATCGGTGACGATTTCGCCGCCGCATACATTGCTCACATCGACTAATGTAATCCCCACAGCCTCATAGGCTGAAGGGTCGTCTCGCATATCCTTCCGGCCGAATAGTCGCTCCATGGCGAAGAGATAGCGAGCCAAATAGCTACTCAGTCCGCGATCGGAGTGAAGTGCGATATCGGCAGGCCTGAAATGGCGATTCGCGTCCAGTTTCAGCAAGGCCGGCGTGTCTTGCGGAGCGCGCCCCTGGACATTCGCACGAAAAATGTGCCAGAAAGCGTAGACAAGACCCGGGTATGCCAAATGAATGTTGGTACAATCCCCGGCGGCCTCTTCCATCCGGTTCGTGAGATTTCTAAACGCCGTCAAGGTTCCTTTCATGGAGATGGCAATCACGGGGCCGATACCAGGGATCGATACCGTCACGTCAATGGCCTTTGTCTTCAATCCGCCAAATAACGTATGCTCGCCCGAAGCGGCGACGGTAGGATCGTATTCCAATATTAGCTCACCACGAGATGCGTGATACCTGAATGGGGGACGCGGCGTGATAAATTCTGGTCGGAATCCGCCTTCCAATACCAGACGCGACGCCGCATACCAATGTAGAGGACGAATGTGCCGCTGGCTCTGAGTCTTCTGCTCGCACCCCGCGAACGTCTTCAACGCGGCTTTTAACGGGGTCCATACCGGGGGATCATCGCTTGGTGCTCGCGATTTAGTCATAGTGCCGCCACTGTTGCATTTCTGTGATCCCGGCAAAAATCATGCGGTCGTCCGCCAATGATGGCGGACGGGCTGCGAGAATGACACGACCCGCTTCTCGGGGCTCAAGTTTGAGCATACCCCCTCCAAGCGGATGGCCCTCGATTTCACAACTTAATTGCGAAATTGGGTCTTTCCATCGCCTCTGCAGTGTACTCAGTGACATCTCACCATTCAGCCGGATGACATGAACACTATTGGTTCCAACACATGCGGCGTGGTTTGCGCTCAGCGAAACTCCGCTGCCACTCATATAGGACAGAAACGCGTCGGGGACGGTCATGTCGGGAACGACGTACCACGGATCCCGCATCCTGCATTTGTACGTTTCGCGGGCCTTGCGAGCTTCATCTGTGTCCAGATAGCGTTGAAGAGGAGCATTCAGCGGCTGGTCTTTCTTTAACCGAAGAAGCAAGACAGGTTCGTCATTGAGCAACCATCTCCTCACTGTGGCTAAACCCACGCCGTCTTTGCCAAGCGCGCGACCATTGCGCACGCTGGGGTGCAGCAGTTGGTCAGGTAGACCGAACTCTCGCGCTGTCGAAGGGCGAAGGTGAAAAAACTCGTTCGCGCCGGTCACATATCCAATGCCGACGCGGGCCACCTCACTTAGGGTCTTCGATAATGGGAACGTGCAAACTGATCTGTAAAATTCACGACACGCCTGAGGCAACAGGAATGGCCGTAGCCGATAGTTCCACGTTTGCCAGTCATTTAGATGGATTTCGATGCTTGACGATGGCGGCGCGTCCGTTGGACGGAATACTGGTAGAGCGGTTAGCCGGAACTTTTTGGTCGATCTGCCAAATCCCTCGGCGTAGAGCAGCCAACAATCTTCGTTCAGTTCAGGGAAAATCTTTTTTCGAATTGCGATGATCCGCACGTCGCCGAAGCTTGCAGCGAGGTACTTGAGCAGAGGCACGGCGTATGGCGCATGCCCTATCTCCGACGGCACCACGAAAGCCATTCGTCCACCAGGACGAAGGAGGGAGGCTGTCGCCAAGAGAAATGGAGCCCATGACGACGTGAGCGACGAGAAGTCGGCGCCGAGCCTCGTGCAGAGTGACAATGCCTGAGCGCGCGACTTCCCGGTGAATCGTTGATACCGAATGAAGGGTGGGTTACCTGCGGCAGCGTCGAACCGCTCTGGAGTTTGGCCTGCCCAAGAGAAGAAGTCTCCCTCGTGGATCGCCGCCCACGGCGCTCGCCGCATCGCAATTTTCGCCGCGACTTCGTCCTGTTCCACGCCGGTGCTATTGCGATGCAAGGACAGGAATCGCCCATCGCCACAGGATGGGTCAAGCATGCGGTCTTCGCTGTTTCGAATCGCCCAGGAGACCAAAGATGCCGCTATTATGCTTGGGGTGTAGAACGAGCCAGCTCTCTTTCGGTCTTCGGACGTCATCACTGGATTCCACTATACCTGCGTGACGATTCTTCGCCAGCAGGTTGCGGGTTTCACTGGCGCTTGGCTGTCGAGTAAAGGCTTGAGAATGCTACCGCGACTCGGGACATTGCATCATCGGCTTATAGCACAGGGCCAAACCGGCAAGGAATAACGTCGAAGCGAGGAGGGCTGGCAGCAGATGCGAAAGACGACAAACCGCTTCCGCTGTTTGCCGATCCCGGTCCCGAGCTGTTGCAGGCACTTGAAACCGTCACGGTCGATTCGATCACGCCGGTGCAGGCGTTCGATCTGCTGCGCGAGTGGAAGTTGAAGTTTGGGAAGTAGATCAACCGCGCTCCCCGCTGGGTCGCGGCTGGTATCTTATCCCTTGCTTATCCGCCGTTCGGGCCGCGGTTTCGGCTTGATCCAGAAGTGATAATCGATCGACCGCTGGCATCCTCACGCCGGCTGAACCACAATGGGCCAATCATGGCTCTGAGCGCACGCAATCAATTCCCCGGCACCGTCGTCTCCGTCAAGGGCGGCTCGGTGATGAGTGAAGTCGTCGTCGATATTGGCGGCGGGCACACCATCGTCTCGCTGATCAGCACCTCGTCGGCCAAACGCCTCAAGCTCAAGAAGGGCGCCAGGGCGATCGCCGTCGTGAAGGCGACGGAAGTCATCATCTCCACCGACGACTCGCAAGAGATTTAGCCGATGGCCAGCGCCAAACGCACTCGCAGTCGCCCGGCGGAACCTCGGCGGCTGCGCGGGCAGGTTTGGGTGGAAGTCGGCGGCAAGCCGGCGCTCAATGAAGCCGGGGCCGATCTGTTAGAGCAAATTGAAATCTGCGGCTCGCTGTCGGAAGCGGCTCGGCGTCTGCGATTCAGCTATCGGCGGGCATGGATGCTGCTCGATGCGATGAACACGCGGTGGCCGTCGCCGGTCGTGCGAACCGCCACCGGGGGTCATCACGGCGGCGGGGCGACGCTCACGGACCTGGGCCGGCACGTGCTCAAGACTTATCGCGATCTGCAACTGCAACTTGAGCTTTTGCTCGATTCGGCCGGCGATCCGTTCCTGCCGATTCAGTGAGCGCCTGCCCCAGCCGGCTCATAAACTCGCGTTTCCATTTCATCGCCACGGCGGCATTGCGGTATACTCCCTTTGGGCATCAACATCGATTAACGCGTTTCAATTAGGGCACACCATGAGCAACTGGGCACGGTCGTGGGCATGCGGGTTGGTCGGCATTCTGGGCGCGGCGAGCGTGGGATTCGCACAGGACGCGCCGCCGCCGAAGGTCGTGTCGTCGCAATCGATTGTCGGCACTTCGGTGCTGAACAAAATCCGCGAAGAAGGACTCAACCACTCGCAGGCGATGGATACCCTGTCGTACCTGACCGACGTCATCGGCCCGCGACTCACCGGCTCCCCCAACCTCCGCCACGCCAACGAATGGACGCGCAGCCAGTTCACCAAGTGGGGGCTGGAAAACGTTCACGATGAAGCATGGGGCCCATTTGGACGCGGGTGGGAGCTGAAGAGATTCTCGGTGCAGGTCGTTGAGCCGCAGGCGATCATCGTCATCGCATACCCCAAGGCGTGGTCGCCCGGATTGGAAGAACCCGTGACGGCTCCTGTCGTCTGGGTTGACGCCAAGACCACCGACGATCTGAAAAAGTACGAGGGAAAACTCAAAGGCGCGGTTGTACTCATGGGCCAGTTGCGTCCCGTCGAAGCGCGCTTCGAGCCGCTGGCGGCCCGCGTGAATGATTCGGATCTGCTGAGCCTCGCCGATGCCGGCACCGGCACCACTTCGCCACCGGGCGTGGCGCGAGCGGCCAATGCGTCGGAGCGCGCCGCGCAGTTTGCCAATACCCCCGCCGGGCAGCGCATCCTGCGCGGCCGGCGCGGGGGCGACGGACCGACGACCGGCCCCGCCGGGGGTCGGCGCGGGCGCGGGGGCGCGGGATTCGCGATGAACGGCCGAATCCTCGCGATGGCGCAAAAGGAAGGCGCGGCCCTGGTTCTCGACTCCAGCACCCAAGGTGACGGCGGCACTGTCTTCGTCGCCCAGGCAACGGTTCCTTCCACGCAACCCGCCGGTGGTTTCGGTCGCGGTGGTGGCGGGGGACGCAACTCGGCTTACTCGATCGACGCCCCGCCCATGCCCCCGCAGGCCACCATGGCCGTCGAAAGCTTCAACCGCCTGATCCGCATGATTCAGGCTGGTGAAGAGCTGAAGATGGCCGTCGATTTCAAGGTGCAGTATCAAACCGAGGACCTCAACGCGTACAACACTATCGCCGAGATTCCCGGCACCGATCCCGACCTGAAAGACCAGATCGTCATGGTCGGCGGCCACATGGATTCCTGGCAATCCGGAACCGGCGCCACAGACAACGGTGTGGGTGTCGTCGCGGCGATGGAAGCCGTGCGAATCATCAAAGCCCTCGATCTCAAACCCCGCCGAACCATCCGCATCG